>ERZ889217.179-NODE-179-length-41918-cov-10.909920_pt1 | contig 41918 bp, 35 predicted proteins | sample MGYA00521098_ERZ889217 | MGnify/ENA primary metagenome ERZ889217 (study PRJEB32303, sample SAMEA104408613) | aquatic metagenome | biome: Brackish water; feature: Pelagic; material: water | place: Baltic Sea | collected 2014-06-10T22:04:00 | depth 2,362 m ... | reverse complement strand
GTTCGCACCTTTGGGTGTCAAATGAATGCGCACGATTCAGAGCGCATCTCTGGTTTGCTCGAATCTGACGGCATGACCAGTGTCGACACTGTGGCAACTGCCGATGTTGTTGTTATCAACACTTGTTGCATTCGCGAAAACGCCGACGACAAATTTTATGGAACGCTTAGTCAATTGAAAAACTGGAAGACCGAAAAACAAGATCGCCAGATACTCGTAGCCGGTTGCTTGGCTCAAAAAGATCGAGACGAAATTCGCAAGCGCGCACCCTATGTTGACGTCGTAATTGGCACGCACAATGTGCATCGTGCAGCCGAATTGCTTGAACAAACTAAGACTGGACGGCCAGTTACCGAGATTCTTGAAGAAGCGATTCTCGACGATCACACATTGTTTCCAAGTGCATTGCCGATGCGCAGAGAAATTTCATATAACGCTTGGGTAACAATCCAAATTGGTTGCGATAACTCGTGCGCATATTGCATCGTGCCTGCGGTGCGTGGCAAAGAGATCTCCCGTCCAGCATCTGAAATTTTGGCCGAAGTTGAGACATTGGCGCGCAGCGGAGTCACGCAGATTTCGTTGCTTGGTCAAAACGTAAACAGCTATGGTCGTGACCTCTCTCTTTCGGCACGTGCTGCTGGCGACATGACTATCAAGCCAAAGACTCAATTCGCCGAGTTGCTGCGCAGTGTCGGCAATGTGTCGGGCATTCGTCGAGTTCGGTTTGTTAGTCCGCATCCAAAAGACATGCGCGAAGATACTTTTTTGGCGATGGCTGAGACGCCAAATGTTGTTGAGCACCTGCACTATCCAATGCAGTCTGGATCAGACAATGTGTTGGCACTGATGCATCGTGGTTACACCGCAGATCGATACATGAAACGATTAGTTCAAGCACGAGAAATGATCCACGACCTTGCAGTAACTACTGACGTGATTGTTGGGTTTCCGGGTGAAACAGAAGAAGATTTTTTGCAAACTGTTGAAGTTTGTGCCGAGGCATGTTTCGATTCTGCGTTCTCATTTATCTTTTCTCCACGCCCTGGCACACAGGCGGCACAAATGGTCGACAAATATGTTGATGCTGCCGTTGCAGGTGAGCGTTACGAGAGATTGAAAGTTGTACTTGATCATTCTGCAGTCATTAAACATCGTGAGCGAATCGGTCGAATCGAAGAAGTTGTCGTCGAGGGCATGAGCAAGAAAAATCCACATTTGACAACTGGTCGCACACGACAAAATAAGATTCTGCACTTCAGTGCGACCGAATCTCTGCGTGTCGGAACTTATGCCAAAGTTGAAGTCACAGATGCGGCGCGCTTTCATTTGTCGGGTCATCTAGTCGAAGTTGGCGATGTACCAACCCATAAATTGCGCATTGCAGTCTCAAGTAGCAACTAGATTACGAATCTCAGTAGCGATTCTTTGATGAACCATAAACCAGTCGTAATTGTTGGCCCAACTGCCAGCGGCAAATCTTCGGTTGCGATGGCGGTTGCACAAGCCGAGACAAGCGCTCAAAACCCTGTGCATATAGTTGCTGTTGACGCGATGCAGGTATATCGCGACATGAATATCGGCACTGCAAAACCTACGTTGCAAGACCAATCGCTAGTGCCACATCACTGCCTTGACTTAGTCGACAGTCACGAGCGTTTCACTGTTGCCGAATTTAAGAAAAGTGCAACTGTTGCACTTGATGAAATTGCCAAAGTTGATGGGCGAGCATTATTTGTCGCTGGCACTGGTTTATATTTGACAGCGGTCATTGACGATTTGGTTTTGCCTGGCGAGTTTGCAGAAACTCGTATCACCCTTGAACAAGAAACTAATACTGCAGTGTTGTTCGCTCGCTTAACCGAGTTAGACCCGCAGGCGGCACAAAAAATAGAGCAATCAAATCGCCGTCGCATTGTGCGCGCACTTGAAGTATGCATTGGCAGTGGCAAACCTTTCAGTAGTTTCGGGCCTGGTACGAGTGCTTATCCCGATAACGGTGTAATCCAGATTGGTTTGCGTTGGAGTCGAGAGCGACTTGCACAACGTGTCGCCGATCGTGTGCACGCAATGATGAGCGACGGTTTGCTCGCAGAAGTAACTGCTTTGCGAAACTCAAAAAACGGTTTATCACGAACGGCTGCTCAGGCACTTGGCTATAAAGAGTTACTGGTTTATCTCGACGGCAAGATGGGTCTTGACGAAGCTGTTAATCAGACAATCATCCACACACGACAGTTCGCAGTGCGTCAAGAACGCTGGTTCAGGCGTGACCCGCGAATCAAGTGGGTTTCAATCAGTGAAGACCCAGTTGCAGAAATTGTGCCTGTAGTTGCCAAACATTTACGCTAGACATCTATCACCATGCAAGTCGTCGTAACAAAACATCACGGACTCGGAAATGATTTTCTAGTTCTAGAGACCGCACAGTTTTTAGCAGATACTGGTTTTGATCCGGCAAAAATAAATTGGCCGAGCATTGCGCGTGAGTGGTGCAATCGCCAAGACGGCATTGGTGCTGACGGCCTGTTATTGCTTTCGCGTCGCGGAGATTTCAAACTTGGTATGCAGTTGTACAACCAAGACGGGTCACGTGCCGAGATGAGCGGTAACGGCATCAGGTGTTTGGCACAAGCAGCATTTAATCTCGATGGTTTTGACGAACCAGTCACCTATATGGTCACGACCGATGCTGGCGAGCGTGCCGTTGATGTGCAAGTTACTTCGGTTGACGAAGTCAATGTGAGTGTCGACATGGGACCGATTGAGATTATTAGTGAACCAGACAATTGGGCGTCGATCGGATCTGATCCCAATCGACCAGTAATGCATTTGTCGGTCGGCAATCCACATTCAGTTGTTGGTGTCGAAGATGTTGCGCTCGTTAATTTATTAGAAATTGGTCTCAAAGTGCCACAAGTAAACCTCGAAATTGTTGAGGCTGGTCCAGAAAATAATGCGATCACAATGCGTGTTCACGAACGAGGCGCCGGCATTACTCAAGCATGTGGCACCGGTGCGGTTGCAAGTGCTTGGGCCGCAAGCAAATGGGGACTAGTGCCTGGCTCGGTTCGCGAAATTATTGTCCATCAACCTGGTGGAGACTCAATAGCGCGTCTTAATCATCCGAAACTCGGCCATGTCACACTCATTGGACCAGCACATTTTTCTTCGCGACATAATTTAGAGATTGCTCTGTGAACACTCCTTATCAGGAGGCACTCGGTTCGACACTTATTTCTCGCGGCATTCGCGAGCGAATTATTCTGGTCGCAGTGACAATGTCTGATCGCAACGATGATCAGACGCAAGAATCACTCGACGAACTTGCGCAGTTAATAGATACTGCTGGTGCGTTCGAAGTTGCCCGCATTACCCAACGGCGTGATTCGCCAGACAGTGCTTATTACATCGGCAAAGGAAAAGCAGAAGAATTAAAAGAGCTTTGCTTGGCCCTCGATTCAGACACCGTTGTCTTTGACAACGAGCTCTCACCAGGGCAACAATACAATTTAGAAAAACTTCTGGGCCGTACTGCACTTGATCGCACCGCGGTGATCCTCGACATATTTGCGCAAAATGCACACACTCTTGAGGGCAAAGCGCAAGTCGAGTTGGCGCTCTTGCGTTATCGATTGCCACGAATTCGCCGAGGTGCTAAAGCTGGCTTGTCACAGCAAGCAGGCGGAATCGGTGCTCGTGGACCTGGTGAAACCAAACTCGAAGTTGATCGTCGACGAATTTCTGAACGTATTAGCCGACTTGATCGCGAACTTGATGGTTTGCAAAAAACTCGACAAGAGCAACGCAAGAGTCGTGGACGAAGTGGTCTGGGTGCAGTCGCAATTGTTGGTTATACAAATGCAGGCAAGTCTTCAGTATTAAATCGACTCACTAGTGCTGGTGTTTTGGTAGAAAATCGTTTATTCGCAACTCTTGATCCAACGACTCGGCGTCTCGCATTGCCAGGTGGTGAGCCAGTATTGCTTTCTGACACAGTAGGTTTCGTGCGCCGATTGCCACACGGGTTGATTGAAGCATTTAAAAGCACGCTCGAAGTTGCTTCGGCTAGTGATTTGTTGGTGCATGTTGTTGACGCATCAGCATTTGATCCAAACGGCCAAATAGTTGCTGTTCGCGAAGTGCTCGCCGAAATCGGGGCCGATAAGGTTCCCGAGTTGCTGGTTATAAATAAAAGTGACCTTGACCCAGACTCGGCAAAACGTCTTGTGCACGAGCACCGTGGTGCCGTTGCGTTTTCTGCAGTTACTGGTGAAGGACTCAACGATTTACTTTTGGCAATTGGTGATCGCATGCGTGCCTTAACAACGGTGATTGAATTGTTAATACCGTATGATCGTGGCGACATTGTGGCCACAGTGCACCGAGAGGGCGAAGTCGTGTCTACATCTAATGAAGAAACCGCAATGCGAATTCGTGCCCGCCTCGCAGATGCAAGTGTTGGTCGCTTAAGTGAATTTGTGGTTACGCAATGACCCAAGGTTTTGTTCCACCACCGTATCCGTATGACCGCTTAGACAAGTTCAAGCCACTTGCCGAAAAACACGAAGGCGGATTAGTTGATCTTTCAATTGGCACACCCTGCGATGCTCCATCCCCGGCGGTTGTGGCTGCATTGTCATCTTCAAATAGCGAACGTGGTTACCCGACAAGTATCGGTTCGGATGCACTGCGCAATGCTGCCCAAGCGTGGATGCAGAGAAAGTTCGATATTTCTGTACCAACTTCACAGATAGCTGCATGTATCGGCAGCAAAGAGTTCGTTGCAACAACACCACAATATTTAAAGTTGCGCTCACCAGATCGCGACACAGTTTTATTTCCTGCGGTTTCTTATCCGACTTATGAGATGGGTGCAATTTTGGCTGGTTGTCGACCAGTTGCCGTGCCGATGACGTCGACTGGTGGTCTCGACACATCAAAAATTTCACCCAGTGATGTCGCGCGTGCGTTGATGATCTGGACAAACTCGCCGAATAACCCAACAGGCGATCTTGACGACTTAGAAGCACTTGCGTCTTGGGGTCGAAAGAACTCTGTGCCCGTATTTAGCGATGAGTGTTATGTCGAGTTCACATGGGCCCGTACTCCAGAATCAATTTTGCAGCATGGCCTTGATGGTGTTGTGGCGCTGCATTCACTTTCGAAGCGTTCTAATTTGGCCGGCTTGCGTGTTGGTTTTTATGCAGGCGACAAAGAGATTGTTAACTATTTAAAAGAAGTCCGCAAACATGTCGGCATGCTCGTTCCGGGGCCCGCACAAGCAGCCGCAGTTGTTGCACTCGGCGATGATAAACATGTTGCTATTCAGCGTGATGTCTATAGACGTCGCCTTGAGTTGCTAGCCAACGATCTGCAAAAGTGGTCGGGTTTCAACATCGAGTTACCGAGTGGTGGTTTCTATCTTTGGTTTGATGCGAAAGATGGTTGGGATTTCGCCGAACAACTTGCAAACGATGGTGGCGCTCTAGTTAGCCCTGGTGACTTTTATGGGGCCGGTGGCGCAAATAATGTTCGCGTTGCAGTGGTTCAGCCTGACCACAAAATTGCATTGGTCGCCTCGCGCTTGCTGCACAGGTAGAATTAACTATGTCCAACAATAAAAAATTTACATTTGTAATTGTTGTCGCGACGATAGTTTTATCAAGTTGCGGTTTAGATATTGGTGGCGATACTTACAACGTTCCAGCCACCACCGATCATGGTGTCACTTTGCAAGCCACTGGCGCTGTCAAAGTTGTGCCTGACGGCGTGCAGTTCAATTTTTCGGTGTTTGCCGTTGATCTAACTAGCGCGCAGGCACTTGCCCGAGCAAGTGCTTCGGCAGCTAAGGCACGTGAGGCGCTTGACAATTCAAACATTGATAAAAAAGACATCGCAACTCAAAATGTCAGCGTCTATCCCGAGTACACATATTCTCAAGATGGCAAGCAAACACTTACTGGTTTTCGTGCGACACAATCTTTTGCGACAACTTTGCGTGACACAGAAAAAGCAGGTGCCGTGGTTGATGCCGTTGTATTGGCAGTGTCAACAGATTTGACGATCGACTCATTAAACCCAATTTTGCTCGACACCAAAGAAGCAACTGCACAGGCACGCAAAATTGCAATTAAGTCTGCGCGCGATAAAGCCGAAGACTACTCAGATTTGCTTGATGTCAAATTAGGCGAGGTTGTGTTTTTGCACGAAGTCTCGGCACCGAGTTATCTTCCACAACCATGGATGCGCGAAGCGACGACATCTGATGAAGCAACAAAAACCGTTGTTGATCTCGGCACACAAGAAGTTTCAGTCACCGTTGAAGTGCGTTGGACAATAAAAAACTAACTCGCTCAAAGCTCAGATAGTTCAAGTCGCATTACGGTGTGCAGCAATCCTAAAAATAAAGTAGAGCGAATCTTCGTCCAGCCTTTTGTTATATACCAATTCTCGGCGAATTCTGTATACAGATATAAGGTCGGATAATTCAACTCAACTGCACGGTCAACTACTCGTTGGACTAACGCCGATCCGGTACCAAACTTTCGCGATTCTGGTTTGACAAAAACTGCTGCAAGCCACGGCCCTGGTTCGTTCGCACCGGGCAGTTCGTCGTCATCAATAAGCGTTGCTACACCGAGCAACTCGTCGTCGTTCGAAATCGCTGCGTAGACCTCGACCAGGCGATTAGTTGGTTGACTTGCAGCAAGTGCGTACATATCCAAATATGTCTGCACGGTGTCACTCGGAAACTCATGTTGCCACGCCCCATAAGACCATTGCGCTGCAGTTTGCCAATGTTCAGGAAAGTCTGCAAGTGATTCAACTTTGAACTTGGCCACTTCAATATTCTAAGGTTTTGTAAGTGAGTAACGTTTCGGTGCACCAGGGGATTAGCGCCGAGTATCTGTCAACCGCCCTTGCAAACATCTCAAGTAATGCAAGTTTAAAAATTAAATCAGTCGCACCGATCGGTACTGGCCAGATGGCAGAGAGTTATCGGGTTAATTTTGAAAGCATTGCAAATAAAAGTTTTCCTGAGAGCGTTGTAGTTAAAGTTCCGTCTCAAAACGAAAACAGTCGGGGTGCATCAAGGGCGACTCGCTGCTATGAACTAGAGACTAGTTTTTATTCGACGCTGCGAAGTCATGTCGAGGTGAATACGCCAAAGTGTTTGCATGTGTGGTTCGATGCCCCGGCAGATGATTTTGTTTTGATACTTGAAGATATTTCAAACGCCTCGCAAGGTGATCAAATACTGGGTGCATCTATTGACCAAGCCAATGCCGCTATTGACGAACTTGTGAATTTGCATGCACCACTATGGAACTCACCGAAACTCGATTCTTTCAGTTGGTTACCGCGACATAGTGGTCAAACCGAAGCTGGTATCGGCGACTTGCTACGGGCGGTGTTTCCGAGTTTTGCCGAGCGCTTTGAACAAACTGTTAATAGTGAAGTAATCAGACTCGGTGAGCGACTCGTTGCAAACATCGAGAGATACAACTCTGCGTTTCCAAAAAATACAACAATCGTTCACCGCGATTTTCGCCTCGACAATTTACTTTTCGTGAAAAGTAAAGACGGCTTTGAAGTCAAAGTTGTAGATTGGCAAACAGTGGGTGCTCTACCTGGCGCAGCCGATCTCGGTTATTTCATCGGCGCTAGTTTCAATTTTGAAGATCGTCGCAAAAACGAACTGGCGTTAGTTAGTCGTTATCATCAGGGCTTGAAAGCCAATAAAATCGAAATTCAGTTCAATGACTTGTGGAGTCAATATCGTCTGCTTGGTACATCTGGGTACATTATGGCTATTGTCGCATCAGTGCTTGTAAAACAAACTGATCGTGGCGATGCGATGTTCGCCGCGATGGCTAATCGACATGGGCAGCAGATGTTAGATCTTGAATCCGAATCGCTATTTAGTTAAAGAAAGATACACAGATACATGGCTAAGTTCACCGCACTAGACGAACGATTTGCACATCAAATACCAGAGCCGTTTCCGAATGTTGTGCACTATCACCAAGACTGGCGCGAAAGTCTGTTTTTCATCATGCACCAGCGCGACAAACCTGGCGATGTTCTGATTTTGACCCTTGCACACTTCGCGGCTCGCCAAGAAATGGATTCTCTGCAATTGGGTCGTGTTGGAGATTCGTCGATCATGGCTCGCCATGCACGCAAAGTTGACGGAGACCAAGATGATTTTCGCGTCGGACCAATCACAATTGATATAGCCGAACCACTAAAACGCATACACCTAACAGCTTCACCATCTGCAGTCACGCCTGTCAGTTTTGACATCACATTTACTGCGCGCACCGCGCCGTATCAACTTCGTCGCGGCACGATGAAAGCCAAACATGAAATTATTTGGGACCAGTCGCATATGTTTCAAAGTGGAACCTATAACGGCTCGTATACGCATAACGGAGAAACACATCGAATAGATAATTGGTGGGGACAGCGCGATCACTCGTGGGGTGTGCGCTCACACGCTCGTTGTCCGATGTGGATGTGGATGCCGATTCAACTTGAAGAGGGCATGCTCAGCGTCTGGCATTGGGAATACCCAAACGGTGCCCGCGTTTACACTGATGGCTGTTTCGCCCCGGCTGATGGCAGCGAGCCGATACCGGTCATAGATTTTCAACATGATCTGCAATGGCAAAATGCATCCGGCCAGGCCGTGTCATATGAGAAGTTTGGCGACGAAGTCGCGGGCCTCGCAGGCACAGTTGTGTTCACATTGCAAGGTGGTCGCAAAATTTTGGTTGAAGCAAATGGTCGTTGGGCGCAGCGCTACAGTGCCATCACTAATCGCACCGACAATGTTCTCGGTGGCGGATTAAGCGAGATGCAGGTGCGCACATCTGACGGCGCAACTGGCACGGCGATCTTTGAGATCACGGGGCAATACCACCACAAATATTTTCCGATCGCACGCGGATCTGGCTTCCCGCCAGACGGTGTGTAAATGACGGCGCCTAAACCAGCAACTTCAATCACGAAATCCAAGAATGCTCGACCCCTCGGTCGCAAGTTTGATCCACAAGATTTAGAACGAGTTCGACGCGGATTTATTGCGGCCCGTACCGAATCTCAAATTGACGACGACCATGGTCGAAAAGTTGTAGACACAGGTGCATATGATTTTTTGCGCGATGACAGAGAGCAGCCCGACACTGTAAATCCGCATTTGTGGCGACACGCAACGCTCAATGCTCATCACGGACTGTTCGAAGTTGCACCGAATATTTGGCAAGTACGGGGTTATGACATCTCAAACATAACTTTCATCAAAGGGACTACCGGCTGGGTAGTAATTGATCCACTCACGGCTGACAGCACGGCAAAAGCGTCTCTTGACTTGTTGACAAAACATGTTGAGAATCGTCGCGTTACGGCTGTGATTTATACTCATTCGCATGCCGACCACTTTGGCGGTGTGCTTGGTGTAACCACAAAAGCCGATGTTGAATCTGGCAAGTGTCAGATAATTGCGCCGGTTGGTTTCTTGCACGAGGCGATCGCCGAAAATGTAATTGCAGGTCCTGCGATGAGCAGGCGAGCGACGTATCAATTCGGTCGATTGTTGCCGCCAAGTCCGCAAGGTCATGTTGATTGCGGACTTGGCAATTCGGTACCGATGGCCGCGCCGTCATTGTTGGCGCCGACTCACGATATTACGCGTACGGGTGAAGAACTTGTCATAGACGGCGTGCGAATTGTGTTTCAGCTCACGCCCGAAACCGAAGCACCGGCCGAGATGAATTTTTTCTTTCCCGACTTTGGCTGGTTATGTATGGCCGAAAATTGTTCGCACACAATGCACAACTTGGTGCCAATTCGTGGCGCACTGGTTCGTAATGCATTGAATTGGTCAAAATACATCAATGAAAGCATCGAACTTTTCGCCGACAAGACTGACGTTCTTTTCACTTCGCATAACTGGCCGCGCTGGGGCAAACAAGATGTGCGAGAGTTTCTTATTTTGCAGCGAGATCTTTATCGTTGGATACACGATCAGACGATGCGTTTTGCGAATCACGGCATGACTTCACTAGAAATCGCAGATCTACTCGTTTTGCCTGATGAGTTTTTAGCTCACGAGCACACACGTGGGTTTTATGGTGATCTCGTCCACAACGTCAAGGCTGTCTATCAGCGCTATTTAAGTTGGTATGACGGTAATCCAGCGAACTTAGACAAACTTACGCCTTCTCAGGCTGGCGCAAAGTATGTCGAACTTGCAGGTGGTGTCGACGCGTTGCTTTCGGTTGCACAAAAGTATTTCGATGCTGGTGATTATCGATGGGTTGTCGAACTTGTCAATCATGTTGTTTTTGCTGAGCCAACTAATGAGCGCGCACGCAATTTGCAAGCCGACGCGCTCGAGCAACTTGGCTATCAGGCCGAGTCGTCAACATTTCGCAACTCATATTTGATGGGCGCACAAGAACTTCGTGATGGCCCGCCACAAAGTGCTGAGGCTCGTGTTCGAGCCAGAAGTTTGATCAAAGCGATGGCGATTGATCAAGTGTTTGACACGCTCGGCGTGCGAACAATCTCTGAAAATATTGGCGGATTATCGCTGTGCGTGAACTGGCTGTTTACCGATATGGCGGGCACGCCTGATGAGAAGTGGATACTAGGACTCTCGAACCGAACGATCTATGCAACTCAAGGACGACACGATGCGAGTTCAGTAGCGACTGTACAAATATCCCGAGATTTATTTTTAGAAGTTATCGCTCAGACGACAACATTTGTCGATGAACTGCAAAAAGGCACCGTCACAATTGAAGGTGACGCTGGCGCCTTGCTAACTATTTTCGGTAATCTCGATAAGTTTTTTACTGGTTTCGCAATCGTTGAGCCGTAATTCTCGGTCTTGCATTTCGAAACTCGATTACGGGCGAATTTCATAGAACGCGTTGACGGCATGCTCAATATCGAGTTTGGCAAAGCGTGAAAAGCCCGCAGATTTTGCCATTTGCTCAGCGGTGTTGGCTGAGAGCCCGAGAGTTCCGAGGCCTGCGCCGCCCGGTTGCGACATCGAAGACGACATGCAAGACATCACGCTTACCCCGTAGAGCAGCGCCGCCATTGGGTTTTTAGTCGCATTCATCGTAAAAGAATCGTGAGCCTTGATATCAACGAGTAACCAGGTGCCGTTGTCGGTAATTGCACTTCGAATTGCATTCATCATCTGTTGCGGGTGGGTCATGTCATGAATGCAGTCAAAAGTAGTGATCAAGTTAACGCTGTTGTTTGTTGGCATTGGCTGATCGCGTGGATCGGCAAAAGTTGCGTTCGTCAGTTTCGACGACTTAAGTTTTTCGGCGGCACGAGCAAGGGCGTACTTGCTGATGTCATAGCCAATGAACTCACTTTTAGGAAACTCTTTACCCATCAGCAGCACTGCGCCACCTGCTCCGCAACCGACATCAGCAACTTTTGCGCCAGCGCTAAGTGCCTGAGTTATCCCATCTAGTTTTGGCAGAACTGCCGAGATCAAATTTGCATTTGACCACGGTTCAAAATTGCGTTCGATCGAGACTGCACCTTGTGAGCCTTTGCTGTCATAGTTGTGACCGATGCCTGAGCGAAAACTTTCAGGCAGCTGATTTAAAGAATCCATAGTTTGTGGAAGACCGTGAAACATTCCCATTCCGAATGCCGGGTGATTATCTAATGCAAGCACGGCAGTCTGCTCTGGGGATAAAAAGAATGTGTCATCATCAATCGTTGGTGTGTCAGATGGTTTGTTGATTGTCGAGATAATTTTCGCCGCCGCTTGGTTATAAGACCATTCGCGAATCCATCGCTCGTTTAATTGTGTCAACTGCGCAAGTTGTGCTGTTGTGATTGGCGCATCTGCGCTAGCCATCGCGCGGTATATGCCGAGGTGATCACCTAGATGCACCATCGCCGACGTAACTGCACCTTCAAGTTTCGTGAATAGTAAAAACTGAAAAAACTTTAACTTGTCAGGATCAATCTGCGCCATTAACGCAGATTAGAACAAAAACTCTCTGAGTTACAAACGACGTAAAACGGTAACTAACTTTCCGTAGATCGTGACTTCACCATTATCAAAGACCATCGGCTTCATCGACTTATTAGATGGCGTAAGTGTGACGCGATTGCCACTTCGAGTAAATGTTTTGATCGTGGCTTCGTCACCAGGAATACCGGCGATAACAATGTCGCCATTGTTGGCAGTTGCTTGAGAGTTACAAACAACAAAGTCACCGTTCAAGATGCCTGCATCAATCATTGATTCTCCGCGTACGCGCAACATAAACAATTCGCCATCACCTGTGAAATCCATTGGCAGTGGCACAAGTTCTTCGACGTTTTCTTGCGCTAAAACATTTACACCAGCGGCAACATCACCTACAAGCGGAACATGTTTTGTTGGTCGATGCTCCATTGCTACGCCACTTGATGCTTCGTAACGAACTTCAATCGCTCGTGGCTTTGTTGGGTCGCGACGCAAGTAGCCAAGTTTTTGCAACGTGGATAGATGGTTGTGCACGGTGGCTGACGAACTTAGGCCGACCGCTTCGCCGATTTCACGAACAGATGGGGGATATCCGCGTTCGCGCATATTGACCACAATGAAGTCAAGAATGCCTCGTTGGCGGTCGGTCAGGGTGTTGGATTTAGCCAGAGATCTGGCGGCAGATATTGGGGTGGGGTCAGTGTTTGGGCTCATATAGCAAGCGTACGCCCGTTCGCCCCTAAAGTCAAACACCTGTTCGGAGAACAAATGTTCGCTAAATACGTTGCACTACGAACACCCGTTCGCTATGGTGGATATACAGCTAATTACCCACCCCCAATCAAGGAGCAACCAATGGCAATTGCAATCAATAATCATCCATCAATGCTTGTAGCCAATCGCAATATGGCACCGATCTATCGTCGTCGCCGAGCGGTGGTTTCTTTGGCCTTGGCGGCACTTGCTGTCACGGTTAGTTTCGCCATGCTCGACACTTCGGCAGCCGCCGACGCGCCATCAGTCGGCGACTCAGTCACTCCTCGAGTCGTTGTTGCTCAGTCGGGTGACACATTGTGGGCGATCGCAAAACGTCTCACACCAAACGGCAACATCACTGAACTAGTCGACCAACTCGTATTGATGAACGGTGACTCGATCACACCTGGTCAACAGATTCGCATTCCTTAATCTTTTTGTGTGTGAGTAATGTTGCGTGACTAATGTTGTGTGGGTGAAATGCGTTAGTTGCAATTGTGAAGACACCAAAGTTATAGATTCGCGTGTCTCAGAAGAAGGCAGTTCGATTCGTCGGCGACGTTCATGTTTGAAGTGTGGCTACCGCTTTACGACCTATGAGCGCCTTGAAGAAGTGCCCCTATTTGTAGTTAAACGCACAGGCGACAAAGAATTATTTGATCGGGCAAAAATAATTAGTGGTTTGCAATCGGCCGCTAAGGGGCGACCTGTCGAAGATTCGGTGTTAATCGAAATAGCAGAGCGAGTTGAAGACGATATGCGATTGACTGGCGATGAAGTAACAAGCAACCAAGTTGGCCACGCAGTGCTAGAACGGCTTCGCAGCATTGACGAAGTTACTTATATGCGTTTCGCAAGCGTCTACAAAAACTTTGACGCTGCTGCAGACTTTCGTCGAGAACTTGCGCTTCTCGAAAAAGAATCTCGCAAATAGTTTGCTAGTTTCTTCGCACGTAGCGAATAAACAAATAGCCATTGTCTTCAAGAATGTGAGCCACTTCGTAGTCGCTGTGCAACGCAGGTGCCCCGTTTGAAAGCCTTGGGCTATCGGCGCCAGTAACCATTGGGCTGATGGTCAAGTTGATTTCGTCCACCAAATTGGCGGCAAACATTGAAGCATTTAGCAGCGGGCCACCTTCAAGTTGAACGAAGTTTCCCGGCAACTGAGCCATTGCGGCTTGCAAATCAACGTTGCCTTTGCCGGCACGAATAATGTCAACATCGGCGTGTGGAGCCACAGAATCTTCTGGCATTATCAAAAAACCTGAACCGGTCGTAAATAGAGGAGATTCAAAATCGAGGTTTCCCGTACGGGTAACGACTCCTACGCGCAGCCCTTGTTTGCTTGGTGGGGTATACATCTGCTCACGAATAGTGCCGGCACCTACGACAATCGTGTCGGCTGCAGCGCGCAAAGCAATAATCACGTCTCTGTCAGCAGGGTTTGAAAGCAAAGTTGAGCGTCCTTCAACCACTGTTGATCCGTCAATGCTCATGACCATACATAGACCAATTGATGGGCGACCAGTTGAGTGCCTTTGGCGCGTCACGCCATAGGACTCACGCAGAATCACCGACTCGTTTAATCGGGGCATCAATTGGCGCATGCGCCTCAGCCTATGGGAGGTGATATTGAAATTCTCAACTCTGACCGCGTGTATGGCAATGTTTAGAGATGTCGGTTTCTAGCGAACGAATTGCATTTCGAACTTGTCCGCTTTGTGAGGCTGGTTGTGGTCTAGCAGTAACTGTTCGCGATAACGAAGTGACTCACATTCGCGGCGACATGCAAGATGTTTTTTCGAAAGGATACATCTGTCCAAAAGGCAGCACACTAAAACAACTGCATAATGATCCTGATCGTCTGCATGTGCCGCTGATCAAACGCAATGGCGTGCATGTCGAAGCAACATGGGCGCAAGCATGGGCTGCGATCGACGCCGGAATCACCGGTGTGATTGCTAAACACGGACGTGAATCAATCGCTACATATTTAGGAAACCCCGGCGCGCATGGTTTGTCTTCACTGACTTTCAATCGCGTGTTGTTGCAATCAATAGGTTCGCGCCAGCGTTATAGCGCGTCAACAGTTGATCAACTTCCAAAACAAGTTTCATCTGGGTTGATGTTTGGCTCGGCGAGCACAGTGCCCGTGCCCGATTTAGATCGCACGCAATATCTGTTAGTGCTTGGCGCAAACCCTTACGTGTCGAACGGAAGTTTGTGCACGGCACCAGATTTTCCGGGGAGACTCGAAGCGATGCAAGCACGCGGCGGCAAACTTGTCGTAGTTGATCCGCGTAAAAGTCGTACCGCACAACAGGCAGATGAATGGATTGCAATTCGTCCCGGCACAGATGCTTTATTGCTTGCCGCAATTGCTCAGACTTTGGCCACTGACGGTCTCGAAGTTTTGTCGCAGCGGCTCGGCAGATTTTTGAACGGTCTTGATGAAGTTGTTTTGGCATTGCAACCATTTACGCCTGAAGCAGTCGCAGTAACAACTGGTATTGATGCGCAAACTATTAGGCGACTAGCTCGAGAGTTGCGCGATGCAAGCTCGTCGGCGGTTTATGGTCGCATCGGCACAACGACTACGGCTTTTGGCACGACAGCGTCATGGTTGGTAGATGTAGTCAACATCTTCACCGGAAACCTCGACCGAGTTGGTGGGGCGATGTTGCCGTTGCCAGTTGCCGGAAGTGGCAACACCAGCGGTGCCGGCGGCAAGGGTAAGGGGTTTCGCACGGGTCGGGGGCATTCACGGGTGCGAAAATACCCTGAAGCTTTGGGCGAGTACCCGGCTGCCGCGATGGCCGAAGAAATCACTACTCCTGGTGAAGGACAAGTGCGCGCGCTGATTGTTGTTGGCGGAAACCCGATTTTGTCGACTCCAAACGGAGAACAACTCGCCAAATCTTTTGCAGAACTTGAATTTATGCTCAGCGTCGATATTTATTTAAATGAAACTTCAAGATTTGCTGATGTAATTCTGCCCGTGCCTTCACCATTGCAACGCAGTCACTATGACTTGGCTCTGCTGACATTTGCGGTGCGAAATGTTGCTAACTACAGCCAAGCAGTGCTGCCACTAGGCATAGATGAGCCCGACGAATGGGAGATTCTCGCAAAAATTTCGGCGATTGCTGCCGGCCTTGGCGCTGATGTGCAGGCGTCAACCATTGATGATTCACAAATTACGGGTTTAGTAGAGAGCAAAATAAAAGATTCATCATCAAATATTTTTGGACGTGACAGCGAAGAACTAATCAACGAACTTTCGGTCACTGGTCGGCGTGGGCCAGATCGAATGCTCGACTTTTTGTTGCGCACTGGCCCGTATGGCGATGGTTTTGGGTCGCTAAAAGACGGTCTAACCCTTGACAAACTAATTGCCGCACCGCACGGCATTGATTTTGGTGCGCTCGAACCACGATTGCCAGATGTGCTGCGAACTCAGTCAGGAAAGATTGAACTTGCACCACCGCAATTGATCGCCGACCTCGAGAGATTGTTGAAGTTTTGTCAAACAGATATTTTGGATCAGAACACGAATCAACTAATGCTCGTTGGTCGCCGAGATTTGCGCTCAAATAATTCTTGGATGCACAACATCGAAGTGCTTGTGAAAGGCAAACCTCGTTGCACTCTGCAAATACACCCAGATGACGCGACGCGACTTGGAGTTACTTCTGGCTCAACAGTTCGCATTACCAGCCGAGTCGGCAGTGTCGACGCGCCGGTCGAAATAACAGAATCAATTCGGGGTGGAGTAGTGAGTTTGCCGCACGGATGGGGACACACGATGTCAGGTACAAACATCAAAATTGCTTCTTTGCGCGCCGGCGTCAATTCGAATTTGTTGACAGACCAAGAAGTACTTGATCCATTGTCAGGTACAAGCGCATTAAATGGGATCCCTGTTGAAGTTGTGGCGATTTAAGAAATTCACAGGCTTATCCACTTCCAATCCACAAGACCCAGACCCTATGATTGCGACTGCAATTGGATTGATCTCAGGAATGGCGTTAAATATGCGTTCTAAATGATTGACAAAGGCGAATAACAATGCTGTAATCTGTTACTACAAGTTGTGTGAGTTTCTGCACTGGGGGATGGTTTGGCACTACATATAGTGGTCTCGCAAGAGGCCCTATTTGTGTGACGATTGAGCCTCAGCGAAGAATTAAGCGTAACTAGAAGTTGTTTTATTTACCGCCGCGAATAACGGCACAAGAAAGATAGAGAAAGAAAGGGTACTAAAAATGTCTCTTGCTCCAGAGCGATTGTCAATCGGAATCCGTCGTCACTTCACTGCACCAGGCGTGCATCCGTACGACCAAGTGAAATGGGAGCGTCGCGATGCGCAAATCAAAAACTGGAAAGATGGCACAGTTGCTTTCGAGCAACTTGGTGTTGAGTTTCCGTCAACATGGTCGCTAAACGCAACAAACATTGTCTCTCAGAAATACTTTCGTGGAACGCCAGGCACAACAGAGCGTGAGTCATCGTTGCGTCAAGTCATTGACCGTGTTGCCGACACAATTACAAATTGGGGAACCGAGTGTGGTTACTTTATTGACCAAACAGAAGCAGATGCTTTTCGTGATGAATTGAAATTTATTTTGGTTACACAACGCGCTGCGTTTAATTCGCCAGTGTGGTTCAACATCGGTGTCGAAGGTGTGCCGCAACAAGCGAGTGCATGTTTCATTTTGGCTGTCGACGACACAATGGATGCAATTTTGAATTGGTACAAAGAAGAAGGAACAATTTTTAAGGGTGGTTCTGGTTCCGGAATCAACCTGTCGAATATTCGTAGCAGTGCAGAACATCTAAAAGGTGGTGGCACAGCTTCAGGTCCAGTTAGTTTCATGCGAGGTGCAGACTCTTCAGCCGGAACGATCAAATCGGGTGGCAAAACTCGTCGTGCCGCAAAGATGGTCATCCTTAATGCGAGTCACCCAGACATCGAAGAGTTCATTTGGTGCAAGTCGCACGAAGAAAAGAAAGCCCGCGCACTTCGTGACGCAGGTTTCGACATGGATCTCGACGGCAAAGACTCATTTTCGGTGCAATACCAAAATGCCAACAACTCAGTTCGTGTAACAGACGAGTTCATGCAGGCCGTCAAAGACGATGCCGACTGGAACCTAACCGCGGTCAAAGATGGTCGGGTAGTTCGCACGGTGCGTGCTCGCGACCTATGGCGCCAAATCGCCACATCTTCATGGGAGTGTGCAGACCCTGGTTTGCAGTTCGATACCACGATCAACAAGTGGCACACCGCTCATGCGGCTGGTCGGATTAACGGCTCAAACCCTTGCAGCGAATACATGCACATCGACAACTCGGCATGCAACTTGGCTTCGATCAACTTGTTGAAATATCTCGACGACAGTGACCATTTCGATGTAGAGGCTTATAGCCACACAATCGAAGTGATGTTCACCGCGCAAGAGATTCTCGTCGGCAACGCAGATTATCCGACCGAAAAAATCGCCGAGAACAGTCGCTTGTTTCGTCAACTTGGTTTGGGCTACGCAAACCTTGGTGCTCTATTGATGGCACTCGGAATGCCATATGACTCGACAGGTGGTCGTGCATGGGCAGCGGCACTCACTTCTTTAATGACTGGCCACGCTTATGCGACGAGTGCGCGCACTGCAAGTCGCATGGGACCATTCGCAGGATTCTCAGCCAACGAGCGTTACATGCTCAATGTTTTGCGAATGCACCGCGATGCCAACAAAGAAATCGACAACATCGATGTTGTTCAGCAAGATCTTGTTGATGCTGCTACAGCATCATGGGATACAGCAGTTCGTGATGGTGAAGAATATGGTGTGCGCAACAGCCAAGCAACGGTGCTTGCACCAACCGGCACGATCGGTCTAATGATGGATTGCGATACAACTGGCATTGAACCAGATTTAGGTTTGGTTAAATTCAAAAAACTTGTCGGTGGTGGCAACATGACAATCGTTAATCAAACAGTTCCACGCGCACTTGCGCAATTGGGCTACGAAGGTCCGGTTGTTGAACGAATCATTGCTTACATCGATGAGAACAAATCAATTGTTGGTTCCCCAGATCTCAAAACTGAGCACTTGCCAGTGTTTGCTTGCTCGATGGGTGACAACACGATTCACTATGAAGGTCACGTGCGAATGATGGGAGCGGCTCAACCGTTCTTGTCTGGCGCAATTTCTAAGACCGTCAACATGCCAGAAGAAGCATCGATCGAAGACATCGAATCGTTGCACATGCTGTCATGGGAGCTCGGCATAAAAGCAGTTGCTGTTTATCGCGACAACTGCAAAGTTGGACAACCACTTTCAACAGCCAAAAAAGACAGCGAAAAAGGTTCAACGTCAAACACAGGTGCAGAAAATTCAGCAACTCAAGTTGTTGAGCGCATCGTCGAGCGAGTTGTTCACCAACCGATTCGTCAAAAATTGCCGCGGTCACGTCGTGGTCGCACTTTCGAGTTCCGCGTTGCCGACTGCAAAGGTTTTGCAACAATCGGCGAATATTCAGACGGACGACCTGGTGAAGTGTTCTTGACAGTGTCGAAACAGGGTTCAACTCTGGCTGGCATCATGGACGCTTTCGCCAAGAGCATCTCTTATGGCTTGCAATACGGCGTACCAATGCGTGCATTCATTGAAGCATTCGTAAACACCCGTTTCGAGCCAGCCGGCATGACTGATGATCCAGATATTCGTATGGCTTCATCAATCGTTGACTATCTCTTTCGTCGTCTGGCAGTTGAATATCTAACAACTGATGAGCGTGCCGAATTAGGTATCTACACTCGCGAAGAGCGCATGCAGCCAACTCTGCCAGGTGTTGAAGAGTCAATCACCGAGACAACACAAGGCACAGATATTTTTGCTGATCCAAAATCGATTCCGTCGGTTACAGAGTTGGTTGCACAAATCAACGCAGGGTCATTTACTGCGCCGCCAAGTCACAGCGCAAAAAAACCAGCCGGAACCGGCATGATGTGTTCATCTTGTGGTTCAGCCAACATGCAACGCGCCGGTGCGTGTTATGTCTGTGGCGACTGCGGTTCGTCTAGCGGTTGTTCATAATCATCTAGATTTAGCGAGTGGCCAATAATCGCCAGTCCGTAGAGCTTGCGTGGTTCGCAGCGCTATGCGATGACGACTATGAATTTTTAGGTGTCCCAGATGAAGATCTGCAATCTTCCTGGCTGCATTGCAGTGACATAGTTAGGCGTGCCGAAACAAACGGGTTCGACAACGTGCTGCTTCCGTCTGGCTACAGCCTCGGTATTGACTCAACTGCATTTGCTGGGGCAGTTGCAACTCTGACTAACGAGATTAATTTGTTGCTTGCAGTGCGGCTCGGTGAACTTGTGGTGCCACAACTCGCGCGTCAAATAGCGACGTTGCAACAAATCTCTAATTCGCGATTGGTGATTAATGCAATTTCATCCGAGATGCCAGGCGAACAACTTTCAAGTGAGGCTCGATATCACCGCACAACCGAATATCTGTATGTGCTCGGCGAACTCTTAGAAGGACGAGAAGTAAATATTGAGGGCGAGTTTTTGCAACTGCATATTGATCCACCACGAATTACTGGCCAAGGGTATGGTTGTCCACCAATTTATTTTGGCGGACTCTCTGAGGCCGCTCGTGACTGCGCTGCGGCTAGCGCAGATGTCTATTTGATGTGGCCAGATACAACCGCCAAAGTTTCAAGTGTTGTTCTTGATCTGACTCATCGAGCACAGAATTTTGGGCGAAAAATAAGTTTTGGTTGGCGAAGTCATGTAATAGTGCGCGAGACCGAGCGCGAGGCTCGTGAGGCAGCGCGCAAACTGCTGTCACGACTCGACTCTGCAACAGGTGATGCAATTCGTGCCAAGTCACTTGATGCAACTTCGACCGGCGTGAATCGTCAAAGTGAATTGCGTTCAGCCGCAGACGACGAAGGCTATTTAGAGCAAAACCTGTGGACGGGTGTTGGTCGCGCGCGCAGTGGTGCAGGCATTGCAATTGTTGGTGACCCAGATCAAGTCACAGCGAAACTCAATGAACTCGCCGACGCAGGTGTTTCAGCGTTTATTTTGTCTGGATATCCACATCTCAAAGAGTGCGATCTCTTCGCGCGTTATGTGTTGCCACAAATCAAACATGCGCCACTTTCTCTAACCCACGCACCAGCCGTACTGCACGACCACCGCTAAATTTCTAGTCAGTTATCTTGCTAGTTGATACGGCAGTTAACGCGCTTAATGCCGTTGATGAAGTTGCTCTGCAAATAGGCCGGCTCGCCAGTGATCTGCAAGTTCGGTGTGCGTCGACGAATCTCGTCAAACATCACAGCAATTTCACGACGCGCTAGATTCGCCCCCAAACAAAAGTGTGGACCACCAGCACCAAAACCAATTTGTGTTGGCTGAGCAGTGCGAGTTACATCAAATTTGAATGGCTCGGCAAAAACTCTCTCGTCACGATTGCCCGAGTTATAAAATAGCACAACTTTTTGGTTTTGTTTAATTGGAAAGCCGTTGATTTCGGTATCTTGCGTCGCAGTTCGGCGAAAGTGCATTACCGGTGTTGCCCATCTCACGATTTCTTCGACTGCAGTTTTTGTGTTCGCTTCGAAGTCGTTAAACCACGTCGCCCGTTGATCTGGATTTTCGGTTAATGCAACCATTCCATGAGTTATTGCATTGCGAGTCGTTTCGTTTCCTGCAACTACTAGCAGAATAAAAAAACTCCCGAACTCTTGAGATGAGAGTCTTTCGCCGTCTACGACGGCATGCATCATCACGCTCGTTAAATCTTCGGTCGGATTGGCAAGTCGAGCTTCACCAAGAGCCTGGGCATAAGTGAACATGCCGATTCCGGCTTCCATTAATCCTTCGAGCGAACCGGTGAAATCTGGGTCACCAGCACCCAAAATCGTATTCGTCCAATTAAAAATTTGCCGCTCGTCAGATTCGGGAATACCCATCATCTCGCAAATAATTTGTAACGGAAACTTGCCGGCAATCGCATCTACAAAATCAAATTCTTGACCTTCAAACTCGTCAAGCACACGATCGATAATTGTTCGTGCCTTAACTTTTACGTACTCTTCAATTCGCGAAATCTCACGCGGAGTAAAACCTTTTGAAACTATTGAACGAAGACGAAAATGCTTAGGGTCATCCATCCCGATCATCGACCCAAAAAACTCGTTTAGTTCTGGCGAAAGGTCTGCAATATTCGAACCTTTGCCGCTACAAAAAAGTTGTGGATTGCGACTAACGTGCCAAATATCGTCGTGGCGGGTGAGGGCGAAATACCCAGGACCTTTAGGCACAAATACGAAATCCATTTCTTCAAAGAACCGAATCGGCTCTTCGTTACGTAATTTGGCGAAAGCCGATTCGCGGTAGTCACGCGGGGCGTTCCAAAACTCAGGACTCGAAAGATCTATGTCTTTTAGGGCAACATCAAATAACTGCATCTCAAGAGACTAGAACTCTTGCCTCTCGCGAACCCCACCCAGACTTCGGTTTGACGCATTAAAACGGCTAGGGTTTCGCAACGGCAAAAGTAAGACGAGAGAGCCGCCAAATAAATCAAATTTAAAAATAGGGAGAAGTTATGGCAGAAGCAGTTATTGTCGCGACAGCGCGAAGCCCAATCGGACGCGCCAACAAGGGCACACTTACAGAATTGCGCCCTGACGATATGTCGGCACAAATTATCCGTGCATTGATGGCCAAGGTTCCGCAACTTAAATCTGACGATGTCGAAGACTTGATGATGGGTTGTGGTCAACCAGCAGGTGAAGCAGGTTTTAATATCGCTCGCGTAGTTGCGGTGCTTGCAGGTCTTGACAATGTTCCGGGTGTAACAGTAAACCGTTATTGCTCGTCAAGTTTGCAGACAATTCGCATGGCTGCACATGCAATTAAAGCGGGCGAAGGCGATTGCTTTATTGCTGCCGGTGTTGAAACTGTGAGTCGCTACGCGTCTGGCGCAAGCGACATTGCACCGAACGCAATTTTCAAACCATCAGGCGAGCGCACTAAGTCACGCGCTGCAGGTGGACAAGGAGTTTGGTCAGCCGCAACTGGTTTGGCAGATATGTATATCGCCATGGGACAAACTGCAGAGAACGTTCGCGAACTTGAAGGTGTGACGCGCCTTGAGATGGATGCGTTTGGCGCACGAAGTCAGCAACGCGCAGTTGCCAACCAAGAGAACGGATTTTTCGATCGAGAGATCTCGCCACTCACATTGCCAAACGGAACTGTGATTTCTAAAGATGACGGTCCTCGCGCTGGTACAACTGCAGAAGGACTTGCAGGTTTGAAGCCAGTGTTTCGTCCAGACGGCGAAATCACAGCTGGCAACGCATGTCCGTTAAATGACGGCGCTGCGGCAGTCATAGTGATGAGCGATACAAAAGCCAAACAACTTGGCATCAAGCCATTGGCGCGAATTGTTTCATCAGGTGTGTCTGGTTTGAATCCAGAAATCATGGGACTCGGACCGATCGAAGCATGTCGTCAAGCACTCAAGCGTGCCGGAATGACAATTGATCAAATTGATCTCGTTGAAATCAACGAAGCCTTTGCCGCCCAAGTGATTCCATCGGCAAAACATCTGGGTATTCCAATGGAGAAATTAAATATCCATGGTGGGGCGATTGCTCTAGGTCACCCATTTGGTATGACTGGTGCTCGAATTATGACGACTTTAATTAACGGCTTGCAACACACAGATAAGCGATTTGGTCTCGAATCAATGTGTGTTGGTGGCGGTCAAGGTATGGCGATGATTATTGAGCGTTTAAAGTAATAAAGCTTTAGACAACTAGCGCGTACTGCGCAAGTGCATGATGCCAGCGACGCTGGCGATTGCAGCAATACCAACTGCAACAACAAAAAACGTAACGAAAGCGCCATACGCGCCATAGATCGACGGCGCAATAAAAGCCGCAATCATTTGACCGAAAACGTTTACTGCGCCCGACAAACCTTGTGCAGCCGATGCACGACCCGCTGGCGCCGCCTTTGCAATCGCCGAAAGCGCAGCCGGAATCACCGATGCTTGCACTATGCCTTCAATTAAACCAACTCCTAAAATCACCCACGGATTTTTAATAACGCCGTACAAGACTGTCAGCAAACTAATTGGAACAACCAGCCACAACGCCACAGCAATCGGCGAACGCTTGTCGATCATCTTGCCCGCGCGAGCCGAAAATAAAATAAATGGCAAGCCGTAAACGGCAAAAGTTAAACCTGTCATTGCGTTGTTGCCGCCCAGGTCGTCTAAGAAGCGATCCCAAAGCGCGTCAAACATTCCGGTCGGAAACGTGACTGCGAGTGTCAAGATCAGTGCGATTCGAACATTGCGAATTCGCAGTAAATCAAAACTTAATCGCTGCGACTCAGCGTTTGGTGCCAACTCCGGAAACTTGCGAGGGCTGATAATAAAAATCGCTAAAACAGCCAGTGCACCAAATAATAAAAACGTCACATCTAAACCAAACGGGCCAATTATCAGCGAGCCGATTAATGGACCCGAAACAAAACCACCAATTTCCATGCCAGCCACTGCACCCAACCGCTCGGCACTGCGATTGTCATCAAGATGTGCGGCCAAAGCCCGCACCGCAGGAAACGTCATACCGATCGAGGCACCGACGATTCCACGGGCAAAAATAAAAGTTGTAAGCGAATCACCCATTGCAAAAATCACCGAGCCGATTGCCGCAAGACACAGACCGACTTGAATCAATTTTTTGCCGTGCCCCCGGTCGGCGAGCGGAGCCACAAACAGTTGAACCAAAAGACCCATCGCAAAACCCGTGCCAGCGATCAATCCCAGCGCTGAGTCGGCGTATCCATATTGTTCTTGCAACTCAGACATTGATGCAAACACGACGCTATTGGCTGCAGCGGTCGCAAAAACGCTAAATAGCAACAGCAACAAGTCTGCACGATGGTCTTGCTTGTTCACTTCGCCAACTCGTCAAGCACGGCGTCAAAAAATATCGGCCAGTAGTGCAAAGCCCAATTATCAAATTCGACTTCGCACAGACCAACACAAGAAATGTTTGCCGCAGGGTCATGCCATACAAAACTTCCTGTCCCCCCAAAGTGGCCAAAACATGATGCACTATTTCGTGTGCCCATCCAATGCGGATGTTTCGCTGCATGAATCTCTGGGCCAAAACCCCAGTTGCACGGATCAAAGCGCCCGACCCCGGGCACTGTTCCTTCGAGTTCTCCGAATTGAGTTGTTGTTGCTGCTTGGGCAGTTGCAGATGAAATAAGTTTTGGATTTCGCAACTCAAGAGCAAACTCAACTAGATCGTCAACATTTGAAACAACATCTTTGGCGCCTGAGCCATTTAGTGAACTGTTCACCATGCCAAGTGGTGCCAACACGGCGTCATTTAGATATTCGCTGAACGCCATCTCAGTCGCCGCTTCAAGATGAGCAGTAATTAAGTCGTAACCAGTGTTCGAATAAATTCGTTTACGGTTTGGGCTGACAATTGGCACGTTGCCATCGAAGCTGTATCCACCTGCATGCGCTAACAAGTGGGCGAGCGTGCAACCCTCTTGACCAACATCAGTGTTCAAGTCTGTCGAACCTTCTTCAATGGCAACATGAGTCGCCCATGCAGTTAGTAATTTCGAAACAGATGCGATTCTTGATTTGCGTTCAGTATCCCCAAAAGTATGTGTCTGTCCACGACGATCGATTACACAAATTGATGTATTTGGCGCAGGCCACTCTCGTGCGAGGTCAAAGGCCCGCATTGGGCTATTTGGCAGAGCGAATTAGTTCGGCAACTCGAAACGCGAGATCTAATGATTGTCGGGCATTGAGTCGAGGATCACAAACAGTTTCGTAGCGAGTATCAAGATCTTCTTGACTTACAGATTCAGCGCCGCCAAGACATTCTGTTACGTTGTCGCCCGTAAGTTCGATGTGAATGCCGCCCGGCCAAGTGTCTTCTGCGCGATGTGCCATCACGAAGCCTGTGATCTCGCGAATAATGTCGTCAAAATGGCGAGTCTTACGACCGTTGGCAGCAGTAAAAGTATTTGCGTGCATTGGATCGCATGCCCAAACGACTGGATGACCAGCATCGCGTACGGCTCGAATTAATGGACGCAAAACACTTTCAATTTTGTCAGCACCCATTCGCGAGATCAATGTCAATCGCCCCGCAACTCGCGCCGGATTTAGAATTTCACACAACGACAAAACAAAATCTGTGGTCGTATCTGGCCCAATTTTGCAGCCGATCGGATTGCCAACACCTCGTAAAAACTCTATGTGTGCGCCATCAAGTTGACGAGTGCGTTCGCCGATCCACAACATGTGTGCCGAACAGTCATACCAAGTGCCTGTTAGTGAATCTTGACGGGTGAGCGCCTCTTCGTATCCAAGAATTAATGCTTCATGACTTGTATAAAAATCAACTTCATGCAACGGGCTGTGACTCTCTGTGTCGATTCCGCATGCGCGCATAAATGCAAGAGCACGTTCAACTTCGCCTGCGACTTGTTCGTATCGCTGACCTGCGGTGCTCGATTGCACAAATTCTTGGTTCCATGCGTGCACGCGATTTAGATCGGCAAAACCACCTTTGGTGAATGCTCGCAATAAATTAAGTGTGCTTGCTGATTGGTGATAGGCCTGAACCATTCGTTGTGGGTCTGGAACGCGTGATTCGATGTGAGGCGCAGGATCATTGACCATGTGTCCACGGAAAGACGCGATCTCTTTATTGCCGATCATTTCTGTGTCGCTTGAGCGTGGCTTTGCGAATTGCCCGGCGATGCGGCCAACTTTTACGACTGGCACACCCATCGAATAGGTGAGCATCACTGCCATCTGCAAAATCACACGAAGTTTTTCGCGAATGTTTACTGCGGTGAACTCTTCGAAACTTTCAGCGCAGTCACCGGCTTGCAATAAAAATGCATTGCCACTTGCAACTTGTCCGAGTGCGGCGAGCAGAGATCGTGCTTCACCAGCGAAAACAAGTGGCGGGTATGAAGCGATCTGCTTTAGTGCGCTGTTAAGTTCGGTTTGGTCAGGCCACTTTGGTTGTTGCGCCGCAACGTTGTTCTGCCAAGAAGACGGTGTCCAGCGGTTAGACGCACTCATAGTTATAACCCTATTACCGCAAGATGCGTCAGACGGTGAGGATTTCTCCGGCGTCATCACGCAGCGTGTCAACTGCACGACTTACAAGCCGACGTGCCGCTTCAGCAGTTACTCCAAGCTCTTCGCCAACTTGACGAAAGCTCTTTCGCTCTCCATCATGAAGACCAAAACGAGCCTCAACTGCATAACGAGCACGCTCATCAAGAGTGCCAAGAAGTCGGTCAAGCAGATCACTGTCGACCATACCCATGACTGCATCTTCTGGACTGATGTCTTCGTTTGGTACGAGGTCACCCAAAGTTGCATCGCCATCTTCGCCAATTGTTTTGTCAAGCGAAACAGGAGTTGTCAAACGATGAAGTTCTGCGTTCATTGCACTCAAACCTTCGGCATCACCAGAACCCTGACGAAGTGCAGCACGAAGTGTTGCAGAACGATCTCCAGGAATTCGAATGAGACTTGCTTTTTGATCTAGTGCACGACCAATTGCTTGACGAATCCAGAAAGTTGCATATGTTGAGAATTTGAAACCACGACGCCAGTCAAACTTGTCAACTGCGTGCTCAAGACCAAGATTGCCTTCTTGAATTAAATCGAGAAGGTCCATTCCTTGTGGCAATGGATAACGGCGAGCGATTGAAACAACAAGTCGAAGGTTCGAACGAATGAAACGATCTTTTGCACGAGCAGCATTGCGCATATCAGCGCGAAGTGCAGCACCACGCTCACCTTTTTCGATAGCTTTTTTCGCATCACGACCGGCTTCAATCGCTTTTGATAAATCGCGCTCATCTTCGGCGTTGAGCAAGGCAACCTTGCCGATTTCGTTGAGATATATACCGATTGAGTCAGACATGGGGGTGTTTGGTCTTTCTTGGGGGATTAGGGGGTTATTGGGGGTATTCGGGGACTAGTTACATTAGGGCATCGGCAACTTTTGTGCAAGGAGTAAGTGAAATTTTTCATAAATTATTTTCCTCAAGGTTTATATGGCTTTCACTCATTCAATTGACTCTGACGGATACCCAAACTCGTACACTTTGATAGTGCCATTGCGTGTCGGACTGTTTGGGGGAACATTTGACCCTCCACACTTAGGTCACCTAGTTACGGCAGTAAACGTGCGCAATGTGCTCAAACTCGACATTGTCATACTGATGGTCGCCAACGACCCATGGCAAAAGCACGCAACTCGCGAGGTGGCCAGTGCAGTTGATCGTTTGGCGATGGTTCGAGCAGCAATCAAGGACGTCGATGGACTGGTTGCCGGTGATGACGAAATCACTCGCGGCGGTCCGAGTTTTACGGCTGATACTTTGACCGCGTTAAGCGTGCGTTATCCAGGCGCCGAACTCTTCACGATCGTCGGCGATGATGCCGCAGCAAAATTTGGCACGTGGCAACGCTCAAATGAAATCGCCAAACTTTCAACATTGGTTGTTGTTGACCGACCTGGTTCGCCGCTTATGCCGCCAAGCGAGTTCACCTGGAACCGTGTCGAGGTGCCAAGGCTCGAAGTGAGTTCATCAGACCTGCGCGCTCGTTTCGTTGATGGGCGACCGCTTGAATATTTAATCTCTGACGAAGTGATGCAAGTTATTTCTGCACGCGGTTTATACGGGTCAAAAAAGTGACGGCAATTCCGCAACGACAAAAACAGCGGATGCTCGTTGCGTTATGTTGCGGTGTCTTCGGGGCATTGATATTGCCTGCCGGTCTTGTTGTTGGTTACAACTCAGTGCTCAATTCGGACAGTGGTATTAATGTCAACAACGTAAAAGAATTGAAAATTTTAGATACTCCGGTTGCACTTTTAGCAACAGTAAATAGTTCAAACGAGATCACGACCATCAATGTGATCGCGCTGTCGGGCGACAGTCTCGGTGGCACAATCATTTCAGTCCCTGCAAAAGCAAAAGCAGCAGTAAGCGAAGGCGAAACGCCGCGTCGAGTTTTTGATTCGTATACCTCTGATGATCCGTCGGCTTTCGTCGCTGACGTTGAAGGGCTACTCGATGTCTCGTTTACCGCTGTGGGTATTTTGGGTCGTGCAGAATTAATTAATCTGCTGAAGCCAGTTGGGTCGGTAGAAATACTTCTTGATTCTGATGTGCGTAACACATCTGTAGATGGGACAACAACAACAATTAAAAAAACCGGCAAATCAGATGCCGACACGATGGCTCTTGTCAATATTCTTCTTGCTCGCGAAATTGACCAAAGCGAAGCCGCAAGATTTAATCATCACAAATCCGTGTGGACTGCCGTCGCTAATGCTGTTGGGCTCGGGCTGAATCTGGATGCTGAAAAAGTTGATGTTTTGAACACGCCACTCGACATCTCTGGTTTCGCTCGGCGATTATTTTCGGGGCCAATTCAGGTTTGGCAATTCGCTGCTACTCAAGTGCCAGCAGGCATTAATAATCCAAGTGGTTTAGATATGTTCAGCATCGATTCGTCAGAAGTAACAATGATTATGGCCAGTGTTGCACCGACTTCAATTACTGGGTCTGGCGTTTCTGGTGGGCTAACTGTGCAAATTGATAGTCCTTTTAATGATGCTGCGATTAGTCGCGAAATTGTGCGTCGCCTTGTTGCGATGGGTTTCAACATTGCTCTTGTTCGCGAAGTGCCCGGTCCACCGCCCGAAGTGACTGAAGTTCGTTATGTTGATTCGACTGTGTTGGCAAAATTAGGGCTCGGCGAATATATCGGCAACACGCAAGCAGTTAAAACTGGAGAAAGAGTGCAGGGTGTCGATCTGCAAATTGTTCTCGGGTTGTCATTTGTGTCGTTTTCAACAGACAATCCTGAACTTCCCGCCACTACTGTTGTGCCCTCCGACGAATGAGTACTTACCAGCCACAATCAGATGCCTTGCGCATCGCGACTATTGCCGCAAAAGCCGCTGACGAAAAACAAGCAACAGATGTAACTGTTTTAGATGTCGGTGAAATTTTGGCGATCACTGATTTGTTTGTTGTCGCTAGTGCTGGCAATAAACGGCAAGTGAGAACAATTAGTGATGCAATCACTGATGCTGTACGCAGCGAAACGGGACGTTCACCTCTATCAAGTGAGGGCGTTTCAGAACAGCAATGGATCTTGATCGATTACGGCAGTGTTGTCGTGCACATTTTTGATGACGAAACTCGACGGTTTTATGAGATCGAGCGCCTTTATCAAGATGTCCCAACAGTCAGTTGGCGCCTCGTAAGTTAATTGTTTAAATAGTTTGATCGGGTAGCGTTAACAAGTCTTATTGGGGCTGTAGCTCAGTTGGTAGAGCGCTTCCATGGCATGGAAGAGGCCAGGGGTTCGATTCCCCTCAGCTCCACTTTGAAATTCGGTGATTTCGGGTGTGCAGACTAAGTTTTAGGCGTGGCAACGAGCGCAAATTCGCAAGATTTTTCTCTGACTAGTTTGCGCGCACTTGTTACGGGTGGGGGATCTGGCATTGGCAAAGCAATTGCTGATGCAATGACTCAGGCTGGTGCGACAGTTGTCGTCTGCGATGTCAACAACTCGACAAAGCCGAATTATATTTGTGATGTTGCAAAAACTAGCGACGTCACTGCAATGTTCTCTGCGATTCAACGCGACCTCGGCGGCTTAGACATCTTGGTGAATAACGTCGGTGTGCCTGGGCCAACGGCACGTGTCGACGAGATGGATGCCGATGCATACGACGAGTGCGTGCGCATAAACCTGGGCGGCACATTTCGTTGCACGAAAGCTGCCGTGCCAATGTTGCTCAAGACTCGCGGTTCGATCATCAATATTTCGACAAGCGCCGGAATCTTTGGTTATCCGTTGCGCTCACCGTATGTTGCCGCCAAGTGGGGAATCATTGGATTAACAAAGTCGTGGGCGATGGAGCTTGGTGCAGATGGCGTTCGCGTTAATGCAATTTGTCCCGGTTCGGTAAGCGGCCCGCGCATGGACGGCGTGATTGAGCGTGAAGCCGCAGCGACTGGTGTGACCCCAGAAAGTATTCGTCAAGGTTACGAAAATCAAGTTTCAATGAAAACATTTGTTGATGCAAGCGATATTGCGGCTGCAGCAGTGTTTCTGAGTTCACCTGCTTCAAGATTTATAACTGGTCAAGTGTTGCCGGTTGATGGCAATATTGAGACGATGCGGGCTTAGTGCTTGCCGAGGGGAATGTGTGATGGCAACTGAACTTGATGGTGCTGTCACACTGCGAGGTTTACGCAAGTCTTTTGGCGAGCGAATCGTTGTCAATGACGTATCGCTCGAGATTCGCGCAGGAGAATTTTTTTCGCTCCTCGGACCATCTGGTTGCGGCAAAACGACAACTTTGCGAATGATTGGCGGATTTGAGTCGCCTGAAGCAGGCAACATCTTGATTGATGGTCGTGACGTCACAAATGATGAACCTGAGAAGCGTCCACTAAATACTGTGTTTCAAAATTATGCATTATTTCCACATTTGAATGTTCGCGAGAACGTTGCCTTCGGTCTGCGTTTTGAGAAAAATTCTCACAGCAAAGAATCAGAAAGCAAACGTGTTAGCGATGCGCTTGAACTAGTGCAACTTGGCATCTTTGGTGATCGGCGAGTACATCAACTTTCTGGTGGAGAACAACAACGGGTCGCCCTCGCGCGAGCGTTGATACTTGAGCCGAGTGTGTTATTGCTTGACGAGCCACTCGGCGCACTTGATGCACAGTTGCGCGCACGGCTGCAAATTGAACTGGCCGTGTTGCAGCGCCAAATCGGCATCACTTTTATATATGTGACGCACGATCAACACGAAGCATTTACGATGAGCGATCGCATTGGCGTGATGCGTGAAGGAAGGCTGTTGCAAGTTGGCGCACCTCGCGAACTATATGAAAAACCTGTTTCGGTTGAAGTTGCACGGTTCATTGGTGCAGCAAACCTATTGCCGGGCCGAGTTTCGTCGCGTGGGATTGTAGAAGTTGCTGGTGAAAAATTTACTGCACCCGATAATGCGCCACTCGGTGATGGCATGGTGGTGATTCGCCCAGAGAGAATTCGAATTGGCGTAGGTTCGCATAATGCCACGATCAATAGAGTCACTTTTGCTGGGTCATCGTTACGCGTCGGACTAACTGTAGGTGATTCAATTTTGGTGGCTGAAGTGCCAAACGATGAGACAACAGCAAATTTGGTTGAGGGGCAAAAGACAATGATTGATGTGTTGCCCGACGCTGTGCGCGTTTTGCCGCTCAGCTAAAAAAATAAATTAACTAGTTCTCCATCTGTGTGACGTCGGCGAGTGCCGCACGCAAACCGCCACGCTCGCCATGTTGCTTGCGCCAAGTTGAAAGACCAAATAAGCCGATAATTAAAACTGTGAAAGATGTGATTACGAGCAGAGTCGCCAGGGCGTTTAGCGCCGGTGTAGCACCACCGCGCACAGACGAATAGATTCGCAACGGGACGGTTTCTGAACCAACGCCAGATGATAGAAAACTTGTGATCACGAAGTCGTCGATAACGGTTGCAAAAACAACAACAAGACTTGCCATCACAGATGGCCAGAGCATCGGCATTAAAACGAACCGCAACGCTTGAACCGATGTTGCCCCTAGATCGCGCGCTGCTTCTTCGAATGACGAACCTATTGAAATTAATCTTGCGCGCACAATTATCACGACACTTGAAAGCGAAAATGTCACGTTGCCTAAAAGTTGTGCTGTGTAGCCAAGTGGAATCATCGTGAATAAACGTGTAAAGGTAATCAGTAAAGCCGCACCAACAACAATTTCTGGCGTAATCAGTGGCGCAGAGGTCAAACCTTGCACGACTATTTTGCTTCTGCCTCTAATTCGTTGCGCACCGATTGCCAGAGTGATGCCAAGTGGGGTGACGATCAACATTGTCGAAAATGAAAGGATCAGTGAGTTTGCGATCGCGTTGCGCATTGCGTCGTTGTGCCATAACGAAGCATGCGGGTCGGTAAACCACCAACGCAAAGAAAAGCCTTGCCAAACTGAGCGACTTCGACCGTCATTGAAAGAATAAGCCACAGCGATTATCACGGGTACGAGGCTCCAGATTATGTAGCCCCAAATGAGCAGTTTTAACGGTGAGAACTTATTGCGAACCTTCGCTGTCGAGAAATCTGTATTCACTTAACTGTCTCTTTTGCAAATCGATTTGTACTACGCAAATATAAAGACATGAAGATTGCCAAAAATAATGACATTACTAGCACGAGCAACGCTCCATTTTGAGGTTGTGTGCTGTTGTTTAAATAGAAATCAATTTGGTTGCCGAGCATTTCTGTGCTCGGTGAACGAGAAAGCAAATCATTTGTGTAATAGTCGCCAAACATCGGCAGTGCAATCAATACTCCGGCAGCAGCGAGCCCTGCTTTTGACATTGGCACAGTCACTAGACGAAATGCTTCGCTTGAAGATGCGCCGAGGTCACGCGCAGCCTCAATCAGTCGCCAGTCAAGACGCTCAAGGGTTGCATACAGTGGCAAAATTAGAAACGGAATATATCCATAGACCAACCCCAAAATTACTGTTGTGGGTGAACCATCAAGCCAGTTGTAATTTATGCCAAACATGCTCATAAATCGACTGAACAAACCACTGGGGCTAAGCAAGTTGACCCACGCCAACATTCGCATTAAGTAGTTGACCCAAAAAGGCACAATTATTAGCGACAGCAGAAGAAGTTTTCGTTTACCCGCATGTCTTGCTAAAAAATATGCAATCGGAAATCCAATCGTAAACGACAAAACCATCGCTGAAATTACAAATACAACGGTGCGAATGAAAACACCACGCAGTGGTCCAGACGTGAGGCTTACTAAAATATTTTGCGCTTGATCCAAGTTCCACAAAAGAGGGTTCCATTGCGGTGCCGCGTCGCGAAAAATCGGGTCAATTGTTCCAAATGCAACGCAGGCAACTGCATAAAACGGAATCGCAAACAACGTGATCAGCCATGTTGTGCCCGGTAACGCAAGACCCGTCCAAAGACGTGGAGATTTAATCAATGTTTAGCCAGCAGTGAATGCAATCCACTGATCTGTCCAAAGTGCATCAACATCAGGGTCAAGAGTGACTTGAGACAATGCAGCTTCATAACGTTCTGGTGTTACAAGCGCATCAACTAAAGACTCGGGGATTGTGCCGCTTTTTAGCAACATGTCAACCGTGATTGTCCCGAGTGCGGGCTGATAGCCAACGTACGAGCGATTTAATAGCGCGTTGTCAGTATCCGTCAAAAAGTTGATCAATTGATGTGCGAGAACTGGTGCCTTTGCGTTTTTGGTTAGACAAAAGAAATCATTTGTCGTGATTGTCTTTGGCGGATACCAAAAGCCGAGTACTTCTGGCGAAACACCTTCGGGTAGATATTGCAATGCAGTAAATAAGTCGCCAGACCATGTGAAGTTGATGTCGCGATTGCCAGCAGGTAGTTCGGTATAGGCGAGAATATCAACTTTTGGATTTGTGGCTTCACGCATTGCAATCAGATCGTCACCAGCTTGCTTGATAATCGCTGGGTCGCTTGTGTTCGCGTCAAAGTTGCCCGCCCTGAACATTGCCATCGCGAGTGTGTCACGCGGTGAATCAAGTACTCCGGATTTTCCTTTGTACTGCGAATCCCAAAGCACGTCATAGCCGTTGCTCGAAGTGAAAGCATTTTTGTCAATGCGATCAGTGCGATAGCCGATGCCGTTTCCATAAATCATGTACGGCACCGTGTATTGCGATTCAAGATCGTAATAAGGGTTTTGTAGACCAGAAATTACATTGCCAAAGTTTGGTATGTATGACTTATTTAGTGGTTGCAAAATATCACCAGAAACAAGTTTGGCAAGACCAGTCGAAGACATTCCGAAAATCAGATCTGGCTTGAAAGTGCCATTGCGAAGTTTGGCAATCGCTGCGCCTTCCTCGTCGTAGATGCTTTCAACAACTTTGACACCGAATTGTTTTTCAAACAACGCAATCGACTCAGGATTTACGTAATCGGCCCAATTTAGAATTTCGAGAACGCCAGTTTCGTTGGCGAGCCCATCGGCAATTGCTTGCGTTGTGACTGGAAGTTTGATTGGTTGTTCGGGCGTGCCGATTGCTAGACCGCCGACTGTTGTCGTTGTGCTAGATCCACCGCACGCGGCGAGCAATGAGCCACCGAGTGTTACTCCACCCGTTGTAATTACTAAATTTCGTAAGAAGTCTCGTCTACGCATTTTCGTTGCCCCGTTTTCGTTTGTTTGTTTGGTAGTGTTAAACTTAGTCGTCATGATGTCGCTCGATGAAATAATCGAGAACGAAGAGCGAATTTTTATGAGCCGAGTGCCAAAATCGGTAGAGATGCATCAGCAGGCATCTAAATCAATACCAGGCGGGGTGCCTTCAAGTTGGGCGAGTTCTCGTCCGACCCCAATCTGGGTAAGTCATGGCAAGGGTCAACATGTCTGGGATGTTGACGGCAATAAATATGTTGACTTTCATGCTGGCTACGGCGCAAACGTCGTTGGTCATGGCAACCCTGCAGTTGTGGCAGCAGTTCAGCAACGCGTCACGCTTGGCACACATTTTGCTCAGCCGACGCCTGATGTGATCGTCGTTGCTGAAGCACTCGCTAAGCGTTTTGGTTTACCAAAATGGCGGTTTTGTAATTCGGGAACAGAAGCCACAATGGACGCGATTCATTTGATGCGTGCCGTGTCTGGCAGAGACTTAATTATAAAAATTGAAGGCGCATATAACGGTCATCATGACTCTGTACTCGTTTCAATTTTTCGTTCAACATCCGAACTAGGGCCGCAGCAAGATCCATGGCGAGTGCCAGGTGCTGGAGTGCCACAAGCAATTGCTGATTGCGTTCGCATCGTTCCCTACAACGATCTAGATGCACTTGAACGAACGTTGACTATGTACGCAGGTGAAATCGCTGGCATGATTCTCGAACCGATGATGATGAACGCGGGCATTATTGCGCCGCAAGACGGCTATCTAAAAGGTGTGCGCGAAATCACTAAGCGTCATGGTGTGTTATTGGCGTTCGATGAAGTAAAAACTGGTCTTGTTGTTCATCACGGTGGGGCAACGAGACTTTACGGCGTCACCCCTGACATTATTTGTCTGGCTAAGGCGCTCGGCGGCGGCGTGCCATGTGGTGCGATTGGCGGCACAGATGAAGTTATGTCTGCGATAACAGATGGTCGCTACAACCAAGTTGGCACGTTTAATGGCAACCCACTAACTATGGCTGCAGCTCGCGCAGTGTTGACAGAGATTATGACCGAAGATGTTTATGCGCAGGCAAACGAACTTGGTGCGTATATTTTAAAAAATGCTTTATCGACTCTTCATAGTTATGGTCAAAGTGCATACGGTTTTCAGTCAGGATTCAAAGTCTGTGTTGTTTTCAACGATAAGCCTGCAAAAAATTATCGTGAGTTCTTAAAAATTAGTACAGGAATTAGTCATCTTCACTTCTTGAAACAATTTAATGGTGGAGTTTTTCTGCCACCGTGGGGAAAAAGTGAATCGCTCACGCTTTCAGTGGCGCACACCAAAAGTGACGCGGATCAATACGTCAGCAATCTTGTTGAAGTTGGCAAAACTTTGCAGTCAATGGGCGAGCGCGCCTCGAAGGTTTATGCAGCGGGAAGCTTCAACTGATTTCACTGCGGTATCGACGAATTAGTTGATGGCAGTCGCGCTCCATTTTGGTGTGGTAGGCGCGGGTAAAAGACTTTGATGCCACGCCCCGCTGAACGCGTTCGCTTACTGCGATGTCTTGTTGGTTGACCATGTCGCTAAAACTAATCGTTGGCTCAAGGTCGAGCGTCTTATCATCAACAACACTTTTCGGAAACAAATAATCTGTATAAATAGTTGTGTGTGTCGGTGACCGTGGCACGTACCGCGTTAGCACCGCAACAGTTGGCGAAATGTCAATCAACATGTTCGGATAGACGAGAGCACCAAACACCGAGTATTCATCTAATTCTTCCATCGCGGGTAGCAGTGCCAAAGTTTCGTTTGGGTTATGCGACAACGAAGTCTTTCCTTGGGCCAAACTCACACCCCAATCTTGACGATCATCTTGGATCGTCTTGCCAGTCTTATAAATTGGCACCAGGTCAACTAGCTCTGGATGCACCACAGCACAGTGTAAACACTCGCTGTAATTTTCGGCGAGTATCTTCCAGTTGGCTGAGACTTCGTCAATCGTCGTGCGAGCTGTGCGCAGTGAACTCATATCGAATTTTTCAAGTTCTCTTGGGCGCGAATAATGATTCTCTAACCAGTCGGTGAGTGCTGGTGGATTTGTTTGTAATGAAACGAATAAGCATCCCTGCCACTGATCAACATGAACCGATTTGAGGCCAAGTGTTTCTCGGTCAATCGAATCTTTCTCGTGTAGCGGGGTTGCTACAAGTGCGCCGTCTAACGAGTAACTCCATGAGTGATACGGGCAGGTGATTGCTGCGCCAAAACCTGAGCCACTGGCATCGCAGAGTCGCGATCCGCGGTGTTGGCAAACGTTGTAATACGCACGTAATTCGTTTTCGCGATTGCGTAGAATCAAAATACTTTCGTTACCGATTTCTACTACTAGTCGATCACCAATATGTGCAAGTTGATCTGTTCGTCCAGCGAAACACCAATTCGTACCGAATATCTTTTCCATTTCGAGATTAAAGATTTCTGGCGAGTTGTATTCGTCACGTGTAAAACTTTCGGTTAGACCGTTAATTTTGTTTTCGCTCATTGTGTCCATCCCAGTCCTGTTGGTACATCTTCATAATCAACTGTCCACAATCGACCACCATTTAGGTCTGATGCGTCATAGCAGCGATAGCCGAGAAGTTGCTGCTGTTGTTTAGTAAATGTTTTTGCTCGTTCTTCGGTCACCCCGAGGCATCCTGCTTCTTCTGGTGTTAGCCAACCCAATAGATATGACAAGTGCATCCCGTATCGCGGTTCATTCTGCGTTTTATTGGCGCCGGCACTGTGCAGAACTTTGCCCGTGTAGATCATCGCACTACCTAGTGGCATAACCGCTTGAGCAATTTCGCTTTCGGTGGCTTCACGTTTGTAGTCACTCCATAAATGGCTGCCGGGCACAACACGAGTCGCACCGTTTTCGGCGGTGAACTCTGACAGAGCGAACATACAACTGATCTGACAAATTGGTGTTGTTGGGCTGCACATTGCCGGCCAGTCGTCTGAGTCGCGATGCATATATTGCGGAGCGCCACTCGGCATCACGATCATCATCTGGCCGGTGTTCATCCAATAAGAAGCGCAGTTCGGTTTTAAAAGCGCATCAGCCACACCAATCAGCGTCGGATGAACCAGAACTTCGTCGGCAAAAGTTTGTGATCGTTGCGCCAAACGAGTGAATCGTTTTGTCTGTTCACCCCAGAAGTAATTGATGTTCTTGTTATCGACTTTTGGACCAACCGAAGTTGCTTTGCTAGTCGGGTCAAGTTCGTTGCGCAATCGTGCAACGGTCTCAGGCGAAAGCATGTCGTGCACGATGACGCCACCATCGCGGGCAAGAATTTCGAGAATTTCGCTCAGCGACGACGTCTTGACACTGACAATGGTGAGGCTGGCTTTTGATTCAATATTTGTTGTGCTCACGGAATAATTCTATCTATACAGGCTTTGCGTTGGACGCGAGTATTTCGTGTGAATTAGCCTGCACAAGTGCGTTTTGATCTGCAAATTAATCCTGGTACCGCAATTTGGCCGATTGCTCGTGATGCAGCAATCGCAGCAGAGGCAGCAGGATTCAAAACTTTTTGGACTGTTGACCATCTCGCTGGCGATGTGATGCAAGCCCCCGACATGCCTGAATGTTTTACTTTGCTTGGTGCACTTGCAAGTGCGACGAAAACTATTGAGATTGGGCCGCTGGTTGTGAATGTCGGCAACCGACATCCAGGTTTGCTCGCGAACAGCGCCGCGACGATGCAACAAATTTCAGGTGGGCGATTTGTATTAGGTCTTGGCGCCGGATCTTCACCAAATAGTCCGTTCGCAGCCGAGCGCTTGGCGATTGGTGTGACTCCGCCAGCGACGATTAGCGAGCGACATGCAGTGCTAACGAATGCTTTAGATGTGATGCATGAAATGTGGTCACCAAATCGTCGGGTTGAACTCGCGAAGTTTCCAATGCCGAACCCGAGACCACAAATAATTGTTGGTGTTAACAGTGTTGCGCTGGCACGCATTGCTGGCGCACGCACGAATGGTGTCAACATTCGCGCCAGTCATGAGCGTGCTGGTGAAATTCTTGCTGGTGCTCAAGATGCGCACAAAAGTTCTGGAATCAATAAACCGTTCACGGTTTCGGTTTGGGAGCACTATGACGAAGCGTTGCTGCGCGGCGACGACCCGAGACTTGCAACTTGGCGCAGTTGGGGCGTTGACCGCGTAATTTTGCTGATGTTTAAGTCAGTCGACTTCGCCGCCATTGACCGCGCCGCAAAATATTTGCGCTAGTTCGAAATATATTTATAGAACGAAATTGATTAGGCGTTTTGGCACGATGACTATTTTGGTTGGTATTGTGCCAGCGAGTGCTTGAATGATCTTTGGGTCTGCAAGCGCGAGAGCGCGCAACTCGTCGTCTGAGATATTGGCACTGGCAGAAAGCCTCGTGCGAAGCTTGCCATTTATCTGAACAGGTATTTCGATTGTTTCGCTGAGCAACATCGCTGGGTCGGCAACCGGAAACGGAGTATAAGTTATTGGGGTTTGAACTCCGAGTTTGTGCCACAACTCTTCGGCAATATGCGGACAAAGTGGTGAAAGCATCTGCGCCAGCGGCACTGCAATTTCGCGTGGCGTCGTGCCAGTTGCATTGACGTGCACAGTCAGCGCGTTGTTGAGTTCGATCAGTTTTGAAATCGCAGTGTTGAAGCGCAGGCTCTCCATGTCTTGGTGTACGCCATAAATGCATCTGTGTAGTGCACGGCGCAATTCAAGTGGTGCTGGTTCGTCAGAAACATGCAGCGAATTAGTTTCTTCGTCAACCAAGTTTCGCCAAGTGCGTTGCAAAAATCTCTGCATGCCGACAACATCGCGAGTATTCCACGGGCGACTGGCATCTAGTGGGCCAGTGCTCATCTCGTAAAGGCGAAAAGTATCTGCGCCGAACTCGTCATACATTTCGTCTGGCGTGACAATATTTTTTAGACTTTTGCCCATCTTGCCGTATTCACGTTCAACTGATTCACCTTCAAACGAGTATTTGCCGTTGTCTTCAATGACTTCACCAGCCGGGACTGTTTGTCCGCGCGAGTCACGATATGCGTAAGCCTGAATGTATCCCTGATTGAAAAGTTTATGAAACGGTTCTTCACTTGAAACATGGCCGAGGTCGAACAAAACTTTGTGCCAGAAACGCGAATACAGCAAATGCAACACAGCGTGCTCAACACCGCCGACATAAAGATCAACGCCGCCGGTGTGACCAGCAGATTTTGGTCCCATCCAGTAACGCTCAACATCTGCATCAACGAATCGCTCAGTGTTTGTTGGGTCGAGATAGCGCAACTCATACCAACACGAACCTGCCCACTGGGGCATCACATTTACTTCGCGTCGATATGTTTTGGGGCCGTCACCCAGATCGAGAGTTACATTCAGCCAGTCAGTTACGCGAGCTAATGGCGGAAGCGGATCTGTGAGTTGATCATTTGGGTCAAGTGTTTGCGGTTTGAAATCCATCAACTCTGGCAACTTGACAGGCAATAAATTATCGGGCACCGAGCAAGGCATGTCGTGTTCGTCATAAACAATCGGAAAGGGCTCGCCCCAATATCGTTGACGCGAAAATAGCCAGTTGCGAAGTTTGTATGTAACCGCCGATTCGCCGCAGTTATTTTTTTCAAGCCAAGAGTTGACGAGAACGATGGCTTGGCTCATTGTGCGCTCACCATTAAGCGAAATATTTTTGTTTGATGAGTTCGTGTATGTGCCTTCACCAACAAATGCTTGCGGCCAAGTTGCACAGTCTGTGGTTGGTTTTATCTCGTGGCTTGCGAACCACGAATCTGGGGGCATCTGAATTGCCACAATCGGCAGTTTGTAGGCGCGAGCAAATGCAAAGTCGCGTTCGTCGCCTGCGGGCACCGCCATGATTGCGCCAGTGCCGTAACCCATCAACACATAATCAGCAATCCATACCGGAATCTGCTCGCCTGTAACTGGGTTAGTCGCAGTTGCGCCAGTGTCGACACCAGTTTTTTTGCGTTCGTCATTTTGGCGTTCGTTGTCATTGAGTTTGCGTGCCAGTTCACGATATTTTTCGACAGCGTTGCGTTGTGTTTTAGTCGTCAATGCATCGACAAGCGGGTGTTCTGGCGACAACACCATAAACGTTGCGCCAAACAATGTGTCAGGTCGTGTTGTAAAGACTTCAATCTCGCCAGCACTTGAAGCAAACCGCACACGCGCACCAGTGCTGCGACCAATCCAATTGCGTTGCATCAACTTGATTGACTCTGGCCAGTCAAGTCGATCAAGGTCGTCTAATAAACGATCTGCATATGCAGTGATACGCATCGTCCACTGACGCATGTTGCGTTTAAAAACTGGATAATTGCCGATGTCGCTGCGACCTTCGGCGGTTACTTCTTCGTTTGCAAGAATTGTGCCAAGCCCTGGGCACCAATTGACCGGCGCATTGGCAAGATACACGAGACGATAGTCGTCAAGAATTTTGCGCTGTTCAAGTTTTGAAAGCGAGTTCCATTCAGCGCCAGTATGTGCTCCGCTCAGCTTGCGCTTGCCCGAGGTGAATTCTTTTTCAAGTTCAGAGATATTTCGTGCTTTTTTTAATTTGTCGTCATACCACGAATTGAAAATCTGCAAAAAGATCCACTGTGTCCAGCGGTAATAATTTTCGTCTGTGGTGCTGATGCTTCGTCGTTGATCATGTGCGAGACCAAGGCGTCGAAGTTGTCTGCGCATGTTGGCAATATT
>ERZ889217.178-NODE-178-length-41933-cov-9.297985_pt1 | contig 41933 bp, 41 predicted proteins | sample MGYA00521098_ERZ889217 | MGnify/ENA primary metagenome ERZ889217 (study PRJEB32303, sample SAMEA104408613) | aquatic metagenome | biome: Brackish water; feature: Pelagic; material: water | place: Baltic Sea | collected 2014-06-10T22:04:00 | depth 2,362 m ... | reverse complement strand
TTGACTAATTCGATCCGGTTCTTTTCTCGCGAATTAACTTCTGCCATGACAATTCCAGTATTGGTCACTGGCAGCGTGTGATCATCGACGCTATGAAAGAGTTGCATGGGAACTGTTACATCATGCAAGCGTTTGCGCGTGTAGCGCAACATCTTGAGTAGCTCATAGACCCCAACTGCCGGTAGTGAGTCGTAGCCATATTCGGTAATTCCAGGGCGCTTGATGTCATCACCGACTGAATCGCGCATCTTTTGAAAGCGCGAAATAATCCAGGCTAATTGGTGCGGAACTGTTTTTACGTGAATCATCGGGTTGACCAAGATGATGCCGGCTAGCTGTGATGAATAGCGGGCAGCGACGTTCAGAACTGTTCCGGCTCCCATGGAAAGGCCGCAGAGAAAGACTTTGTCACAGCTACGCAACAAGAGATTGAGTTCGTTCTCTACTTTTGCAGGCCACTCTTGCCATTTGACTACATTCAGATCTTCGGGCGTAGTTCCATGTCCAGGAAGCAGTGGAACGCAAACTGTATATCCCAGTTGATTAAGATATTGCGCCCATGGCCGCATCGATGCGGGAGATCCTGTAAATCCATGAATAAGGAGAATGGCAATCTTCGCATTATCTCCTTGGCCTTGCGCCGACCAATCTTCTATCAGCCCCTTGGGCGCATTGATTAAGCTCATGGGTGACAGAGTATTACGCGAAATATGTCTGAGCAATCATCTAGAGTTTTCATATGGTTAATGATTCGACGAATTCTGGGTGGCAGGCCAGTATTCAAGATTTCGGAAGACCGCTGACTGAGATAACTTTTGTAGTTCTCGATCTCGAGACCACGGGTGGAGCTGCTCATTTAGGAGCTGCAATCACTGAAATTGGCGCAGTTAAAGTTTGCGCTGGAGAAGTTCTTGCCGAATTCAAAACATTTGTAAACCCCCAGCATCCAATTCCTGCATACATCACAGAGCTCACAGGCATCACCGATGAAATGGTCTTTCAATCTCCACCTATTCAGGAGATTCTGCCGATGCTTTTTGAATTTCTAGAGAGCCCCGAATCCACTGTCATTGTCGCCCAGAATGCGCCCTTTGATCTCTCATTTCTTACCTTTGCAGCTCGCACCCATGGATATGCCTGGCCCAAATTTCCTGTATTAGATACCGCCATTATCGCTCGCAAAGTACTGAGCCGTGATGAAGTTCCTAACTGTAAACTTGGAACACTCGCCCAATTCTTTGGAACCGAAACGACTCCCAACCATCGCGCACTCGATGATGCCCGGGCCACAGTTGATGTCTTTCACGGGCTACTCGAGCGCCTTGGCTCGCATCAAATATATACTCTCGAAGAACTCAATAACTTTGGCAAGAAAGCTAAGAAGCAGAAATCTTCTGAGTAAGAGATGCCCACTTCTCAACCAGAGCACTAGCTTCTCCACTATCAACCGCGTTCTTTGCACGTTCAAGACCGGCGCTTAATCGTTGAATAATCGGTAGGTCAATTTCTCCCTCGAAAGCTGCAATCGCAGCGGCTGCATTGAGCAATACGGCATCACGCGGGGCACCGCGTTCACCGCTAAAGATTGCCCTACTGATGCGCGCATTCTCCTGCGCATCTCCCCCGACAAGAGCTTGGATCGGCGCATAATCAATTCCAAAATCCTTTGGATCAATGCGCTCACTTGAAATTTCATCTGCTCTTATCATGAGAACTGAGGTGCTGGTGGTTAAGGTAATTTCATCAAGACCGTCATCGCCACGGAATACAAAACCATCGCAACCTTTTTCAGCCATAACTTCCGCCATAACTAAGTGCATCCGTTCATTGGCAACCCCAATAGCTGCAGCTACTGGTTTTGCAGGATTTGCAAGTGGTCCCAAGATATTAAAGACAGTTGAAACCCCAAGTTCTGCTCGGGCAGGGGCAGCAAAGCGCATAGCTGGATGAAAAATTGGGGCAAAGCAGAAGCCAATTCCTAACTCTGAGACTGTTCGTTCGACACCTGCACCGTCGAGCCCAGGCACGACTCCAAGAGCCTGCAGAAAATCTGAAGCTCCTGACTTAGAAGAAACTGCGCGATTGCCATGCTTGACTACTCGAGCACCTGCGGCCGCTGCAATAATTGCCGCCGTTGTTGAAATATTGATTGTGTGGGCGCCATCCCCACCAGTTCCGACGGTATCGACCGCTCTTTGGCGAATATTGATGGGCCCAGAATGGGCATACATTTCGGCAACGAGAGCGCCAACTTCTTCTGAAGTTTCTCCCTTAGCCTTGAGCGCCAAAAGAAACTCTTTAATATCTTCTATACCTGCAGCACCCGTGAGAATTTCTTGCATCATCGCGCGGATATCTGATGAATCCAAATTTAAACCTGATTGCAAACGTTGTAAGGAAGCGCTCCAATCAAGAACAGGGTTACTCATCAACGTAAAGTGAGTTAGGCAGTTGCAGTATTGATCGCCACGGTATGAGTACGCAATAAATCAGCGACAGTATTTGCCAATGTAAATGGATCAACAGGATGAAGCACATTGGCTTCAGCGCGAGACCAGGCGGCAAGCCATGCATCTTCCTTACGTCCTGTTATCACCATGACAGGTGGGCAATTGAAAACTTCGTCCTTGAGCTGGCGTGCCATTCCGATTCCGCCTTCAGGGACTGCTTCACCATCAAGGATGAAGAGGTCGATAGGAGTTAAGGAATCTGGCTTCTTCGAATCAACGAAGAGGCGAAGGGCGGGGCCTGTAGCAAATTGGTGAATGACATGCTCGGCCATATCAGCTGCCACGCGATGGCCCAGTGCGCCAATAACGCTCTCGCGAACATTCTTATCGTCTGAATAGAGCACAATCGAATATTTGCGCTCTTTGACACCATTCTCGGCTGACATGTCGGCAAGTCTAATAGGCATACGCGCCAACAATCGCATCTCTTCGATGACGCCTTGAGGTGACCCTTTTCACCTCATTTACACGAGGAATCGGCTCTCTGGAACCCCCTCTAAGTAGGTACCCATCGACCTTTTCGGGAATAATGCCATCCATGACATCCGCCAGCGTGAGTGAGCACCACAAGATCACCCGACCGAATATGGTGGCGGTCGGAACAATCGTCTGGCTCTCAAGTGAGCTCATGTTCTTCGCTGCCCTCTTTGCAATGTACTTCACCACTCGCGCAGTACAGGGTCCAGAGATCTGGTTGGGCTCTACTGAACTTCTCAATATTCCTTTTGCTGCAATCAACACAACAGTATTGGTTCTCTCTTCAGTGACATGTCAGTTTGGTGTATTTGCCGCAGAGCGCTACCAAGCTCGTCGTGAAGGTTCTCTCTTTAATTTAAAAAATTGGGGAATGCGCGAATGGTTCTCCCTCACATTCCTTATGGGCGCTTTCTTTATCGCAGGCCAGATTTATGAATACGCCTCTTTAGTTGTTGAAGGAATGCCGTTGTCGGTTTCTGCATATTCTTCCGTCTTCTATATTGCAACGGGTTTCCACGGATTGCACGTGACCGGTGGTCTCATCGCATTTCTCATTGTCTTGGTTCGCGTGGCTAAAGCTCGTCGCTTTACACAAGGTCAGGCAACCACAGCAATTGTGGTTTCGTACTATTGGCACTTTGTCGATGTTGTATGGATTGCACTCTTCGCAGCTATCTACCTCATTAAATAATTTCCACTCCAACTGAAAGGAATACAGTGAAGCGTCTCTCGCGTCTACGCAGACATCGTGCAGCAGGACCAATCCTCCTGGTCTTTGCTCTCTTCACCATTGGAACAACTTTCCAAGTTGCGAGTGCAGTGGATAGCGAAAACACTACAACCGCTTCGCGCTCTGTCGCTATTGAAGAAGGTAAGCAAATCTTTCTCAAAGGTTGCTCCTCTTGTCACGGCATCAATGCAGAAGGTGGCCAGATTGCACCCTCTCTGATCGGAGTGGGTGCAGCTTCCGTAGATTTCCAAGTAGGAACTGGTCGTATGCCAATGGCAGATATGAGCGTTCAAGCAATGCGTAAAACCCCCGTTTATAATGCAGAAGAAGTTAATGCGCTGGCAACGTACGTTGCATCCTTGGCTCCGGGGCCTGCCGTACCTGGAGACGAACTTCTCAATTATGAACGAGATGGCTCTGTGGCAGAAGGTGGAGAACTTTTCCGCACAAACTGTGCAATGTGCCATAACTTTGCGGCTCAAGGTGGTGCACTTACTCAAGGCAAGTACGCTCCAACGCTGATGGGTGTTGAGCCAAAATATATTTACGAAGCGATGATTACCGGTCCACAATCCATGCCAGTCTTTAGCGACAAGACCATTACACCCGAAGAAAAGTTATCAATGATTGCGTGGATCAAGGCAGCAGAGTCTGAACCACAACTCGGAGGCGCATCTCTTGGTCGCGTCGGGCCAGTTACAGAAGGTCTACTTGTGTGGACGCTAGGAATCGGACTGCTCATCGGTGTTGCAGTCTGGCTAGCGATGAAGGCGAGATAACCAGATGTCATCTGAGATCGAAATGATTAAAGACCCCGGTCTTCCGGCGCATGTGCATCGCTCAATGGATATTGACCCGAAAGCTGCACAACGCGCAGAACGCCAGGTTGCAATTCTCTTTATCCTTTCAGCACTAGGCACTCTGCTTCTTATATATTCCTATGTATTTGTACAGGATGATATTTTCATATTCATCCCTGTTCTAGGAAATATGCACGCACAGCAACTTGGCATTGGCATGGGGATGGCTATTGCTCTCTTCTGTATCGGTGCTGGTGCAATTCATTGGGCAAAGACCTTGATGCCAGATGAGGAAGTTATTGCCGAACGCCATGAATTCCGCTCTGACGATGAAGATCGCGAAGAATTTGTTAAGACAGTCAAGGAAGGGGCCGCAGTTGCAGGACTTGGACGCAGACCTTTGATTAAGCGCACTCTTGGGGCCGCTCTAGGTCTTTCAGCTCTTACTCCTCTGCTTCTCTTGCGCGACTTAGGTCCATTGCCGAAAGACGAATTAACGAAAACTTCCTGGAAAGCGGGTACCCGTCTGGTCACAGATCCAGGAGATCGTCCCTTGCGTGCTGAAGATCTTGAAGTCGGCGCAGTTGCTCAGACCTTGCCCGAGCTAGCACCTGATCAACATCGCACTTTGAACGATATTGCAAAAGACGCAGTACTTCTTATCCGCCTTCGCCCCGAAGAATTTAATCTCGATGCAGAACGACTTTCTTGGACGCATGAAGGCATCATCGCTTTCTCAAAGATATGTTCACATATGGGTTGTGCAGTTGCGCTCTATGAACAGCAGACTAAGCACTTGCTTTGTCCTTGCCATCAATCAACATTCGATGTAACCCGCGCCGCAAAGGTCATCTTCGGACCTTCGGCTCGTCCACTTCCTCAGCTAGCAATAACCGTTGACGCTGAGGGCTATTTAATAGCACAAGCACCATTTAATGAACCTGTTGGACCTAGCTTCTGGGAGCGCTCATCATGACAGCACGCGAAAGAATCGCCGGAAATGTAGCCGGATATGTAGATGACCGTACGGGTGCTGCAAAATGGATGAAGAAGAACCTCACAAAGGTCTTCCCCGATCATTGGTCATTCCTTCTTGGTGAAATCTGTCTCTACTCTTTTGTTATCTTGCTTCTCTCTGGAACATTTCTTACATTCTGGTTCGATCCTTCGATGCGCGAGGTTGTCTACGAAGGTTCATACGCTCCTCTCGAAGGCCTCAAGATGTCGGCTGCATACGCATCAACTCTTGATATCTCCTTTGAAGTGCGCGGTGGATTGCTCATGCGACAAATCCATCACTGGGCTGCTTTAATTTTCATGGTTGGAATCGTTGCCCACTTGCTCCGCGTGTATTTCACGGGCGCATTCCGCAAGCCACGCGAATTTAACTGGATTATCGGTGTTGGGCTTTTAACTTTAGGTATCGTCGAAGGATTCTTAGGTTACTCACTTCCAGATGATCTACTATCTGGAACGGGCATCCGTATCGCCGAAGCAATTATTCAGGCGCTTCCGCTCGTTGGAACATATATTGCATTCTTTGCTTTCGGAGGACCATTCCCCGGGGAAGTATTCATTCCACGTATCTACACAGTTCACATTCTTTTACTCCCTGCAATATTCCTTGCGTTAATCACGGTGCACCTCATGTTGGTCTGGTACCAGAAGCACACACAATTTCCAGGGCCAGGACGCACAGAGAAGAACGTTGTTGGCTATCCGCTGATGCCTGCCTACATGGCAAAAGCTGGTGGATTCTTCTTTATTGTCTTTGGTGTAACTGCATTCCTTGGAGCAATCGCATCCATTAACCCGATTTGGTTATACGGCCCGTATACCCCCGGACAAATTTCCGCCGGCTCTCAACCCGATTGGTATATGGGTTGGCTTGATGGCTTGGTGCGTATGGCGCCACCGCTTGAGACGCATGCATTTGGCCACACAATTTCGTGGAATATTTTGATTCCAGGGTTAATATTGCCGGGAATAATGTTTACAGGTCTTGCCCTCTATCCATTTATCGAGAGCTGGGCAACCGGTGACAAGCGTGAACATCATCTTCTGGATCGTCCGCGCAATGCGCCGAACCGCACAGCTATAGGCGCTATGGCACTCACATTTACCCTTGTCACGCTACTCAACGGTGGTAACGACATTATCGCCACAACTTTCCATCTGACCATCAATCAGATGATGTGGTTCTCACGTATAGGCGTAATAGTGCTACCGCCTCTTGCCTTCATCATCACAAAGAGGCTCTGCCTATCACTTCAACGAGCAGATAGGGATCTTGTACTGCATGGCCGCGAAACTGGTCGTTTGGTTCGTATGCCAAGTGGTGAATTTATTGAAGTACACGAACCAATTTCTGCAGAGAAAGCTTGGCTATTGACATCTCATGAACAAATCGCTCCGCTGGAATTGCCAGAGAGCGATGCTGCAGGAGTTCGTCGTCCAGCTGCAATTAAGAATAAGATCCGCAATCGAATCTCGCGAGCCACGGCAGTTGCAGTTCCGAAAGCAACTGAGACTGAGCGACGTGAACTAGAGGGCCACCACTAATAATCAAGGAGAGGCATGCCATCAGAAATCAGATCTAACATCATGAGTGAGATCCCGGAAGATTTCATACGTCGTAAAACACTGGTGGCGCAGAACGATGCCACCATGCTGACGAATATCAACTATGGTGAATTTGGTGTGGCAATTACTGACGAACCTAAGGCTCACGGTGGCCAAAGTGCTGGACCTTCTCCGCTTCAGGCAGTTATTGGGGCTTTATGTGGGTGCGAAGGGGTTACCTTTAGAAGAACTGCGACAGAAATGAATTTCCAATATTCCAAGTTGGAGTTCGAGGCAGGATTTACTATAGATATTCGAGGCAGAATGGGCGACCGTACTGTCAGACCCCATTTTCAGTCAGTCAAACTTTCTGTCAAAGTAACTACGCCACAAACCCCCGAGGAACTGCAGGCAGTTATTGATGAAACTGAAGCTCGCTGCCCGGTAATGAACTTATTGCAAGATGCCAATGTAAAACTAGACGTTCAATGGCAACATATCCCTGAATAGAAAGTAAGTTAAAAAGAAATACTAGTTCTGCGGGAATCCTAAGTTAATTCCACCATGGCTAGGATCTAACCAACGGCTTGTTACTACTTTGCCACGAGTAAAGAAATGAACGCCTTCACTGCCGTGTGCATGGGTATCTCCAAAGAGCGATGCCTTCCATCCGCCAAAGGAGTAATAGGCAGCAGGCACTGGGATTGGAACATTGATTCCGATCATTCCTACCTGAATCTCGCTCTGGAATCTACGGGCTGCTCCCCCGTCATTGGTAAATATCGCTGTTCCATTGCCATAGATATGACCGTTGATTAAATCCACGCCCTCTTCATAGCTCTTCACGCGAACCACGCTTAACACAGGGCCAAAAATTTCATCTCGGTAGATGCTCATAGAAGGCTTTACCTCGTCAAAGAGAGTTGGTCCAAGCCAGAATCCATTAGGAGATCCGTTAACATCTGGATTGCGCCCATCGACGACCAATGTGGCACCTTCAGCAACACCCGCATCGATGTAGCCAGCAACTTTATCCCGATGTACACGAGTCACGAGTGGACCCATATCTGTGCCTTGAGTGCCATCTCCTGTACGTAGCTCACGCATGCGCTCTGTAATCTTTTCAATCACAGCATCTGCAACCGGCTCTACCGCAACTAAGACCGATATCGCCATGCAGCGCTCTCCCGCGGAACCAAAACCCGCGTTGACTGCGGCATCGGCCACAAGATTGAGGTCAGCATCAGGTAAGACAAGCATGTGGTTTTTAGCTCCACCGAGTGCTTGAACTCGCTTGCCTCGTTTGGTTCCATTTTCATAGATGTATTGCGCGATTGGTGTTGAACCAACGAATGAAATTGATTTTATCCCTGGGTGCTCCAAAATTGCATCCACCGCAACCTTATCTCCGTGCACAACGTTAAATACACCGGCTGGAAGTCCTGCCTGTTGCCACATCTCGGCGATTAACATTGAGGCTGACGGATCTTTTTCAGAAGGTTTGAGAATGACAGCATTACCAGTTGCAATCGCAACAGGGAAGAACCACATCGGCACCATGGCTGGGAAGTTGAAGGGTGAGATGATGCCTACGACACCTAGAGGTTGGCGAATCGAGTAAACATCAATTCCGTTAGAGACGCCCTCGGAGTAACCACCTTTAAGTAATTGTGGAATACCGCAAGCGAATTCAACTACCTCGAGTCCACGCGTTACCTCACCAAGCGCATCACTTAATACCTTGCCATGCTCTGCAGTGATAAGGGCTGCTACTTCTTCCTTTCGAGCGTTAAGGATTTCACGAAAGGCAAAGAGAACCTGAACTCGTTTAGTAAGTGAGGTTGCTGCCCAATCACGACCCGCACGAGTTGCAGCTTGTACTGCCGTATCAACAACAGATGCGGTAGCGAAATTTACCTTTGCTGTGACCTGACCAGTGGCTGGATTAAAGACTTCTCCCGAACGATCGGATGTAGATGTATCAACTGCGCCATTGATGTAATGGCCAATAACTTTACTCATAATCGTAAATCACTTATCGCTTCCGGTGTAGTAGTGGGCTATCTCTTCGAACGCTTGATCAAGAATTGTAAAGCCTTCACGAACTTCGCTTTCGGTGATATTGCACGGTGGGCAGATATGCATTCTGTTGTAATTATTAAATGGCATAAGCCCAAGTTTTTTACATGCTGCAACCAGCTCGTTCATAGCAGGACTTGATGCTCCGTATGGGGCCAGAGGGGCGCGGGTGGTGCGGTCTGTCACAAGATCTAGCGCCCAGAAGACACCTTTCCCTCGTACTTCACCAATAACCTTATGCTTTGCCATCAGTTCGTTTAAGAGAGGTTTAATAACGCTCTCACCGATATGAGCGGCATTTTCAACAATCTTCTCTTCGCTCATCACATCAATAGTTGCTACCGCTGCTGCTGTGGCCAATGGATGGCCACTATAGGTGAGTCCTCCAGGGAAGGCTCGATCATTAAAGGTGGCTGCAATCTCATCGCTAATGATGACTCCGCCTAGTGGCACGTATCCACTATTAACGCCTTTTGCAAAGACGATGAGATCTGGTTCTGCTGCCCAATGTTGATAAGCAAACCACTTTCCAGTGCGACCAAAACCAGACATGACTTCATCTGCAATCCATTTGATTCCGTATTTATCGCACAATGCTCGCACACCTTCAAGATACCCATCAGGCGGAAGCAAAACACCGGCCGTTCCGACAACTGACTCAATAAGAATCGCAGCAATTGTTGCAGGGCCTTCAAAGGTAATCACTTGTTCAAGATGGTCTAGCGCGCGCTGACACTCTTGCTCCAGGCTATCTGCCCAAAATGGTGAGCGGTAGAGATACGGGCCAAAGAAATGAACGTGCCCATATGCATATTCGTTCGGCCAGCGGCGAGGATCCCCTGTTGATGCAATCGCAGCAGTGGTATTGCCGTGATAGCTGCGATAGAAAGAGAGAATTTTATGTCGATTGGTATGCAGACGCGCCATACGAATGGCATTTTCGACAGCATCTGCGCCGCCATTTGTAAAGAAAACCTTGTTATGTGATTTGCCAGCGCGATCGGTAATTCGCTTTGCCGCCTCCCCTCGCGCTTCGTTGGCGTGTTGAGGCGCAACTGTTGTGTAAAGCTGCGCCTGATCTTGAATAGCCTTTATAACTTTTGGATGTTGGTGGCCAATATTGGTAAATACCAATTGAGAAGAGAAGTCCAGATATTTTTTACCGTTGAAATCCCAGAAGTAACTACCTTCTCCCCCCGCTACAGGAAGCGGTGATATCTGAGATTGGGCCGACCACGAGTGAAAGACATGGGCGCGATCAAGATCTGAAACTGCTTTGCCGCGCTCTGGATTAGCTGAAGGTTGAGACATGAGCCTATCTAATCAGTTTATGAGGAAAAGTGAGAATTATGTCGTAATAACGAGAGCCACTCCTACGACCGTTAATGCTATGCCTACCGCCCCTTGCATGCTCACTCGCTCTTTGAAGAGAATGAGGGTCTGCAGGACCGCCATAGGTGGAATTAGATAGAAAAGGCTAGAAACTTTTGCAGCGCTGCCCCTATTGAGCAACCATAACAAGAGAAGTACTGCTGCAATTGAGGTCACAAGGACTGCCCAAGTCATTGTCCAGAAGGTTGTATGAGTAAATTCAAAACGTGTTTGCCCGCGGATCAGCGAGATGAGTAGCAGCACAATACCCGCAATCGCAAATTGATATGTGGTTCCGATCATCAACGGAATGGAGCGGCCAATTTTCTTCTGTAACAGAGTAGCAATAGTGCTGCCTGCAAGAGCCATGAAGAGAAACGCCAGTGACTCACTCGAAAATCCATCGGCCTTTGATAGCTTCGGCAGAACCACAAGAATTACCCCGGCCAAGCCCAAAAAGAGTCCTACCACTTGTTTACGTAATAAAGGTTCCGATAATAATCCAACTGCCACAATCGAAACAACAATAGGTTGCATGCTAGTAATTACTGAAGATAAACCTGCAGGGGCGCCAAGTTCGATTGCATACCAAACTCCAGCTAGGTACATTCCATGAAGTGAAAGTCCGATGCAAAGCGATGCCAGGAAGTCTACTCTGGACATTTGGACTGGTTGTCGCAGAATTAAGGTGAGCACAAAGAGAATTAGCGCCGCTATAAGAAGTCGAATAGAAAGGAAGTAAATTCCATCAGAATCAACGAGAGCATACTTGGCCAACACAAAACCTGAGCTCCAGATGACTATGAAGACCCACGGCGCAACTGCGGCAAATTTTCTCACTGCTCAGAGAGCGCTTTAAGAAGGACCAGAGATTTTGCCATCCACTTTGGGTTTCGTGTCAGCGAATCAGTTCTGTTGGCCCACCACTGACCAAGCCTTGGAGCGGTATTTAAATCGAAAGTCTCGGTCACTTCAGTTTCATTTAGTCCAATTTCACGCAGCGAGTAACTCCACGTCCACCCCCCAAGGTGTTTCCAGGAGATAAAAGAGGCATCATCAAAGCCAGTAACAGTATTTGTAATTCGATATGGAATATATATTTTCATACGCATTCCAAATCTAGAGCCAAGAGCCAAACGCTCCATGGGTCCGAAGGCCTTCTGGACCGTAGTGGAACCATCAAAGTATGCATGAGTATGAGGATCGGTTAGAAAATCGAAGATAATCCGAGCTGGTGCGCTAATCAGAATCCGCGCTGCAGCCGTGCCTGCCGCAGTATGGGTAAGAATCTCTGCCCTAACCTTATCCATTTCATAGCATCCAATCGAAAACTTAGCGTCGAGAGGTGGGAAGTGGCTTTTCGTACTCAGTGACCATTCCAATGATGCTCAGAATAAGTGCACCTAGAGCTATCAGCGTCAGCCACCATCCGATAATGAGACCAAGTCCCATTGCTGTAGCACTTAGACCTACAGGAAGTGGCCACCATGAATGGGGGCTATAAAACCCAAGTTCACCTGCGTCATCAGCTATCTCTGCGGTTAGGTCATCTGAAGGTATATCAAAGCCGATTCTTTTCTGGGTGAACCAGAGATAGAAACCGACCATTCCGGCCAAACACGCTGCAAGAATCATGCCTGTTATTCCTACGGATTCGCCGCCTACTTCGTAATACACAACAGCCATGATGATGTAGAAAACAGATAAACCTACAAAGAGTCTCCAATTAGCTTTCATTCTTAGTGACCTTCTGTCTTGATATGCGGATGATGCAAATCAAATGCTGGGCGTTCAGAACGAATGCGTGGCATTGATGTGAAGTTGTGGCGTGGTGGTGGGCATGATGTAGCCCATTCAAGGGACGCGCCATAACCCCAAGGATCGTCACAATTAACAAGTGGTGACTTACGTGTAATCCACACGTTAACGAAGAACGGAATCATTGAAAGAGCTAGCAAGAATGATCCGAGCGTTGAAATCATATTCATTCCGGTAAATCCATCAGTTGCCAAGTAATCGGCGTAACGACGCGGGAATCCTTTGATCCCGAGCCAGTGCTGGACAAGAAAAGTCAAGTGGAATCCCACGAAGAGCGTCCAGAAGTGGATCTTGCCAAGACGCTCATTGAGCATGCGACCTGTGAACTTTGGCCACCAGAAATAGAAGCCTGCAAACATCGCGAAGACTACGGTACCAAAGAGCACGTAATGGAAGTGAGCAACAACGAAGTAAGAAGCAGAGACTGCAAAATCCAGTGGAGGTGAAGCCAAGATAATCCCCGTGATTCCACCGAATAGGAAGGTAACGAGGAATCCCATTACCCAGAGCATTGGTGTTTCAAATGTTACGTGGCCTCGCCACATTGTGCCGATCCAGTTGAAGAATTTAACTCCAGTAGGAACGCCAATCAAAAATGTCATAAAGGAGAAGAAGGGAAGAAGGACTTTGCCTGTTGCAAAGAGGTGGTGAGCCCAGACAGCCACAGAGAGTGCAGAAATTGCAATCGTTGCTGCAATTAAGCCTTTATAACCAAATATTGGTTTGCGACTAAAGACTGGCAAGATTTCAGAGGCGATACCAAAGAAGGGCAGCGCCAAGATATAGACCTCAGGGTGTCCAAAGAACCAGAAGAGGTGCTGCCACAGCATCGCTCCCCCGTTTGCCGGATCAAAGATATGCGTACCGAAGAGCCTGTCTGATTCAAGACCAAGAAGCGCTGCAGCAAGTGGTGGGAATGCAAGGAGAACCAAAATTGAAGTAAGCAGTACGTTCCATGAAAAGATCGACATGCGGAACATTGTCATTCCTGGAGCACGCATAGTGAAGATCGTTGTAATGAAGTTAACGCCGCCAAGAATTGTTCCAAGGCCTGAAATTGCAAGGCCCATTACCCATAGATCTCCACCAATACCTGGGGAATATGTTGAGTTAGCAAGGGGTGCGTACGCAGTCCACCCAAATGACGCTGCTCCACCCGGAGTAAGAAATCCTGCTACAGCTTGAATCGAACCGAAGAGGAATAACCAGTATGAAAGCATATTAAGTCGTGGGAATGCCACGTCGGCTGCCCCAATTTGCAGAGGCATGATGACATTGGCGAAACCTACGAATAGTGGAGTTGCAAACATCAAAAGCATAATTGTTCCGTGCATCGTAAAAATCTGGTTGTACTGCTCGTTGCTCAAAAATTGCAGGCCAGGTCGAGCAAGTTCTGCGCGAAGTAATAGAGCAAGTACGCCGGCAAAGAGGAACCAGAAGAATGAGGTTGCCAGATAGAGGTAGCCGATGCGCTTATGGTCAGTAGAGGTAATTGTCTTGACGAACTGGCTACCTAAACTAGTTTTTTCAACCCCTTGACGAGGAACTGCGATTTTTGGACGCTCTGCAAATGTTGTCATGCGATGCTCGCCTTCAGTGAGTCAAGATATTGCTGGTACTTCTCAGGTGTTACAACTTTCACCTTAAAAATCATTTGAGAGTGATTGCGTCCACAGAGGATGTTGCATCTCCCAGGAAATTCACCCAATTTATTGGCAGTAAATTGAAGGTGGTTTACATCTCCCGGCAAATTCTGTATTTGAATCATGAAAGCCGGAATCCAGAATCCATGAACTACATCGTTAGAAGTTAAGGTAAATCGGACGCTTTCTCCGCGCGGAAGATAGAGCGTTGGAGGATTAGCCGGAGTTCCGGTAACGACGGCTTTCGATCCTGCTTCCGGATAACCAAACTGCCATGACCATTGGATTCCTTCAACTGTGATCTCATGTTGAACAGGCGAAGTCTTATCGATGATTTTATTCTCTTTAACCACAGTGAAGTAGAACATGATTGCAACGATGGCTAAAGGAATTACCGTGTAAAGAATTTCGACCGGAACGTTGTACTGAGTCTGCTTGGGAAATTCTCCCTTGCCCGCTTTTGCGCGATGGAAAAAGACTGGCCACATAATCAATATGAAAGTAAAGACTCCTACGACCGCGGCAGTAATCCATGCACCTTGCCAGAGCGAAATCGAAATATCGTTAACGCTAGAGACGCCCTTTGGAAAACCCATTCCAGAGATATCCTCGGATTTAAGAGAACATCCAGAGAGAAGTACAAGCGCTGGTGCTACTAAGGCCGCAGCTCGGACAAGGCGCCCTGCGCGCGGTGCATGAGAAGACATGAGGTAAGGATAGTGGCGCGGTGTGCGTGTGCCAGCCGGAGCGAGTAGCGTTGGTCTGGTGGTTCCTGTCACAGAAAATTTTACCTCCGAAGCCCCCTTACATCCTGCTGCTCGAGAAGCCTTATTAGCAGCCTTCGATCAGGGTTGGGCAGACCCTAAAAAGCTCTCTCAAAGTTCTGCGCGGGCTGGAATCTTAAGAAATCAAGCCATTGAAAATATCGCTACCCGATTGGGTCTGCGCCCTGATGCCATCGAGGTATTGGGTGAACCCAGCCTTGGCCCTTATCTCGCGATTGCTGGGATTCTAGATCCCAGCAAACTTCTTGCATACGCATCAATCGATAAGGGAAAGATTAGGGCTGTGGCACGAGCGCACACTGGAGCAACTCTTGAGATACCTGTCGATAGCTTTGGTGCTCTTTTGCTACAAGACACAATCGAGGAAGGCGCAGTCCTATCGCTGCAATTGGCCAATGCTGAGACTGGGGTTCTTCAGGATTATCAAAGTTTGGCTAGCAAATTTTCAATGGTGGCCCTTGATGCCACAACATCGGGGCCACGACTTACACTGCCTGAGCATTGGACAACAGCTCTCTTTGATTCGCTCTCATGGTCAGGACCTAGCGGTCTTGCAATCCTGGCAATTAACAGCCCTAGCGAATATTCCTACCCTCTGCCGAGAATCGCACCTATCAAATCGCCAGGTAGTTACTCTCTTCCCTTGCTCATCGCGTCATCGATTGCTCTTGAGAATTTTCAGATTGAAGATGCAGCGCTGCGCCAATACGCCATCTCACAAATCTCTGCAGTGACATCCTGCAAAGTTGTTGCTCAAGAAGTTGTGGCACTGCCGCACCTACTCTCTGTCGTGGTCTCGGGCGTCTCCGGAGAATATTTAGTGCGCGAAATGGCTCTGCGAGGTGTTGATGTCGATTCAGGGTCTGCATGTACGCCTGAAGATTTACAACCGAGTCATGTATTAGCTGCCATGGGATATTCCACCCAAGGACATCTGCGCATTACTCTGCACAAAGAAACAAGTCGAACAAATATCGATCACTTAGTTTCGACGATAGAGGCTGTCGCAAGCAATTTACGCAGGTAGATGAGTTGCAATTTCTGCTGCAGCCGCGGCTCCATAAGCTTGGCTAAAGCGAGCGATAAATTCATCAGATGTAAATCGGTACTCCTGAGTTCCTGTTGTTTCAATTACATACGTTGCGATCATCGACCCTAGCTGCGCACATCGCTCGAGCGGTAGCCCCCATGCTAAACCAGCAACAAAGCCTGAACGGAATGAATCTCCTACGCCGGTGGGGTCTACCTTTGCCTTCTCCTTTGCACAACCAACTTTGATAAATGTGCCATCTACGCTTTCAACGCGTGCGCCTTCAGATCCTGAGGTCACAATGCGGTATAACACTTGCTTAAGAATTTCGTTATCGCTCCACCCAGTCTTTTGAATTGCTAGCGCAAGCTCATATTCATTCATGAAAAGATAGGTGGCTCCTGAAATCAACTTCTTGATTTCTTCACCGCTCATTCGAGCCATCTGCTGAGATGGATCAGCAGCTACCGCGACTCCCATAGAGAGTGCAACTTCAGTATGGCGCAACATCGCCTCTGGGTCATCTGGTGAAACAATCAAAATATCTAACTTTCCGACCTTGTCCATAATGGGCTTGAGTTCTATGTTGCGGGCTTCAGACATTGCACCTGGGAAAAAAGATGCAATCTGATTGAGCTCTGTATCTGTTGTTACGGTGAAGTGTGCGGTGTGCTGTTCCTTTGAAACGAGTGCATGTGAAGTGTCAACTCCATGCCTGGAAAGCCAAGCATCGTAATCTGCAAAATCTTTACCGACTGCTGCGATCAGAACTGGATTAAGACCTAAAACACCAAGTCCGAAGGCGATGTTGGCTGCGCATCCACCACGTCGAACTTGAAGACCGTCAACAAGAAATGAGAGCGATACTCTTTCTAACGAACCAGCCACAAGTGAATCAGTGAACTTGCCAGGAAATGTCATTAAATGATCTAAGCCAACAGATCCTGCCACACCAATTTTCATAAGGTGGAGCCTAGCTAGCGCAGATACTAAATTCGATGAATTAGTTGAACGAGTCGCCACAGGCGCATGAGCCTCCGGCGTTTGGATTGTCAATCGTGAAGCCTTGCTTTTCAATAGTATCTACGAAATCAATTGACGCGCCCATGAGATATGGATCGCTCATCTTGTCCACAACAACTTTAACTGTACCGAACTCACGGGTGACATCGCCATCTTGATCGCGATCATCGAAATAGAGTTGGTAGCGAAGACCTGAACATCCACCAGGTTGCACTGCAACGCGAAGATAGAGATCGTCGCGACCTTCTTGTGCAAGAAGGGCTGAGACCTTTGCACTGGCCACATCGGTCAGAGTGATGCCAGAGGTAATTTCGACTGGAGTTGATGTTGTTTCAGTAGTCATGTGCGAAAGAATACCCGGGTTGAGGTTGCCGTGGCTAACCGAAACACATGAGAATAGGCACATGAGCCTCAACCTGAGTGAGTTACTTGTTCTTGGCCAAGGCACAGACCTTGCTTCTGAACGTGGGGTCTCATGCTCGGGTGAGCTTCCACGGGCTAGTGATCCACATCTGGTCGAGCGTGCCCGCATTGCTCGAGCAGCTCTCGGAGAGAGAGCTCTGATTCTTGGTCATCACTATCAGCGAGATGAAGTCATTGCCTTCGCCGATATCACAGGCGACTCATTTAAATTGGCTCAGGCCGCAGCAGATACGACACGTGCGGAATTCATCTTCTTCTGCGGTGTTCACTTCATGGCAGAGAGTGCAGATATTCTCACTTCAGCGCATCAGAAAGTTATCCTCCCCGATTTAGCTGCAGGTTGTTCGATGGCAGATATGGCCACTGCAAATCAAGTTAATCAATGCTGGAAAGATTTAGAAAATATCGGCGTTGCGTCAACGACGGTTCCTGTTACCTATATGAATTCATCGGCCGCCATTAAAAGTTTTACTGGAGAACATGGTGGAACTATCTGTACCTCATCGAATGCGCAGAAAACTCTTGAGTGGGCATTTGCAAAAGCAGAGAAAGTGCTGTTCTTGCCAGATCAACATCTAGGCCGCAACACCGCAGTACTTTCACTTGGGTTATCTCTTGAAGATTGCGTTCTCTGGAATCCTTGGAAGCCAATGGGTGGATTAACTGAGGATGAAATTCGCGGCGCAAAGATGATTTTATGGCGAGGACATTGTTCAGTGCATGGACGCTTTACACGAGATTCTGTCAACGAGGTTCGCGAACGCGTTCCAGGTGTTCAGGTAATAGTTCATCCAGAATGCCAGCATGAAGTAGTAATGGCCGCAGATGTAGTCGGTAGCACAGAAAAAATTATTCAAACAGTTACCAATTCAGCCCCTGGCAGTAAATGGGCCATCGGCACCGAACTCAATCTGGTCTCTCGTCTTGCGCAGAACAACCCCGATAAAGAAATTGTCTTTCTCGATAAGACCGTCTGCTACTGCTCAACCATGAATCGAATCGATCTGCCTCACCTTGTCTGGGCTATGGAGTCAGTCCTAGCTGGCCATATTGTTAACCAAATCCGCGTCGAAGAGCGTGTAGCGCGATTGTCGAAGTTAGCTCTTGAACAGATGCTGGCTCTATAGTTGATCCATGACTGAAACAAATCCAGATAAAAAGGGTCGCCCGACACCTAAACGCAAAGATGCAGAGGCAGCTCGCAAGGTTTCATCTCTTGCTCCAGCTACGACAAAAGATGGACGCAAGCGCGCAAAGGATGCATCTCGCGCAGCTCGCGTTGCGCAACGCGCTGCCTACATGCGAGGAGATGAGAGCGCCCTTCCGCTTCGCGATAAAGGTCCGGTCAAGAGATTTGTTCGTAACTATGTAGATGCACGTCGTTCCGTCGGTGAATACTTTCTTCCCGTCATCTTCTTTGTTCTCTTCCTCACTTTGATTCCATCACCAATATTTCAACTCGGCAGCATCGCAATAATGTACGGCGTCTTGTTGGTCTCAGTCATTGATGGATATTTCTTAAGTCGCAAGCTCAAGGCAGTCGTAACCCAGAAGTTCCCGGGACAAAGCCTTAAAGGAGTTGGCATGTACGGATGGCTGCGCTCGACTCAAATGCGCCGAATGCGTACGCCAAAACCACAAATTAAAGCGGGCGACTCTTTTTAAAGCTAACCGTCTTTAGAGGATAACTAAGCGCGAGGGTTAGGGCTCTCGTTCTTCTTAGCATCGCGTTCCGGCAATTGCCCGAGGGCTGCATCGATAGCCTTCATCACATCTGCTGAAAGTTTTACCCCTGCGGCCTTCACATTCTCTTTAACTTGACCTGGTTTTGTAGCGCCCATGATGGCGCTAGAAATATTCTCATTCTGCAGCACCCACGCCAGTGAAAGTTGTGACATCGATAGATCCAAATCTTTGGCAATGGGCTTAAGCTTCTGAACTGCCGTCAGTACTTCATCTGTCATCCACCGCGAAATAAAGTTTGCACCGCTCTTTTTATCCGTCGCACGTGAACCTGCAGGTGGTTTCTTTCCTGGTAGATATTTTCCTGTCAAAATTCCTTGCGCCATAGGTGACCAGACAATCTGTCCGATTCCTTCTCGCTCAGAGAGCGGAACAACTTCAGATTCAATCACGCGCCACAAGGCTGAATACTGTGGCTGGCTAGAGATGAAACGGTTATAGCCATGTGCATCTTGAATTTTAAGCGCGCTAGCGATCTGCTTTGCATCCCATTCAGAGAAACCGATGTAGGTGACCTTGCCTTGACGAATTAAGTCATCAAATGCGCTCAGAGTTTCTTCAAGGGGTGTTTCGAAATCAAATCGGTGCGCCTGATAGAGATCAATATGATCTGTCTTTAAACGCTTAAGTGAAGCATCGCAGGACTCCATAATATGCTTACGCGAGAGTCCACGATCATTTTTTCCAGCTCCTGTTGGGAAGTAAACCTTTGTAAAGAGTTCATAGGATTCGCGGCGGACACCCTTGAGAGCCTTTGCAAGGACTACCTCAGCCTTAGTTCCCGCATATACATCTGCAGTATCAAAGGTCGTAATTCCTTGATTGAGAGCTTCGCGAACACATTTTATTGCCGCTTCAGTCTCAACCTGAGATCCATGGGTAATCCAATTCCCGTATGCGATTTCTGATACGTACATTCCTGAACTTCCGAGGCGTCTATATTCCATGTTGCCACTGTAGGGTCTGCGTGGTGAGTTGCCAAGTAGAGGTCACTGTGGTTTCGTACGCACACAACTTCATAGATAGCCCTGTAGGGGAAGTTCGGTGCAATTCCGACGCTGACCCGCAACCGTAAGACTCATTCACTATTGATTGCTAATCAACTCAGATGAGTACAAGTCGGATTACCTACATCGCTATAAGCAATTGACCAACACCCGCCGAGGTTTGCGGGGCGTAGTCCAAAGATTATCGATCGGCAATCTGCCCGATAATCTAAAGAGCTACCCCTGTGAGACTCTCCTAGCTAGGAGTGCCACACAATGTTTCAGAAGAAAATAGCAATCACACTCATTCTTATCTCCACTCAAATATTCGCGATCCCCTCCGCGTCAGCAGCATCAAAAGGTTGGCGTTACTGGGGATACTTTCAAGCAGCTCCAGAGAGTACAAAGTGGAAGGCTGCCATGACTGGCCCAACAGTTGATATTGAAGATGGAGCAGTTGAGGGATGGTCCTTTCTCTTTAGTAGCGATGACGTCCCATCTCGCGCGCCCACCGTTAAAGCAAAATTTAAGAAGATTTGCGCATCTACTAAAGCTGATTCTGATACAAAGAGAATCGCAGTCGTGATCGATTTTGGTAGTTCGGCATATGCTCCCAACGGCGAAAAGGTTAAAAAGACAATCGTGCGATGCGTACGTACTGCAAAAGAGTCACAGGGAATTGATGTTCTTGCTCAGGTTGTGAAGTTGCGCGCAGATAGTTCTGGCCTCATTTGTGGTTTAAATGGATATCCCAAGAAAGAGTGCGGTGTAGAAATTCAGACCCCTGCTTCCCTTTTGAAGAAATAGCTGGCTCATGAAGCGCCCCCTCCATCCCCTGACACTCTGGCTCTGGGCGATCCTGCTTGCAATTGGAGTAGTTGCTGCAGATAGCGCCTCTGTTGCGTTGGTGGTTGTGGGGGCTGCGGCGATTATCGTCTGGGTACGAGCAGATGGTTCTGCCTGGAATAAGAGCTTTGCACTTGCTCTGCGCGTTGGCGCTCTTATCCTGGTGATTCGAACAGTTGTCGGAATTTTAATTGGTGTTCCAATTCCAGGAACTACCCTCTTTCGAATTCCGATACTCGACCTTCCATCATGGATGCCCGGTATCCGGATAGGGGGCGCAGTAACTCTCGAGCGTCTATCTTCGTCCATTCATGAAGGAATCATTATTGCAACACTCCTTGCTCTCTTTGGCGCTGCTACATCTCTGACTAGTCCACATAAATTATTGCGCGTTATGCCCTACTTCATTTATGAAATCGGAATTACCTTAGTGATTGCAGCATCTTTGTTACCGCAAATTGCTTCGAGCCTTCGTCGAATTAGAACTGCGCAAAAGTTACGTGGAATCGAGCTGCGTGGTATCCGTTCTCTCGCGTTGCCGCTTCTCGAAGAATCGTTAACTCGTTCCTTGCAATTGGCTGCCTCTATGGATTCACGGGGGTACGGAGTATCGAGAAAGCGTTCACGCTATCGGCCTATCCGCTGGAAATCTGAGGACAGTCTTGTCATCGCACTTACCGCAGGTCTCTCAATCGCAATGATGATAAGTGCAGGGTAATGAGATGATCGCTTTCTCTAACGTCTCACTTATCTACCCACACTCGACAAAGACAATTCTGGAAGATCTCTCATGTGAAATCGCTGAGGGCGAGATGGTGCTGGTCATGGGTGAGACTGGATCTGGAAAGTCATCGCTGCTGCGCCTGATCAACGGTCTTGTGCCTCACCATACGGGCGGAATTCTTGCCGGAGATATATCAGTCAATGGAATCTCAACGCGCTCGGTAAAGCCTGGAGCACTTGCACATCTTGTTGGCATCGTAGGACAAAACCCCATCAGCGGTTTTGTAACAGATATTGTTGAAGAAGAGCTGGCATTTGGTATGGAAGCCCTCAACGTTCCGCCGGAAACCATGCGTAAGAGAGTTGAAGAAGTTCTGGATTTGTTAAGTCTGAACTCAGTGCGCAATCGGTCGATATCAACCCTTAGTGGTGGCGAACAACAACGAGTTGCAATAGGTGCAGCTCTGGTGATGCATCCCCGAGTCCTTGTCCTAGATGAACCGACGAGTGCGCTAGATCCAATAGCAGCTGAAGAAGTACTTTCAGTATTGCACCGACTAGTCCACGATTTAAGTGTCACTGTCATCATTGCAGAACACAGACTTGAGCGAGTTATCCAATTTGTAGATCGCATCATCTATATCGAAGGAGATGGTTCAACAGCTATAGGTTCGGCGGAAGAAATTTTAAAGAACGCTGAACTTGTACCACCGATAGTCAGACTTGCAAGGGTGCTTAATCTCTCAGAGATTGGAACAAGTGTGCGCGATGTTAGACGTCTTACCGAAGATATCCGTGGACGCGAATTTCTTTCTGAACCCACTCTCCCAGTCGAGCGAAAGCCAGCAATTAATATTTCACATATCTCAATATCTTACGAAGGTCATATTGCTCTCAAGACCGCTACAGCAACAATTGGCGCGGGAGAAATAGTTGCCGTCATGGGTCGCAATGGAGCAGGCAAGAGTTCACTTCTCCACTCAATCGTCGGGTTGCTCTCTCCACATTCTGGAAATGTCTTAGTCAACGGCATCGACCCACAGACCTTGCAAGGGGCCGCAAGAAGGCGAGCAATCGGATACGTTCCGCAAGAACCAAGTGACCTTCTCTTCAAGCAGAGCGTGGAAGCAGAATGCGCGCAGGCAGATCACGATAACGAGATTGCTCCTGGTTCGACTTTCTCCTTGCTCAATCGCTTGGTCCCAAATATCGCGCTATCAACACATCCCCATGACCTATCTGAAGGCCAGAGACTTGCGCTGGTTTTGAGCATCGTACTTTCGGGAAATCCGGAGATTCTGATCCTTGACGAGCCTACGCGAGGGCTCGATTACCGAGCAAAATCACTCTTTATCAAGGCCCTGCAAGAGTTCGCCTCTACTTTTAATCGTCCAGTTGTTATTGCAACTCATGATGTAGAACTCGTCGCAGAACTTGCAGACCGCGTTCTCTTCTTAGCCGAAGGCGAAATTGTTGCAGATGGATCAACGCTCGATGTCCTGCTTTCATCGCCTGCCTTTGCCCCACAAGTTTCAAAGGTCATGTCTCCAAAGCCCTGGCTCACAGTTGCTGATGTAGTTAACAGTTTGAGTAGCTTATGAACAGAACAAAGGATATTTTCCGTTTTAAAGGGTTAGCAACCTTCGCTCTTGTACTCACCAGCGCTGTGAGTGCACTTGGTTTTATCTGGCCATTTCTAGTCAGCGAAAAACAATCACATCCTCAATGGATATTTCTTGCCGCCGTTCCTTGTGCCCTCTTCTTGCTCTTCATTAGCGCCAGCAATGGCGAACTTGATGCTAAATCAATTGCGCTCCTTGCAGTTCTTACAGCTCTTATTGCAGCGCTAAGGCCAATGGGTACAGGAGCTGTAGGAATTGAACCTATGTGGTTTGTACTCATTCTCAGCGCTCGCGTCTTTGGTCCCAGCTTTGGCTTTCTGCTCGGCGCTCTTTCCATGGTGCTGTCCGCACTTCTCACCGGTGGCATTGGCCCTTGGCTTGCATATCAAGCATTCGCGGCCGGATGGATTGGCCTAGGCGTTGCGCTAATTCCACGACGAATTCGTGCAAAGAGCGAACTTATCTCTCTTGCCTTCTATGGAATCGTTGCTGCTGAATTTTTCGGAATCGCGATGGATCTGCAATTTTGGCCATGGACTCTGGGCGCTGATTCACAACTGTCATACCGAGCCGGTGCGCCTCTATCAACAAATCTTTTGCACTTTATTTCTTACCACTTTTTCTCATCAATGGCGTGGGATATACCCAGAGCAGTATTTACCTCCACTCTCATCCTTGTTACAGGAAAACCCATACTTCACGCTCTGCGCCGCGCACATACACGCGCTGCATTCTTGACCCCTGTCGAATTTATCGAACGTGCGAAGGCACCAAAGGTAGAGTTGTAATCGTTGCCGAACTAGTTCTTCCGCGAATATCAATTGACACCTGATCGCCTATCTCAAATTCAGGATTGAGAAGAGCAAGCGCAATACCGACTTTAAGCGATGGTGAAAAAGTTCCACTTGTTACAACTCCAATTTCTACTCCTTCAGAATTGAGAACTTGCATCCCTGCGCGAGGAATTCCACGGTCATTAGATTTCAGCGCGCGAAGTGTTCGTACAAGGCCTGCTTCTCGTTGGGACCGTAAAACGGCAGCTCCCCTAAAGTCTTCTTTCTTCCAACCTATCGCCCATCCAGCACTGGCCTGTACTGGTGAAATTTCAAGAGAGAGTTCATGTCCATGTAGCGGGTACCCCATCTCAGTTCGCAAAGTATCGCGAGCTCCTAATCCACAGACCAAACCATCAAATGGCTTCATGGCGTCAGCAAGTGCGCCCCAGACTTGTTGTGCATCATTGCGACGAGGCACGATTTCATAACCATGTTCGCCCGTATATCCCGTGCGGCAGAGAATGACATCGCATCCTGAAATCACTACATGGGCAAATGCCATGTACTCCATTGTTGCCTCAACTCCCAGGGATGCAATAACGTCGTGAGCTCGTGGACCTTGTAGCGCAAGGACTGCAAATTCTTCATGCAGGTTTGTCACAGCTATTCCGGCAGGTGCGCTTTCAACCAAGGTTCGAACAACGTCTGTTGTATTTGATGCATTAGGAATCAAGAAGAAATCATCAGCGCTATTTCGATAGACAATGAGATCATCGATTACTCCACCATCAGGATTGCAGAGCAAGGTGTACTGGGCTTTCGAATCCGCGATGCGATTGAGATCATTGGTAAACATCTGATTGAGAAAATCAAGTGCTGCGGCACCCTTAACGCTGGCTTTACCTAAATGCGAGACATCAAAGAGACCAACTCGTTCTCGGACTGCTGTGTGCTCAGCTAGGACTCCAGAGCCAGGGTATTCAATAGGCATCAGCCACCCACCAAAATCGGCCATCTTCGCCTGAAGATTGAGGTGCAGCTCGTGCAAAGGTGAGTTTTTCACAACGACAACTTACACTTACGATTGGCCATCACTGAGCAAGCCTGATTATTAACAATACGAGGAGTCGCAATGACCAGTATCCGCCTATCTGACGGAATAGTGAAAGACGATGTTTTAGTAGTGGGACTTGCAAGTAAGACCAGCAAGGTCTCCAAGCTCGGGGCAACAACTCTGCAGATTGAATCTGGAGATCTCGCCTTAGATACCAAGGTATTGCTTCAAGCCCTGGCAGATCTTGGAGCCACAGGCAAAGCAGATGAAGTGATTAAAGTACCGAGCACTTCAACTCGACTCATTGTTTTTACAGGGCTTGGATCAGTTTCATCGAATTACGATCACGAACTCTTGCGCCGCGCAGCTGGTGCTGCAGCTCGCGCTCTAGCCGGAAATTCAAGCGCTACCTTTTCACTTCCCGCTAAGAACGTTGCAGCAGTGCGCGCGATAGCAGAAGGGGCCGCCCTTGGCAGTTACCTCTTCGATCAATTTAGAGGATCGACAAAGGCAGCGCAAAAGGCTCCGCTGAAGGCCGTCACCGTCCATGCTGCGTTAGCAAAAGATGCTCAGGCTAAAGAGGCAATTGAAACTGCTGAAATCATTGCACGAAATACAAATCTTGTTCGCGACTTAATTAATACTCCCCCAAGCCATCTGACCCCTGAGACTTTTTGCAAGGCTATAACTGCTGCCGTAAAGAAGGCAGGTGGTGCAAGTGTGGGCCTCAAAGTTTCCGTGATGACTGATGCCCAGATGAAATCAAAGGGTTTTGGCGGAATCATCGGCGTTGGCCAAGGTTCATCAAACCCACCTCGCTTACTCAAGATTTCATATTCTCCAAAAGGTGTAAAGGCTAAGAAGAAGTATGCCTACGTCGGTAAAGGAATTACCTTTGATACAGGCGGTCTTGCTCTCAAGCCTGCTCTAGGTATGGAAGCAATGAAATCTGATATGAGCGGTGCGGCCGCAGTATGTGCTGCAACTATTGCGATCGCTCTACTTAAAATTCCCGTTGCAATTGAAACGTGGGCGCCACTTGCTGAAAATATGGTGAGCGATACTGCAACTCGACCAAGTGATGTCATCACTATCTACGGCGGAAAAACTGTTGAAGTACTTAATCCCGATGCTGAAGGCAGACTGGTTCTCGCCGATGCTCTCGTTAAAGCGCAAGAGAGTAAGGATCTCGATGGCATAGTCGATGTTGCAACGTTGACGGGAGCTCAGGTTGTTGCACTTGGAACAAGAACCAGCGCTGTCATGAGCAATAATGAAGAATTTTCATCTCACTTTATTGATGTGACCAAGCAGACAGGTGAAGCATTTTGGCCGATGCCACTTCCTGTTGAACTCTTAGCGTCCCTTGATTCACCTGTGGCAGATCTTGCCAATATCGGTGACAGAATGGGCGGAATGCTTGTTGCGGGCCTATTCCTCAAGGAATTCGTTTCTGATGATCTGCCATGGCTTCATCTGGATATCGCAGGTCCTGCCTACAACGAGAAGGCGCCTCATGGGTATACCCCGGTCGGTGGAACTGGAATTGCACTTCGCTCTTTGGTCCAGCTAGCCATCGAAGGTGGGCGTTAAGGTCCGCGTTAGGCAAGAAGGTATCGAGGCTGGCAAGATATGAGGGTGAGCTCGGCTAGGCCGGGTTGGTCCGCGAGAAGGAGTACGTAGATGGCTGAATTTGATCTTGTAATTCTAGGTGGCGGAAGTGGCGGCTATGCGGCTGCTCTCCGTGGTGCGCAACTTGGTTTATCGGTGGCGCTCATCGAGAAGGACAAGGTTGGTGGCACCTGTCTCCACCGTGGATGTATTCCAACAAAAGCTCTTCTCCATGCAGGCGAAGTTGCCGATAGCGCCCGTGAATCTGCTCAATTTGGCGTCAATGCAACATTTAATTCGATCGATATGGCCGGTGTAAATTCTTACAAAGATGGCGTGATTGCGGGGCTGCATAAAGGGCTCCAAGGGCTGATCAAACTGCGCAACGTCACTTACGTTGAAGGGACCGGTCGGCTGACTTCAAAAAATACAGTCGAAGTAAATGGAACCTCCTACCTTGGTAAGAATATTATTTTGGCTACAGGCTCCTATGCGCGCACGTTGCCTGGTCTTGATATAGATGGAGAGCGAATTATTACATCTGACCAAGGTACACATTTGGATTACGTCCCTAAGAGCGTAATTGTTTTAGGTGGTGGAGTAATTGGATGCGAATTTGCTTCCGTGTGGAAATCTTTTGGCTCTGATGTCACGATTATCGAAGGTTTACCGCACCTGGTTGCCTTAGAAGATGAATCTTCAAGTAAGTTGCTCGAACGAGCTTTCCGTAAGCGCGGCATCAAATTTGAACTTGGAGTTCGCTTTAAATCTCATCGCGCAGATGCAAAGGGTGTCACAGTCACTCTCGAAGACGGACGTGAAATTAGCGCAGACCTTCTCTTGGTCTCTGTAGGTCGTGGACCTGTAACTGACGGCCTTGGCTACCAAGAGGCGGGAATCACTATGGATCGCGGCTACATCACTGTCGATGAAAACTGCCGGACTAACGTTCCTGGAATTTTCGCAGTTGGTGACATTATTCCTACACTGCAGTTGGCGCATGTTGGTTTCCAAGAAGGAATTCTCGTTGCTGAAACGATTGCGGGGCTCAACCCGCGTCCGATTAATTATGATGGCGTTCCTCGCGTGACGTATTCAGAGCCAGAAGTTGCATCCGTTGGCCTGTCGACAAAGGTTGCAAAAGAGCGCGGCTACGACGTTGTAGAAATTGATTACAATCTTGCTGGCAACGGTAAGGCGCAAATCTTAAAGACAGCGGGCTCAATTAAATTGGTCGCTGCAAAGAATGGACCAATCCTTGGCGTTCATATGGTTGGTTCTCGTGTTGGTGAGCTACTTGCCGAAGCACAATTAATTTTCAATTGGGAAGCAACAGCAGATGATGTTGCACCTCTCATACATGCACATCCAACTCTGTCAGAGGCAATGGGCGAAGCTCATATGGCTCTTGCAGGCAAAGCACTTCACTCGCACGGTTAATTCAGAGGAGAAATAACGATGTCATTCTCAGTAACAATGCCTGCTCTCGGTGAGAGCGTCAGTGAAGGCACAGTAACTCGTTGGCTCAAGAACGAAGGCGACATGGTCGCAGTCGATGAGCCGCTCCTCGAAGTTTCAACAGATAAGGTCGATACAGAGATTCCATCTCCAGTATCTGGAATCCTCTCTAAAATTGTTGTGGCAGTTGATCAGACCGTTGCAGTTGGTGCAGAACTTGCCGTTATCACCCAAGGAGCTGATGCATCAGCGCCGGCAGCCCCTGTAGCAGCGCCCGTTGTTGCTCCCGCAGCAGTAGCTGCTGCGGCTGCTGCAGTTTCAACTCCAGCACCTGCGGCAACTTCAGGCGGCACTGTCATCACAATGCCTGCTCTCGGTGAATCAGTAAGCGAAGGAACTGTCACACGTTGGCTTAAGAACGTTGGAGATTCTGTGGCCGTTGATGAAGCTCTTCTCGAAGTTTCAACAGATAAAGTAGATACAGAGATTCCATCCCCCGTTGCAGGCACTCTCCTTGCGATAGATGTTGCAGTTGATACAACTGTCGCAGTCGGTGCTCGTCTGGCTCTTATCGGTTCATCTGGTGGAGCAAGTGCAGCACCTGTTGTGGCTCCCCCTGTAGCTGCAGCACCTGTTGTGGCTCCCCCTGTAGCTGCAGCACCTGTCACTCAACCTCAAGATGCTTATGTAACTCCAATAGTTCGCAAGCTCGCCAATGAACTTGGTGTAGATCTTGGCAAAGTGCGCGGAACAGGTATCGGCGGAAGAATTCGTAAAGAAGATGTCGTAGCAGCACAACCTCAACGCGCGGCTGCTGTCTCTTCCCCTTCAGTTGCGTCAAGCACGAGCGCTCCATCAACTGCGCCTTCTGCAGTTGCGGCGTCTGCTCTACGCGGAACAACAGTGACTATGTCTCGCTTGCGCAAAGTAATAGCAGCTCGCATGCTTGAGTCGCTTCAAGTTTCAGCGCAATTAACTACCGTTATTGAAGTAGATGTAACAAAGATTGCACGTCTGCGCGATCGATCCAAGGCAACATTTGAATCTCGCGAAGGCGTCAAGCTTTCATTCCTTCCATTCTTTGCTGTCGCTGTATGTGAGGCGCTCAAGCAACATCCAGTTCTTAATTCATCCGTTGAAGGTGACCAAATCATGTATCACGGCGCCGAACATCTTGGAATCGCTGTCGATACAGAGCGCGGATTGCTCGTTCCAGTTATCCATAATGCAGGAGATCTCAACATGGGAGGCGTTGCTCGAAAGATTGCAGATCTTGCAGCTCGCACCCGTGAAAATAAGGTAACTCCAGACGAGCTCGGCGGCGGCACATTTACACTTACCAATACAGGTTCTCGTGGAGCGCTCTTTGATACTCCCATCATTAATCAGCCACAGGTTGCAATCTTGGGTCTTGGTGCAATCGTTAAGCGCCCAATGGTTGTTCGCGGTGAAGATGGTGGAGAAACAATTGCAATTCGTTCGATGGTCTATCTTGGACTTTCTTATGACCACCGTGTTGTTGATGGAGCAGATGCTGCACGTTTCTTGGGTACTCTCAAAGAGCGTCTTGAAGGTGGAGCTTTCGAATCCGACCTAGGGCTCTAACGCGATGTCACTTCCTCAACGCATCGCAATTACTGGTGCGTCTGGTCTTATCGGTGCAGCACTTGTCGGTCATCTCAAGAGCGAAGGCCATACAGTGCAACGCTTCGTTCGTCGCGCAGTAGTAGCTCCCGATGAAATTCAATGGGATCCCAAGACGGGTTTTGTTGATCTCGATGCTCTTCGCGGAGTCGATGCAGTCATTCACTTGGCCGGAGCAGGAGTAGGCGATAAAAGATGGAGTAAGAGATATAGATCGGAAATTCTCAACTCTCGTCTTCTTGGCACAACGGCAATTTCCAATGCCGTCAACGAAGTCAAACCTCAGGTTTTTATCTCAGCAAGCGCCATTGGCTGGTACGGTGAATCAGGAAGTCGCGCTGTCGTTGAAACCGATCGCGTCGGTGAAGATTTTCTTGCAGCCGTCTGTCGCGAATGGGAAGCAGCGGCCGACCTTGTCAAAAATGTGCGCACGGTAAAGATACGTACCGGACTTATTCTCGATCCAACTGGAGGCGCCTTAGGCCGAATGCTTCCACTCTTTAGACTTGGCTTAGGCGGAAAGCTAGGAAACGGCAAGCAGTTCTGGTCATGGATTACTCTGCATGATCACATACGTGCGATCGAATTCTTACTGGGCCACCCGATATCGGGGCCCGTTAATTTAACTTCTCCAAATCCAGTAACAAATCAAGAATTTACATCAGCTCTTGCTCGCGCGATGCATCGTCCAGCTCTCTTTCCTGCACCGGCTTTTGCACTCAAGCTGGCACTCGGTGGATTTTCATCAGAGATTCTTGGAAGTAAGAAGGTCTTACCACACGTGCTTTCAGAGGCGGGCTTCACCTGGGATTACCCACATATCACTAATGCACTCACGGCATTAGTTTCCGAGTAACTCCTGAGCCGCAAGGCGACCTGAAAGTAGCGCTCCATTTTGCGAAGGCGCAGTTCGGTAATCACCAGCGATAAATACTTTCTTACCTACTTGCGATGACTGAGCGCTCGATCTGCCGGGTGCAAAAATTGGCAGAGCTTTGGGAATCTCATACTTTGCAACTAGTGACCAGTCGGTAGTGGATGTACCCCACATCAGCGCTAAATGTCTTCTTACCTCAGATTCGGATGCAAAATCTATCGTTGTTGTAGAGAGTAGCGTTTTACCAGAAGGTGCGTAGCTAGGAAGTAGCTTAGATATAGCGATGCTATTGATCACTGGCCCTCGTGATTGGCCATCAAGAAGTAGGCGATTGGAATCTGTCATAGCGTCCGGAACTTCGTGATACCACGTTGTGCTTGTTGCCAATTGGGGAATGTTTGCAATATCTAGAAGTTGAGCCGACGTAGTTAAATCCGTTGCAACGATAACTTTCTTATTCGCAAATTCCGCAATCGAGTCAACGCGAGAATTCAGATGAATCTTCTTGACTCTCTTGGCCAAAACACTCGCGAGCTCTCCTGCACCCCGTGTAGGCAAACCAGGTCTTCCGGCAATAAATGAACGCACAATCTCTTTTCCAGTTACCGCATCAACTAAGGCAGGAGATGTGAGAAAAACCCCAGTCAGAAATGGCTTTAAAACTCTCGAATAGAGATCGCCTAATGGCTTCATCTCATCTTCCACGCTCTTTCCAGCGCGTGAAGCGCTCGTCACATAGCGCAGAAAGGTCAACTTCTTAGAAAGAGTACCCGTCGCCGAATTCAGTGCAGTAAATGGATTTCTCCTGGGATCCGCCAAAGTTAGGCGGTGATCATCAAGTGCGATATCAATTGCACGAGATGCATAAATAAATTCAAGTTCAGGCAGTATCCCAAGTCGGATTATTTCGGGATAGCGTGCATTGATAAGTTGAAATCCGCGATCAAGTCGGAAGCCATCAATTATATCTGTTGCAACTCGTCCACCTACGCGATCGCTCGCCTCGTGGATTTCAACGTTGACACCTGCTTCTTGGAGTGTAATTGCAGCGCTAAGACCTGCAAGACCTGCTCCAACAATAACAACGTCGCTATCGAACACTGAGTTCACGTGCCTGATCGATAATTCTTGCTACATCTAGAATCTGTTCTATGGTAATCGGCCACGCATTCTGGCCTACAAGTGCGCCAGCAACGTCACGATAGAAGTGGCCATAATTTCCAGGAACGGATTCAATCTCTTCGCGACTATCACCGCGTTCGATATAGGCACGCGATGAAGTAGGTAACTGCCAAGTCCCACCTTCAGGGAAATGTCCTGCACGCAAAAGCGCTTCCTGAGGATCCAATTCGTCAATGACCAGGGCTCCCTCAGTTCCTAAGAGTCGAATGCGCGGACCAGATGCACCTGCGATGGCACTGACGGCGCAATAAGAATCAACGCCTGATTCGTGCTTTAAATTTAAAACAACATCATCTTCGCAATCTCCGCGAATATTGCGGATGCTGGCGTAGGTTAACTCTGCTTTACCGAACCAGTCGAGCGCAGTTGAGATCATGTGGCTCTGTAAATCAAGAAGAAGGCCACCACCTTCAGCAGGTGTTTGCGCCTCACGCCATGAGGATGGATTTAGTTGTGGGCGGAAACGCTCAAAACGCGAATCGAGACGGAAAGGTATTCCAATGAGTCCCTTCGCTACGGCTTTCTTAATTGTCAGCGCATCGCTATCCCATAGTCGATTAAAGAAGGTAGTAATCGGCACGCCAGCCCGTTCTGCGGCGTCAATCATTGATTGAGTCTCGGCAAGAGTTCGCCCCATTGGCTTATCTATCACAACAGGAACACCAGCGTTAATCGTGGCGATAGCTTGTTCTGCGTGAGCCATATTTGCCGAGGCAATGACAACAAGATCTAAATCTTGGTCCAAGAAATCCTTAAGATTTTCTACGACCTTGACCATTGGAAAATCTTCTTTGGCCTGGCGCGCGCGTGTGGAGTTTCCGGTCAATACAACTACAACTTCAAACCCGCATCCTTTGAGCAAAGGAGCATGGAATGAGCGTCCCGCTAACCCGTATCCTGCTATTCCTACCCGCATGGCGATGGCCTTTCGAGCTTATGGCGATATGTAATTCGCGAGGTGGCTAGCCTACCTTTAGGCTGTACCTGTGGCTGCGACAACTGCGTTAACCGAAAGTGATGTTTCGCTAACTCCCCTGGTAATTTCGCGCCTTGGCCTCATTTCCTACTCAGAAGCCCTCGATCTGCAACGCAAGGTTCATAGCAACGTTGTCACCGGATCAGCCCAGAATACTTTTTTTCTCCTTGAGCACCCCGATGTCTACACTGCAGGAAAAAGAACCATTGAATCTGAAAGACCGCAGGATGGAACGCCGGTCATCGATGTAGATCGTGGTGGCAAAATTACTTGGCATGGTCCTGGTCAATTGGTCGGATATCCCATCGTCAAACTTGCAAAGCCTTCAGAGCTTGTTGGCTTTGTTCGTGAGCTAGAGAATGGCTTGATAGAAGTCTGCAAAGAACTGAGCATCCCTGCTTTTCAAATCGCAGGCAGAACAGGAATTTGGGTTGGTCTACCTGGTCTTGAACGTAAGATCGCAGCCATTGGAATACGAGTGGCATCAGGAGTCTCGATGCATGGATTTGCCATCAATGTGAACCCTAATTTATCAGCTTTCGATAGAATCATCCCATGCGGAATTGTTGATGTAACAGTGACGTCAATTTCCCAAGAGCTTAAAAAGGACGTTTCTGTAAATCAGATACTTCCTATTGTCGAAAAACATATCTCTCAATCACTAGCAAAGGTGAGCGCATGACAATTGCACCAGAAGGCAGAAAATTACTGCGAATAGAAGCTCGCAATGCTGAGACTCCTATCGAACGAAAGCCTGAATGGATTAAGACGCGCGCGCATATGGGTCCTGAGTACACGCGCCTGCACTCTCTTGTTAAGAGCGAGGGCCTTCACACCGTATGCCAAGAAGCAGCATGTCCAAATATTTTCGAATGCTGGGAAGATAAAGAAGCAACATTTCTCATTGGCGGAGAACGTTGCACACGTCGATGCGATTTCTGCAATATTGATACTGGAAAACCTGATGCACTTGATCGAGACGAACCACGTCGAGTCGCAGAATCTGTTCAATCTATGGGACTTAAATACGCGACCATTACAGGTGTAACTCGTGATGACCTAGAAGATGAAGGCGCATGGCTCTATGCCGAAACTATTCGTAAAGTTCATGAACTCAACCCAGGTACCGGCGTTGAGATGTTGGCCCCTGATTTCAGCGGAAACCCCATCTATCTCAATGAAGTTTTTGAAACCAGACCTGAAGTATTTGCCCATAATCTTGAGACTGTCCCACGAATCTTCAAGCGCATTAGACCGGCGTTTACTTACGAGCGTTCGCTTAACGTTATTACACAAGCTCGCGAATTTGGTTTGATTACTAAATCAAATCTCATCTTGGGTCTTGGTGAAACTCGTGAAGAGATTTCACAGGCTCTGGTAGATCTGCATGCAGCAGGTTGTGATCTGATCACTATCACTCAGTACTTGCGACCAACTAATAAGCACCACCCAGTCGAGCGTTGGGTAAAGCCAGATGAATTTGTTGAGCTAGCAAAGGAGGCTGAGGATATTGGTTTCAGTGGAGTAATGAGCGGGCCTCTAGTCCGCAGTTCCTACCGCGCTGGCCGACTTTATAAGCAAGCGCTCGAAAAGAGAGCATCGCGTGGCTGATCTGGTCTACCCGCCAGTGATCGTTGCGATCAAGACTTTCTGGAGATACTTAGGCCTACGTTTTGATTTTCAAGGCGAAGAAAATATTCCACGAAAGGGTGGAGCGATTTTAGCTATCAATCACGTCGGCTACCTTGATTTTGCACTCACCGGTACCGCAGCCCTTCCTGCAGGTCGATACGTTCGCTTTATGGCTAAGAAGGAAATTTTCAATAATAAACTAGCTGGTCCGTTGATGCGCGGAATGCACCACATATCTGTCGATCGCAGCAGTGGTTCTGCCTCCTTTGTTACAGCACTCCGAGCGCTTCGCAAGGGCGAAATCATCGGCATTTTTCCTGAAGGTACTATCTCTGTCAGCTTTGAAATTAAAGAGCTCAAATCAGGCGCAGTTCGACTAGCAATGGCATCAGATGTTCCGATTATCCCCACCATCATCTGGGGATCACAGCGGATTTGGACCAAGAAGGTAAAGCGCAATCTGCATCGAAAGAATATTCCTGTATCCGTCGCATTTGGCGAGCCTCTCCACTTTAATAAGCAGAGCGATGTCACAGAGGGTGAGAAGTTGCTGCGTCAAACGATGCTGACAATGCTCCGTGAAGTCCAAGAAAAGTATCCAGATTCACATCAAGGCCAGCGTTGGGCGCCCGTGCGTCTTGGTGGTAGCGCCCCTGCTCCCCTAAACTAACGCTCATGTTTAATCGAAATAAGGGCAAAGAACCCAAAATCAAGACTCCTCGCTTTCAAACAATCCGTGATGCCTACAGGGTCACAAAGTCTGTAAAACCATGGATTGGCACAGCGCTCATCGCCATTTTTCTGAGCGTTTTGCTTACAGGAGTTCTCCTTGGAATCGCATTTGATCATCCGGTCTATGGCGGTTTTGTCACTATTCCGCTCGCCGCCCTTGCTGCAATGTTCTTCTTTACTCGTATTGCAGGATCTGCGGCATATTCAAATATTGAGGGTCAAATTGGGGCAGGAGCAAGCGTCTTGATGGCTATCCGTAAGGGATGGACGACAACTCCTGCTGTTGCTGTAAACCGCCAACAAGATATGGTCCACCGCAGCGTTGGTCGTGCGGGGATTGTTCTAACTGGCGAAGGCGGCTTTGCAGTTCGCCAGATGGTCCAGGACGAAAAGCGCAAGGCAGAACGGTTTGCTCCGGGTGTGCCCATCATTGAAATCTTAGTTGGCGACAGTGAAGGAGAAGTTTCGATTCGCAAACTTCAAAAGCATGTCAATAAGCTACCTAAGAAGTTATCCGCCCATCAGATGCGCGAAGTTCGAGCACGCCTTAAGGCAGTCGGTGGAATGTCAGTGCCAATTCCTAAGGGTCCAATGCCTAAGGGAATAAGGATTAGATAGCAAGAAGTTATTTAATTCCCAACTTCTTCAACCGATCCATCATCAACTGGTACTCGTTTTCAAAGGCTTGATCAAAGCTTTCAGAGCGCCATCTTCCGCTTGAAGCTGCCTCAGCTTTCATTTTCTCTTCAAAGAAATTCTTCATCTGCGGGCTGTCTTCTAGCGATAAGAAGTCCAACAAGCTTTTATATGTGGATTCACGTGCATCGATTACAAGACCCTCTAAAGAAATTGTAAGTTGTTGGGATTTTGGCACGCAAGCAAGGGCTGCCTGATCATTAATCAATCGTCTCTCAATCCAATCTAAACCCTCCATCGGAGTTTCAGGGCCCCAATTTTTTGTGAGAAGTGATGAAATCACATCTTTAGGTTCTCGAACCATGTTGATAAAGAGCGCCTGTGGAAAGAGTTTATAGAGCCGCTCTGCGTTAGAAATATTCATGGGCGTCGTCTCTACCCAATAAAGCTCGCGCTGATATCGATGCTGGTATTGCAAAAATCTGCGCATGAACTTTCGAGCTCGCTTAACCCGATCTGCCTTAAATCCATTCCGATAACGATGAAGGAGTAACTGAAGTTGCTTTTCAGTTATGCCAGCGATGAGGCCAGGACCATGCGGCGGCGGGGCATCAATACGCCACCACTTCGCCCAAATATTTTCCACCATTTCATCGAGGATTTTGCTGTGAATTCTATATTCTCTATCTTGCCTCTTTTTGCGAGTCCGATAGTTAAAAAATGAGATTAGTGGAAGCTCCTTTACCTCCTCATTGAGGTGCCCAAAGACAACATCGAGAAGTCCACCGCGATTAGCCAGAAACTTAATCTCAATCGGATTACTTGTGTAGATATGGGGGTGGGTGCCCAGCAATTCACCGAGAACCGTTGTGCCGCTACGCCCTGTACCGCCCACAAAAATCGGAATTACTCTCTGGGCACCTTGCGCAAACTTCATAGCGGCAGGCTAATCCAAGGTTGCCAGTCACGTGGGCTTAGACTCCCCTCATGGCTAAAGAATTTACACCTGTCTTTGTAGGCGGTACAGGGCGTAGCGGAACAACAATCATTCTCAATATGCTCAAGAGCCATCCACATTTTCATTCCAGTATGCCACGCGAAATCCGTTATATCACCGATCGTAAGGGGCTTATCGATTTCAATTTTAGAAAATCAATCAAGCGTGAAGAGTCTCTTCGCGGAGTGCGCAATCATATTGTTGGCAAGGTTCTGGCTTTTACTGGCAAGGGTCCAGCCCACATCGTAGCTAAGCGTATGCAAGGTCTCTGGTGGAGCCAAGTTGGAAAGAAAGGTAAACCTCGCGGGCTCGTGCAGGGAATCTCTGAAGAGCAATTATCGCAAGCTCTCAAAGTCTTTATCAAGGGACAGAAACGGAACAAAATCCAAGCATCGCGCGAATTATATTATTCGCTCTCTTCCTTGCAATTTCAAAAACCGGATGTTCAGTATTTCGCCGATTCAACCCCGACAAATATGCTCAATGCTGATTACATATACAAACTATTTCCAGAGGCGAAATTCATCAATATGGTCCGCGATGGTCGAGATGTTGCATTCTCCGTCTCGCGCGAGCGGTGGGGACCAAATGACCCATACGAGGCGCTTGCTTGGTGGGAGAAGAGAATTAGGTTGGCGAACAGAGCCTTGTCTACTATTCCAGCACATCTAAAATTGGAGCTTCGACTCGAAGACCTCATTGTGCGAAAAAGAGAAGAAGCGTACGCCTCATTACATGAATTTATCAATATCTCCGGTGATGTGTCAGTTCGTCAATTTTTTGATGCCGAGATGCTCGCCGAACGTATGCATGAAGGCGCCTGGAAATCAGAAGTTTCTGATCCTGAAAAATATCAAGAGATATACGAAAAGATTCTGTTAAGCCTGAACCGCGATGGCATCACTATCGAGAAATTTTACTGACAAGAGCGTTAATAAATAAATTTCAAAATCTCAGAAGTGTTGGCTTCAAGGTCGGCGGTGCCGTCTAGGTGAAGATCAGGAGCTGTTGGTCGCTCATAGTTCTGGCCCACCCCTGTGAAGTTAGGAATTTCACCTTTTGCAGCTTTGCCATAAAGTCCCTTAGGATCGCGAGCAATACAGATATCGACAGGTGTATCAACAAAGACTTCGATAAATTCGCCTTCTTCAAAGATCGATCGCGCTCGCTGACGATCGGATTCGAATGGGCTGACTAGCGCTGTGATGACAATGATTCCCGCATCCACCATCAACTTTGCGACCTCTGACACTCGTCGCACGTTTTCGGCCCGATCTTCCGGTGTGAATCCAAGATCCATATTAAGCCCCATGCGCAGGTTATCGCCATCAAGGACGTAGGCGTGTGCTCCTTGGGCAAAGAGTCGCTTTTCTAGCGCATTTGCTACTGTTGACTTTCCAGAACCTGAAAGCCCTGTTAACCAAATAACTTTTGCGCGCTGGTTCTTTTGAGCAGCGCGAGCTACCTTATTTACTTCATACTTTTGGTGGGTAATATTTTCACCACGTCGAAGTGAGAGTCGAATCATTCCCGCGGCGACTGTTCGCAGGGTCATTCTGTCGATAAGAATGAAATTCCCAAATTCTCGAGACTGCTTATATGTAAGAAGTGGTAGTGGTAGATCAGTTGCAATTTCTACAGAACCGATTTCGTTCATGGCTAGGGAGTTTGCTGCGACTTGATCACCAGAATTGACTTCAATCTTATGTTTGATTTTAGAAATCGTTGCAGGAATCTGAGTTGGCCCTGAAACCAGAAGGTATGAGCGGCTATGAATAAGTGGTTCCTCGCTTAGCCACACCACGTGAGCCCCAAATCGATCGGATGCGCGAGCATCTTCAGTGGCGAGTGAGATCATGTCACCGCGAGATGCATCTACTTCAGGTTCTAGGACAAGCGTTACGGCGTCAAACTCATGAGCCGTTGCAATCTCTTCCTTATAAGTGACAATCTTTGAAATTGTGGCGCTCTGCTTGCTTGGGAAAATCTTAACCTCTTGACCAACGTTGAAGGAGCCTCGATGAACTGTTCCTGAAATACCGCGGAAGTTATCTGCTCTCGATACAAGCTGCACGCGCATCCTGGCGCTGGCATCTTCAACAGGTGAGGGTTGCCATTCTTGGATTGCTTGTAGAAGGGTCTCACCTGAATACCACGAGAGATTCTGCGACTTGTGCACGACGTTATCGCCTGCCAAAGCACTTAATGGAATGAAAATAACATTGGCGAGTTCGAGGCGCTCAAGCACGCCTTCAATCTCACCTTGAATCTGGTCGAAGATCTCTTTCTTGTATTCCACTGCATCTAACTTATTGATGGCGACAATCACGCGGCTGATTCCCATGAGCGAACAGATGGTCAGATGACGACGTGTCTGAGTACGTACGCCCTTAGTCGCATCGACCAAGACCAAAGCAATATCGGCGCGGGATGCAGCTACGACCATATTTCTCGTGTACTGCTCATGTCCTGGAGCATCGCCAATGATTAATCGTTTGCCGTTGAGAAGCGACATTGATCGGTAGGCCACATCAATTGTGATGCCTTGTTCGCGCTCTGCTTCTAACCCATCGGTCAGAAGGCTGAAATCAATTTCGCCGGCGGGAATTGTGGAGCCACTTCGCCGAACTGTCCGTGCAGCACCGATGGTGTCGTGCGGGATGCTATCTGTCTCAACAAGAAGACGGCCAATCAGGGTGCTTTTGCCGTCATCAACGCTTCCGCATGTCAGAAGTCTGATTACAGATTTTTCCATTAGAAATAACCTTCAGTCTTCTTTTTCTCCATCGAATCCTCATTGGCTCCGTCGATTAAGCGCGTCGCTCGTTCACTGAGCTTTACAGACAAGACTTCCTCCACGACATCGGTCAATGTAAGAGCGCTCGATTCGACAGCTGCAGTGAGCGGATAGCACCCTAAGGTTCTAAAGCGCACTTTGCGCATCTGAGGTTTTTCTCCATCAAGTAGCGGGTATCTATCGTCATCAATCATGATGAGCTGTTCTCCACGTTCTACAACGGGGCGTTCCTTGGCAAAGTAGAGAGGATTTACTTCAATATTCTCGGAAAGGATGTACTGCCAAATATCTACTTCAGTCCAGTCTGATAATGGAAATACTCGCATTGATTCGCCGGGGGCAATCTTTGTATTAAATGTATTCCAGAGCTCCGGCCTTTGATTGCGCGGTTCCCACTTATGGCCTTCACCGCGATGGCTAAAGATTCGTTCCTTCGCTCTGCTCTTCTCTTCATCGCGACGAGATCCACCAATTCCAGCATCAAATCCATGGTGATCTAGTGCTTGGCGCAGAGCGACAGTTTTCATGATGCGCGTGTATTCAGAAATCCCAGTTGTAAATGGATTGACTCCTGCATCGACACCATCTTGGTTGGTGTGAACAATAAGGTTAGCTCCAGCCTTGGCGATCGCATCATCGCGGAATGAGATCATCTCTCGAAACTTCCAGGTGGTGTCTATATGCAGAAGCGGAAATGGAATTGGGGCAGGATAAAAAGCTTTCTTCGCAAGATGGAGAAGCACTGATGAATCTTTTCCTATCGAATACATCATGACAGGCTTTCGAAATGCTGCTGCCGTCTCACGCAATATTTCGATGGACTCAGCCTCTAAGGTTTTTAGAATCTGAGGCTCTATCCGCATGAGCATAAAGTAACGTGAATCTTTGTGAAAACTCTCAAAAGGCAACTCCAAAGGGGGAATTTCTGTCAGGATTATCGAGTCGCATTTGTCACACCGCGCAGTTTTCTAACGAGATTTAACCAGTACCGTGTTGGAAAGGCGCTCATTTATTCCGCGACCATTCTCATCGAAAGTGATAGCCGTGACTATGGGCATCAGAAGCAGAGTCCTTATCAGGGCTTGCAGTGGAGTCGACGCTTGCCCATCTGAAAATCGAACTACTTTCAAACCAACTAAACGATGGCCAAAAGATGCTCCGCCCAATGCAATGGAGATTAAATATTGTGCAAAGAAAAGTATGAGAACTGGGATACGAGCCTCGGGGACGCGGTCGACAAAAGAGCCAGACCCAGCAAAGAAGCCGAGGGAAATGGCGTAACAAGCCAGCCAATCGATGGTTACTCCCATGAGGCGGCGACCCTGACTAACCCGTGGATACATGGTTTAAGCGTACTGGACAGGCTCAGTCAATGATGTAACACGGCTGTAACACTGGGATTATGACATTTTTACGCAAGCAAACTAGCCTTCTCTCCATCAGCGTTGCTCAATGTTGAGTTTGCTGGGAAGAACTGGCTGCGAGATAAACAGCCTCAATGGGAGTAATTATGTTTAAGAATTCAGCAGAAATTTTTGCATATATTAAGAAGGAAGATGTAAAGCTCGTTGACGTTCGCTTTACCGATCTTCCTGGAATTCAGCACCACTTCAACGTTCCAGTTGAATCATTTGATGAGGCAGTTTTCACTGATGGCCTCATGTTTGATGGTTCATCAATTCGTGGATTTCAAGCAATCAACGAATCTGATATGAAGTTGCTTCCTGTTCCAGAATCAGGATTTATCGATCCATTCCGCCTGGAAAAGACTCTGGTCATTATCTTCTCTGTGCATAACCCAGTAGATAACTCTCCTTACTCTCGTGATCCACGCGGCGTTGTGGCTAAAGCTGTCAACTATCTGAAGTCCACCGGAATTGCAGATCAAGCTTTCTTTGCACCAGAAGCTGAATTTTACGTCTTTGATGCAGTTCGCTTCAAGACTGGTATGAACGAGGCTTACCATCACATCGACTCATATGAAGGTGCCTGGAATACAGGAATCGTCGCCGATGCTGATGGAACCCCCAACCGTGGTTACCGTACCCGCGTTAAGGGCGGTTACTTCCCAGTTTCACCAACTGATCAATTCGCAGATCTTCGCGATGAAATGGTGATGGAGCTAGGGCGCGCAGGACTCTTGGTTGAGCGATCACACCACGAAGTTGGAACCGCAGGACAGATGGAAATCAACTACCGTTTCACAGATATTTTGAGCGCCGGAGATGAATTGATGAAATTTAAGTACATCATTCGTAACGTCGCATGGGAGGGTGGAAAGACTGCAACATTTATGCCGAAGCCACTCTTTGGCGACAACGGTTCAGGAATGCATGTGCACCAATCACTATGGAAAGATGGAAAGCCACTCTTCTTCGAAGCGGGAACAT
>ERZ889217.177-NODE-177-length-41941-cov-10.366256_pt1 | contig 41941 bp, 38 predicted proteins | sample MGYA00521098_ERZ889217 | MGnify/ENA primary metagenome ERZ889217 (study PRJEB32303, sample SAMEA104408613) | aquatic metagenome | biome: Brackish water; feature: Pelagic; material: water | place: Baltic Sea | collected 2014-06-10T22:04:00 | depth 2,362 m ... | reverse complement strand
GAAAAATACGCAGATTATGTTTTGCCAACTGCCTGAACTCGGCGCAAAAACTGTTTTGTCCGTTCGTCTGTCGGGTTAGAAAATATCTGAGTGGGCGAGCCTTGTTCGGCGACGAGACCAGAAGCAAGAAAGCAAACACGATCGCTTATTTCGCGGGCAAAGTTCATCTCGTGTGTTGCTATCAACATCGTGATGCCACTGCCTTTTAGTTCGCGCACAACGTCTAGTACTTCGCCCACCAGTTCTGGGTCAAGCGCAGATGTGATTTCATCAAGCAAGAGAACTTCGGGGCTCATCGCTAGTGCTCGAACAATTGCGACGCGTTGTTGCTGACCACCCGAGAGTTGGTCAGGGTAAGCATCAATTTTTTCATCCAAGCCGAAACGTTTAAGTAATGAGCTGGCGATTTCATTGGCTTCATCCGCCGATTTTTCAACAACTTGTGTCAGAGCAAGTGTGATGTTACGCCGCACGCTCATATGTGGAAATAAATTAAAACTTTGAAACACAATGCCAATTCTTCGGCGAACTGGGTTCGGGTCACGACCAACGCTTGAAATCTCATCGCCGTCGAGAAAAATCGCGCCGTCGTCAATTGGTTCAAGCAAGTTGACACAACGCAACAATGTTGTTTTACCTGAACCACTTGATCCGATAAATGAAACAACTTCTCCAGCATTCACTTCGAGGTTTATACCCGCAAGCACCACACGCTCTTCAAAGCTCTTTCGCACATTGCGCAGTTCAAGTTTCATCTGACCCTCGTGGCAGAAGTGCGTTTGCGCTCACGGGCGAGTAAATAATCAGTTGTGCGTGTGAGTGGAATCGTGATCATTAGAAAAATAATTGCTGCAGCGACATACGGTGTGAAGTTCGCAAACTTCGCCTTGTCAATGCCGGCCTGACGCAAAATCTCAATTGGTCCAATCAAACTGACGAGAGCAACATCTTTTTGCAGGCTGACTAAGTCGTTCATCAGCGGCGGCACAACACGACGAATCGCCTGAGGCAAAATCACAAACCGCATCGTCTGCGAATTTGACAAACCCAGAGATCTTGACGCTGCGCGTTGTGATTCATGCACGCTGTCAATGCCAGCACGAAAAACCTCGGCGATGTACGCGCCGTATGTCATGACTAGGGCGATAGATCCCCACAACAGTGGCGAATTAAATGGTCGTTCAAGACCTACACCGGGCACACCAAAACCAATCAGGTAGATCCACAAAATCACTGGAACTCCGCGCATGATATCGATGTAACCGATTACAAAAATGCGTATCGGAAATAACGCAGGGTTGCGCGAACTTCGGGCGATAGCGAGAACTAAGGCGAGGGCGATGATCGCTGGGGTCGACCACGCAAATATTTTTATGTCTAAGACAAATGCATCGAGCAATCTCGGGAATGAGTCAACTAAGCGTTCGCCGTTAAAAAATGATTCGCGAACTCGATCCCAGCGAGGCAACTTCGGAATAAGAAAAACGAGCGCACCAATTATTGCGACAGTGCTCAGCGCAGCAATGATGCTGCTGCGCCGGCGCTGTCGTTGTTCGAATTGCTGTCGTTCGCTTCTTGTTTCGATTTTGTCTTGGCCTGATCTAGTTGATATTTATTTAACTAGTCGAGGCTGATGATTGGGGCATTCGTCTTGTCTGCGAGCCAAGTCTTTTCGATTTCAGCCAAAGTGCCACCAGCCTTCAGCGAAAGGAGTGCGGTGTTCACACATTCAGTGAGCGGGCTGTCCTTGTCGAGTAGCAAACCAAAGTTATCGGACGCAACCGCAGAACTGAGAGGAAACTGCCCAATAACTTTTGAGCCTTCGATCTCGACTGCGCTGATATAGAAAGCAGTTGGCAAGTCAACAACGATTGCATCGATCTGCTTGGCTTCTAGTGCGGCTTTGGCGCCAGCGTTGTCGTCATATACATACGGCTCTGAAGTTGGTTTGATTACATTAAGAATAAAGTCCAAACTCGTCGTGCCTGACTGCGCGCCGAACTTAAGTTCTTTAAGCTCTGAGACCTTCGTTGCACTGGCGACCGGCGAATCTGCGAAACCGACAACAGCCTGATTGGTTGAGTAGTACGGTCCGCTGAAATCGACAGTTGCTTTACGTTCGTCGGTTATTGAATACTGTTGAAGATTGAAGTCGAAGTTTTTCGCACCTGGTTGAATTGCTTCGTCAAAGCCTGTGCGTATCCACACAACATTTTCGTTACTGAATCCGAGTTCGCCTGCGACTGCGTATGCAACTGCTGCTTCAAAACCTTCGCCAGATTCTGGCGCGTCACCAACAACCCACGGCTCAAACGCTGGAGTGCCAGTTGCGATCGTCAATTTGCCAGAACTAATAGTTGGGCAAGCAGAACTTGACTCATCGCTGCCACAACTTGCCAAGCCGAGAGCGGCAACACTGCCAAGCAATATTGCCAGGCGGGTAAAGCGTGATGCCTGTTTTTTTGTGTACATAATGTGTCTTCCTTCCTGAAGAAACGGCTGATGAGTTGTTGGTCTCTAGTTTGCCTCATTTGGGCTTAATAGTTATCAATTTCAAGAAAAAGTCGGAAGACTTGACAATGAGACGACTAGAGTCTTATTGTCTCACTATGGCTACTAAGCACTTATCTCTGCCAGTTTCGCAGGTCAGCGAAATTGAAACTCGTGTGTTAGATGCGACTAAAACTGCTCTCGAGAAGTGGGGCGTGGCGCGATTCACGGTCAGTGATGTATGCGAGTTAGCAAATGTGTCTCGCGCAACTTTGTACAGGTTGTTTCCTGGGGGTAAAGAAGTTTTGCTAGAAGCATTGCATGTGCGCTCTTTGGATGAGTTTTTTAAGACGCTTTTATCTCGCGCTGAAAATTCAAGTTCGCTTGAAGATCTTCTTGTGCGGTGCGTTGTCGCGGCTACAACAGAACTTCGCAATGATGAACATCTTGCGATGATGCTCGCCACCGAACCTGGCACAACTTTGATGCAGTTCACAATTGACGGGTTGTCGCGAATTGTTCGTGTGGCATCTGCGTATCTTGCACCGTTGGCTGCTCAATATATTCCGAAGCGTGAGGCTGATGCGCTGGTTGAAGTTTTGGCACGCCTTGTAATTTCGTACTTCCTTACACCTTCTGAGCGATTTGATTTCACGAGCGAAGTAAGTGTCAAGAAATTCTTAAATATGCACATCAATATCCACGAATTCAGTAATTAAAACAAAATCAACAAACAGGAGAGTCATGTCAATCACAGAAAAGCAAAACCAAGACATTATCGGTCGCGACCAAATTAATAATATTGAGGCGATCCTCAGTATTCCGGTCACACCGACAAACGAGATCGAGCATGTTGTCAAAAACAACGCTGACACCGTTTTTACTTGGGATTATTCGCTGGCTCGTCCGCCATTGCGCAAGTTGTATGAGAAGGCCAAGACCAGTCAATGGAACGGCACCACTGATTTGCCATGGGACACCGTGGTTGACATCGAAAAGACAGTTGCTGCCGATCAGGCCGCAATTGGAAATGGCGTAGATCCAAACTGGTATGCCGATACAAAACTTGCAACATGGGGTGACAAAGAATGGCTTGAGTTTGGTATCCAAAGTCGCAAGTGGACACTCTCGCAGTTTCTTCACGGCGAGCAGGGTGCACTTATTTGCACCGCCAAAATTGTTGAGACCGTGCCGTGGTACGACGCAAAGTTATACGCCAGCACTCAAGTCGTAGACGAAGCGCGTCACGTTGAAGTGTTTGCTCGATATCTTGACGAGAAACTTGAGGGTGGGTACCCAATTAATGCACACCTTGGTTTGCTGCTCGACGACATCGTTCGAGATTCGCGTTGGGATTTGACATACCTCGGAATGCAAATCATGGTTGAGGGTCTTGCACTCGCAGCGTTTGGTTATTTGCATCAACTAACTGGTGAGCCATTGCTCAAACAACTTCTTCGTTATGTAATGAGCGACGAAGCTCGTCACGTTGCGTTCGGCGTCTTGAGTCTCAAAGAGGTTTATGACGGGATGAGTGATGCAGAGATTATGGAGCGACAAGAGTTTGCTTATGAGGCCAGCATTCGTATGCGTGACCGCTTCTTGCAACAAGAAGTTTGGGCGTACATGGGTGTCGATCCGAAATCAGTGATTCCGTTGCTGATTAATGACCCGACTCGCAAGATATTCCAGCAAATGCTGTTCGCCAAGATCGTGCCGAACTGCAAGAAACTCGGGTTACTTGACCGCAACGACAAATGGTTGCGCCATCGTTTCGAAGAAATGGGTGTAATCCAATTCGAAGATTGGGAGAACACCGGCGACGAGTACCTTAAATTCGAAATCGGCAAAGAGGTCTCGGTTCCTTCGAACTGATCTAGTGCACGAACAGGTGCATTAAATCTATAGAAGCTTCATCGGCTGACTGACTAACATCTAGCCATGCCAAGATTCGGTCAGGTACTCACTGCAATGGTCACCCCGTTTGATAAGAACGGCGAATTAGATCTAGACGGCGTTCGTCGTCTTGCAAAATGGCTGCAAGACAACGGCAACGATGGGCTAGTCGTGGGTGGCACAACGGGTGAAGCATCAACGCTCACCGATGACGAGAAACTTTCGTTGTTCGCTGCCACGGTTGAAGCAGTCACGATTCCGGTTATCGCCGGAACAGTAACGAATGACACAAGACATTCGATTCATCTCACGACGCAAGCATCAAAACTGGGCATTGCCGGCGTGCTTGCAGTCGGCCCGTATTACAACCGACCGTCACAAGCCGGAATCTTGGCGCACATGACTGCAGTTGCTGGTGCGACAACTTTGCCTGTAGTTGTCTATGACATACCAATGCGAACTGGCCGAAAAATTTCGACTGCGACACTTATAAAACTTGCGACTGATGTCAAGAATGTCGCGGCATTAAAAGATGCCAGCGGAAACCCAGCAGAAACGGCGATGTTGATGACGCAGGTTCCAAAAAGTTTCGAGTTGCTCAGTGGCGACGACGGATTGACTTTGCCACTTATGGCGATTGGTGCAGTTGGTGTAATTGGTGTGGCGACACATTGGACAGGCGCAGATCATCAAGAGATGTTTAAAAAATGGAATGCTGGCGACATAACAGGAGCAAGAGCAGTTAATGCGCGAATGTTGGAAAGTTTTGCGTTTGAAACAGGCGACGATAATCCGAATCCGTTGCCGAGCAAAGCAATGATGAATTATCTTGGGTTGGCTGTTGGCGAAGCTCGTTTGCCGATGGGTCCGGCACCAAGCGGTCTTGCGCAACGGGCAGCGAAAGTGTTTAGCAATTTGCAGGCAGCACGCCTGGCTGCAAGTCACTAATAAAAATTCAATGAAGAAACCAGTTCGGATTTCATTTCTTGGTGGGCTCGGTGAAATAGGCCGTAACTGTATGGCGATAGAGCAAGACAAAAAAATCTTGCTAATTGATTGTGGCTTGATGTTTCCAAAAGCCGAACACGGTGACGATATTGATGTGATTATTCCTGATTTCACGTGGCTATTAGAAAACAAAGACCGAATAGTTGGTTGTGTTGCAACCCATGGTCACGAAGACCATGTTGGCGCGTTGCAATATTTATTGCGTGACGCTTCGTTTCCGCTATATGGTTCGGCACTCACATTGGGTCTTGCACGAAATCGCATTTCAGAGGCTCGTCTCACCGATAAAACAAAGTTCATCGAAGTTGATGACAACGAACGTACAAAAATTGGGCCATTTGAAGTTGAATTTATTCCAGTCACTCACTCAGTGCCTCACGCTCATGCGATTGCATTGCATACATCACAAGGCGTGATTGTTCACTCTGGAGACTTCAAACTTGATCTCACCCCAGTCGACAATCGTCGCACCGACCTTGCACGACTTGGATCGCTGTCATCTAACGAAGGTATTCGATTGTTGATGCTTGATTCGACAAATGCGGGCGAGAGAGGTCACGCGCCATCAGAGTCTGATGTTGGTGTTGTTTTGCGTCAGTTATTTAACGAGCATCGCGACAAAAGAATCATTACTGCAAGTTTTGCGAGTCACATCCACCGCGTGCAACAAATCGCCAACGCGGCGATCGATTCTGGTCGTGTAGTTGTGCCACTTGGTCGGTCAATGATAAATAATATTCGTCTTGCGCGAGATTTGAAAGTGTTGACTATTCCCGAAAAGAGTCTGGTTAGTTCTGATGCGCTCGGCAAATATGACGACAGTGAAATCTGTATTATCTCGACGGGTTCTCAAGGTGAGGCGATGTCGGCTTTGACGCTGTTGGCAAAAGGAGATAGTCGTTATGTGAAAGTTGGCGACAATGACACTGTCGTTTTTTCGAGTCATGCGATTCCGGGAAACGAACACAACGTCAACAAAGTGATTGATGCATTATTGCGCAGAGGCGCGACAGTCGTGCATTCTGGTATTGCCGATGTTCACGCGACCGGCCACGCACAGGCGGAAGATCTGAAGATGTATTTAAGCATCACTAAACCCGAATGGTTTATCCCGATTCACGGCGAATATCGCCACATGGTTGCGAATACCGAGTTGGCGAAAATTATGGGCGTTGCGCCACGCAATATTTTATTGTGCGAAGACGGCGATGTCGTTGAGTTGAATGAGAAGAATCTCGATTTTGGTGGACGAATACCTGCCGAATTCATTGTTCCGCCAAAAGCGCAACATGGTCGCTCGAAAAAAAAGACCAATAAGAAATAAGCGGCACTAGCAGTTATCCCCAATCGGCCGATACCCGATTGGTACTGTTGAATCATGGCAAAAGGGCCGAAATCTAAATCTGCGCGCCCAAAGAGCGCGCCCCGCGACCGCCAGAAGTCTCGTCGGGCGCCAGATGTACGTGCATATCGAGAACATGATCGAGATGATGAGCCAACGCGGTACCGGGTTGTGTCTTCACATGGGCCAATGTTCGGAGGATTGTTTGAGGGTCGTTCGCATGAATTTAGCGGGCTCGCGCTTATTGCCGTTGGTGCGCTACTAAGTCTTTCGATCTATCTGAAGTTGGCGGGCCCACTTGGGCGTGGTTTAAATAGTTCTTTGTCGTGGCTGTTTGGCGCTGGCCGATTCTTCATGCCGATTCTTTGTATCAGCCTGGGCATAGCCCTTGCTCGGCGAAAAGATTGGAACAATCGCGTTCGCACATCGATTGGTTGGGCTGCTCTAAGCGGAGTAGTTCTCGGTCTGTTGCATATTTACTTAAGCGATGAGTCAAATCGTACGGGTGGATGGTTTGGTCAATTAGTTGGTGAGCCGTTGCAAAGCATGTTGTCAACTATTGGTGCGACAGTTTTGTTAATTGCGCTTTTGGTTGGCTCAATCATGCTTGTGTCTGGCAAATCTGCACCCCAGTTGATCTTGGCGATTCGCAGAACCGCACGAGGTTTTGGTTCGCAACTTTCTTCGACCTCAGAAAACTTATCAAGTGCGCTCGACGAGCGTTCGGCACAGGACGAATCAGGTTTTTCTCAGTCTTCACAATTTTATAATGATCTGCCTGATGACGGCGAAGAAACTGTTGATAACCAAGAAATAAATCCGGCCAGTCCAAAACGTGAACGTAAACGCCGAGAGCGCGCAGCTCCAAAACCTGCACCTGTCAAAGGTGAGCCACAGCAAATGCCACTTGGACCATCTGGGCAACCAAGCGTGTGGACTCTGCCAGAAATGGAGTTTCTCTCACTAACGAGCAATAAGAAAGCGAACGAAGAAGCGATTAGGCAACGTGGAGATCAACTTGTTACCGCCCTTGCTTCACATGGTGTTGAAACCGAACTTGTTGGCTACACGCGTGGGCCGACTGTTACGAGGTATGAACTTTCACTTGGAGATGGTGTAAAAGTTGCCAAAGTTACTTCGTTGTCACGAGATATTGCATACACGATGGCGGCAACAGACGTACGAATTCTTGCGCCGATACCTGGTCGGTCAGCAATCGGCATTGAAGTGCCGAACGAAATGCGAGAACTTGTGTCAATTGGAGATTTGCTTGAGTCTCAAGAAGCGCGAACAGCAACTCATCCACTCGATGTTGCGATTGGTAAAGATATTTCAGGTCGATCTGTGTTCTTGAATATTTCAACTACACCTCACTTGTTGATCGCGGGCGCAACCGGTGCCGGTAAGTCCAGCGCAATTAACTGCATCATTACTTCTGTGTTGATGCGATCTACTCCAGATCAAGTAAAAATGATTCTCATTGACCCGAAGCAAGTTGAGATGGGGCAATACGCGCGTTTGCCGCATTTGTTGACAGCACCGGTTACGAATCCAAAAAAAGCCGCGAATGCACTTGGTTGGGCAGTCAAAGAAATGGAGCGACGCTACGACATATTGGTTGAAGCAGGCTTTCGTGATGTCGCTGGATACAACGCTGCGTACGATCGCGGTGAAATGACAGTTGAATCAGGACAGTCGCAAGATAAACAGTTTCAGCGAATTCCTTATATTTTGATTGTTGTAGACGAATTAAATGATTTGATGATGGTGGCAGCGCGCGATGTTGAAGATTGCATTACTCGGATTGCGCAAAAAGCACGCGCAGTTGGTATTCACTTAATAGTTGCGACACAAAGACCAAGCGTCAACGTAATCACTGGCGTGATTAAAGCAAACATCCCAGCGCGAATGGCGTTCGCAGTTTCAAGTCTCACCGATAGCCGAGTAATTCTCGATCAGCCTGGTGCAGAAAAACTTATTGGTATGGGTGACATGTTGATGTTGCCCGGAAACACATCTGTCTCGCAACGGTTGCAATCTGCATGGGTTAGCGAAAATGAAGTTCGTAAAATAGTCGGACACTGGCGACGACAGGCACCAGAAGTTGCATATGTCACGGGCATCGAAGGCGAATCACATCAGGCGAATAACGGCTCAGTATTTGGTGGCAGTAGCGGCGACGAAGATGACGACGAACTTATGCGCCAAGCAATGGATCTCGTCGTGCGCACCCAACAGGGCAGTACCTCGATGTTGCAACGCAAACTCAAAGTTGGATTTGCGCGTGCTGGGCGACTTATGGACATGCTCGAGCAGCGTGGAGTAGTTGCAGCAAGTGAAGGCTCAAGACCACGTGAGGTGTTGATGAGTGTTGAAGAGTTAGAGCTAATCCAAAAGGCAAGTTAAATCAATAGATAGATAGCATTATTGTTGTGACACAGAGCTTTTATCTTGAGTCACTTGGCTGTCCAAAAAATGACGTTGACTCTGACAAAATAATTGGCACGCTGTTGCTCGATGGCCTTATTCGAACCGATGATGTAAGTCTTGCCGATCTCGTAGTTGTTAACACTTGCGCGTTTATTGAAGACGCCCGTCGAGAATCAATAGATACGGTTCTCGCACTTTCGAAGCAACGTAAAGATGGTGCACGAGTCGTGGTGACTGGTTGCATGGCTGAAAGATATGGCTCTGAACTTACCGAGTCGCTTCCAGAGGCTGATCACATTGCAGGTTTTGGTGTGCCGATAACACTTACGAAAAAGTCTTTGTCGTTAGCCAGCGAAAAGGTTCCATCTTTTGACTTGTTGAATTTGCCGCGACCCAAATCAAGTTCGCCATGGGCTTACATAAAGATCGCCGAAGGTTGCGACCGTAATTGCGGTTTTTGTGCGATTCCATCATTTCGTGGTCCGCAACGCAGCCGTGACGTTGAATCAATTCTCGCTGAAGTCGATCAACTTGGTGCCAAAGAAATTGTTCTCGTCGCTCAGGATTTAGCAAGTTACGGAAAAGATCGTCCTGAAGAACTTGGTGCCGGATCGATAGTCAACTTAGTTAATCAAGTCGCCAGCAAAGTTGAGCGCACGCGATTGTTGTATTTATATCCAAGCGACTTAAGTGATGCTTTGGTTGATGCAATTTGTGCAACTGGTGTTCCATATTTTGATTTGTCTCTACAACATGTTTCTAAAGCACATTTGCGAAGAATGCGACGCTGGGGAGATGGAACGCGATTTTTGAATCGCATTGAAGATATTCGTAAGCGTGAACCACAAGCAGCGATGCGCAGCAATTTTATTGTCGGATACCCAGGCGAAACAGAAGAAGACCACGATCAGTTGTTGCGATTTGTTGAAGACGCGCAACTTGACTGGTGTGGATTTTTCGCCTTCAGCCCCGAAGATGGAACTTATGCAGTTAACTTGCCAGATCGAGTTGAGAAATCATTGATGGATGAGCGTCTTGGTGAACTGCGCGAGATGCAAGACACGATTACTGCTCGTCGCCGCGACGACTTGATCGGCGAGACGCTCAATGTGCTTGTCGATTCAGCCGGGATAGCGCGTAGTCATCGCGAAGCCCCAGAAATTGACGGGGTAATTCATGTCAGCGAGACTTTACAAGTGGGAAGTTTCGTACAAGTTGAAATTGCTAATGCGTTCGGACCAGATCTTGTCGCCGTTGGTGCTTCGAGCGATGCAGCAAGCAGATAAGAAATGCCAGTAGATCCAAATGCACTTGCAACGTGGGCGAATGCCGTAACTGTTTCGCGAATTTTGGTTTCGCCACTGTTGTTTACGGTTATTCCACTCGACAACGCCGGCTCATGGTTGGCTGCATGGTTATGGTTTGTGCTTTGTGTGAGTGATGTGCTTGATGGATATTTAGCGCGCCGACATGGATCCACACGCAGTGGAGCCTTTTTAGACCCGCTGGCCGACAAGGTGCTCGTACTCGGGGCAATGTTCACGCTTGTAAATCGCGGGATGTTTTCAATCTGGCCTGTCGTGATCATCGCGATTCGCGAAGTAATCGTCAGTGTTTATCGAGTCGTTGTTGGAGCCAAAGGTGTATCGGTGCCAGCGAGTCGAATTGCGAAAATTAAAACGCTCAGTCAGCAAATATCCATCGGTTTTGCTCTTGCGCCATTTAGCGCTCTCGATATGACATATGCGTGGAAGACGACATTGTGGTTGGCCGTTTCTCTGACGATTATCAGTGGTATTCAATATGCAGTTCGCGCATTTCGACCAGGCTTTATTTTGAGACGGGCAGCAAAATAATGCGTTGCAGTGTTGTCGCAATTGGCACAGAACTGTTGCTTGGACAAATTGTTGATACCAACTCGTCCTGGCTTGGCGAGCAACTTGCCGCCGCCGGCATCGATTCTCTGTTTCAAGTAAAAGTTGGCGACAATCTAAGCCGTATTGTTTCGACGTTGCGTTCGACGCTCGCAGAAACAGATGCAGTAATTATTTGTGGTGGTCTAGGACCAACTCATGATGACATCACACGCGAAGCAATCGCTGAAATTATGGGCGTCGAATTAGAGATGAACGACGAAGTTGCCCTGGTTATTGAGCAGATGTTCACTGCACGTAATCGCCGAATGCCAGAAAACAATTTGCGTCAAGCAATGGTGCCACGTGGTGCGAGAATTATTGAACAGCGTCGGGGCACTGCGCCAGGTTTAATCTGCCCAGTCGGCGAAAAAGTTATGTATGCAGTGCCGGGTGTGCCATTTGAACTTTATGAAATGTTTGATCGAGCGATTTTGCCAGACTTGTTAATGCGCAGCGGTGAAGCATCTGTGATCAAAAGTCGTGTGTTGCGAACCTGGGGCGATAGCGAGAGCGGACTCAATGAGCGGCTGGTGGGAGTGATTAACGAACTTGAAAAAGTTGGCAACCCAACTCTTGCGTTTTTGGCAAGTGGCTGGGAAGGAATCAAAGTACGACTAACAGCAAAAGCAAATACTCAAGAAGATGCAATTCGTTTGATTGATGTTTGGGATGCAAAAGTTCGAAATCAGGTTGGTGAAATTGTTTTTGGTGTTGACGAACAAACAATGGAGTCGGTGGTGCTTGATATGCTGCGCCAAAAGAAACTCACATTTGGTGTCGCCGAGTCGGTAACCGGTGGTTTAGTTTCTGGGCGACTCACTGCAGTGTCTGGTGCGAGTGATGTGTTTCGTGGTGCCATTATTAGTTATGCAAGCGAAGTCAAACACGAGGTACTCGGTGTAACAAATGAACTTGTTGTAAGCGAATCTGCTGCCAAAGAAATGGCAGTAGGGGTTCGAAAAGTTTTAGGTTGCGACATTGGTCTGGCATTGACGGGTGTCGCTGGGCCTAACGAACAACAAAACATCAAAGTAGGAACGCTATGTGTTGGGCTTGCAATGCCTGATGGCTCAACTAAGTCAACAACAATGCATTTGCCAATGGGTCGCGAACAAATGCGCCAGTTGTCAGTGATTAGTGCGCTGAACTTTTTGCGGGCAGAACTTCTCTAAATATTTCGCGAATTATTAGTGGATTTACGGTTTGTAAACCTCAAATCTTGGGTGAGTAAGGCTTGTAGAGTCATGCCACTAAAAGTGTTACTCTGCTCTCAGCCGATTGGCTATAACTCAATTAGGGGAGATCAGATGAAGAAAAGTAAATTATCAATTTTTGCTTTCTCGCTTGCGGCAGCACTCGGTGTTGCGGCTTGTGGTGGAAGCGATGCAGCAAGTGATACAACGAGTGCACCAGCAGAAACGACCGCACCAGCAGAAACGACCGCACCAGGTGCTGATTACAGCAACTTGAAAGTTGCTGTAATCTACATCGGTGTTCCTGGTGATGCTGGTTACACATACCAACACGATCAGGGAATCGCAGGACTTGAAGCTGCACTCGGAATAGAAGTGACTCGACTTGAGAATATTCCTGAGGGCGCAGAATCAACTGCAACGTTCGACAAACTCGCACGTGATGGTTACAACTTGATTTTCGGAACATCATTTGGATACATGGATCCAATGCTTGAGACCGCTGGAAAATATCCAGACGTTTGTTTCCAGCACGGAACTGGGTATAAGACCGCAGCAAACCTGGGAACCTACTTTGGCGCCGCTGAAGAAGCTCGTTACCTCTCAGGTATCGCAGCGGGCGCAGCATCAAAGAATGGAAAATTGGGTTACGTCGCGGCGTTCCCAATTCCAGAAGTTGTTCGCGGAATTAACGCGTTCACTCTTGGCGCACGTTCGGTGAATCCAAAAGCAACTGTTCAGGTTTCATGGACTTCAACTTGGTTTGATCCAGCAAAAGAAAAAGAAGCGGCACAATCGTTGTTGCAGGCAGGCGCTGACGTTCTTGGTATGCACCAAGACTCGACAGCAACCGGTGAAGCAGCAAAAGAAGCTGGTGCAAAATGGGTCGGTTACAACTCAGACACATTAGCTGGCAATTTTCCAGACACTTGGTTGACCGCTCCAATTTGGGACTGGGCTCCTTATTACATTCAGGCTGCAATGGCAGTTGCGGGTGGATCTTGTCCTGCAGGTGATGCCGGACAGTTCTACGGCAACATGAAGGATGGCACCGTAAAACTAGGTGTGTTTGGAACATCGGTGAGCGCAGAAACTCAAGCACTCATCGCAACAAAAGCAGCAGCCATCATTGATGGTTCGTTCGCTCCGTTCACTGGGCCAATTAAGGACAATGCAGGCAAAGAACAAATCGCTGCGGGCGTAGTTGCACCGCTCGGTGACTTGCTCGGCCAAATGTACTTTGTCGAAGGTGTTATCGGCTCAACCAAGGGCTGAAAACAGGGCTGATCAATAATCATGAATGCCTCTTCGGAGGCGACGCAGGGGTCGCATCATGAAAACGGTGCGACCCCTTTTGCGTTGTCGGCAAGAAACGTAACTAAAAAGTTTCCTGGTGTTGTAGCAAACAAGCAGGTCAATTTTGATGTTGCGCGTGGCGAAGTGCACACTCTGCTCGGCGAAAATGGCGCTGGCAAAAGTACTCTTGCGTCAATTCTGAGCGGTTTGTATCGACCTGATGAAGGTACAGTTTTGCGCAACGGCATAGAAATTCGTCTTACGAGTCCACGTAGTGGGCTGAGTCATGGAATCGCGATGGTCCATCAGCATTTTCGTTTGGTGGATCGCTTCACCGTTGCCGAAAATGTCGTACTTGGTAGCAAAGGACTGACGTTTGTTCTTCAGCCCAAAGATATTGAGGCCAAAGTTGCCGAAGTTGCCGAAAAATTTGGTTTGCCATTAGACCCACGCGCTGTTGTTGGCGAATTATCCGCGGGGCAAAGACAGCGTGTTGAAATAATTAAGGCTCTATATCACGGTGCGGAAGTTTTATTGCTTGACGAGCCTACGGCGTTACTTGCGCCACCCGAAGTTGTCAAACTTTTTGAAACAGTGCGGGCGATGACTAGTGCCGGAAAATCTGTCGTATTTGTTAGCCACAAACTTGGCGAAGTTGTAGATATTTCGGATCGCATCACGGTGATGCGTGATGGCAAAGTCACTGGTTCTGTAAAACGCGGTGACGCTAATGCCAGTCGTCTTGCTGAACTAATGGTCGGTCGAGAAATAACTCTTGCACCGCGGCGCGGAAAATCAGATTCAGGTGAGGTCTTGCTTTCTGTTTCTCAAGTTCATCTGTCCCATGATCAAATTAATATCCTCTCAGATGTAAATCTTAAAGTTCGCGGCGGTGAAATATTAGGAATTGCGGGAGTCTCGGGTAATGGTCAGCGAGATCTAGCCGAAGTTATTTCTGGTCTGCGACAACCCAACAAAGGTGCAGTCACAGTATGTGGCTTACCAACGTTTGGTCTTGGTGCACGCGCCACTCGAAAAGCCGGCTTGGCATATGTGCCTGAAGACCGACTCGGCACTGGTCTGGCTCCATCACTTTCGATGGTTGACAATCTCTTGTTGACTCGCGAACGAGGTTTTCTCGTTGACCGTAAAAGCGCGTTGACCGAAGCCGAAGGCTTTATTGAGAAGTTAGAAATCAAAACACCTGGTCCATTGACGTCGATACGAAAACTTTCTGGTGGAAATGCTCAAAAAGTATTGTTAGCGCGCGAATTATTTTCTGGTGATATGTCTCGCGTACTAGTTGTCTGTTCGCCAACTCGTGGCTTAGATGTCGGAGCAGTAGAGGCGGTCCATACATTGCTTGACGAAGCAAGAAAAAATGGAAAGGCAATTTTGCTAATTAGCGAAGATCTCGACGAAGTAATGACTCTCGCTGATCGTGTTCTTGTGTTGTATCGCGGCAAAATAGTTTTAGAAGCGCGCGGTGCGTCGGAAGATTTTGAGGCTGTTGGTCGTGCAATGGCGGGATTGTCGGCATGATCGTCGGCAAGACACGCATTCAGCTTGAAGCACGACTGACATCACCACGATGGCTGATTGTTGCAGTTCCGATGCTTTCGGTTTTGCTTGCTTCGGTGGTCGGTGGAGTTTTCTTGTTACTCACCGGACATCCACCATTGCGAACTTATGGAGATTTATTAAATAACGGCTACACCAGTTTTTATGGGCTCACCGACACGCTCGGATTAGCCACGCCACTTATATGTACTGGCATGGCAGCGGCGTTTGCGTTTCGAATGAATCTTTACAACATCGGCCAAGAAGGTCAGTTATATCTCGGAATGGTCGGCGGTGCTTGGGCAGGAATCGCGCTTGCGCCACATTTGACTCCGTTTATCGCAGTTCCGGTTGTGCTTGTGACTGGAGCTTTATTTGGTGCTGCTTGGGTGTTGGTGCCGGCACTTTTACGTGCACGGTTAGGTACTAGTGAAATTGTGAGCACCCTGTTACTGAATTATGTTGCGCTTAATTTGATTAATTATTTCATTTTTGGATCACGAGGATTCTTTCGAGATCCATCGACACCCTTTCCGCAAGGTCGGATGATTTATGAAAGCGCAAGATTCGACCCATTCGGCACAACCAATACATATCCGACTTTATTAGTTTCGATGTTTCTCGCGGTCTTTTTGTTTTGGTTTGTACGAAGTTCTAATTATGGATATGAGACATCTGTCTTTGCAGACTCACCATCGACTGCTCGTTATGCAGGGATGAATAGCACGTGGCTGACGACTTCGGTGCTGCTCGTTTCTGGTTCGCTCGCTGGTTTGGGTGGCGCAATGTATGTTGTTGGTCCTGCGGGCAAAGTTGATCCAGGCATACTGCAAATTGGTCTCGGCTATGCAGGAATCGTTGTGGCGGCTCTTGCGCGGTACAACTTTGTCGCAGTGATTCTGACGGCCATTTTGTTCGCTGGATTGCGTGTTGGTGGTTCAGCACTGCAGGCTTCGTCTGATCCGGTGCCAATTGCAATTGCTGTCGTGTTGCAGGGTGCCGTGTTGTTGTTTGCTCTTGGCGGAGAATTGTTCAGACGCAATCGAGTTGTAATTACTCGGGTTACCGAATCTCATCAAGTTATAGTCGGCGAAGTATCTTGATGAACTCAAATGTCTGGATTTTGACGTTTGCTGATGCGATCAGTATTGCAACAACTTTAATTTTGGCGTCACTCGGGGCGATGATCACTGAACGATCTGGTGTTATTAATCTCGGCGTTGAGGGTTATTTGTTGATGGGTGCAGTGACTGGTTTTATTGTCGCTGATTCGACTGGGCAGCTGTGGCTGGCACTGGTCGCATCGATAATTGTGGGCGCCGCAATGGCTCTTGTGCACGCCACACTCACCGTCACATTGCGAGCGAATCAAATTGTCTCCGGATTAGCCATGGTGATTTTTGGAACTGGTCTGTCGCAATTTATTGGCAAACCAGTCGAAGGCAAAACTCGGCCAGTGATTATTGACAAAATTAAATTTGGGACTCTGTCTGATTTGCCACTTGTTGGTCCGATTATTTTTGGACATGATCCAATTACGTATTTGACATGGTTGTTGGCATTGTCTATTTCGTTATATTTTCATCGCACTCGTCCAGGATTAATTTTGCGGGCAACAGGTGACGCACCCGCAACTGTTGACGCACAAGGTGTTTCGGTGAGGCGAGTGAGGTACTTGCACACAGTTGTTGGCGGAGCATTGATGGGGCTCGGCGGCGGCTGGTACATGTTCGCTCGTGCTGCCGCATGGAGTCAGGCCGCCACGACAAATGGAATCGGATGGATTGCGCTTGCGCTTGTCGTGTTTGCGTCATGGCGACCGCTTCGAGCGATTGTTGGCGCAGTCTTGTTTGGTTTTTGTCTACAAGTTCCATTTACATTGCAGGGACAACAAATAAATATTTTGCCGCCAGAAATAGTTTCTATGTTTCCGTATTTGATGACTCTTGTTGTTTTGGTGGCGCTTTCAACACCGCGCGCGCGGCGCCTGCTAGGTGCGCCAAAAATGCTGGGCCAACCATTTGTCAGAGACGAGCGGTAGACTTAAGTAGTTCGTTACACCCGAGTAGCGACAAGAAAAGCAATCAGGCTTATTGTGACAAACATCCTTGTTATTGGTGCTGGCGGGGTGGGTGGCGGTATGGCTTCAATCGCCGAAACCCGCAGTTTCTTCAACTCGTTTATATTGGCTGATATCAACTCGGGCCGCGGTGACGAGATCATCGCCAAACTTGAAGAACCAGGTCGGTTTTCTTCAGCCAAAGTTGATGCTCGAAGCAAAACAGACATCGTTGCTCTCGCACAGCGTGTTAAAGCAGATGTGATCGTTAATGCTTGTGACCCGCGACTAAACGAATCAATTTTCGAAGCTGCATTCGAAGCGGGTTGTAGTTATCTAGATATGGCAATGAACTTAAGTAAGCCGCACCCAACTAACCCGTATGAAGAAGTGGGTGAGCATCTCGGCAAAGATCAAATTTCTGCTGACGAGCGCTGGAAAGAAAAAGGATTGCTAGCACTCGTAGGAATGGGTGTCGAGCCAGGGTTAAGCAATGTCTTTGCCCGCTATGCGTCTGATCATTTGTTTGACACGATCGACGAGATCGGCGTGCGTGACGGGTCGAATCTTTCGATTGACGGTTTAGATTTTGCACCAACATTTTCGATTTGGACAACAATCGAAGAAACTCTCAATCCGCCAATTGTCTGGGAGCGAAATCGCGGTTTATTCACAACCGACTGTTTCAGCGAGCCGGAGATTTTTCACTTTCCGGCAGGTATTGGTGCATACGAATGCGTAAATGTAGAACACGAAGAAGTAATCATGATCCCTCGTGAGATTGACTGCAATCGTGTCACATTCAAATACAGCCTTGGCGCAGAGTTCATCGACTGGCTGAAGACATTTGCGTATTTGGGTCTGGACAATAATGAAAAAATTCGTGTTGGAGATGTTCATGTTTCACCGCGAGATGTTTTGGCCGCAGTACTACCTAATCCTGCAAAACTTGGTCACTTGATGCACGGTCGAACTTGTGCAGGCACATGGGTCAAGGGCACTTACGACGGTAAACCGCGTGAAGTTTATTTGTATCACGTTGCCGATAATGAAACCACAATGCGTGACTGGGGTTCGCAAGCAGTGTTGTGGCAGACCGCAATGTGTCCGGTTGTGGCTCTCGAGTTGTTGGCAAACGGAAGCTGGAAGGGCACAGGAGTGCGCGGCCCAGAAGCATTTGATGCGGTGCCGTTTTTGAATTTGCTTGGCGAGTACAACACTCACCACGGAATCATGGAGATGGGTCCTGGTTTGTGGCCGAGCCCAAAGCCAACTGGGCAACCTGGATGGGATCGCCCAGTTAAGCGCGCAATCGTTCCAGGATATTAATCCTGTTGCAGTAACTAGTTATTTTCCGGAAAGTATTTTGATGACCGGTGCAAAACTATTTACATCTTCGCCACCAACGATGATGTAAGACAAACCCCAGCGTTCACGACGTTCGAGCAGATCTTCTGCGATTTTTGCTGGCGGTCCCATTAGTGCAAATGGTGAATTGGCAATCATCGACGGTTCAACTTTAAACATGCTCGCGGTGCCATTGATTGCTTCATCGGCGCTGTCACGAATATTTACTAAAAACGTGCGAATGTTTAGTTCAACTTCTGACATTCGAGAACCCGCAGCATTGCGTACAATATCAATTTTTTCAGAAACTGCTTCGGCAGTCATGTGAGTAATTGTCTCGGCATTGACAACGCCATCTTTTAGCGAAGGATTAATGCCGACGATGTCGGCGAGTTTCGCGGCGAGAGTTAAAAATCGTTTGCCACCGCCGCCAATTAAAATCGGTGGGCAAGGGCGTTGCACCGGCAGAGGAGCCGATATGTAGTCGGTAACTTTGTAGTGCGTGCCAGAAAACGAAAACTTTTCGCCAGTCATTGCGCTACGAATTATAGAAAGACCTTCGACAAATCTGTCGATGCGAACTCCAGGGCGGTCATAGACCATTCCGGCTTGTTCGTAGTCGCTGATCATCCAACCAGCACCTATGCCGATTTCTAATCGTCCATCAGAAAGAAGATCCATTGTTGCTAACTCTTTTGCCAACACAACTGGATGTTTGTAATCGTTATCCCAAACGAGAGCACCGATTCGTAATTTTGTTGTTGCGTCGGCGGCGGTCATCAGTGCAGGTACTGGCGCAAGTTGATCGGTAAAGTGATCAGGCATTGTGAGCGAACTAAAGCCATTGTCCTCAGTTGTTTTTGCTAGATCAATCCATTGTTTTCTTGAATCGGCCTTGCTTGCCTGGATGCCGAATCTGAACGGGCGCAGTGATTGTGGCTTATTTGTCATACGAAAACAGTACCTTCTCAATGCGTCACGCGTCACGTTGGATGATTGTGAAGTTTCGTGGCAAGTAGATTAGAGATGTCGTGAAGAAGTTTCTCCGCGTGGCTTTCACTGCCCGAGGTCTGCTCGTAATGCGCCTCGGGACCGTGATTCTTGCTGGCGCATTGTTCATTTGTGCTGTGGTTACAGTCATCGCTCCGCAAATTTGGGGAATTCTAAATGCACATTCTCAAGTGCCCCCGGCTTTGAATGATTTTTCAGGTCTCGCCGAACGCAGTTATGCCTATGACTCAAGCGGCAAACAAATTAGTTCTTATCAGTTGGAAAATAGTCAGATCTTAAGTATCGACAAAATTCCATTAGATGTAGTTTCGGCAATTTTGGCTCTTGAAGATAATGAGTTTGAGCGCCACAAGGGCGTGAATCTTCGAGCCTTTACCCGTGCAATTTTGTCTAATACTCAGAGCGGCGCCAAGCAGGGAGCAAGCACGATCTCAATGCAAGTCGTTAAGAATGAATTTCTTGCCGGCTTTGAGCGCGATGGACGATACAAAGTCTTGCAAGCGCGATATGCGGTGATGTTAGAAAAACTTGTTCCGAAAAGAACGATTCTTGAGCGTTATCTCAACACGATTTATCTAGGCAACAATACATATGGTTTGCAGGCTGCCGCAGAAAGATATTTCGGCAAAGATGTCAGCGAATTGACATTGTTGAATGGTGCTTTCATCGCCGGACTCATCCAAGCGCCATCAACATACGATCCAATTTTGCATCCAGACAGTTCACGAGCACGTTATGTAGAAGTTTTGGATCGTCTTGTCACTACTGGATTGCTAAGTCAAGATCAGCGAACTGCAATCGGTGTCAAACCAGAAATTCCAGAGGTGCTCGGCAAAGTAGAAAGTCGTAGTGTCGAGCGCACCTATTTCACTGAAGAAGTCAAGGACTATTTGTTAAATCGCACAGACGTATTGGGTGCAACTTATCAACAGCGTTACAACACTTTGTTTCGAGGTGGAATCAAGATTTATACGACTCTTGATTCAAAGGCGCAGTTGGCTGCCGAGCAAGCAGTCAAGAATGAACTTCCAATTAACAAAGCTGGCATAACTGCTGCGGTTGTCTCGCTTGAGGTTGAATCTGGTGCAATTCGTGCGATGGTCGGTGGTCCTGGATTCAAAGCAGGCGTGAGCGAAGTTAATCTGGCGTTGCGTCGAAGGCAAACTGGATCAAGTGCAAAGTTTTTTATTCTTGCAGCGGCACTGCAGGCAGGTGTGATACCCGATGATCAAATCGACGGCACACTTCCGTGCACCCTGCCGAATCCCAATAATATTGAAGAACCATTCTTGATAAGTAATGGTGTTAGTCAACCGACAGCACCGTTGCGTGTGATGACGTGGCTTTCGATTAACTGCGCCTATGCAAAATTGTCTCAGATCGTTGGACTTGAACGCACGGTCGAAACGATGTATCGCATGGCGTCATCTGAGTGGTTAAGCAAAGAGCAGTACACCATTCAGCCATATGCGAGTTTGTCAACCGGCGCAAACGAGATGAGTGCGATGGATATGGCATCGGGTATCCAGACGATTGCAAATTCTGGGGTTCATATCCAGCCATACATGATTGAACGAATTGAAGATTCAAGCGGAGCAATTATTTATCAGTATGAAGCACCTAAATCTGAACAAACTTTGCCGCTAGATGTTGCGCTCAATGCAACCGATGTATTGCGTGGTGTTATTGAACGCGGAACTGCACGTCGCACGGCGCTCAAAGACAAACGGCCTGCGGCAGGCAAAACTGGAACGCAATACAACAACACCAACGCATGGTTCGTTGGGTTCACTCGACAATATGCGACAGCAGTTTGGGTTGGAGATCCAAAGGGTTACACCAAAATGACAAAGTCGAATATTCCTGAGTTTTCGGCAGTAATCGGAACTCGCACCGGAGTTCAGGGCGCGATGTTTCCAGCAATGATTTGGAAGTCATATATGGATGTAGTTCACGATGGATTAGAAGTACTTGAATTTGCTCAACCGCCATCACCGACCCGCGCGCCACTTCGGCTTTACCTGCCTGGCGTTGAATGCGCCGCGAAAGTGATTTCCGGAACTATTCCGCCATCGATAGTCTCCGAAACAACTGCTAAGTCAAAAGGCAATGCATCTACAACAACAACGCTGGTCGAAGCTGTCGAGACGACCACACCTAATACTGTGGTGGTCAGCGTGCTGACTCCATTTACGACAATCTCTCCGACCGACTCGAATCCGTATTCGCCGGTGCCGACCACAGATCTTGGCCTGTACTTTTATAATTGTTTAAAGCCATTTCCAAATTCTGTGCAAACATCAATCGGAAACTAATCGTGGCTTCGCTAAAACAATTGCTTGATCTTCAACATGTTGACACTGCATTGCATCAACTGCATCATCGACTCACAACACTTCCAGAACGCGCCACATTAGCAGCGGCGTTAGTGGCACGAGATCGAATCAAAAAAGAAAGTTTGAATATTTCATCACAGCAAAAAAACGCCCAGCGTGATATAGATTTACTTGAAGCCTCAAACAAACAATTCGAATCCGCAATTGTTAAATACGCCCAGCAACTTAAAACCATCATTGCGCCGCGTGAGGCCGAAGCACTGCAACATGAAATATCGATGGCCAGCGCAGAGCGAAGCGCAAATGACGATCGCGAGTTAGTTTTGCTTGAAACCGCCGAACAGTTTGATCGACAGTTGGCTGAACTTACTTTCCAAATTGCAGTTCAGGAGACTGCAATTGAAAATGCAAATCTTGCTTTAGCGCTAGTCATCGCTGAATGTGAGGCTTTGCGAATTGACCTTGAAGCAAAACGAACTGGGTGTGCTGATGCCGTAGACCCACAACTTTTGTCGCTTTATAAATTAAAGCGCGGCAAACGCAATGCACCAGTTGTTGCTGATTTGCACGGCGTTACATGTCAGTCTTGTCACTTAGATTTGTCACCTGTTGAGCTATCGGCCTTAAAAAAACTGCCAACAACCGAATTGCCTGAGTGTCCTAACTGCGATTGTTTGTTGGCTATTTAGTAATAATGTTTTTTTGGTTTATCGCTACTTCTATCTGGTCTGTATGGTTCGTATTTCGTGACCCGAAGTTTGACTATCGGTTGCTGGCAATTGCCTCGTTGATTCCAGATTTAATAGATGGGATCAGTGGACGAGTCGGACCATTACACAGTGTGATCACGAGCATCGCTGTTTTGTTTGCGATCATGATTGCAACCGCTGGGCGTCGTCCAATTCGCCAAAGGTTATTAGCAATTCCGATTGGAATGTTCATGCATTTAATTTATGATGGGGCGTTTACGGATACTAAAATGTTTTGGTGGCCAGTAACTGGCACAAGTATTGAGCAGAAATTGTTGTTGTCTGTTGAGCGTGGACCATGGAATTTGCCCCTTGAGATAATTGGCATCACTGGTTGCTTCATCGCCTGGCGATACTTTTCTCTGTCAGACACCACCCGTCGCCGTGCGTTTCTGAAAAAGGGTTCGTTGCGACGCGAGAATTAACAGTTCTCGAGAGGTTGTAGTAACAGTGAGTCGGTCGATAAGCGGGATTTTGTAGTCCCGACAGTTTCCTGTCGACACCGACGACCATCCATCTATGCGGCCTACCCGAGGGTTGCTCGAAAGCAAACGGACAGTTCATACCCTCTGCATGGCCTTGCTTCAAGTGACGTACCAAGCCGCAACTGTTGCCAATTGCGCTGGTGCGCTCTTACCGCACCGTTTCATCCTTACCTGTTACAAATGTCTTGCGACGTTTGTCCATCGGCGGTTTATTTTCTGTTGCACGAAATATCAGGTCGCCCCGATCTGGCTTTCACCAGCACTTTGTCCTGCGAAGTCCCGACTTTCCTCAATGTTGAAATGCGAACACCACAACACTGCGGTCGTCTGACCGACTCACTGTTGCTTTAAGTGTATGGGCGAGGATTTACGCTTGGCAGACGACAGATTCGTATATCAACGAGTTAAGACTTGGTGTTTCAAGAAGCAAGGTGATTCGTGAGCCATCTGGCTTTGGTTTGCCGATCGCAAGTTGAATATTTGCCAACGAGCCAAAGGGTGAAGGAACTGCTGCGATATTTGGCTTGCCCGTTTTTTCATTAGGTGTTGGACCAACACCTTGGAGGCCTGGATTCAAAATTTGTGCAAGTAGTGCAGCGTGTCGAGCTTCTTGCTGACCAATTCGAATTGCATCAGCACGCAACATTGGGTCAGTCAAAAGTCCAACAACACTCTGATAAGTTTCTGCCGCCAAATTTTCGACAGCATGCGCAAGTGCGACAATGTCCATCGCCGGATTTGGGTTTCCGTCCTCGGTGATTATTTTTAATGCTGGTGCAATGTATAAATCATTGATGCGAGTGTTGCTGCAGGTGTATTCTTTGGCGCCGAGTTTCACAGCGAGCGCGTTAACAGCATCAGCATGTTGCTGGTGATCATCAGTAAATCGTTTCGCCATCTCTGCAACTCTTGCGAGATCGCCAGTCAAGATTCCGAGATCTAGAGCAGTCATGTAAGTTTGAATTGCGTTGTATTCGAGTGACGCTGCTGTACGAAGTAAAACGGCATCGGTCACTTCTGCCTCTGCGAGTGGAGTAATTTTTGGCGCCTGGCCAAGGCTCGCAATTGCGTTGTCGTCGACAAGCCCAGATTGTTTTCCGCAAGCGGCAAGGACAAGTCCTGATGCGAGAGATAAGCCACTTAGACGCAGGAGTTCGCGGCGAGAAAGAGCGATCATGATGCAACCAAGGCCGTTGCATTGTTGTCTAATGCGGCAGAAAGATCTGAAGTAGTCAATGTGGCCAGAATCGCGGCTTGACGAGCCTCGACGATAATTATTGATGCCATGAGAGCAGCAACTTTCGCCGACTCGATACTTTCAATTGTTTTTGCATGAGTCGCGACAAGTGTGTTTTCAATTTCTAGAAGTGTTGCCCAGGGTGTTGATGACGTTGAAAGTCTGGTTGCAAAGTCTGCGAACACTGTCTCATTGCGTGCAGTCGCGGCATTCTTGCTGAGCAATCCGTTAAGTGATTGCTCATAGGCCACATGGTGCGAATGAAATTGTGCGAGAAGTGCGCCTTCGTCTTCGCTTAGTGTTTTGAGACCGACAACTGTCAGGTACAAGTCTCGTGTCGTCAATTCGAGAGTCTGGGTAAATGCCAGAAGATTAATATCATTGTCTGAAAGCATCGTTTAAATCTAGACGACTTTAGAAGTTAAGACTCGATAAAGGCGCAATCCATCCGCGAGAACGACCGATCGCCTCGTGCCATTGTGCGCGATTAGTCGTCGCGTTTTGGGTCACTATTTGCGCGGGTTTCTGTGTTTCAGCGGCTTGATTAATTGATCCCCAAACGCCTACGGCAACGCCAGCCAAAAAGGCTGCACCCAGAGTCGTCGCCTCTACAACGGGAGAAACTTCTACATTTAGTCCTGTTGTGTTGGCTAATGCCTGGATAAATGTTGGGTTTCGGCTCATTCCGCCGTCGACGCGTAACGTTGAAATACTAAGTTTCGTATCGGCAACAACAGCCTCGAGCATGTCAGCACCGCGGTGGGCGATGCCTTCGAGAACCGCACGAACAATGTGAGCGCGTGTAGTGCCGCGAGTAAGACCAAGCAAAGTTCCGCGTGCGCCGTAATCCCAATGCGGTGTGCCGAGACCAAATAGTGCGGGCACGAATACGACACCACCAGAATCATTAACGCCAGATGCAACATCGTGGCTTTCTTGGCTTGTCGAAATAATTTGCAGGTCATCGCGTAGCCAATCAATATTCGTTCCCGCAGAAAGCATGATTGCTTCGGCTGCCCAATGAGTTGTCTTCGCGTCGCTATAAGCCACAATCGGATAACTTCCATTTTCTAAGCGATTCATTCGCGTTGGGCCAACATCTCCGGTAAACACATCGAGCATGCCACCAGTGCCGAACGTAATTTTTGTTTTACCAATTGCGATGCAGCCTTGGCCAATTAGCGACGATTGCTGATCACCGATTAATGCCGCAATCGGTGGTGCCCCGAGCAGAGCAGTTGCGTTGCCGATAAAGCCAGTTGATTTTACGATTCGCGGCAACAACTTCATATCGACTTTTAATAAACCACAAACGCGATCCGACCAGGTTGTTGCATCAAGTGAGCACAAACCAGTTGCTCCAGCATTCGTCGAATCAGTTACATGCAACTCGTTATTCGAAAGCACAGATGCGATCCACGAATCAACAGTGCCGATGCGTACATCATTCAGGTCAAGATTTTTCGCAACGACATAATGTTGAATCATCCAAGCGGCTTTTGTCGCAGTTTGGTTTGGAGCAAGTTTGATTTGGTGTTCTGCAGCAGCAGTAATGCATTGAGTTACGGTGCGTAAGTCTTGCCAGCCGAGCGCAGGGCCAAGTGGCTTGCCGGTTGTTTTGCTCCACATCACTGTGGATGCGCGCTGGTTTGTTATTCCGACTGCATCTATTTTGTCAGTCTTTGAACAATCGTTGATCGTGGCATGACACACTCGCAAAACTGCTTCAGCCATTTTTTGTGGATCGAATTCAACAAGGCCAGGTGCCGGCGTGTCTGGTCTGCAGGATTCATAATTTAAAAAATTAAGTGAGCCATCTTGACGAACTACTCCAGCACGCAACCCACTCGTGCCGATATCAACCACCAAAATACTCAAGTTGTTATTGCTTTTTCGTTATTTCACCACGACTTGAGGTGATGCCGAATTTGCCGGGATTCAAAATGTCTTTCGGGTCAAGTGCTAATTTGAGTGCACTGAGCACATTGTGCGCAGGCCCAAGTGCACGCTTAATAAATTTGGCACGATTGATGCCGACCCCGTGATGATGTGAAAGATTCGCACCAGCATCTAGTGCTGAGTTTTGTGCGGCATTCCAAATTGCTTCATACGTCAATTCAATTTCGGTGAGCGTGTTAGTTGTAGGTTCTGCAACAAAAGTAAAATAAATACATGCACCATCTATATAACTATGCGAAATGTGGCAACTGGCGCTACGCGCACCGCTTACCGCCATGATTGCCTTCTTGACTGATTCAGCAACTTGATTAACTCGTGACCAAATAACAGCGACTTCCATCGTGTCGATTACGAATCCTTTTTTGGATAAAGCTTGCAATCCGCTTGTGTCATTGCGGTGACTCATCCAATGCTCGACAAGCATTACGTCGGCAGGTTGCGAGTTGTTCGAACGACATGCGTTGTCGACCACTTGCATCATTGCGTCAATCAGAAGAGGTTCGCCTTCATCTAGTACAAGTAGCGCACATTGTGAGCCGTCGCCACCGTGGGCTCTTTTGCTTTCACGTTCGTCGTATAAACGCAAAACTGCAGGTGTTGCACCAGAGCGAATCGATACTCGCATTGCTTCAACCGCCTCAGCAAATGATCCGAACATATATGCAGCACGACGCTGCGCCGGGGCAATTGGGTGTGCACGCAACCAAACTTTTGTAATTATCCCAAGCGAACCTTCGCTACCGATAAACAATGATGTGAGATTTGGGCCAGCAGCGCCTGCAGGTTCGACACCAGTAAGAATTACTGAACCGTTGGCTAGTACAACTTCAAGACCGGCAACCATGTCGTCAATTTTTCCGTAGCGAGTTGAAAACTGTCCAGCACCACGAGAGCCGATCCAGCCACCAACAGTAGAAATATCAAATGATTGCGGAAAGTGCCCAACAGAGAGACGATAATTTTCGCGGAGTACATTTTCTAAATCAGGACCGAAAGTTCCGGGTAATACTTCGACAAGACCAGAAATTTCGTCGACATTAATAATCCCCGCAAGAGACGTCATATCAATCACCACGCCACCGAATAATGGGATAGCAGCACCACAAACACCAGAGCGCCCACCCGAAACCGTCACGGGTACAGAATTTTTAGAGCACAGTGCAACTACTTCGCTGACTTGATTGGTTGTCGTCGGTCGACAAATTACATCTGCTCGTCGGGCTGTTTGAGCATTTAATGACCAGTGCATTGCAAGCGGCCACCAATCGCGCGAGTGTTCGACACGGTCGGCGAGTTCGGTAGAACTTGGGCAGATTTTATTTAAGCCTGCAACAAACTCTGACGAGAGTTCTGTTGTATTTGTTTGAAAACGATCAGTGATTTCGCCAATATCTGTCGAAAACTCAATCGGAGGTGTTGGGCGTGTGTTCATAAGACCATCCTTTAATCGATTACGAGATAGTTACTGAGGCTTCGTCTTCTAGAGCACATGAGTTTGTGAAGGCAAGAACTTCGTTATCTATATCTTGCTCTGACCATTTAAGTAACGGTGCAATTAGTTGAGCAATATTGCGAGCACTTGCGACCGTGGCTCGACGGTTGATTATTCGGCTTCTTGTACGGCGTGAAAGAATATCGTCAAGAGTGTTAGCCATTTCATGAGTAACGGCAAAGACGGCTTCAGCCCGCAAATAAGGCAGGCCCGGAATTAGTTGTTCGCCAAGATCAGAATCTTGCTTGATTAAGTCTTTGATTGTTTTGGTTTCGTTGCCAAATCTTGAAAAAAGATGCTGGTCTCGAGCATCACTATTTTTCATATTGCTAGAACTTGCACCAATAAATGACAGTCCTTTTGTTTTGCATCGTGCTTTTTTGTCAAGAGTGATGAGTGCCGCATCAACTGCATCTTGCGCCATTCTGCGGTAGGTCGTGAGTTTTCCGCCGGTGACGGTGATCATTCCAGATTTTGACGCCGCTACTTTATGGCGTCGTGAAAGATCTGCAGTTCGAGAATTAATTTTTTCACCACTCACGCTTTTGACAAGTGGTCGAAGCCCAGACCACACTGCAGTTACGTCGTCACGCGTGACATCTGTTGTGACCGCAGCGTTGAGAGCCTTAAGCACGTAGTCAATATCAGTGCTTGTGCACTGTGGGTCGTCAATTGGCCCTTGATAGTCAGTGTCAGTGGTGCCGATGTATGTGTATTGATATGTGCCGTCGTAATTTGAAATCCATGGCACTAAAAACAAACTTCGTCTGTCGCCAGGAACGGGAATCACAACCGCAATGTCGTTGCGAACTTTCTTCCAAGGCACTGTCAGGTGAACCCCTTTGGCTGGACGAATGCTGTCGGGGTTATATCCAAGATCGGTTGTGAGCACTTCATCCGACCAAACACCGGCGGCATTGATTACTACTCGTGACCGAATTTCAAACGATTCTGCACCGCGTGGAGTTACACGAACTCCACAAGTGACGCCATTTGAGTCGTGCAAAATTTCATTGACACACGTGTAGTTAGAAATTACTGCGCCATGGGCTATCGCGGTTCGCGCAAGTGCGATACAAATTCGTGCATCGTCTGCCATTGCATCAAAATATACGTATGCAGATTCTAAACGTCCACGCAACATTGTCGGAAGATGTTTGAACGCATTATCGGCTTTGAGTCGACGATGAAACTTGCCGATACGCCAGCCACCTGTTAAGTCGTACATCCACATCGCTGAGCCAAGCGCTCGAGCTATTTTTTTTGATACAACACCATCACGCTTAAGGATTGGAATCATAAACGGCAGAGTTTGCACAAGGTGAGGAGCGTTGCGCTTGAGTCGCTGACGCTCATGTAATGCTTCGTATACGAGTCGCACTTCGCCTTGTTGTAGGTATCGAAGTCCACCGTGAATTAATTTGCTGCTCTTTGAAGAAGTTCCAGAAGCAAGGTCGTCGCGCTCGATAAGTGCAACGCTTAGTCCACGCGATGCTGCGTCAAGTGCGACGCCAAGTCCTGTTATGCCACCGCCAACCACAACGATGTCGAAATTTTGCGTTGCTAATTTAGCAAGTGTGTCAACCCTGTTTGGTGGGGGGTTATTGCTTTGTGACATCTCGTCATCCTAAACGAACTTGCGAAAACCTAACTGCGGCTGTGCACTACATTTGCTGTGAATTATCACCACAACAAGCGGATTGGCGCAGGGTCGTACTGAAGTCCTAGTGTTTCGGGTGCTACGAGAACAAGGGGGTTCAAGTGCTTGAGTACGACTTAACATGGCGTGCCAAAGGAGCCTGTCAAGGGCTTAACCCAGATATTTTTTATCCAGATTCAGAAGAAAATTGCGAACAAGCATTGTCAATCTGCAAAACCTGCGAAGTGCGCATAGCGTGTCTTAACTATGCGCTCGAGAGTCGTGAAAAACAAGGTGTTTGGGGTGGGGCATCGGCTCGCGAACGTCGAAAATTATTGCGCACCAGTCGACGCAGCGCCTAAGAAAGCAATTTCGTGAGCGAGATTGATCTCGCTGGCGGCTGGCCACAGATAATTTCGCAATTACTAGCACGAAAAGATTTATCTGCAAGTTATGCGGGTGCAGCAATGCGGTCAGTACTTTCTGGCGAAGCCACACCATCACAAATAACCGCTTTTATTATTTCGCTTCGGGCAAAAGGTGAAACAGAAATTGAACTCGAAGGAATGCTGGCCGAAGTGCGTCGAGCCGCAGAGCGTGTTTTGCTAAGTGATGAAGTCGCTGATCAAGCAATTGACATCGTCGGCACTGGTGGTGACCACAGTTATTCGGTGAACATTTCAACGATGGCGGCAATGGTGGTTGCGGGCGCAGGAATACCCGTCTGCAAACACGGCAGTCGTGCATCGTCGTCAAAGAGTGGTGCCGCTGATGTGCTTGAAGCACTTGGTGTGGCGATCGAACTTGACGGGCCAGGTGTTACTCGCTGTGTCGAAGAAACAGGTTTCGGTTTTTGCTTTGCACAACGATTTCATCCAGCGTTTCGATTTACTGGCCCATCGCGCCGTGAGATTGGCGTGCCAACAGTTTTCAATTTGCTTGGACCGATGGCAAACCCTGCCCCGGTTTCGTTCATGGTGGTTGGCGTGGGTGACCCAAAAGCCGCAACTGTGATGGCACATGCATTGGTTACTCGAGGCGTGAAGCGCGCGTGGGTAGTGCATGGTCATGGTGGACTTGATGAACTTTCTTTGAGTGGCCCATGTCCGGTTGTTGAAATGAATAACGGCAAGTTACGAGAATTCGAAATTAACGCAAGCTCGCTCGGACTTGCTTTTGCAGATGTTGCTGCGGTGCGCGGCGGTGAACCACGAGACAATGCGAAAATGTTTCGCGAGATGTTAGACGGCGCAAAAGGACCGATTAGAGATATTGTTTTGCTTAACGCAGCATCCGGAATCGTCGTTGCGGGTAAAGCCGATGACATGCAACTTGGGCTTGAGATTGCCGCGACGTCAATAGATTCGGGTTCTGCACGTGATGTGCTTGATGAAGTCATTCGCGTAAGTGTCGATGCTGCCAAGCATATGGCGCACTAAAATAATTCTTAGTCATGAACTCAACTAGCAACTCGATCGCCGTGCGTGTGCCTGCAAGTTCGGCAAACATTGGGCCGGGCTTTGATGTATTAGGGATGGCATTGTCGTTGCACCTTGAGGCAGGTTTTGGATCTTCACCGGCAGATGCAATTGAGGCAACAGCAAATCATCCGGTGCTTGTGGCGTTCAAACATTGTGGTGGACAAGGGCCGTTATGGGTGCGGTCACAAATGCCAATGGGTAAAGGTTTGGGGTTTAGTGGTGCTGCGCGAGTAGCAGGTGTTTCACTAGCGCATGCGCAGAAAAATGGATCAGATGAAATTATTTTTCGAAATGCACAAACTGAACTTCTTGCGATTGCTTCAGAACTTGAAGGTCATCCTGACAATGTTTCGGCGTCGATGCTTGGTGGGGTCGTCGCAAGTGTCGCGGGTTCAACTGTGCGAATACCGACACCATTAGATCCGGCGATAATTGTTTGGGTTCCACAAGAGCAAACGTCAACACGAGAATCTCGTACCAAACTTCCAACAACCGTTTCGTTTGCTGACGCCGTATTTAATGTCGGTCGCACGGCACTTTTAGTGGCAGCGTTTGCGGCAGGCGATATCTCGGCACTTCAAACGGCGACGCAAGATCGACTGCATCAAGATGTGCGATTTAAAAAAGTTCCAGCGTCGCAAGCCGCAATGCTTGGCTGCATTGATGCCGGTGCATGGTGTGCATGGTTATCGGGTTCTGGGCCAACTATCGCTGCGATGTGTGACCCCGCAGATGCTCAAAATATTGCGGACAAGTTTCCAGATCAAGGTTCGACGATGGTCTTGCGAATTGCCGCCCAAGGCGCTCAACTTCTCGCAATATAAAAGTTTCTAACTCTGTTACACCCATTGGGCACTATTTATATACGAAGACGTATTTAAAAACGCTCAAAACAGAGGAGACCGTGAGTGAAAGATTTCCCCCGAATCGCCGTTACAAATCAAGAATTACACAATGATGGGTCACTTGAAATCAGCTGCGAGACCTGCATCATGCGGGCGAGTGCCGCCTGTGACGATTGCGTGGTCTCGTTCTTCTGCAATGAATCAAGCGAATCTGCAGTGGTTTTGAACCTAGAAGAACAAAGGACTCTGCGAATGCTGGCAAATGCCGGAATGGTGCCTACGCTTCGGCATCGTGCAGTTAGCTAAAAAACCTGAGACTAAATCGAGCAGTTCAACGCTCAAACCACAGCCTGCGAAAACTTCTGCTATCTCTTCAAGTCGATATGCAGGGCAATTAGTTTCACTCGGCATCGCCGCTGGCTTACACCGTGTGGGCATCACTGGTGCTGACGTTTTGCATCGCGCCCGCGAAGTGCTCACCGAACGAAAATCTCTTGGGTTACACAACGAGATGCAATTCACATATCGCAATCCAATTCGAAGTACAGATCCAACCAGCACAATGTCAACAGCCCGGTCAATAATTGTTGGCGCGCGATCGTATGCCACAGAGATGCCAATAAAACCAGATCAGATTTCTGCGCGAATCGCCCGATATGCATGGGCTGACTACTACGAACAGCTACGTGAAGGTCTTGCGCAAATTGCGTCACAATTAAGAGCCGATGGTTGGCGGGCAATTATTTTGGCCGACGATAATTCAATTGTTGATCGTGAAGTCGCATATCAGGCAGGTCTGGGTTGGTATGGCAAGAATGCAAATCTTTTAATTGAAGGTGCTGGAAGTTATTTCGTGCTCGGCAGTGTGATTACTGATGCGCCACTAGAGCCGTCAACAAAAACTGTCGAAGATGGTTGTGGTTCATGTCGAAGATGCATAGATAACTGTCCGACACAGGCAATAGTCGCACCAGGTGTTGTTGACGCGCGAAAATGTTTGGCGTGGTTACTACAAAAACCTGGAGTATTCGATTCTGCGTATCGCATCGCGCTTGGTGACCGTCTTTACGGATGCGATGACTGCCAAGAAGTTTGCCCGCCGACAGTTCGCCACGCAATCGTCGAAAAACAAAATGGCAAAACTCAGGCGTGGGCCAACGTGATGTCGGTATTAAATTTAGATGACAAAACTTTGCTCGAAAATTTTAAAGCTTGGTACATTGCAGATCGTGACCCAAAGTGGCTTCGCCGTAATGCTCTGATAATTCTTGGCAATGTCGCAAATGCATCAGACCAAGACACACAAAATATTCTTAAACGATATTTGGTTGATCGTGACCCGATCTTGCGAGCGCATGCAGTTTGGGCTGCTGGTCGATTGGGTCTAAAACAGTTTTTGCCAACGACAGATAGCGATCCGATCGTGCAGGCTGAACTTGACTCGTTGCCAAGCGTAAAGTAATAGCAAATGAAGCATCTACTTGTAACGAATGATTTTCCGCCCAAAATCGGTGGCATTCAAAATGTACTTTACGAATGGTGGCGCCGTTTGCCGCCAGAGAATTTTGCAGTACTGACAAGTCCTTATCGTGGCGCAAAAGAGTTCGACACTGCACAAAAGTTTTTAATTAAGAGAATTGCCGAGCCAGTTTTGTTGCCGCATCCGTTAATGGTTCGCCGCATAAATGAAATGGCGCGCAAGTTCGGCGCAGAGTTAGTTGTGCTCGACCCCGCTGTGCCGATCGGCATTGTTGGTCCGTGGCTCGATCTACCCTATGGGGTAGTTCTGCACGGAGCAGAAGTAACTGTGCCAGGTCGACTGCCCGTGTCATCAAAACTGCTTGGCAATGTTTTGCGCAAGGCGTCGATTGCAATTGCATCCGGAAGCTATCCAGCACAAGAAGCACTTCACGCTGCTGGCAAAGAATTGAATATTGTGATTGTGACTCCTGGCGTCGATATACAACGATTTCACCCGCTGTCACAACAGCAACGGTCGATTGTGCGCAAACAATTTGCAATATCACATGATGCAGAACTAATAGTCGGTGTGAGTCGACTTGTGCCTAGAAAAGGTTTTGATGTTTTGATTCGCGCAGTCGCTCACATGACGAATGATCATCCAAAGCTGCGTTTAATTATCGGCGGCGACGGACGCGACCGCAATCGACTAGAACGGATGATCCGCGAATTGCGCGCCCCAGTTACGATGCTCGGACGAGTCAGTGAAGAAGACTTGCCAAACTTATACGGCTGCGCCGATGTTTGCGCCATGTTATGCAGGTCTCGTTGGGGCGGACTTGAGCAAGAAGGTTTCGGAATCGTTTTTGCTGAGGCTGCCGCATGTGGCGTTCCACAGATTGCAGGTTTCAGTGGAGGCGCATCAGATGCAGTAATCGATGGTGAGACTGGTTTGATCATCAACAACCCGAATCGAGTTGATGACGTAGTTGCTGGATTAAAGCGTTTGCTAGAAAATAACGATGAACGGCAAAAGATGGGCATTGCCTCAAGATTGCGAGCCGAAAATGTGTTTGATTATGACAAACTCGCACTGAAACTAGGCCGAGCTTTGAACGCGCTCTAGTTTGTGTTTAACTAGTGGGGTGACAGATTCAGCAACCGAGTCAGAAATCATCGCTGCAACGCCCGAACATTGTTTTGCCGTTGCCACAGATGTTGAGCGATATCCAGAGTGGGCGCACGACGTCAAAGAAGCAACGATTCGCGAACGGGATGCCCAAATGCGCCCTGTGTTGGTTGACTATCGCGTTGCCGCACTCGGCCGAAGCACGAGTTATTCACTTAAGTACGATTATTCTCAGGCTCCAAAAAGTATTTCGTGGCATTTAGTTCAAGGCGATATTGAGCGCGCAATTGATGGCGAATATCGGTTCGAAATAGCAGGAGAAGCAACAAAAGTGACCTATCTTTTATCCATCGAATTGATTGTTCCTATTCCAGGATTTATTAAGCGCCGTGCCGAGGGCCGCATACTTCATACCCTGAAGGAACTCAAGGTTCGCTGCGAGTCGTGAAAGCTGTTGCTGGCATTGATGTCGGCGGAACAAAATGTCTCGGAGTTTTATTCGAGGATGGAAACATCATCAAATCTGTGCGTCGTCCAACACCACATGCGGACGAACTTGTTTCAACACTTGCTGAGATCGCGCGCGAGTTAGGAACTTATAAAACTCTCGGAGTTGGAGTCCCTGGGCTAATCACGCCTGAAGGTGTTGTTCGAGAATCACCAAATTTGACGGGTGCGATCGAACTTGATCTGCGGACACAGTTACAAAACGAACTCGGTCACACGATCGATGTTGAGAACGATGCAACTTGCGCGGCGCACGCAGAGTGGCAGTATGGCGCAGGCCGTGGCGCCACTGATATGTGGATGGTCACATTAGGAACAGGTATCGGTGGTGGATTTGTTTCTGGGTCTAAATTGCAACGGGGCAGTCATGGTTTCGCTGGCGAAATTGGACACATGATTGTTGAAAGTCAAGGTATTTTATGTCCGTGCGGCCAACGTGGATGTTGGGAGCGTTATGCATCTGGTTCAGGGCTTGCAACAATTGCCGGAGGCGAACGAGGCGAAGAAGTAATTGCTCGCGCAGTTGCAGGTGATGAACAAGCGTTGGGCTATCTAGACACTTTTGGCAAATGGGTAGCGATTGGTTTAGTTAATTTGACCAATATCACTGACCCGAATGTGATTGTGATTGGCGGTGGACTTGCTGAAGCAGCAGATCTAGTGATGCCTAATATAAAAAGCTGGTACAAAAAATTGCTTTACGCACCAGATAACCGTGAGCACCCAGAATTGCGTGTGGCGCAACTCGGTGAGAGCGCCGGCGCAATTGGTGCAGCGTTATTGTCGGCACAATAATATTTCTTCGCGATTATTTAGCCCAATTCATTGACCGCTTGACGGCCATTTGCCAAGTTTCATAGCCACTTGGTGTGTTTGCTGGTGAAAAGGTTTTCTCAAGTTGCCATGCTTTCGAGATGTCTTGTGTTGATTGCCAAACTCCCTTTGATAAACCTGCAAGATAGGCCGCACCCATCACTGTCGTCTCTAATTCTTTTGGTCTCAGCACGTCTACACCCAGATGATCCGCTTGCAATTGCAACATGAAATCAATTACTGAAGCACCACCATCAACCTTCAATTCGGATACTGCAACTCCCGATGATTTAGTCATTGCGTCAACAACGTCTCGAGTTTGAAAAACGATTGATTCGATTGTGGCTCGTGCAATGTGTGCCCGCGATGTGCCTCGGGTGATGCCGAAAATTGAACCCCTGGCATATGCATCCCACCATGGGCTGCCAAGACCAGTGAACGCTGGCACAACTACAACGCCACCAGAGTCGGTGACGCTTTGTGCGAGCGCAGTTATTTCACTTGCATTGTCGATAATGTTTAACCCGTCGCGCAACCATTGAATTGCGGCGCCAGTAACAAATATTGCACCTTCAAGCGCATAAACAGGTTTGTTGCTACCGAGTTGCCAGGCGATTGTTGTCAGCATTCCATCTTTGGGGGCAGGGCAGGTTGTGCCGACATTCATTAATACGAAACTGCCCGTGCCGTAAGTATTTTTTGTGCTTCCGGTTTCAAAACACGCTTGACCAAATAGTGCGGCGTGTTGATCGCCGGCTACACCGCTGATTGAAATGCCTGCTGGTAGTGACCCGAGTTGAACCGAAACGCCGAAGTCGCTGCTCGATGGACGAACCTCTGGCAAGAACTTCTGGTCAACGCCTAGTAACTCTGTTAGTTCTTTACTCCAATTCATTTTGTTGATATCAAACAACATTGTCCGACTGGCATTTGTGCAATCAGTGACGAAAGATTTGCCCCCTGTGAGATTCCAGATCAGCCAAGAGTCAATCGTTCCGATGCACAAATCATCGTCTTGGCGAATCTCTCGATTTGTCAACAGCCACTCGATTTTCGTTGCAGAAAAATATGGGTCGAGAACTAAACCAGTCTGCTGGCGGACGAGCGGCAAGTTCTCGGCAAGTTCAACACATCTATCGGCGGTGCGCCGGTCTTGCCAAACAATCGCGTTGCCGTATGGTTTGCCGGTTTGCTTGTTCCATGCGACAACAGTTTCGCGCTGATTGGTAATCCCAATCGCAGTAATTGTTTGATCGATCTGGCAAGTTACTTCTTGCAATGTTGTGAGTACCGCTTGCCAGATTTCGGTGGCGTCATGTTCGACCCAGCCAGGCTGCGGAAAAATTTGCGTAAATTCGCGATATGAAGTGATCGCGGCAGAACCGTCATCAAAAACAGCACGTGATCGTACGCCAGTCGTACCAGAATCTATTGCAAGGACAACGTTCATGTCTTGTATTTCATCTTGCCGTGTTTATCACTATTGCAATCGATAGCCGAGTCCACGAACCGTGACCAAGTGTTTTGGATTTGATGGGTCATCTTCAATCTTTATTCGCAGACGCCGGACGTGGACATCGACTAACCGCATATCGCCGAAATAGCCAAGTCCCCAAACTTTGTCCAACAAAGCTTCTCGGCTCAAGACTGCACCACGGTCTTGTGCAAGTTCACACAATAATTGAAACTCTGTTTTCGTCACTAGAACTTCTTGGTTGTTTAGCAGCACCTTTCCTTCACCAGGAATGATTTCAAGGTTTCCAAGAATCATTTTTGCATGGCTTGAGGATGCTTGTCTGGCCCGGCGAAGTAAAGCCCGTATTCTTGCCGAAAGTTCTTTTGGTGCAAAAGGTTTAGTCAAATAATCATCGGCACCAGATTCAAGACCAGCAACGACATCCTGTATGTCAGCGCGCGCGGTCACAATCATTATCGGGACATCACTGTTTTGACGAATGGTACGACATAAGTCAAAGCCATCCATATCGGGAAGCACAGCGTCGATCAAAACAACGTCGGGTATTTTCTGGGAGAAAACTTTTACTGCTTCTTCGCCAGTGTTGGCTTCTTCGACAAGCCAACCTTCAACTTCAAGTATTGACTTGACAACGGTTCGAATTTGCTGGTCGTCGTCGACCGTCAAAATACGCTCTATCACAATCTAATTATTGCTAGCAGGTGAGTCTCATTGCAATTCGCAGATCAAATTGCTAAGTCCATCAAATATGCCAGGGCATGCAACCATTATCTCGGCTGGGCTTGAAGTTCCACCACTGAAGTCTCCACTGCGTGCGCCGGCTTCAATAGCGATTAACTCTGCGGCAGCAATGTCCCATGAGTGCAAGTTTTCTTCAAAATAAGCATCAACCCTGCCGCAAGCTACGAAACAAATATCAACACTTGCAGCGCCGAGGCGTCGAATGTCGCGAACTTTATGTATAAAAGTTGAGACTCGCTTCGATTGAATTGATCGTTGTTCTGGCGAATAACTAAATCCTGTGCAGACGAGCGCTTTAGAAACATCTGTTACTTCGTTACAGTGAATTTTCTCACCGTTCAAAAATGCTCCACCACCTCGTGTTGCTGAAAATATTTCATCAAGCGCTGGTATATATACGACACCCACTAACGGGCCTTTGTGATCGCTGACCCCGATTGAAACACTCCAACTTGGCAAAGCATAAAGAAAATTAGTTGTGCCGTCGATTGGGTCGATGCACCAAGTGAAACCGCTATTGCCTGAGTGTGAACCGCCTTCTTCTCCGATGATTGAATCATCGGGTCGGCGAGTACGAATCTGATGAACGATGTACTGCTCGGTTGCTCGATCGAATTCTGTGACCATATCGGTGCTGGTTGACTTTGTTGAGACATCTTTGAGCCCGGCACGCCGACCTTCATATGCACGTTTGCCACCAGTTACAGCAAGTTCTGTGCAGATTTCCAACAGAGTCATCGTCACCGAATTATTCATTTGCGATCCTCGAGTTCACGCCATTCGCCGACCGCACGCAAAACAAGCACAACAACGATACTCATGCCGATTGCGCTGATTGTGGCACCAGATACAAGACCAATTGAGTTTGGCAAATCACAAGAGCCTTCGCATTGAAGATCGATAAGTGAATACCCGATCAACGCTCCGGCAAATCCAGCGACGATGATCCCGATGAAGGCGATTGCTCTGGCAGCAACCGAAGGCAATGCCGAAAGAGCCCGAGCATCGCTGGTCAGATCGCTATTCATCTTTAAGAGCGTAGGTTCACAAACATGAGTTACGTTGCATGGCTAGCGTCTCGTAAGTGGGTATTCATCAGCGTCCTGATTTTCGAACGATCTTGCACGTGGATATGGATATGTTTTATGTTGCAGTTGAATTGCGTCGCAATCCGCATCTAGTTGGCAAACCGGTAGTCGTGGGTGGCGATGGTTCTCGAGGTGTTGTGGCGGCCGCATCTTACGAAGCCCGACGATTCGGTGTCTTCTCGGCGATGTCTTCGTCTCAGGCAAAACGACTATGTCCACAAGCAATTTTTCTGCCAGGAGATCACGGGCATTACTCAGATGTGAGTCGCGAAGTGTTTGAAGTATTTAATGAATTCACACCGTTAGTCGAAGGTTTGTCACTCGACGAAGCATTTTTGGACGTGTCCGGGTCTTTGCGTTTATTTGGTGACGGAGTCACAATCGGTCACGAAGTTCGTCGCCGTGTCGCACAGTCAACTCAATTAACTTGCAGTGTCGGAGTTGCGCCGAATAAGTTTCTCGCAAAACTTGCATCGGTCGTGGCCAAACCACGTGCATCTCGTGAAGGCGTTGTGGCAGGGCACGGAGTCTATGAAGTTGTTCCGACACACGAACTTGAGTTTTTGCATCCACTCGCCGTGGATGCACTTTGGGGCGTAGGGCCAGTAACTTTCGAAAAACTTAATGGCCTCGGAATCAAGACAGTTGGTGATCTTGCCAATTTTGACTTGGCAGTGCTTATTGCCGTGCTTGGCGATTCGCTCGGACGTCACTTGAGCGAACTCGCAAAAGGTAATGACGATCGTGATGTTGAACCAGACCGTGATGCCAAATCGATAGGGCATGAAGAAACATTTTCAAGCGATATTACTGAATATCAAGTTGCCCATGACCACCTTGTGCGACTCGCCGATTCTGTGGCTACGCGGTGTCGACAGTCACACGTTGGTGCAAGAACAATTTCGTTAAAAATCAAATATGCAAATTTTCAATTAGTCACAAGATCAGTGAGTGTCGAGATGCCTGTGTCGTCATCTCAAGCTATGGTTCGCTTGCTCGAGCCGTTATTGCTTAGTATTGATCTTTCTGCAGGGGTTCGCTTGCTTGGAATAAGTACTAGAAACTTAGTTGCACCAGATCAACAGATGAGTTTGTTCGATAGTTCTTCTAACGATCTATCAGCAAATAATTTGGATGCAGCATGGAGTACCACAACTTCGGCAATCGACGAGATTCGAGATCGGTTTGGAGAATCAGCGATTAAGCCCGCAAGCACAATTGGTCAAGAGCGTGACCCGAGTTCGTCGAAGTGGGGTCCTAGTGACCCAAAATCAAAATGAATTTGAAATCATCTAGGTAGTAAGTACAATTGAGTCAAGATATAGATTAGATATCAGATAGTTAAATAAACTTTGGAGGTTTTGTGGCGTTATCCGACAACGAACAACAGATCCTCGCGCAAATCGAGCACGATCTTAAAGCTGATGAACGATTCGCACAGAAGGTTTCGTCATCCGGTCTGTATCGGCACTCGGCGCGCACTGCTTGGTGGGCTGGAGTAGGAGTAGTGGTTTGTCTCGCGCTAACGATTCTGGCTTTGCAGATTCACTTCTTGTTCGCGTTCGCGGGTTTTTTAGCGATGTTGGGATGTGCTTTGGTTGTTGAGCGACAATTGCGGGCAATGTCAAAAGTTGGTCTGCGTGATGTGGCTGAGACTTTGCGTACATCGCGCATGAATGCACAAAAAATGCGCGAAAAGTTCACGCGCGAGCGATAAAGCAAATTTGCCGTGGCCACGCGCGGCTATTTCGCCGTTGATATTGGTGGCACCAAACTTTCGGTTGGAGTTGTCTCGCTTTCAGGTGAAGTCTTATCTCATGGTCGTGCGACGACACCACAAAATAATGTTTGGGATGCCTTAAGTGATCTAATTAAATCGCAACTTAAGTTGACCGATGTTGAACTTGTTGGTTGTGGTGTTGGTTGTGGTGGTCCGATGACACCTCATGGCGATCTTGTTTCAACTTTACATATTAATGAATGGCGAGATTTTCCATTGCGAGCGAAGTTGCGAGATCTATTACAGATGCCCGTATTTATCGACAACGATGCGAAAGCTTTAGTTCAAGGTGAAGTTTGGTGTGGGGCAGTTGCCGGGCAGACAGACGTCATTGGCATGGTTGTCTCAACTGGTGTTGGTGGGGGAATTATTTCTGGTGGAAAAATTCTTGACGGACGAATCGGCAATGCTGGTCATATCGGCCACGTAATCGTCGAGCCTGACGGCCGACTCTGTGCTTGCGGGTCTCATGGTTGTCTTGAGGCGCATGCATCTGGTCGGTCTATTGAAGCGATCACAGGAAAGCCTGCCGCCCAAGCCAGTCCAGAAGTTATTGCTAACACTGGTCGACTGGTGGCTCGAGCGCTTGTAAGTGTGGGTGCAATCATGGATTTGCGTAGTGCTGTTATCGCCGGCTCGGTGGCGCTTGGATTTGGAGAACCATTTTTTGAGGCCGTGCAAAGCGAACTTGACCGCAGTGCCAAAATTGAATTCATTCGCGATTTCACTGTTTGTCCAGCCGGACTTGGCCAGTTGTCGCCGCTCGTTGGGGCAGCAGCAGTGGCTCGCAACCTAGGATGTGATTCATGAAACCCGTATACGAGCCTCAGGCTGAAGAATATCGCGAGAAGGTTCAAGCATTTTTGGCCGAAAAACTTCCGCCAACTTGGAAGGGCATCGGATCTCTTGAAGGAAAGGCAGTCCTAGATTTTCTAACAGAGTGGCGACAAACTTTAGCCTCAAGTGGTTATCTGGCTCCTGGTTGGCCAGTTGAATACGGTGGCGGTGGTTTAACTGCGTTAGAGCAAGTGATCGTTGCCGAAGAATTCGTGCGTGCAGGTGTGCCGACAGGTTCTTTCAACGACGTTTTTGGAATTCAAATGCTCGGCAACACCTTGTTGGTTTGGGGTACCGAAGAACAAAAGCGATATTACTTACCGAGAATTATTTCTGG
>ERZ889217.176-NODE-176-length-41971-cov-39.982012_pt1 | contig 41971 bp, 42 predicted proteins | sample MGYA00521098_ERZ889217 | MGnify/ENA primary metagenome ERZ889217 (study PRJEB32303, sample SAMEA104408613) | aquatic metagenome | biome: Brackish water; feature: Pelagic; material: water | place: Baltic Sea | collected 2014-06-10T22:04:00 | depth 2,362 m ... | reverse complement strand
CTAACCAACTGAGCTATAGCCCCGATGTAATACGAGGACTTGCAAGGCTACTGCTGAGTTGCACCAGCCTCAACTACAGGATCATTGCTGGCTCGCACTTCTTCTTCAAGCACAGTAACCCGAATTCCTCCCACGAGGTCGGTAATCAGATTAAAAATAGTCGCAATCAACACCCATAACCCTGTAAACAAAATAACCATAAACAGCCCAAAAATACTCAGGTTTTTGAAAAGTGCTCCACCGTCAAACGAGAACGTTTCCCAACCAAATGACTCCATGAAGTTTTCAAGATTTTCAATCGTGCCAGTTGAATTAGCAACATTCCATAACAGAACCAGCGAAATCAAAACCACAAAATATAAGACAAGGTGAAAAACCAGACCAACTTTAAATACCGACCATGGGTCAATATCTCGAATAACACGCGACACGCGCCTTACTCGGGGTCTACTTTTCGGAGTAACCTTCGATAACGTCACCTTTGCAGTGTAGACAGACGGCTATCACTACTCGCCACGGCAAAAGCATCACGATAGACGCCACGAAACTGCACAACGACTTGACATTGGACAGTCGTTGTAATTACAGAAACCAATTCGGCTTTGTTTTTGATAACTGTTTGCTCAATTGTATCTTGCCCATGGATTATGCATGAGAGTGCGCCAGCATCAGCAGCGGTTTGCGCACGTTGTGAACTAATAATTATATTTAATGAGTTACCCAAACCGGCAACTGTGAGAAATGTTGCACTTACGGCAACCATAATAAATAACACAGCAGAGCCATTCTCATTGTTTTTGAAACTATTTTTAAAAAAAATAATTAAACTTCGTCAGTAGCCAAGATTGGTGCTACCGAAGCAACAACTTGCCCTTCACCAAGACTCATCACCCGCACACCAGTTGCGGCACGACCTTGGATCGAAATGTCCTTAACTGGCGTTCTAATAGTTGTGCCCGCAGAAGATACAGCAACTATCTCATCATCTTCACCAACCATAAATGCCGCTACCACGTGACCTTTTTTGCCAGTGAGTTTGATGCCGATCATTCCTAAACCACCTCTGCCTTTGCGCATGAAATTATTTAGAGGAGTTCGCTTGCCATAACCAGACTCAGTCATAATCAGCAATGAAGATCCTGTTTTGGCGATGTCCATTGACACGACTTCGTCGCTTGCACGAAGCCGCATGCCGCGCACTCCGGCAGCTGACCTGCCCATTGGTCGAACTTGTTTTTCTGAGAATCGAATCGTTAAACCATCTCGGCTAATAATAAACACATCGTGAGTCCCGTGTGTTTCAATAACGCGGATCAACTCATCTTTTGGTCGCAGTTTGACGGCAATCAAACCATCTCGACGAGACGAATCGTATTCATCAAAAGCTGTTTTTTTAACTTGACCTTGTTTTGTAACAAAGAATAAAAACCGCTTACCAGGAAACTCGCGCGTATCAATAATTGCTTGAATCGTTTCGCCTGACTTCAATGGCAAGAGGTTAACAATCGGAATACCTTTGGCAGTGCGTTCACGCTCAGGAATATCTAATGATCGAAGGCGATATACCCGACCACGGTTTGAGAAAAATAATAGATACGAGTGCGTCGTCGTGAAAATAACATTTCGCACAATGTCAGCATCTTTCATCTTTGCGCCACTAACACCACGACCGCCACGGCTTTGTGACCTAAATGAATCTGCTGAAACTGACTTAATATATTGCGCTTGCGTCATAACGATTACAAGTTCTTTGTCATCAACGAGATCTTCAATGCTCATCTCACCAACATCGGCAGTAATTTTGCAAACTCGATCTGTGGCGAACGTTTCACGCACGGCACTGAGTTCTTGTGAAATTACTGCTCGCAGTTTTTTGTCGTCTGCGAGTATTGCTTTAAGTTCTTTAATCCGTGCTTGAACATCTTTTTGCTCTGTCTCAAGATCAATTCGCGACAAACGTGTAAGTTGTCGCAGTTGCATATCTAAAATATCGATGGCTTGGCGTTCGCTAAATCCAAACTGTTTACCCATCAAGGCTGCCTTAGCAGAGTTGCCATCTTCGCTTCCACGAATAACTTTGATCACTTCATCGATGACATTAAGAGCCTTAAGTCGGCCTTCAAGAATATGTCCACGATCTTGTGCTTTCGTCAGACGATAATTACTGCGTCTTGTGATCACATCTATTTGATGACGAACATAACCCTGCAGCGCATCACGAAGGTTTATAACTCGTGGAACTCCATCAACTAGCGCAACCATGTTCACTGGGAAACTTGTTTGTAAGGTTGTTAACTTAAACAAATTATTCATCACTACGTTTGAATTGGCGTCACGTTTAAGGGTGATGATTAAATTTGTTTCGCCACCCGAAGAGTTGTCGTTAACATCGGCGATGCCATCTAGAACTCCACCATCAACAAGTTCTTGAATTCGCGCAGCAATTGCTGAGCAACTCGCCTGATATGGCAATTCGGTCACCACAATTCTCATCTGATTGCGTTGACCCTCTTCGATTGCAACTTTTGCGCGCATCTTGATGCTTCCGCGACCGGTTTTATAGGCGTCGTTGATCCCGGTGCGACCGAGAATCAAACCGCCTGTTGGAAAGTCAGGTCCTTTTACAAATTTCATCAAGTCAGCAATCGACGCATCGGGATGATTAATTAAGTACAGCGTTGCATCAACAACTTCGCCCAAATTGTGAGGAGGAATACTCGTTGCCATACCAACCGCAATGCCTTGTGAACCATTGACAAGTAAGTTTGGAAACCGTGCAGGTAGCACCGATGGCTCTTCAGATGTGCCGTCGTAGTTTGCAATTAAATCAACTGTGTCTTCGTCAATATCGGCAAGTAACTGCATTGCAAGTGGGTGCAACCGCGACTCGGTGTAACGACTCGCAGCAGGCCCAAAGTCTGGTGAACCATAGTTGCCGTGAAAATCAATCAATGGGTGCCGCAACGAAAATGGTTGGGCCATACGGACAAGAGCGTCATAGATCGCACCGTCACCGTGCGGGTGATATCTCGCCATCGTGTCACCAGTTACGCGAGCACACTTAACGAACGGTCGATCTGGGCGGAAACCTTGTTGATGCATATCCCAGATGATTCGGCGGTGAACAGGTTTTAAACCGTCACGCACATCGGGCAAAGCACGAGACATAATAACTGACATTGCGTAATCAAGAAAAGAACGCTCCATCTCGTCTTGTAACTGAACCGGCTGAACACTCACACCCGGTGCGAGCGGTAATTGAGCAACACCAACATTTTTTGTATTTGGCTTTGGGATCGACTTCTTGGCGAGTTTCTTCGCTGGCTTAGCGGCGCTTTTATTAGTGCCTTTACTAGTTTTTTTACTAGTCGAATTTTTTTTAGATTTTTTTGCTGCCATAGTTTTGTTGTCCTGATTAAAAGTAGGTTTAAAAAGCTAGTTTCATGTGTTGTTTAGAAGTCGAGGTTTCTTACATCGCGCGCGTTTTTTTGGATAAATGCTTTGCGGCTTTCAACGTCATCGCCCATTAATACACTCATCACATTTTCGGCTTCCGCAGCTTCTTCAACATTGACCTGTAGCAAAGTTCTAGTTCCGGCATCCATTGTGGTGCTACGAAGTTCTTGCCAATCCATTTCACCTAGACCTTTTAGGCGTTGAAACTCTTTCTTATGGTTGGGGTTTGCAGTTAAAAACTTTTCTTTTGCTGATTCGTCTTTAAGGTATTTCTTCTCTTTTCCAACTTCGGTTGAAAATAAAGGTGGTTGAGCGATATAAATGAATCCACTTTCAACCATTGGTCGCATTTGACGATAGAAAAATGTCAAAAGCAATGTTCGAATATGGCTACCGTCGACATCTGCGTCAGCCAGAATAATCACTTTGTGATATCGCGCTTTGTCAGCGACGAATTCATCGTTACCGACTCCACCGCCGATTGCAGTGATCAAAGCTTGTACTTCGGTATTCTTTAACATTTTGTCTAAACGTGCACGCTCTACATTTAAAATCTTTCCACGGATGGGCAAAATCGCTTGCTTCTGCGGGTCACGCGCGTCTACAGCGGTGCCACCAGCGGAGTCGCCCTCAACAATAAATAATTCGCTTTCGGCCGGATTCGAACTTTGACAATCTTTGAGTTTGTCCGGCATTCCTGCACCCGACAAAGCGGTTTTTCGACGGACGGCATTACGCGCATTTTTTGCCGCGACTCGCGCCTGGGCAGCCGCCACTGCTTTTTTGATAATTCGGTTTGCTTCAGTTGGATTCTCAAGTAACCATTCTTCAAGCTTTATATTTGTCTCTTTTTGAACAAACGATCGAATTGATACGTTGCCAAGTTTCGCCTTTGTTTGGCCTTCAAACTGTGGTTCACGCAATTTAACGGCGATGATTGCGGTGAGACCTTCGCGAATATCTTCACCGAGTAAGTTTTCGTCTTTTTCTTTTAATCCACCTGATGACCGTGCGTACTTGTTTAACACCGAAGTTAAAGCGGTTTTAAAACCCTCGACATGCATACCGCCCTCAACTGTTGAGATGCCGTTGGCGTATCCAAAAATACCTTCGTAGTAACCGGTGTTCCATTGAAGGGCGATCTCTAATGTCTGATCAGCTTCGCTTGCTTCGTAATGTGCGACTTTATTAAAAAGTGATTCGCGCGCAATATTCAAATGCTTGACGAAATCGACAATGCCGCCTTTGTATTGATAGATGACATTGTCTTTTTTATCTTTGCGTTTGTCTTCGAAGATCACTTCTAGGTTGCGATTTAGAAATGCAATCGTCTGCAATCGTTCGAGCACAGTACGCGCCACGAATTCGACACCTTCCGACGCAAAAATTATTGGGTCTGGCCAAAAACTAATCGTTGTTCCAGTTTTCGCTTTCGAAGTCGAGGTTCCGACTTTTTGAATTTTGGTTTTTGGGTTTCCACCGTCAATGAATTCTTGTTTATATTTTGCTCCATCACGATCAATTTCCGCAATAAGTCGCCTAGAAAGCGCGTTGACAACGCTTACACCCACACCGTGTAATCCACCGGAGACTTTGTAACCTTCGCCACCGAACTTGCCGCCTGCGTGCAATACCGTGAGCACCACTTCGAGGGCACTTTTACCTTTGTGTGGACCGGATGGATAAGGGTCAACAGGGATACCACGACCATTGTCATGTACAGAGCACGAACCGTCTTCGTTAATTGTCACCGTGATGGTTGTGCAATACCCAGCCATTGCTTCGTCAACAGAGTTGTCGACTACTTCCCAAATTAAGTGATGCAAACCAGTCAAACCAGTTGACCCGATATACATTCCGGGACGTTTACGAACCGGGTCTAATCCTTCGAGAACTTGAATGTCTTTAGCACCGTAAGAGGCTGGCGTAATTTTTGCTGAACCGATTTTTTTTGCGGGTTTAGCTTTGGTTACTGCCATTTTTGATATACCTTTTCGGATGTTTTGGGTTGATATTTAGATGAAAAATCACTAAACAAGCCTTCTTATTCTACTATCTAGTTGTTCGCGCGCCCTGACTTAACTCTGATGTCTATCCCACTAATTGTTGTGCCGGTGTGATGGCTCAAAGTTGTGCAAATATCTCGCTCAAGAAACTTCATGTGAGTTGACCATGCTGGGTCGTCGACTTCAATTAGCAGACGACCGCGGTCAAGTTTTATCGGTGACACATGTTGTGCCACTTGCTCGCCTACAAGTTCTTTCCATAATCCGAAAACCCCTGAAACTGTGTCAATATTTGGTGAACCAAGTCTTTGAAGCAACCGATTTACTTCTTCGCCCAACGATGTGCTGTGACTTTCGTCTTGAAAATCATCATGACCACTCATAATGATTCAAGAATAGTTCCAGCTTGAATTCTCACACTTCTACCTATGTGTGAACCGAGTGGTAATTCGGCTGCTGTTGTAATCAAAACTTGACCAACCGGAAAATGGTTTAGCAACGCTCGCGCTCGATCTGGGTCAAGTTCTGAAAGCACATCATCTAAAACAAGAATCGGTATCTCGCCAACAGTTTTGCTGATAAACCGGTGTAACGCGAGTCGCAATGCCAGTGCCAAAGTTCGTTGTTCACCTTGTGATGCGTGGGTTCTTGCCGCCAGACCATTAACCGCTAATTCGATGTCGTCTCGGTGTGGACCAACCGTAGTCACTACACGACGGAGATCTTCGCCACGCGACTGTTGTAGTGCAGTTCCTAAGCCTTCCTCTAACCATTTCGGCGAGTAGTCGACAATGATGTTGCTTGAGCGTTGAGCAAGTTCTTCGTAAGCGTGAGCAATAAACGGGGTTAGTTGGGTAACTAAATTCTTTCTGGCGTCGCCGAGTTGTGTTCCGACGCTAACAAGTTTCTCATCCCAGAGATCTAACATCGAATTAACTGCGTTGTTTGCTCGCCCACCAGATTGTTTGAGTACCGCGTTTCGTTGTCGTACAACTCGATCAACTTCAAGTCTCAAGGCATCATATTTCATGGCATATGCGACGAGACAATCATCCATAAAGTCTCGACGAAGATGCGGGCCACCTTTAACTAAATCTAAATCGTCGGGCGAGAACACCGTGGTACGAACCATGCCGAGAAGATCGCGTGTCTTGGGAAGTTTTACTCCGTTAACTAAAACTTGGTTGCGCCCTTGTGTCGTTAACTTTGCTTCTACTAAAATTTCTCGATTGTCGTCGTGACGCACCTGCGCGCGAACAAAAGCTGTGTGCGTTGAAGTGCGAATCATTGCCTCAGTTGGTACACCGCGAAAACTCTTCATGGTGGATAGATATCCAAGTGCTTCGGTGAGGTTAGTTTTGCCCTGACCGTTAGAGCCGATTATTGCTGTTACCCCAGTATCAAAATCAGCCTTCGCGTTCGTGTAGTTACGAAAGTCGCTGAGCTCAATATGTTGAAGAATCACCTCGGGTTGACGCTCGTCAAGTTTCTGTTGCAGTCTTGGTTAAAAAACGAACTGTGTCGAATTAGGTCGTTAATCGCTGTGGCATTACAAGATATAAATAATTCTTGTCACCGACGCCACGCAAAACTGCGGGTTTAACTGGATCTGTTGACTCGATTGTTATTTCGTCGCCGCTAATTGCATCAATTCCGTCTAAAAGATACTGTGAATTGAAGCCAACAGTAATCTCGCTGCCTTCGAGTTTCGCTTCTAATTCTTCAACTCCTTGACCAAGGTCTTGAGTAACTACTGACAGCCGAATTGAATCTTTTAACATTTCAAGACGCACAGGGGTTGTCTCTCGTGCAAGAATTCGCAACCGTCGAACAGCTTCTAAAAACGGTTCTCTCGCCGTGGTTGCCTTATTTGGATAACTGGCCGAAATTAATTGCTTGTACTTCGGAAATTCAACATTAAGAAGTGTTGTGGTCAGGGTCGCATTTCCAACTTCGAAGGTTGCTCTGTTTTCGCCAAGCGCCATTGTCAATGTTTCGGCTTCACCGATCAGTCGTTTAAGTTCATCCAACGCCCGCCCGGGCACAACTATTTCTGCTCCGTGGCCAAGCATCGTTGCGCCTGGCAACTCACGCACTGCTAGGCGATATGAATCTGTCGCAACTAAACAAACTGAGTCTGGTTCAGCGACCATAAGCACACCAGTTAGAGCCAAACGTTGCATATCACTCGATGCTGCACGAACGACCTGGTTGAGTGACTCGGCGAAAACTTTTGCACTAATCGTCACGGACTGTGTTCCAGCGGTAACAATATTTGGAAAATCAGAGGCAGCAAATAAATGTATTTTAAATTCTGAAGAGCCAGCCGAAACTGTAATTTCGTCTTCTTGCGCCTCAATAGTGACTTTTTCTTCTGGCATAGCGCGAACGATGTCACTGATTAATTTTGCACTTACAACGGCGACTCCATCTTGAAGCCCCGCCACAGCCAACGCAAAACGCACACTGAGGTCGTTGTCAGTAGAAGTTAAAACAAGTACATCACTTTTAACCTCAAAATGCACACCTGATAAAGCTGGCATTGCGTTATTTCGATTTGAAGCAACACGAGCGCCGCCACTCAGTGCCTCTGATAGCAATTCTCTTTCGACCCTAAATTTCATGGCTTTATCCTCACTTGATGATGTGTGCGAGTTTGTACAGAGTTGCCGACTATTGAATGTGGAAATCCGTATATATAAGTAATAACAGTAATAAGCCCTGTGGATTGTGGATTAACCATCTCATATCCAGCGTAGATGGGGTTTACCCATGTGGAAAGACAATCAGTCGTTGGCACATCTTGCAACTTTGTAGTTTGGCGACTAGTTGATAACCACCTGTTTTCCGCAGGCAAACCCCTTGATTTCCACAGGGTTGTACACAGGGCACTCATGATGTCTTAAACTTCTTAATTAATTCAGTCACTTGTTCGTAAACTTGCTTTTTTTCCTTAATTACACGGTTGGTCTTTTCCACAGCATGAATCACAGTCGTGTGATCTCGTCCACCAAACAAGCGCGCAATCGCTGGGTAACTGAGATCGGTTAACTCGCGAACCACATACATGGCAGTTTGGCGAGCGGTAACCAGTGGTCGCTGTCGACTTTTGCCCTTAATATCCTCAACACTAAAACCAACAAAATCGGCGATCTCATTGAGTAGTTGTTCGTTAGTCCGTGGCTTAACAGCATTTTTTGTCAGCAACTCTGTCAACAAGTTTTTAGCGAGATCAACATCAACGGTTATCCGATTAAGACTTCCGTAGGCCGTCACGCGAATGAGTGCGCCTTCTAGTTCACGAATATTTGAGGTCACATTACTGGCTATAAATTCAAGAACATCGCTCGCAATATCTGTGCCGTCGCGTTCTGCTTTGTTTCGCAAAATCGCTAGTCGGGTCTCCATGTCTGGCGGCTGAACATCGGTGATTAATCCCCACCTAAAACGGCCGCGCAAACGATCTTCCAAAGTTGGGATGGCATCTGGAACACGATCCGATGAAATAATTATTTGTTTATTAGCACCGTGTAGAGAATTAAAAGTATGGAAAAACTCTTCTTGAAGTCCTTCTTTGCCTTGCATAAATTGAATGTCGTCGATTAGTAACACATCAACTTCGCGATACCTTTTTTTGAAAGCAGTCATCGTGTTGTTACGAATTCCGTCGACGTATTCATTTAAGAAAGTTTCAGTTGAGATATAACGAACCTCGAGATCCGGGTAATGTTCGTGCACGTAGTAGCCAATTGCGTGCAATAAATGCGTCTTACCAAGACCAGCCGAACCATAAATAAATAAAGGGTTATATGAGCGCCCTGGGGTTTCGGCAACACGCATAGCCGCAGCCAACGAAAACTGGTTTGACGCACCTTTGACAAAAGTTTCAAATGTGTATCGCGGATTGAGTCCAATTACGACACCTTTATCAGCCCGAACTTTTTGCTTTACTGCTTGATTTCTAGATTCCGACTTTCGTTCAACAACAATCGGCTCGGAAAGTGAAACTGGTTTTTCTATTGTGAGTTGCTCTAGAACATCAACAGCAGTTGCGGTTTGAATATCAACTAGCAGTTGGCGATCGGCAGCCCCGATTTCGTCTAGAGCATCTCGCACGAGCGACATGTAGCGAGTCAAAATTCGATCTCTAACAAACGAGTTCGGCACTCTTAAACGCAAACTCATTTTGTCGTCGGCAACCGCAATCGCATCGTTGAAAGTTGAGAACCACACAGCTTCAGAAACTTGCGAGCGTAAAACTTGGGCTGTTGCCTTCCAAATTGTTTCATGTTCTTGGGTTGAGTCGATTGTTTCATTGGTCATTTCATTTTCCTTCGTCATTTGCGATAATTAACCTTGTTAAATCAATACCAAATTTTTAAATCAGCAAAAGCCAGCAAGGCCGTAAAGACATTGTGGATAGATCTTTAAAAAACTAATCGGGACGCAGAAATTAGCAGGTTTTCCACAGGGAGAGAAATGCTGAGGATTTTAGTTATGGCGTTGCCCTCTGATACTTCTACCCCTAGCCTGAGAAATACAAATTTTTCTTGACGTCAGGAGCCGTGCGTGAAACGCACCTTTCAACCAAACAATCGCCGTAGGTCCCGCAAACACGGGTTCCGCAACCGTATGAGCACTCGAGCCGGCCGGGCCGTGCTTAAATCTCGTCGGGCAAAGGGCCGCTACCGGCTCTCTGCTTGATCAGTCGCATAAAAACGCGACAGACTTTTCAACAACTTCAGCAAAACGGAACATATGTTCGCTCAGGGTCTCTTTGGTGCAGTATGATCATTGACGAAACTTTGGCTCAACCAGCGATTGCGTACGCATTGGGTCGTCAAGTGGGCGGGGCGGTTGAACGCAACCTATTGCGACGACGATTGCGCGAAATTCTTAGAACAAAACCAATCATGCCAGGCTGGTATTTAATCGGTGCCTATTCAGGCGCCAAAAAGCTCAAATTTACAGATTTAGGCCAAAATGTTGATAATTTGCTTGCAAAATGCGCTCAAAAAGTCGCAATAACCATCAAAACAAGCTAATTATGCGTAATTTTCTTCTCAAATCCATTAATTTTTATCAAAAGGCTTTTTTCTACCGTTTGTCGCCTTGTCGGTTTTACCCAAGTTGCTCAAATTACGCCAGAGAAGCAATTGAGACTTTTGGCTCTTTTAAGGGAGGGTTTTTGACTTTACGTCGCTTAGCTCGTTGTCGGCCTTTTGGGCCAAGCGGATATGACCCGGTGCCAGAGAAATGTTTTAATCATTCAAACTCAATGAAAGCGACTCACAAGCATGTTTGATATTTTTTTTAATGCCGCGGCTGGGCTCATCGCGTTTTTTTATAGTTTGATCCCCGATTACTCATTTGCAATTGCAATGGTTGCGGTTGCCGTGATGTTGTTGATCACTCCGTTAACACTTAAAAGCACTAAAGGCATGCTTGAGATGCAACGCCTTCAACCAGAAATGAAAAGGTTGCAGCAACAATTCAAAGGCGAGCGTCAAAAATTAAATGAAGCGATGATGAAGCTTTATCAAGAGCACAAAGTTAACCCTCTCGCATCATGCCTACCTTTGCTCGCCCAAATGCCAGTTTTTATTATTATGTTTCAGGCAATTCGAGGCTTAACCTCTCGTGTAACCCCTGACAGTCCATTTGTTCCAAAACATCTTGATAAAACCTCGGCGATCTATAGGTCGCTTGTTGGTAAAACTGAAATGCTTTCGTTTGGTATCGATTTAGCCAAAACTCCAGTTCGAGCGATGCAAGATAATTTTGCTTCTGGGTTGATTTATGCGCTTTTAGTAGTGCTTTTAGCAGGTTTATATCTAGTTCAGCAAAGAATGATTGCATCACGAACCGTTAGCCCAACGATGTCGGCAAGTCAAGCAAAGTTGATGCAATATATGCCTGTTGCGTTTGCAGTTTTTCAGATTTGGCTGCCAACCGCGTTGATTGTTTACTACATGATGCAAGCAATTATTCGAATTATTCAACAGCAATACATCACTCAACGCTTTTACAAGAAAGATGACAGCCTCGGCAAGCAAGCACAAGCGGCAAGTGCGACTGCTCGAGAAATGAAAAACTCTGCAGCTGATGACAAGAAAGTTAAGTCAAAAAAAGAGACAAATACGAGCGAGCCACAAACTTTTGTTAGTAAGCGTGTTACTCCGCCAAAGAACAGTTCTGTTGCGCCAACTCGACGCCGACCACAACCACCAGGAAAGAATCGCAGCAGTGTCGTGCAAAAGAAAAATAAACCAAATAATTAACTTTTAAATTTTAGAAAACAACCGAAAGGAAATTGAATCATGGAATGGGTAGAAACAACAGCAGAGACAGTTGACGACGCAAAAGCATTGGCACTTGATCGTTTAGGAATTGACGACGGAGATGCAGAATTCGAAGTCGTTGAAGAGCCAAAAGCAGGTCTTTTCGGTAGAACTCGTGGCGAAGCCAGAGTGCGAGCTCGTATTAAGCCAAACTCGGTTCGCGCCAAAGCCGACCGTCGCGATCGTCGAGGCAAGCCAACTACCGATCGATCAACTCGACCAAGCACTACACGTAACGAGCGAAGTGCTCGGCCTGAGCGTACAGATCGAAATGATCGTGGTCCACGTCCAGAACGAGGCACTCGATCGCCTCGCCCTGAGCGCTCAAATCGAACTGAAGCGCCACGAGAGCGCACACCTCGAGCAGAGCTACCACCGGTTGATCCGACCACTGTAAGTGATGTGGCAATTACATTTTTACAAGGACTCGTCACTGCGGCTGGCTTGAAAGGTTCAGTTTCGGCAAAGGTCGAAGGTGAAAATATTGACATCGATGTATTGGGTGACGATCTTAATTTCTTGGTTGGCACCAAGGGTGCGACATTGTTGGCTCTGCAAGATTTAACTCGTGTTGTCAGTCAGCGCCGTTTAGGCGACCACGAAACTCGACTTCGAGTTGATGTTGCTGGTTATCGTGAAAAACGCCGTGAAGCTTTAAGTCGATTTGCACTAAAAGTCGCTGCCGATGTTAAAACATCTGGACAAGCACGAGCATTAGAGCCAATGAACTCATCTGACCGCAAAATTGTTCATGATGCACTTGTTGAAAGTGAGGGTATTGTTACTCGTTCAGAAGGCACTGATCCGTTTAGGCGAGTTGTCGTGGCTCTGGCCTCAACTCTTGAATCTTCAGCTGAATTTGACGACGCCGACGACTCTGATGACTCGTCAGAATCATAAAACTATTTAAATTTGACGGTTTCAAGCAATTCTTTAATCGAGTCGGTTGTACTTACCACAGGACTCGCAAAAAAGAACTGAATTTTGTTCAGTTTTATTGTGTAGTTTTTAGGTGTGGTTGAACCATCGTTAGGTAACTCGAACTTAGTTGATGAATCACGCCTTCGGGTCTTAGAAAGAATTCTACGAGAAGCCCAGCGAATTGGGGCTTTATCTAATGCCCCAGTTGCAGAGATTATTAGTCATGCCAAATGGTTCGCTAATGCTATGCCGCATACGGCACGTACCGCAGTTGATTTGGGAAGTGGTGCGGGTGTGCCAGGTTTGGTTGTTGCTCTTTTTTGTCCACAACTAAGTATTCAATTAGTTGATCGTCGAGTTGGACGAACTGATGTTTTAGTAAGAGCAGTTCATGCACTAAACCTTGTGAATCAAGTAACTGTTAGATGCTGTGAGATATCCGATATGACTAAAGATTCGTCTTGGGCTAAACATTTTGATGTCGCGATGAGTCGTGGTTTAGGTCCACCAATACAAACACTTAATTTGTCCAGAGACCTCGTCAAACCAGGTGGTGCGATCATAATTAGCGAGCCTCCACCAGGTATTGACTCTCGGTGGGATCAACAACAAGTACGAGCCTTGGGCTTAGAAGGACCATTAAGAATCGGAGCTGTTGCTATGTTTCACGTGAAACAATTTGGCTCTGACGAGGATGAATTTACAGCCTCTTGAAGATTGTTTCACGTGAAACATTACTGAGACTAAATTTCTGGCTATCCATAAGAGGCAAGCGTTGAGAGATTATGCTCTTAGATATGAGTAAAAAAGATCAACCTGAGAGCGTTACGGAACGCCGCCCGCTACCGCGAATAATTGCTTTTGCGAATCAAAAAGGTGGGGTCGGAAAAACTACTACTACGATCACCGTTGGCGCGGCCTTAGCCGAACTCGAATTTCGGGTTTTAATTATCGATCTCGACCCACAGGGCAACGCATCTACCGGTCTTGGAATCAACTCACGTGATTTAGAGTCAACAATTTATGATGTTCTTTTGCGCGACGAGAAATTAGAAAACTGTATTGAGCCGACATCCATCAAGAACTTATTTATTGCTCCGTCTAATCTTGATTTGGCAGGCGCCGATATTGAATTGGTTTCTGAAATGGGTCGCGAACAGCGGTTAAAAAAAGCAATTGAAGCGATAATTGATCAATACGATTATGTGTTATTGGATTGTCCCCCATCGTTAGGCTTATTAACAGTTAACGGCCTAACTGCAGCCAACGAAATATTTGTGCCAATTCAGTGTGAATATTTTGCACTCGAAGGACTTGGTCAATTATTACGAAGCGTTGATCGTGTTAGCCAGGTACTCAATCCAACCCTGCAGGTAAGTCATATTGCACTAGTAATGCACACCCACACGACTTTGGCTGATGATGTGGTGCGAGAAGTTCGCGAACATTTTGGGGATAAAGTTTGCACCGCAGTCGTACCAAGGTCTGTTCGTGTCGCTGAAGCACCATCGCATGGACAACCAATTACGACGTTTGATCCAACCTCGGCAGCAGCAAAAGCATACCGAGAAATTGCAAAGGAGATTAGTGGTGGTACGTCCCAAAGGGCTCGGTAAAGGAATTGAATCACTAATTCCTAGTCGAACAACCGAAAGAACAGTTGGTGAAGATGGTGGAGCACAAGTTAATGGCATGGGTCTGCGAAATATTGATGTTAAAACTATTACTCCAAACACAAACCAGCCACGTTCTTATTTTAATGAAGATTCGTTAGACGAATTATCGGCATCGATCAAAGCAGTAGGTGTACTTCAACCAATTCTTGTCAGGCCATTAAAACAAGTCGATACAAGAACTGGCATTGCCTTTGAATTGATCGCTGGTGAACGACGTTGGCGAGCAGCGCAGAAGGCTGGTTTAGTATTAATTCCCGCTTTGGTTCGTGAAACAGATGATGTTTCTTCTGTAGAACAAGCATTAATTGAAAACTTGCATCGGCAAGACTTGACCCCACTTGAAGAGGCCGCTGCATATCAGCAACTATTAGATGATTTTTCGATGACCCACGAGCAAGTAGGAGAGCGGGTCGGTAAAACGCGTACAGTAATTACCAATTCATTGCGGTTACTCGGACTTCCACCATCCGTTCAGCAATTACTTGCTGCCGGCAGACTTTCAGGTGGCCACGCCAGGGCACTGCTTGGTGTTCAAGACAAAACCAATCAAGAAAAACTGGCGCAGCAGTGTGCCGATGAAGGTTGGACTGTTCGAGCAACCGAAGATGCCGTGCGAGCCATAACTGGTCGCCCAAGCAAAACTGATACATCAAATAATGAAAATAAGCTGACTAAAAAATCGGTATCTACCACAACGCTTCCTGTTCCTGGCTTAGTTGAATTACAAAGGTTGCTCGGCGAACATCTGTCAACGAAAGTCTCAATTGTCGCAACTGCTGGTCGTGGGCGGATGACTGTTGAGTTTGCTGATCTTAACGATCTCGAGCGAATTTATCGAGCAATGACTGATGGTGTCCTAAGTAGCGAATAACCCACATAATTCATGCGAATCAGGTAAATATTTCTAACTCTCAGGTAAACCTTACAAATAAACCTTGATTAAGACTTTGCACAGAAGGTGCATAACCTGTGGAAAACCATCAACATAAACTAGTTTCTCGCCTTCAAACTACGATGAAGTAGTTTTAACCCATATGGCCATTGATTTCGCGAGATTATCTGCAATTACAGCACTATGGGGATAAATAACACGTAAAGGTCCTAATCCGCAAAGAACTGCAGGCATTGTAGTTTCACGTAAAACCTGCAAACGCATGCCAGCAACTGTTGGCGAAAACCATGGCGCCGAGCGCTCGATTGCTTCGGCGGCCAAAGTAGCAAAAATATGACCGGTAACTGAGTGAAAACCATTGGTGTGATAATAAGCGATATCAAAACTAGAGGTTTCGCGAGTTTCTATGCCGATATACAGGTTGGCTGCAAAATCATTGGCAAGTTGCGCATGTCGGTGAGGATCATCATCGTGAATAACCGCGACGTTTGTATGTTGGGCCCGCAATCGGTCGCACAACTCATGAGTCAGGTTGTCGAGCCCGCCGAATTGACCGATTACGACCCGAAACTCTGCAAGATCATCGTTATATTTTGGTGCCGTGTGGCGTTCTCGAACGACCCCCACACCAGGACCATTGCCACTATGCCGACTTGCTCGACGCAGTGCTTGAAGTGTCATTGGTCCACAAATGCCATCGATAACTAAGCCGTAGTTGCTCTGAAAATCTCTAAGCGAAGCCGACGTCTTTTTGCCCAAATAGCCATCTACGCGACCACAATCAAAACCCGTGTGCGCCAACAATTCTTGCAGCTCTGCCACATCATCGCCTCGTTGTAAAGGCGAAGACAAATAATTCAATCGGTCGCCTAAATGAAAAGATGACTCAATAAGTGTCAACCAAGTGGCCTTATCGCAAACCCCAGAGACAAGCAGACCACGCCACCGTTGTAATTCTTCGACTGCCAACTTTGTCAGTTCGCAGAATGATCCGGCTTGAACCAGCGATAGATCTAAAAGTTTGGCGTCACGTAACCGACGCTGCAGATCACCGACTACCGCAAAGTTGTCGCCGAAAATTAACTCTTTGTCGGGATAAATTCTGCGATCTCCGCAAGTAACTGAGGCTTGCCCTTGGCGCCGATCATTTTCATTTTCATTTCACCATCACTAAAAAGCATCATTGTCGGAATACTCATCACACTAAAGCGTTGTGCAATATCACCGTGGTCGTCAACATTGAGTTTGGCGATAATCACTTTGCCAGCTTGTTCTTTTGCAATTTCGGTCAGAACCGGATTCATTGCTTTGCAAGGCCCACACCATTCAGCCCAGAAGTCAACCAAAATTGGTGTCGTTGAAGACTTAATTGTCTCATCAAAATTCGCACTCGTCAGAATGACTATTCCATCTGCCATTTCAATACCTTTCGTCAAGTTCTCACTAGTCACGAGAACACTTTTAGGTTATCTCGGCAGGTGAGACGAAAAGTGATTCATTAATGTTTGCGCTTAATGTTGTGACTAATGTTGTGCCTCTAGCCACCGTTCACAATCAATTGCCGCGATACAACCAGAACCAGCGGCGGTAATTGCCTGTCGGTAAGTGTGGTCTTGCACATCACCGCAGGCAAATACTCCGTCAATGTTTGTGTATGACGAACCCAGTCGAGTTTGTAAATAGCCATTGGCTTCCATGTCAAGAATATTTTTGAACAGATCAGTATTTGGGCGGTGACCGATCGCGACAAATAATCCAGTGACTGCCATTTTTGAACTCTCTCCGGTCACCGTGTCGATTAATCCGATTCCTTCAAGTTTGTCGGTGCCGATGATTTCAGTTACTTGTGAGTTCCATTTAAATTCTATTTTTGAATTATTTCGTGCACGATCTTGCATAATCTTCGAGGCGCGCAAACTATCGCGACGATGGACAATCGTGACTTTTGACGCGAACTTTGTTAAAAAAGTTGCTTCTTCAATTGCCGAGTCGCCACCGCCAACTACGACAATCTCTTGTCCGCGAAAGAAAAACCCGTCACAAGTGGCGCATGTTGAAAGACCGTGCCCGTAGAAACGAGACTCATTTTCTAGCCCAAGCATGATTGATTGCGCCCCAGTGCTGACAATTATTGACTCAGCGGTGTATTTCGTGTCTCGCACCCAAACAGTAAATGGTCGTTGTGAGAAATCAACCTTCGTAACTTTTTCGGTGATAAACGTAGTATTGAATCTTGCAGCTTGATCGCGAAACTTCATCATCAAGTCGGGACCCATCACACCTTCTGGAAACCCAGGAAAGTTTTCAACCTCTGTCGTTAGCATCAACTGGCCACCAGGTTGATCAGAAGTCGAAGATGGTTCACCCTCAATTACAAGTGGCGCAAGATTGGCTCGGGCAGTGTAAATTGCGGCAGTCAAACCAGCAGGGCCTGAGCCGATGATAATTACTTTTTGAGGGGTCATTTCTGTAGTCGACATTAAATCGCCTTCCGTTAATTTATTTGCTTTTTGAGTTAGTAGAAGATTGATGTCGTTTACGCATCAACAGTGCACCAAGGCTTGTAAATAATAGCGACAACAAAAAATATGACACCCAAACAGCAGTTGGTCTGGTCAACCAAACATCCAATAACTCGTTAAATGCTCGTACTAACCCGATCAAGCCAAAAATAAAGATCAACAGGCCAGCAACTAGCAAAATCACTCCGAACACGATGGCTCGCACAAGATTTGCAAGCGGGCGAGTCGTTTTATCGCGAACGAACCCAACCGTGCGATCAATAAGACGAAGTGTTTTATCTGCCCATTTCGGATCGGTAAACGGATTTGAAATCACAAGTTAAGACTAACGCTCGCAACTTGTAGCAAATAAGTTAAGTTAAAGTTTTAGCTAATTTTATTTAGCTTTAGTTCATGCAGCGTTAAAAGAAACATCTTGCATTAACCCTTGGTATGGATTATCTGGACTGCATTGATCACTCATTCCAATTTCACGCATCATTAGCAAAACGAATTGAGTCTGACTCGGCACCGTAAATTGCGCGACGCCGCGTCGAGTGTTGTAATCGGTACCCGTTGGCTCACCCCATTGCTCTATTGAAGTCGGTGCGGCGCCAGTTGTCGTATAGATCTCAAGTGACCACGGGCCATTTTGCATGCCGACTTTTAAAACACCAGACGCTGGTTGCGAAAGTTCAATTAAAGCCCCAACATATTTTTTATCGCCAAAAAATGCTGTGGCGTAGCAGTCTGTAGACCATGCAGTTTTCTGATCGTTGTCGGTCAGAGCCCAAATACCAGCTTCGTTTTCTAAACCATCTTGACCATTTGGGTCATAACTGACCACCCGAGAAATAATTACTGGTGCGACGCCTGAGTTTGCTTGAGTTGAAGAAATTCTCGAAGTAAATAGCGATGGATCAAAACCCTGAGTTGCTACATACATCACCGCGATACTTAGCAAAATCGCGATCAAACCTAGAATCTTTGTTGATCTTGGTATTCGGCCGCCAGACGATTTAGAACGCTTCTTTTTATTATTCTGTTTCTTTTCGACTTTCTTTTTCGACCTTCGTTTTTTATCTGGCACTTGAATAAAGTCGTCGATGAAGTCTTCAACTGGTACCTCAGAAATCTGACTAATCAAAGATTCTTTATGCACGAATGGCTGACTTATCGGTGTCGGTGACTTGACCCCAGACGGGGGAGTCATTGAAGTCACGTAATTATTTTGAGCATCAATCGCTTTGGTTAATGCTTCGGATGTTTCTTGACCAGTCGAATAGCGATGTTCAGGATTTCTTGCCATCAATTTGTGAATGACATGCACAAGTTCCGGCGCAAGCGATGATCTCAATTGAGAAAGATCGGTCGGCTCTCGTTGCAACCTAGCCAAAGCAGTGTCTGCGTCGGTTTCACCGATAAATGGCACCTTTCCAGCGAGACATTCGTACATCACAAGACCCAGTCCGTAAAGATCAGCTCGGCCATCTAGGGGTTTTCCACGCACTTGCTCTGGAGATAAATATTTCGCCGTGCCCATCATGACGTTGTCATCGGTTAAATCTTCACCGGCTGTGCTGAGTGCTTTGGCAATACCAAAATCAGCCAGAAGAAATCTGCCTTGAGGCGTCACCAAAATATTGCCAGGTTTCACATCGCGATGCACCAGGCCGGCGCGATGCGCGAAGTCAAGAGCGCTAGCCATTGCGATACCCATGTGAATTGTTACGAGTGGCCCAAGTCTTTTTCTTCGATCTAAAAGTTCGCGCAGACTCTTACCTTCGATGTATTGCATCACAACTGCTTGTCGACCCTTATCCTCAACCGAGTCGTAAACCGCAACGATGTTGGCGTGATTTAATCCGGCACAAGCAAGTGCCTCTCGACGAAAACGTTCGGCGACAACCGGATCATTGGCGAGTTGTGGTTTAAGAACTTTGATTGCAACTGGACGATCTAAAAAAGTGTCAGTGCCAAGCCAAACTTCGGCCATCCCACCACGAGCAATTTGGCGGTCAAGGCGATATCGACCAGCGAGGAGTCGCTGTGAATCTTCAGGTTCTTCAAGGGGCAGTGGTCTCATCGCTGAACTTTTACGCTAGTTCTGCGCGACCCTTTAATTGGGGAATGTCACTGAACGTGATATGTCACACCAACAGTTCCGATTCCGGTATGTGAGCCAATAACCGATCCAATATCACTAACAATAATTTCACCGTTGTAAATTGTCTTTAACTGTGCAACAAATGAATCTACATCGCTGCATTGAGCGTGCAATACGGCCAAGTCGCTAATTTCTCCGGCAGATTTAATTTTTTCAATCAGAAAAGCAAGTGCCTTGCCCCGAGTTCGTTCTTTGCCGCCTTCTTCCAGTTTTCCGTCTCGTACTTCAATAATCGGTTTAATCGCCAACGCCGATGCCAGAAAGGCTTTGGTGTTGCTAATTCGGCCACCCTTTTTGAGGTTTTCAAGAGTGTCTAACGCACCAAAAACTTTTGAGCGACTAGCTAAATTGTTTGCAGCAGCTTCAAGCTCATCAAGCGAGGCAACGGTGGCTGCCATTTTGGCGACTGCAATAACAGTTATCCCCTGGCCCATGCTGGCTGAGCGACTATCTACAAATCGAATCGGCACAGAGACGCCGGGTTCTTTCGCACCTGTTTCAGCTGACTGCATTGTTGCTGAGAGTTCACGGGAAAGACTGATTACGAGGATGCCTGTCGCACCCTGTTGGATCAAAGTGCGGTAAGCCTGAGTAAATTGTCCTGGCGCTGGCGCCGCAGTCTGGGGCAGAGTCGGCGAATCTGCACAATGTTGCCAAAATTCTTCGGTCGTCAAACTTTGTCGATCGATAAATTCTTTATCCCCAAAACTAAAAGTTAACGGAACGATAGTGATGTTATATTTTTCAACCAATGCTTGGGGAATGTCGCAAGCAGAGTCTGTAACTATGCGGATTGTCATGTATCCGAGCGTAGTACGGGATGTTCGTCACTCACTTGAGTGCGATATTTGCGCCGAAAATGAGCGGCCCACCAGGTTATGAGAAGTAACAGAGCAACACCACTGACAACTTGACCCAGACCGGCAATTGCGTTGACTCGAGCCGAGATTTCTATTTTTCTACCAAGTTGGCTTGTCCCATCGGCTGTAAAAATTCTTACATCAACAGGAAACAAACCATTTGATAAAGCAACAACATTGATTACTAACTCGTTGGCACTATTTGCTGGGACTTCAATAACGGCAACAGATTTGTCAAGTTTAAGTTTTGGGCTTTCAACTTTTACCTGAATCGTCAAATCTTCGTTTGAAGAGTTTTTCAAATCAAGACGCAGTTGGCTTTTTCGACTGCCAAACGTAAAAGTCGTACCTTCTTTAAGTGTTACTGCGGTTCTCAAAGATTTGAGTTCGTTTCGAGTTTGTGTGGCAAATTCTTCACGCTGAGTTGTGGTCAAAGTATCGCTTGACATGACCATCAAACGTTCGTTCCAAATCGCCCAAGTAACCGAATTCTGGTCAAGAGTTGAATTGAGTTTATTAAGGTCTGCGCGAAGCAAGTCAATTTCGTTCATTCTTGTTTTGAATTGAGATATATCTTTAACACGAAGATTTGGTTTGTAAGCGTCTTGTCTCGGTTCAGGCAAATTACCCATTGTCTGGATTGAAATTTGTTGAGGAACACGTTTCAAAATCAATAAAATTTCGTGAATCAAATTCGAATTTAACAACGCGCCATCTTGAGGCGTCAAGACAGTTCGATTAAGCGAAGGAGTTCCACCATCACTTTCGATTTTGCTCCGTTGCGCTAACAGTTGTGCCGCTATCGCGCTCGCAGTAATAAACGAATTATTTTTCCCTTCGCCTAATTGGGCGACATATGTTGGGTCAACGACATACAGTGACATCGTTTTATCACCAGAGACAAGGCGATATGGTCGAGCCGCGTTGTCAAAGTTGCCCAATGCTGCGCCTGCTTCTGGCAACATAACAATTGATCGGTATCCAGACTCAGCCAACAGGTCGACTCCAAATTGGTCAAGTGGAGTTCTGGCAATCCAAACATCGGAAACGGCAACATTAGAAGTGAAACGAGAACTTAAACTGCTTTTCCCAAGATCAACAAGTGCATTAAATTCGTTATCGTGCTGAGTTTGACGCGCGCCTGATGGGTCGAATGCCAGATAAGTCGTTGCAACTAAATTTGTTTTACTGATTGCATCGGTTAGCCGCAAAAGCAACTCTTGGTCCGCGGGGTCTTTTGACTTATTTAAGCTGTCAATCACATGCGGAGATACTTGAGTTGAGACAAGTGGTCCATCAAGTTCTAGTAGTGAAACTAATTGAGCAATTTTTTCACGAGTCAGGTCGTCAACTATGTGCGAGCCATCAAGTTGCAGTGTGTTCGTGCTGTCTAATGTGACAAGCATATTTAGTGGCATTGGCTCAAGGCGAGTTGAAAGATCAACTCGATTTACAAAACTTGTCACGTTGGCACGTACGACTTTGTTTATCAGAGATTCGATTCGCACCGGATAAATACCTCGGTCGTCGAAATCAATTTTTCTCACATCATTTTGTGACTCTGAAGTTAGACCGTTAGCCATCACAACACTTAAATCACCAGTCAAAGCGGTTATTTCAAATTGACCGTCTTGTTTGCGCAAAAGACTTTGAGTAGCGAAGTCAACCGAGTCTGTGGCTACAAACAAAGATGGGTTTGAAATCAGATCTCGAACTTCTTGATCACCCCCTGTAACTCGTGCACCAATCGAAACACGAATCACAGAATTTTTTACCGTTAATAATTTGTTCAGTAAATTTGGGTCATCGACCGAAAAAACAAACCGCAAGGTGCCTGAAGTGTAAATATGAAAGTTCTGCGCAGATAGTTTCAAACCAGTTACGGCTATATCCTCTGTTCGTTGAGCCTCGGCAGGCAGCGTCAATATCAACGGGGCGGCTGTGCTGACTACGACAGCCATGAGAATTGGCGCGATCAGTGTTCTTAGGCGCATAATCATTAGGCATTTACGGTAGTGCCACCAGCCCCTTCAATTAGTCCCTTCAATTAGCCCCATCAAGTGTGCAAACTCATCAGTTGATGCTTGCGCATACGTAGCCTGTAGGCGTGATGCCCCAGCGCTTCGCGCCTGTTTTAAACGAGATCGCGCCGATTGTCCCTAGGTTTCGCGACGCTGGCTTCAAACTATTTTTAGTTGGCGGCACCGTACGAGATTTAATGTTGGATCGCAATGTTAAAGATTTAGATTTTGATTTAACAACCGACGCTCATCCAGATCAGATTAAGTCACTTCTTACCGGCTGGACAGATGCATTGTGGACACAAGGCGAACGATTCGGCACAATCGGTGCGAAAAAAGGCGAGCGCGTTTACGAAATCACGACGCACCGCGCCGAGGCATATTCGCCAGACTCTCGAAAACCAGATGTGCAATTTTCAAAAGACATTCACGAAGATCTTTCGCGTCGTGACTTCACAATTAATTCAATGGCGCTAGATGTAACCCGCGAATCTCCTGAGCTTATTGACCCGTTTAACGGCATGGCCGATCTACTTGCCAAAGTTTTGCGCACGCCTTTGTCTCCAGAAATAAGTTTCAGCGATGATCCATTACGAATGTTACGAGCGGCGCGGTTCATTTCTGGTCTTGGGGTTGTGCCTGTGCCTGAGTTGACTGCGGCGGTCAAATTAATGAATGAGCGCATCGCGATTGTCAGCGCTGAGAGAATTCGCGATGAATTCGATCGACTGATGGTCACATTGCGTCCGTCGTTTGGTTTGTGGTTCTTGGTCGATAATGGATTATCACAACATTTTCTACCCGAGTTAGCTGCGATGCAACTAGAACAAGATCCGATTCATCGGCATAAAGATGTACTTACTCATACTTTGGCCGTCGTTGAAAATGTTCAGCCTGATGCTCCGTGCGATTTTCGAATTACACGGTTGGCAGCGCTGTTTCACGATGTCGGAAAACCAAAGACAAGATCAATTCGCGCTGGCAAAGGCGTAACTTTTTATCATCACGAAGCAGTCGGCGCCCGAATGACACGCGAACGAATGCGAAAATTGAAGTATTCGACTCAAGACATTGAAACTGTCTCAGAACTCGTCGCGTTGAGCGCGCGTTTTCATACATACCAAATGGGATGGACTGACGCTGCGGTGCGACGCTATGTTCGCGATGCCGGCGCTCATTTGGCTGACCTAAATGTTCTAACGCGCAGTGATTGCACTACACGTAATGAGAAAAAAGTTGAGGCGCTAGCACGCCGTATGAGCGAACTTGAAAAACGCATCGCAGAGCTAGCTACGAGCGAAGAATTAAAGGCAATGCGCCCTGAATTAGACGGCTCGCAAGTAATGGAGTTTCTTAAAATTAAGCCAGGTCGAGACATCGGGGATGCGCTTGAATTTCTTATGGAAATCCGCATTGAAGAAGGTTTGCTCGGCGATGAGATAATTCGTGAGCGCCTTAAATCGTGGTGGGACTTGCGAACTGGTTAATTTATTAATTTTCAGTTTCTAATCTTGTTACTTAAATGTTACAGTCTAAATAATTATGACACGCAAGACCGAAAGTACAGACACCGATGAGACGCGCGCCGATAATTCTGTTGGCGAAATTGATCATCGTCTAACACGACGTGCTCAAATAAATAATTTTCGTCGCGGAGAAGTTTCTCGCGATACTTTGTGCGATGCACATCCAGAGTTGTTGCGCGTCGCTCGAAACTTCGGTCGATCAACTCGCGTCAAGTGCCCGATTTGTGTCAACGACCAACTTGTTACGGTGTCGTATGTTTTTGGTCCGCGGTTGCCGAGCCATGGCCGGTTTATTGCTACTCGAGCCGAGGTCGAAGAGTTTGATTTTCGTCCAGAGCGTTTCACGGCCTATTTAATAGAGGTCTGTCGAAGTTGCTCGTGGCACCACCTGCTAAAAACTCGGGTGCTAGGTGGGCGGCGCAAGTCTCGAAAGTCGGCAGCCTCTCAATAACCCTGCAACAGGGATGTGGCACTGTGTGTTTGTGCCGTTACACTTTCAAATTCACATACCTGCCCCTTCGGGGGCCCCAATTAATCGTTGGGTCCGAAGGGAGTTTTTACGTCCATGCGAACATACGAATTAATGGTTATTGTCAGCGGCAAACTTGAAGAGTCCGCAGCCCACAACTGGATCAGTGTTGTTACTAAATCAGTAATTACTGCCGGTGGCAAAGTTCATGGCACACCTGATTGGTGGGGTAAGCGTCGTTTGGCTTATCCAATTAAAAAACAAGAAGATGGTTATTACGCAATTTTCAATATCTCAGCGCCAGGTGGTGCACTCGACGAAGCCGAGCGTGCCATGCGAATCGCAGATGATGTTCTAAGACACAAACTCCTCCGCCTTCCTGATGACGAAGCCGCACGTCGTGGCATGACCGTCTCGGCTTAAGAATATTTACAAAAGAAATAAAGGGATAAAATGGCTGACAACAGCATCACACTCGTCGGAAACTTACCTCGCGACCCAGAAATCCGATTTACTGCCACTGGCCGAGCAGTCGCGTCGTTCAGTATGGGTGTCGGTCGTCGATACCAGGTCAACGGTGAATGGCAAGAACAAACTTCTTGGTTCAATGTCACTGCTTGGGGCCAACTCGGTGAGAACGCAGCGGCAACTTTAGTTAAAGGGTCGCGAGTCGTCGTGACCGGTCGACTAGAGCAACGCGAATACACATCCCGCGAGGGCGAGAAGCGCACAGCGATTGATGTCGTGGCAGATGACATTGGGCCAAGTTTGCGTTGGGCAACGGCAACTGTTGTGCGTACACCAAAGCAAGAAGGTCAAGGTGGCGGAGCAGCAAACAACCGCTCAGCAAACTCAGGTACAAACCCGGGCACCGAAGCAACGCCATTTGATGGCGAAGAACCATTCTAGAAAATTAATTATTTCAATAAAAACATCACTAAAGCATCAATTAAGCAATAAAAACAAACTCGACGATTAAGGACATTCCCAATGACAAGTAAATCCAACAAGTTACGTGCCCAAAAAGCGTTGTTGCGCAAACCAAAGAAGCGCTCAAATGTTGTAGTCAAAGAAAAGATCGGCTTTGTTGACTATAAAGATGTCAATTTACTGCAACGGTTTATGTCAGATCGCTCGAAGTTGCGTGCGCGAAGAATGAACGGCAACAACGTTCAACTCCAACGAGATATCGCAACAGCAGTTAAGAACGCTCGTGAAATGGCATTGTTGCCATACATGAAACAGGTTTCTGCGGCACGCGCGCCACGAGAGCGTGGCGAAAACGGGTCTGACGATCGAGACCGCGACCGTGGTCCACGTCGTCCACGCCGCGACGACTCAGCGCCGCGTAGTTCGGTCACTGTTTCTGAAACAGTAGAAGTAGCGCCAAATATCACAGCAGAAATATCAACCGAAGTTATTGTCGACGGAGCAGCATCATGAAAATCCTTCTTCGATCTGATGTCAAGGGTGTGGGCCGTCGCGGCGACATTGTCAATGTGTCTGCAGGTCACGCTCGCAACTTTTTGTTGCCGAATGATCTTGCTGTTGTTGCTAACGACGGCACGGTTGCCCAAGCCGAGGTCATGCGCAAAGCGCAAGAACTTAAGGCCGCAACAGATCGTGAATCTGCACGTAGCCTTGCCTCTTCATTAGCCACAAAGGTCATTACCATTTCGGCTAAGGCAGGCAACGAGGGGCGTTTGTTCGGCTCAATAACTTCTACAGAAATCGTGAAGGCAATATTTGACCAGACGGGTGCAACGATTGATCGCAAGCAAGTGCAACTAGAAGCTCCGTTGCGACAACTAGGCGAGCATGTAGTTGTTGTTGAATTATTTGCAGAAGTCTTAACTAATATGTCGGTAAACATCGTCTCTAAATAGAGTTGATTTTTAGTTGCGCATACGGTTTTACCAACACAGTTATCAACGTAGTTATCAACACAGTTATCCACATGAAAATCACAGGGTTATACCGCTAGTAATCAACAGGCAAATCAAGGCATTGTGTAGTCATGTCAATCGCTGAATTCTCTCGTGGCGACCGCTCTGGTGTTCAGCAGCGACAAACAAATCGAATTCCCCCGCACAGCATTGAAGCAGAAGCATCGTTGCTCGGCGCAATGTTGTTGTCTCAAGAAGCAGTTGCTGTTGCGTTTGAACGAGGCGTTAGGTCAGAAGAATTTTATAAGCCTGCGCACCAACATATATTCGATGCGATTCGGTCGCTCAATACTGCGGGCGAGCCTGTTGATCCGATAACAGTTGGTGAAGAATTACGGCGAAATAGTTTGCTTGACGGAATGGGCGGAATCGATTCGCTGCTGACTTTACAAAATGCAACGCCAGCAATTACGAGTGCTGATCGTTATGCGAAAATTGTTCGTGAAACCGCATCACTTCGCCGGCTTTTGGCGGTTGCATCAGAAATCGCCGAGATCGCTTACAGCGGGCCAGAAGATGTAGCGAAAGCTATTGACGATTCCGAATCAAAAGTATTTGACGTGTCAGAAAGCAATATCGGTGATGCATCTCAACCACTTAAGAATTTGGTTGAAGACGCAATGGAGAAGTTAGAAGACCGCGCAAATAATAAAGAAGCAATAACCGGCACGGCAACTGGCTTAGCCGGTTTAGATAAAATTTTGCTCGGCCTTCAACCGGGTACCTTAAATATTCTTGGTGCTCGCCCTGCAATGGGAAAGTCGGCGCTCGCACTTGGTATTGCTGTGCATGTTGCGCGTAACTCTGGTAAACCAGTTCTGTTCTTTTCTCTTGAAATGGGAAGCGCAGAACTTGTGCAAAGAATTTTGGCAAGCGAAGCCGGAGTCGACTCGGCAGTATTGCGCAGCGGTCGCCCAACACCAAATGACTGGACAAAGATCGGACACGCGGTAGGTCGCCTTGATGTGCCGTTGATTATTGACGACAGCCCAGGCACATCAGTTGGCGCGATTCGTGCGAAGGCTCGAAGAACCCTTAGTCGTCAAGGTGATCTCTCGCTCATAGTGATCGACTATCTACAACTCATGGGTGGCGATGGCCGACCAGAGAACAGGCAACTTGAAGTCAGCGAGATTAGTCGTAAGTTAAAGCTGCTAGCCCGCGAGTTTAAGATTCCAATTCTCGCTCTTAGTCAGTTGAGCCGCGGATTAGAAGCACGTACAGATAAGAGGCCAACACTTTCTGACTTGCGTGAATCTGGCGCACTCGAACAAGATGCCGACGTGGTGATGTTCTTGTATCGTGACGAGGTTTACAACCCCGATAACAAAGACGAACTTGGCGCAGCAGAATTAAGTATTTCAAAGCATCGTGCTGGCCCACTCGGCAAAGTGCGTCTCGCTTGGCTTGGTGCATACACACGGTTCGAAAACTTTGCAACAGATTCAAATTCAGACTTATAACTACTTAAAACAATAAAGGCACAAACGATGTTTCTTGGAGACGATTTACTTGCGTGGCTAGTTATCGCATTAGGTGGCGCAATGTGCGCAGGCAACATTGCTGCATTAGTTCGTCCGCCGAAAAAGCGCCGCGACGCGAACGATTTAGTAAAAGCACCAATATTGCGCAGTTTAATAATGGCGACAATTGGTGGCATAGCCGCTTTGTGGTCGCTAGTTAGTTTGTTTTAAATTAAATAATTCACCAGTCGTTAGATCGGCGTGATTCTTTTTTCTTGCTGGCGTGACGTTTGCCTTCAAGTCGTCGCTCAATAGACCCTCGGGTCGGTTTTGATTTTCTTCGTTGCGGGCTTGCTGGTTTCGCGACACTGTCAAGCATCTCTGTCAGTTGACTTAAACAAAGTTGGCGGTTACGCCATTGACTTCGACTTGTTTGACTTGTTACGCGAACCGTTTGTGGCCATTTTATTTTTACTCGCCTCAACAAGATTTCCGACCCAGTGATCGCATCAGTTTCAACAACCAGAGTTGCTTTTGATGAAGTTTTATTTATGTGTTGCCCACCCGCACCGCTTGAACGGGCGAAACTCCAATTCAATGCACTACTTGGCACGACTAAACCACTCGAGGTTCGGAGGTCTTCGTCGGGTTTCACTTTGGTAATTCTTGCTTAAGTTTTGAGCGGGTGACGGGAATCGGACCCGCGTATTCAGCTTGGGAAGCTGATGTTCTACCACTGAACTACACCCGCAATTAGATAGTTGAGCGTATCAAGCTGTTTTTATGCCCCAAATTATAGAATCGCAAATAATTTACTAAGGTTGCATGGTTGTGATTCTGTCTGATCGAACCATTAGAGAGGCGTTGGCCCAAAAAAGGATCGTAATTGATCCGCTAGATGATTCGTGTATTCAGCCTTCTTCTATCGATGTCAAAGTTTCAAACCTGTTTCGGGTGTTTCGAAATCACACGGCAAGCACAATTGACGTCAAGCGTGATCTTTCTGAACTCACAGAACTAGTTGAGATTGATCAAGACGGGGTGTTCATGTTGCACCCAGGAGAATTTGTTCTCGGTTCAACCCTTGAGAGAATCGGACTCGCAAATGATCTAGTTGGTCGAGTCGAGGGAAAAAGCTCTTTAGGTCGTCTTGGTTTATTAATTCACTCGACTGCGGGTTTTATCGACGCAGGTTTCGACGGTCACATCACACTTGAACTTTCAAATGTTGCAAATCTGCCGATCACGATTTATCCATCAATGAAAATTGGTCAGGTTAGTTTTATGACGATGACCACCCCAGCAGATAAACCTTACGGTTCAGGTGCAAGCGGTTCTAAATACCAAGGTCAACGCGGCCCGACGCCGAGTCAGTACTTCAAAAACTTTAAGTAATTAACTAAAGCTCGGCGAACTCGTTGCGCTATTTGATACTGCGAGCGGCGCACTTTGATTAGCAACTGACCGCTCACCGTTTTCGATGGCATCAAGCAAGTGAATTGCAATGTCACCAACTTTTATTTCAGACTCGTCTTTGCCGGCACCTTTGACACCGTCATCGAGCATGATGTAGCAAAACGGACACGCAGTTGCGACACGAGTGGCCCCGGTAGCGATTGCTTCACGGGCACGCTCATCGTTAACTTTGGTGCCGATATCTTCTTCCATCCACATTCTTGCTCCACCTGCACCACAGCACATGCCGTTTGTGCCGTTGCGTGGCATCTCGACAATTTCAATTCCTTTGATTGAGCCCACAACTTTGCGGGGTGCAATGTAAACATCATTGTGACGACCGAGGTAACACGAGTCGTGATAAGTGATTCGCTCCTCAAGCGTGGCGTTAGATACGTCTAACTTTCCGGATTCGATTAGATCTTCAAGCAACTGCGAGTGGTGAATTACTTCGTAGTTGCCACCCAATTGCGGATATTCATTTTTTAACGTGTTGAAGCAGTGTGGACACTGAGTAATAATTTTCTTCACTCCCATACCGTTAAGCATTTCAACATTTGGCATAGCCAACATTTGAAATAAATATTCGTTTCCGCTGCGGCGCGCACTGTCGCCAGTGCACATTTCGCTTGGGCCCAGTATCGCCACATCAATGCCTGCTCGCTTTAGCAACTTAGCCATCGACTGCGTGACCTTTTTATTTTTGTCATCAAAGCTGCCAGCGCAACCGACCCAATAAAGATATTCATTCGTAAACGGTGCGCCTGGGTCAAGAACCTGAACGTCTAAATCCTTTGCCCACTCGCCACGATCTGTCTGGCTCATACCCCAAGGGTTTCCCTGGTTCTCCATTGCTCGATAGGCGTTTCCGAGTTGTGCCGGAAAATTGCTTTCCATTAGCGAAAGATATCGACGCATGTCGAGTATCTTGTCAAGAATTTCGATGTTGACCGGACAAATTTCGTCGCATGCTTTGCAGCTTGTGCAAGACCAAATTTCTTCAGCAGTTATTCGTTCGAATAATAAGTTGGCACCGACTTTGATTTCGGCATCCGCACTCAATGGTGGTGAAACTTTGCCACCTGGCGCGTGAGCTGCAGTTGCTGCCATTACTTCACCGCTCTTAAGAATAATTTCGCGTGGATCAAGTGGCTTGCCAGTGGCATGAGCAGGGCAGACACTCGTACAACGGCCACACATTGTGCACGCATCTAGATCAAGTAGTTGCTTCCAAGTAAATTCTTCAACCACATGTACACCAAATGATTCAAGTGAAGTCTCGGTGAGGTTTGGCATTGCCTTCATCGCGCCCTTTGGTCGTTCGCGATCTTTGAGATACATGTTGAGTGGCGAGGTGAACATGTGGCGCAACATTGTGATTGGCAAAATCGCCAAGAAAACAATAAAAGTCAATACGTGCGCAACCCACCAACCTTGGTGCCAAGTTGTCAGGGTTGAGGCGCTCGAACCATTAACAAGTTGTGCGAGCGGATAACCAACAACGCTCCACTTCTCGTGATCAAGATTTTCGCCGGCTGCTTGTCCTTGGGCGATACGAAACATTTCAGCACCAAAACCTGTGACACCGATTGCTAACAACACGCCAAGAATCAGCGCGTGTTCTGGTTTTGTTTTAATCCGAATGCGATACGGGCGTTGCACATACCGGCGCAAGATCGCCCATACGACACCACCAGTGAATACGACACCTGCGACATCTCCGACAAGTGCATAACCGCGATAAACGTCGCCATGGAGAAACTTAAGTTGCTCTGGCATCTGATGATCAATTTCTAAAACTGTTGTCACTCCGAGTAAAACTAGGAACCCAAAATAAATCATTGAGTGCATTAAGCCAGCAGCGCTATCACGCAAAAGTGTGCGCATATAAACACCAGATCGATAATCAGCAAGGCGTCGTTTGGCATTTTTTGTTGTTGTCTTGCGTTTGTCTGGTGCACCACGCTCCCAGTTGCGAATGCGGTCAGCAAACCGCAACGATCCCCAAATCAACATCATTGGGATAACCGTGTAGAACGCAACTCGTAAAGCAGTTGGTATTCCACCAAATACTTCGCGGTGAATAAGAGAAGTGTTTTCCCAACCAGTTAACTGTGGAATAATTCCAGAGATCAGCGTGAAAGAGCCGATACCAATACCGAAAGCAATAGAAAGTTGGTATGGCTTAAAACGCTTTTTTATAGATGCATCGGTTGTCATGATTTAGTTACTTTTCTTTTGTGAGATTGACGAATCTCAGACTAGTTTTCTCAGCCGAAATAAGCGCGATCCAGATCACGAATACGCGTTGCAAGTGCCGCAAAAAGTTTGTGAGTTAGTGCAGGAACTTTGTCAATTACGCGAAGGAAGTTTCCTCGGCTAATTACAAGTACTTGGCATTCTGTATCGCAAGTGACTGTTGCTGTGCGTGGTCCATGATCAAGCAGAGACAACTCGCCAACGACCGAGCCAGTGCTGATTGTGGCGACTTTTTTGCCACTCCGCTTCACTGTGGCTTTGCCGCTCAAAATTATGAAAGCTTCTTTGCCAGGGTCGCCCTGTTTTGTCAAGATTTCGCCTTTTTCAAGAGTTATGCGATCACCAGCCTTGGCAATTTTTTCTAAATCCTTCGAAGAGCATGAAGAAAACAATGGGGAATATCGGAGATGTTTTAATGAGTTTTTAAGATCAGCCATGGTTTACATAGTAGATCAATTGAGCAGCACTATTTTCGAGAATGCCAACAAGCAGATTTTGTTGGTTTTCTAATATCGGTTAGTTGCTCAGTTATTGACTAACGCCTTTTGATTGGTCAGCTACGGCCTGCGTGGCTTTGGCTATTTCGCTTTGGTCACCAAGATATTCAACGTTTTTCATGACCAACGCTGTATCTGAGCGATTGTTTGAAGCCTTCAAAAACTCGTATCGCCGAGGCACCCCTGTTGGGACGTTGAATTCAGAAATTTGTTGTGGGTTTAGCTTTTCTAAATACATGACCAATGCTCGAAGAGAATTGCCATGTGCGGTTATCAAAATATTTTTGCTATTTTTTAGTTCTGGTGCAATATGGGCCTCAAAGTATGGCACGACGCGGGTAACTACATCTTTTAGACACTCGGATGCCGGAAGTTTCTCAACTGGAATATTTTTATATTTTAAATCGTGCGTGGGATGTTCTGGGCTTGACATATCTACCGGTGGCGGGGCGGTGTCATAACTGCGTCGCCAAATATTTGTTTGATCGGCGCCATACTTTGCCGTGGTGGATTTCTTGTCGAGCCCTTGTAGCGCACCATAATGGCGCTCGTTGAGATGCCAATCTTGACAAACTTCAACTTTGCTTTGACCGAGTGCGCTTAGCGCAATTCGATTAGTTTCGATGGCTCGAATTAGCATCGAGGTGAATACAAGATCAAATACAATGCCAGCCTTAAGCAATGTCTCACCTGCCGCTTTCGCTTCTTGTTCGCCCTTTGGCGTGAGAGGCACATCGTGCCATCCGGTAAACAAATTCTGGGCGTTCCATGTGCTTTGGCCATGCCGCAATAACACCAATATGCCGGTCATTTAAGTCTCACAAGATAAATCGTAGGTGCTCAACATGGCTAATAATAGAGTATGACGATCGACAGTTCATTTGATGTAGTTGTAGTTGGGTCAGCAAACTTAGACCTCGTCGCGCGAACACATAGATTGCCAAAACCCGGCGAGACAGTTGCCGGATCAAACTATTTTGAGTTCTGTGGAGGCAAAGGAGCCAACCAGGCAATCGCTGCCTCGCGTGCTGGCGCGAGAACAGCTTTTATCGGGGCATTGGGCAATGATCATGCCGGCGAAACTTTGCGGTCCGCATTTAAGAACGACGATGTTGATATTTCTGCAGTGCAGGTCGTAAGCGAACCGACAGGCCGAGCTTTGATCGGCGTCAGTGATGATGGTGAAAATTCGATCATCGTTGTACCTGGTGCTAACCACGCAATCACGATTGGCGACATTGAGCGAAATGCGAAAATTATTGCTTCAGCAAAAGTTTTACTTTGTCAGTTAGAAGTGCCACTTGAAGTTGTGCAGCGCGCATTTGAACTGGCAGGCAAAAATTCGATCCGAATTTTAAATCCTGCTCCTGCACAGTCATTATCTAAAGAACTACTGCAACTCGTTGATGTGATAACTCCAAACGAACATGAAATGAAGTTGCTCGGCGGATCAAACATGTTGCTTAAGCACGGCGTGCAAACAATTATTGTTACACAAGGCGCTCTGGGCGCTTTGATGATTACCGAGAAGGGCGAAACACAGATTCCGCCTTTCAAAGTTGACCCGGTTGATTCGACGGGGGCGGGGGATGCATTTTGTGGAATGCTGGCGGCTCGACTGGCAATTGGTGAATCAATGCAAAATGCATTGAGAGCAGCGGTGGTTTCTGGCGCTTTAGCTACCTTGACTGAAGGTGCAGTGCCATCTTTGCCCTTATGGAGTCTAGTTCTTAGCAAACTTGAGTCTATGTGACTCAAGTTATATGCGTCTAAGGTTGTAAAGACCAAAACTCTGACTTATCGTAATTTCCGCTTGCCGAAACCCCCTTCGGCAAGCACTTAACATTTACTTATAAGAGTATGGAGAAAAAACTATGTCAAAAGCAGTCGGAATCGACCTTGGAACAACCAATTCAGTCGTATCAGTTCTTGAGGCAGGCGAACCAGTCGTAGTCCCAAACTCAGAAGGTTCACGAACAACACCTTCAGTTGTTGCATTCACTAAAGCCGGTGAAGTACTAGTTGGAGAGGTTGCTAAACGTCAGGCAATTACCAACCCAGAGCGAACCTTTCGAAGCGTTAAGAGGCACATCGGTTCGTCTTGGACATCGAGTGACATTGACGGCAAAAAATATACTCCGCAAGAAATTAGCGCACGAATTTTGATGAAGTTAAAGCGTGATGCCGAGGCATATCTCGGAACATCTGTAACTCAGGCAGTTATTACTGTGCCTGCATATTTTGACGACGCACAACGAACCGCAACAAAAGAGGCTGGTCAAATAGCTGGTCTTGAAGTTTTGCGAATCATTAATGAGCCAACCGCAGCAGCACTTGCATACGGTCTCGAAAAAGGAAGCGAAGACGAGACGATTCTCGTATTTGACTTAGGTGGTGGAACCTTTGACGTCAGCGTTCTCGAAATCGGTGACGGAGTTTTTGAAGTCAAGAGCACTCATGGTGATACTCATCTTGGTGGAGACGATTGGGATCAACGAATAATTGACTGGCTTGTAAAAGAATTTAAGGCTGCTCATGGCGTCGACCTCGGTACTGACCGCATGGCGACACAAAGATTGAAAGAAGTCGCTGAAAAAGCGAAAATTGAATTGTCACAAGTTCAACAAACGCAGATCAACTTGCCGTTTATCACTGCAACGCCAAGTGGGCCATTGCATTTGGATGTTTCATTGAGTCGTTCAAAGTTTCAAGAGTTGACGAATGATTTATTAGAGCGTTGTCGTAAGCCATTTGAGCAAGCGATCACTGACGCAGGAATCACTAAGGATCAAATTAAGCATGTGATTTTGGTGGGCGGTTCAACGCGAATGCCAGCAGTGCTTGATTTGATTCAGTCAATGACTGGAAAAGAACCAAACCGCTCGGTCAACCCTGATGAAGTGGTTGCCGCCGGCGCCGCAATTCAAGCTGGTGTATTACGCGGCGATGTTAAAGATGTGTTGTTGCTTGACGTAACACCATTGTCGTTGGGTATTGAAACGAAAGGTGGCGTGATGACAAAACTCATCGAGCGGAACACAACGATTCCAACTCGTCGAACCGAAGTATTTACAACAGCAGACGATATGCAACCATCAGTTGAAATTCATGTGTTGCAAGGTGAGCGCGAAATGGCAAGTTACAACAAAACACTCGGCAAGTTTCAACTCGTCGATCTTCCGCCAGCGCCGCGCGGTGTGCCACAAATCGAAGTTACTTTCGACATTGATGCCAACGGCATCGTGCACGTATCAGCCAAAGATCGAGCTACCAGTAAAGAACAATCAATGACAATCACTGGCCAGTCGTCGCTTTCAAAAGATGACATTAACAAGATGGTCAAAGATGCCGAAGCGCACGTAGAAGAAGATAAGAAGCGTCGCGAGGAGGCAGAAATCCGTAACAACGCAGATTCCTTGGTTTACCAAACAGAAAAAGTGCTGCGTGAGCAAGGTGAAAAGCTTTCTGAAGAAGAGCGCTCTGCAGTCGAAGGGCCACTTGCAGATCTGAGGGCGGCGTTAAACGGCAGCGATAACGAGACAATCAAGAGCGCGACAGAAAAACTTATGACTGCCAGCCAAGCTTTCAGTCAAAAACTTTACGAAGCAGCAGCCCGTGATACGAATGCAGCGGGAACATCTGCTTCCGGGCAGGCGGCAGGCGAAAACGACTCTGACATTGTTGACGCTGAAATCGTCGACGAGAAATAATCCCAGAGATTTAAATTATTATGGATGAAGAATTTGCTGATGAAATAGCTGAAGAAATAACCGGGATACCCGACCAACAAGAGGTAGCAACGCCCATCGAAGAGTTGAGCATTGAATCTCTTGTTGAGCAACTCACCAAAGAGCGCGATGAATTTAAAGATATGGCTTTGCGTGTTCAGGCAGAGTTTGAAAATTTTCGCAAGCGATCAGCAGTGCAACAAATTGACGAAGTCGACCGCAATACGGGTCGATTGGTTGAAGGTCTGTTGGCGGTACTTGATGCCTGTGAGGCGGCTGTAGTTCACGACTTAAATGGTGTTGAGCCAATTTTGAGTTCGCTTTTACTGGCTTTAAACAAGCAAGGCTTAGAAGTCTTAGAACTACAAGACACAGTGTTTGATCCCAGTCTGGCTGAAGCAGTAGTTCATGAGGCTGCAGATATAGAAAATAGCGAAACGATCGTGACCGAAGTTTTGCGAACCGGGTATCGCTGGAAAGGCCGCGTATTGCGCGCCGCCATGGTCAAGGTAAAGGGTTAAAGCAAGGCGACGTGCGATGACAGCACAACGAGAATGGTTCGAAAAAGATTACTACGCCGTACTCGGCGTCAATAAAGATTCGCCAGCCAAAGAAATCACAAAGACTTATCGCAAACTTGCGCGCAAATATCATCCTGATACGAATCCAAATAACGCGTCTGCTGAAGAAAAATTCAAAGATATCTCTGCGGCTTACGACGTTCTAAGTGATGAATCTCGTCGTCGCGAATATGACGAGGTTCGACGTGCAGGGCCTTCAGCATTTTCTGGACATGGCGGAGCAGGTTCGCAACATTTTGATGCGGGTGGACAAGACATCAGTGACCTGATCGGTCAGATGTTTGGTGGTCGTGGGCCTCGTTCACGTGGCGCTACTGGCCCACAACGTGGCAACGATGTTGAGGCTTCGATAACTCTTGAATTCGTAGATGCTGTTCGAGGCGTGACGACATCATTGCACTTAACTTCCGAAGTCCAGTGTCAAACTTGTTCTGGTTCGGGCGCTAAACCCGGCACATCTGCCAAACGATGCACACAATGTGCTGGTCGCGGAGTTGTCGAAGAAGATCAGGGTCCGTTTGCATTTTCATCAGCGTGCCCAAGATGCAGTGGTCGTGGTTCAACTATTGAAAACCCATGTCGAAGTTGTAAAGGTATTGGTACCGAAGTTCGCGCTCGAGAAGTAAATGTGCGAATTCCTGCTGGTGTCGACAACGGCCAGCGAATTCGACTTAAGGGTCGTGGTGCGCCGGGTCGTAATAATGGATTGGCTGGAGACCTGTTTGTAGTTTGTAATGTTGTCGCACATCATTTGTTTGGTCGCGAAGGCAAGAATCTGATATTGCGACTTCCAATAAGTTTTACTGAAGCTGTGTTGGGCGCAAATATTGAAGTGCCAACACTTGATGGTGAACCAGTGACTCTGAAATTGAAACCAGCTACTCAGTCTGGCTCGCGTCACCGAGTCAAAGGCAAAGGTCTTCAAACGGCTGGCGAATCTGGAGATTTAATAGTCACAGTTGAAGTTGTGGTTCCAAAAGAGTTAACAAAGCAAGAGCGCGCCGCAATTGAAGAACTCGCTCGTGTCAGCAAAGAGTCTGTGCGAAGTCATATTCATTAATGATTTATCAATAGAGAGGTGTTATGGATTTTGAAACACAAGCCGTATATGTAATTTCGGTAGCCGCAGAACTGGCTGGCATGCATCCACAAACTTTAAGAATTTATGAGCGCCGCGGATTGGTGCAACCGGCGCGAACCGCAGGTGGCAAACAGCGGCGATACAGCAATGCAGATATTGCGCAGTTGTTGCGCATCTCTCAACTTGCCGAGATCGGTATGAACCTTGAAGGTATTCGTCAAGTCATGGCTCTCGAAATTGAGGTAGCTGAACTAAAAAAAGAAGTTAAAACATTGCAACATCAACTTGCGCAGTCAACTGCCGACACCGCAACTCGCTTCGGGCTGGTGCCTTTACGCCAGTCAGTTACTGTTTTTGGCAGTCGACCAAGCATTTTCAATAAGGACCGTTGAGTAAAGCCGAGTAGACTTTTAACACGTCCCTATAAGTTCTAATTAAGGCCTAATTAAGTAGGAGCGTTTGATGCCTGTAACTGTCGTTGTTGGAACCCAATGGGGTGACGAAGGCAAGGCAAAAGTGATTGACTTACTTGCTGAGTCGCATCAAATCGTCGCTCGTTATCAAGGTGGGCACAACGCAGGCCACACAGTTGTTGTTGGTGATCAAAAATACGCTTTACAACTAGTCCCAAGTGGTGTGTTCTATGAGCACGTCACACCAGTAATTGGCAATGGTGTTGTCGTAGATATGCCGACATTGTTTAACGAAATCGACACACTCGAATCTCGCGGAATTTCTTGTGCACGATTGAAAGTGTCGAGTCTTGCCCATTTAATTTTTCCTTGGCATCAGTCGCATGACGCTTTGAGTGAATCTGGTTTGGGTGAAAATAAAATTGGTACAACGCTTAAAGGAATTGGCCCCGCATATGCCGACAAGGCTCGCCGAGTCGGTATTCGTGTTGGGGATGTGCGGGATCCAAAAAGATTTAAAACTCACGTATACGAACGCGCTGTCGCAGAACAAAAAGTGTTAAGTGCACTCGGCGGCGAGAAGTTAGAAATTGATGCGATCGTTGCAAAGTTTGTTGATTTGGGTGCGCGTTTGGTGCCTTATGTTTGTGACACGGTTAATTTTTTACACGAATCTCTAGAACGAAAAGAAAATCTGCTTCTTGAAGGTGCTCAAGCAACATTTTTAGATATTGATCACGGAACATATCCGTTTGTGACGTCATCGAATCCAATTGCTGGCGGGGCATGTGCTGGTGCCGGACTTGGGCCTCGAGACATAACACGGATTGTTGGCATCGCTAAGGCGTATACAACAAGAGTTGGCAGTGGTCCGTTTCCATCAGAATTGATTGGAGAGTTGGGCGACAAAGTTGTAGATATCGGCCATGAGTTTGGAACGGTTACAGGTCGTCGTCGTCGACCAGGCTGGTTGGATTTGGTGATGTTGCGCCATGCTGTTCGTCTTAATTCGCTAACAGAAATTGCGCTCACAAAACTTGATGTCTTGGACACATTTGAAAATGTACGAGTATGTGTGGGCTATGAGTTGAACGGCAAGTCACTTGCGGGTTATCCAGATGACGCACAACTGCTCGGCGAAATTACCGCCAAGTACGTAGATCTTCCAGGCTGGAAATCCTCGGTACGTATGATTCGTAGTTATAAAGATCTACCAAAGCAAGCGAGATCATTAATTGAACTTGTTGAACAGCGCTGTGGCGTACCGGTGTCAATTATCGGGGTCGGTCCAGAGCGTAATGAATGTGTGGTCCGTTGATGATTGAGCGATACAGCCTGCCAGAAATGGCAGAAATTTTTTCGGATGTGTCAAAATTTCGCCGCTACTTAGAAATCGAATTATTAGCCACTTCGGCACATTGCGAACTCGGTGTTGTGCCACGTGATCATGCGCAGATTTGTCGCGACCATGCCCCAAAAGTTGATAGCGAATTTGTGACAGCTGTAAGTGAGCGAGAACGAGTTACTGATCACGATGTTGCTGCTTTTGTTGATGTTGTTCAACAGCAAATCGGCATGCCGGCTGGTGCATGGATTCATCATGGACTGACAAGTTCGGATGTTGTTGATACTGCATGGTGTTGGATGTTGCGAGACGCGGCGACTTTGATTGATAACGCACTTGTTGATTTTTGCGAAGCGGTGGTTGCGCTTGCCGAGAAGCATCGCGACACAGTAATGATCGGTAGAACTCATGGCATGCATGCTGAGCCAACAACGTTTGGCGCCAAAGTTGCGCTATGGGCATTGCAGTTGCGTCGAGATCGTGATCGGTTAGATGCCGCATCGAAAAGAATCGCAGTGTGCAAACTTTCAGGCGCGGTTGGCACGTATTCAAATATTGATCCACGCGTAGAACTGAGTGTTGCAAAAGCACTCGGCTTGCAAGCAGTGCCGGCGACTCAAGTCATCGCCCGAGATCGTCACGCTGAATATTTGTGGGCGTGCGCAAGCATCGGCACAACAATTGAGACAATTGCTGTTGAGTTGCGACACTTGCAACGCACAGAAGTAAACGAGGTGCGTGAAGGATTCACTTCAGGCCAAAAAGGCAGTTCGGCTATGCCGCATAAACGAAATCCGATCTCGTCTGAGACTTTGACAGGTTTGTCTCGGGTTTTGCGAGCAAATCTTCAAGTCGGTTTGCAAGATGTTGCGCTTTGGCATGAGCGTGATATTTCTCATTCTTCGGCAGAACGAATTGTCTTACCAGATTCGTCAATGCTGGCTTATTACATGTTGCGACGAGCCACGAGGTTGATTACGAATCTTGAAGTCGATAGTGCACAAATGTTAAAAAATCTGCACTCAAAACATGGTGTTGTGTTTTCGCAATCCGTATTGCTTGCTCTCGTGACTTCGGGCATGTCGCGTGACGACGCCTATCGACTTGTTCAAGAACTTGCAGGGCGTGCAGTGACTGAAGAATCTCAGTTTCGTGAACTGTTGGCTGCTGACACGCGCATCGGTTTAACATCAAAACAACTAGACGAGATTTTTGATCTCAAGAAATCTGTCAAACATACAAATCGCGTCTTCGAAGCCCTTGCTTCAAAACAGTTGTAATTGATTTAAATCTAGAGATGTCCGAACTTCCACCACTTGATTTAGCGAGAGAAGCATTGCGTGAACATATTCTTCTCCATTCATTGAAGACAGGCTCGTTCACTCTTAAATCTGGAAAATTAAGCAACTGGTTTCTCGATTCGAAACAAACAGCGTGTCGCAGTGATGGCATCTTGCTTGTCAGTGATGTCGCATTAGAAATGTTGCCACCAGAAATTGACGCGATTGGCGGGCTAACGATGGGTGCTGATCCAGTTGCATTTGGCATCGCCGCAGTTGCAGCAACACGGGGCAGAGTGTTGCGCAGTTTCAGTGTGCGCAAAGAGAGCAAAGATCACGGCATTACTGGTCGCATTGCAGGTGCACTGCAGCCTGGCGATCGTGTGGCAATCGTTGAAGACACCGTTACGCGTGGCACTTCGCTATTCGAAGCCGTTGAAGTTGTTAGAGCTTTCGGCGCAACACCGGTGTTTATAACAGTGATCGTTGATCGGGGCGGTACGTGCGCGGCAATGGCGACCGAAGCAAAAATAACATATCAACCAATGCTCAGCGCACCCGATCTTGGTTACGCTTTTGGATCATGAACACTCGTTCAATTTTTACTAAGTCGTTATTCTCAATTTGCCTGTTGCTTGGCACAGTCGGTTGTTCAAGTTCAACATCTGATTCTGGCGACGACACAAAATCGGAAGTAATCTCAGACGAGACATCTGCAACAGCGACCGACGAAGTTGTCGAGATTTCAGTAATCATCGGTCAAACTTCGGGTTCGGCAATCGCTTATCAAGCAACACTTGGCTCAACGGTGCGACTCAAAATTCTTAACCCAGACGCTGACGACGAGTTTCACCTGCACGGGTACGATCTCGATGGCGGGGTCACCCCAGCCGGCCAAGAAGCAATCATCGAATTTATGGCCGACAAACTTGGCACTTTTGATCTCGAGAGCCACGTCACCGGCGAATGGATTCTCACACTCGTCGTCGAAGAATAATCGTCACACGCCAGCCAAGATTTTTCGCCGCTCCACGCACGATTAATTAATTATCTAGTTTTCTAATTGTGGTCGGGACCGGCGTCGATC
>ERZ889217.175-NODE-175-length-41977-cov-11.072921_pt1 | contig 41977 bp, 37 predicted proteins | sample MGYA00521098_ERZ889217 | MGnify/ENA primary metagenome ERZ889217 (study PRJEB32303, sample SAMEA104408613) | aquatic metagenome | biome: Brackish water; feature: Pelagic; material: water | place: Baltic Sea | collected 2014-06-10T22:04:00 | depth 2,362 m ... | reverse complement strand
AGCAACTGATTTCTACTAGAAGGGGACCCGTAATTCTACGAATCCCCCTAAGTGGAGCTGGGGGGAATCGAACCCCCGTCCCTCAGCCGGTGGACGAACTTGCTACAACCATTCCCGGCATTGCCTCTGACGCTGAGACACCGACGGGTCGGCTGCAGGCTCAAGGCCTACCACGCATCGTCTTTCCGACATGTCAGCGGTCTTTCTCGCCGTCAGCAGTCTTTCCTGCCGTCATCCCCCACTTCTGTTGCCGGGCTGTGGTGGAGTGGCCCCGTGCGACATTTCTGCTCACGATGACTCTTCACTCATCTGATTAGATCAGGCGGCGAGAGCGAACTGCTCATCGGCAATTCTTGTGTTTTCCCCGTTTTACGAGTCTGAGAAACTCGGGTTGCAAACTCGAACAGCGTTACTGACGTCGAATCCAGTCAGCCCCGTGATCAATATGTAGAAGCGAACACTAGCTGGTAATTCGGCTCGTTCGTTCTCAGGAATCCACCAAAGAGCCCGACGATCAAGCGTTGTCGTACTTGGCAGCTCGGTTGAACGCGGTTTCGATCTCGCGATCGTGGTCACGTTCGGCCAAGTTCTGACGTTTGTCACCCTTGGTCCGACCCTTGGCGAGCCCGATCTCGAGCTTGGCTCGACCGTCTTTCCAATACAGCCGCAACGGCACGATGGTCAGCCCGCCCTGAGCGGTACGCGCATCGAGCTTGTCGATTTCGGCACGGTTCAAGAGCAGCTTGCGTTCACGGTTGGGTTCGTGGGCGCCGAATCCGATGGCGTTCGTGTACGGCGGGATGTGAATGCCGTCGAGCCACATTTCACCGCGCCGCACGCGGGCGTAGCCTTCGGCGATTTGGGCGTTTCCCTCACGTAGCGACTTCACCTCGCTGCCCGTCAGAACCATGCCGGCCTCGTAGGTGGCGAGGATCTCGTAGTCGCGGTACGCGCGCTTGTACGAAGCAATCAGCGTGAGGCCGTCGTCTTTGCCCGACCCCTTCTTGGTCTTCTTGCCCTTCTTTGCCATGCCGTAGCCAGGGTATCGGTGCGCCGCGATCGCCGGGGCGCGACGTATTCGCACACCTCAAACGGGCGCGCACACACATTGATCGGCCCTACCCTCACATGGGTGATCGAGATCTCGCGCAGCGCCTACTGCACAATGGTCGGCCTCGCCCTCGACGAATACCCGCTCGAGATGTGTGGGCTGCTTGCCGGTCCAACCCCTGACCGGGCACCGATATTTACGCCATGTCGCAACGATGACCAGTCCGCCCGGGTCTACACGGTCAATCCGAGCGACTTCATGCGAGCCGAAATGGCAGCAGAAGACCTCGACTGGGAGATCAACGGCGTGGTCCACAGCCACACCCACTCCGAGCCGTACCCGAGCCCGACTGACGTTTCGGCGGCGGTGGACCCCAACTGGCACTACGTCATCGTGAGCCTCAAGCGAGGATTGCCAGAGGTGCGCAGCTATCGCATCGTCGACGGAGCGATTCTCGAAGAGCAGATCAGTATCAGCTGAGTCAGGCATTTCTTCCGGACCCGCCGTACAATCCTTACCGGTTAGGTCGGGAATAGGTTCCGAGTCGGCCAGGTTGGAAGGAACGATGAATCTCACCGCACCAGCGATGCCTGCAACGATGCACACCGATGTGCTCGCAATGATCGGCAACACGCCGGTCGTTGACGTGTCGAACCTGTCACCGAATCCGAACGTACGCATCCTCGCCAAAATGGAGATGCAGAATCCGTTTGGCTCGGTGAAGGACCGCATTGCCAAGAGCATGATCGAGGCTGCTGAAGCCGACGGTCGGCTGCAGCCGGGGCAGACAATCATCGAGCCGTCATCGGGTAACACCGGTATCGCTCTGGCCGCGATCGCGCAGTTGAGGGGCTACCCAATCAAGATCATGATGCCGACGAGCGTTTCGATCGAACGTCGACAGATGCTGGAGATTTTTGGCGCCGAAATCATCCTCACACCTGGTGAAGAAGGCTCCAACGGTGCTGTATCGCGCGCCACGGCGCTCGCCGCGGAGCACCCGGAGTGGTACTTCCCGTACCAGTATGCGAACGACGCCAACCCTCGTGCCCACTTCGAAGGCACTGGCCCTGAGATCGTGCGCGACGTCCCTGACGTCACGCACTTCGTTGCTGGCCTCGGCACAAGCGGCACATTGATGGGCACGGGTACCTTCTTGAAGCAGTACAACCCGAACATCCAAGTCATCGCCGTGGAACCGCCGTTAGGCGAGCGGGTCGAAGGCCTCCGCAACATCGGCGAGGGATATATCCCACCTGTCTTTGAGAACTGGAACGGCTACGACCTACTCGACCGTAAGCGTGTGGTTCGGCCGCGAGAGTCAATCGAATGGACTCGCAGGCTGGTCAAAGAATGCGGCATCTTTGCCGGTATCTCTGCGGGTGCAGCACTGGCCGGAGCGGCCAAGGTCGCATCGGAGATCGAGTCGGGAACCATCGTGTTCATCGTGTGCGACGGAGGATGGAAGTACCTGTCGACCGGTGCGTACACCGACGACCTCGACGTCGCTGAAGCCAACGCCGAGAAGATCATCTACTTCTGAGCAGGATCACTGCGCCACAGTGGTCCGCGTTGGCGAGCTCATCGCGTACATGGGCGTCGAACGATGGCTGACTGACGCCACGCTGCGGAATCGGTACGCTCACCGCGGTGGATGGGCCAATTGGGATGTTCGACTCGGGCTTCGGTGGTCTGACCGTTGCGCGAGCTGCCATCGATCTCCTGCCTGCGGAAGATCTTGTCTACATCGGTGACACCGGTCGGTATCCGTACGGCTCGAAACCACTGGGTGATGTGCGGGGCTTTGCTCGCGAACTTGCTCACAGCCTCGTTGATGACTACGGCGCCAAAGTCATCGTTGTTGCCTGCAACACCGCAACAGCTGCAGGCCTCGACGATCTCCGCGCCGAGCTGGGCGTGCCGGTCATCGATGTGATCCGGCCCGGTGTCAGCGCTCTCGTCCAGACGACCACAACCGGGCGCGTTGGAGTCATCGGGACCGTCGGAACGGTGTCGTCGGGCGCTTACGTTCATGCCATCGCAGCAACGGGAGCACCCGTCATTTTAACGAGCGCCGCCTGCCCCGGTTTCGTCGAGTTCGTCGAGCGCGGCCAAACGGTCGGCGACGAGGTCACTGTGTTGGCCGAACGCTTGCTGGCACCGATCCGTGACGCAGACGTCGACGCCCTCCTCCTTGGTTGCACGCACTACCCGTTCCTGGCCCGGACGATCGGCGACGTGATGGGCAACGGCGTGACCCTTGTCAGCTCGGCAGACGAAACAGCGTTCTCGCTCAAACAGACGTTGGGCGATCTCGGCTTACTCCGTGCAGTCGACCGACGGGGCCACCGCCGGTTTGTATCAAGCGGCGACATTGATCTGTTTCGCGAGCTCGGTTGTCAACTCCTCGGTCCAGAACTCGACCGAACCGAGTCATGGCCACCGCCTCGCTAGATATGCCGACCTGATTGTCGAAGCGGTCCCTCGGTGCGCGTCGATACACCGGATACGTTCACGTACATGACTCGCCCCGACGGCCGCGCCGACAACGAACTTCGCCCCTTCTCGTTCCAACGAGACTTCACCGAGATGGCCGATGGGTCGGTCCTGGTGTCGTTCGGCAACACCCGGGTGCTCTGCACCGCAAGCATCGACGAAGATGTGCCGCGTTGGATGCGCGGCTCGGGCAAGGGCTGGGTCACCGCCGAATACTCGATGCTGCCGGGAGCGTCTCCTGAGCGCATCGATCGCGAAGCCGCTCGGGGTAAGCAGTCGGGCCGGACCATCGAAATCCAACGTTTGATCGGCCGCTCGCTGCGTGCCGCCTGCGACATGGAGGCACTCGGCGAGCGGCAGGTGATTGTCGACTGTGACGTCTTGCAGGCCGACGGTGGCACCCGCACCGCTTCGATCTGTGGTGGCTTCATTGCGCTCCACGATGCACTCGAACGCGTCGTGCAACGTGGCGGCATCGCGAAGAACCCGCTCCACTCGTTTTGCTCAGCAATCAGCGTCGGCATTGTCAACGGCGCACCGGTGCTCGACCTTCCGTATGTCGAAGACAGCGTCGCCGAAGTCGATATGAATGTCGTGATGCTTCGCCCGGTCAGCGGCGGAGATGCGAGCTTTGTCGAAGTGCAGGGCACTGCCGAAGGCATGACGTTCTCCCGCTCGCAGCTCGACGCACTCCTCGGCCTCGCCGAAGGTGGGCTCGCAACGATCAGCGACGCACAGACGGCGCTGGTGGCCGACGCCCCGACGCCACGCGCTGCACGCTGAGTCAGCTGATGCAACTTGTGTGCGCATCGGCGAACCCCGACAAGGTCGCCGAGATTCAAGCACTCCTGGCGGGCGTTGTCGACCTGTTGCCGAGGCCTTCTGAGGTTCCAGATGTCGTCGAAGATGCCGACACGCTGGTCGGGAATGCGCGCCTGAAAGCGGCTGCAATCGTGGCGGCCACCGGGCTTCCTGCTGTTGCCGACGACACTGGCCTCGAAGTCGATGCGCTTGGTGGCGAGCCTGGTGTGTACACCGCTCGATATGCCGGCGAGGGCTGCAGCTACGCAGATAATCGACACAAAATGTTGGCCGAACTCGACGGGGTCACCGAGCGTGGTGCGGCTTTCAAGACGGTTGCGATGATCGTGTGGCCGGATGGGTCAGAGCTTGCCGTCGAGGGTGTGTGCCCCGGCGTGATCTCAATTGAGGAGCGTGGCGACGTCGGTTTCGGCTACGACGCGATTTTCCAACCGGACGAGGGCACAGGTTTGACCTTTGCTGAGATGACCGCTGATGCAAAGCACGCGATCTCACATCGTGGGCGTGCGTTCAGGCTGTTGCTCAGCGAGCTGGAACGACAAAGCCCAAATGGTCGCTCCTCGGGACGGTGAAGTCCTGGACAGACGCGTGTGTCAGCAGGAGCACACCAGCCGATGCCGTGGCCAGCCAGCCGACCACCGCGACCATCCGAGCCAGGCGGGTCGACTTCACGACCGGAGGTGAGTGCCGACGGCGGGACTCGAACCCGCACTGACAGGCACCTAAAGCCTGTGCCTCTGCCAATTGGGCTACGTCGGCGCGCTGGCGATCATACGGGAAGTCGGGCCAGGACGAACTGGGTGACCGTGACGACGATGTGGGTCCTTCCACCGCCGCACCCACGGTCCACTCTTTCTCATATGGTCCAGACTGCACGAATGAAGGACTTTGCGAATCCAGAGGCCGGTGTTGGGTACCGGTCCATAAATTTGACAGAATGTAAAGATGACGATGACTGATCCGGCAACGACCGACGCACTCGAGAACCAATTCGGTCTTGCGGACCGAGTTGTGAATGAAGCAGCGCTGTCCAACAGCATCCAGCGATTCCGCGAGCAGGGCATCACGCTGCCAACCTTCGCTCAACTGGCCGACCCGTCGACGTTCGACCACGATGAGAAAGTCGGCGACGCCGACCCGCAGGGCCCCGATGCCCGCAACCTCTGGCGATGTCACTGGTACAACGACCTGCAGGGCAACCGCGTCGATGTGCCCGAGCACGTCGTACTCCCTTCGACCCTGACCGGCGTCGCGTCGCCGATCATCGTCGTCTTCGGCGACCGGTTCCCGATGATCACGGCCCACAAAGTGCTCGCCGCCTACTCGTGCTTTGCTCCTCGCGTCGTGACGGGCCAGTTCGATCCCACGGTGCACCGTGCCGTGTGGCCATCGACCGGCAACTACGCCCGCGGCGGCATCGCAATCTCGAAAATTATGGCGAGCCGGGGTGTGGCGATCCTGCCGGAAGGCATGAGCCAGGAGCGCTTCGACTGGCTCGACGAATGGTGCGCCAACCCCGAAGAAGACGTGATCAAGACCCACGGCACCGAGTCCAACGTCAAAGAGATCTACGACGCCTGCAACGAACTGGCCAAGGATCCTGGCAACTTCATCCTCAACCAGTTCTCTGAATTCGGTAATCACCTCGGTCACTACAACGTCACCGGCCGGGCGCTCAGCCACGTCTTCGAGACCGTGCGGGAGGAATACGGCCTGGTCGGTCGTGAACTTGAACTCGCCGCCTTCACATCGGCCACCGGTTCGGCCGGCACGATTGCAGCCGGCGACCGGCTCAAAGAAGAGTACGGGGCAAAGATCGTTGCCGTCGAGGCGCTCGAATGCCCGACGATGCTGGAGAACGGCTACGGCGAACACAACATCCAAGGCATCGGCGACAAGCACATCCCGCTGATCCACAACATCGCGAACACAGACATCGTCGTTGGTATCTCCGACAAGGCGACCGACGAGTTGGACCTCACCTTCAACACCGAGGCTGGGCGCGCCTATCTTGCCCAGTCGATGGGCGTGTCGCAGAGCCTCGTCGACAAACTCGAACACTTCGGGTTCTCGTCGATTGCCAACGTGCTCGCCGCGATCAAAACGGCGAAGTTGCTGAACCTCGGCGAGAATCAGGCCCTGATCACCGTGGCAACCGATGGTGCAGCGCTCTACCCGAGTGAGCGGGCGAAACTGTTGGAACGACAATACGGCAATGAGTTCACCACGACCGATGCGGCTGCCGCTGTCGGCGAACACCTCAACGCTGCGTCCACCGACCACATGATTGAGTGCACCGACCTCGACCGCCGCCGCCTGTTTAACCTCGGCTACTACACGTGGGTCGAGCAGCAGGGCACGCCGTTTGAACTGTTTGAGGCTCGCAGGTCACAAGATTTCTGGCGTGGTCTTCGTCGCTACACCGCCATCTGGGACGGCATGATCGACGACTTCAACGCCCGCGTCGCCGGCGGCGCCTGAGCGATTCGTGAACGTCACGGGCTGGCGTTGCGCCACATGCAGCTCCGAGCTGCCCATCTCGACACCCATGCCCTTCAGATGTCCGAACGCGTCGGCGGATGACCCGCGCCATGTCTTGCAAATCGTGCATGACGTCGAGCCCGTCAAACTTGGCGACAGCGACTCGATATTCGTCGCAGCCGACCTACACCTGGCTTGGGCGGCGTATGCCGATGCTCACGGCATGTCGGCCGACGACCGAGCTGCGCTTATTGGCGAACTCAACGCAGCGATCGAATCGGTCGACGGTGCAACCTTTGTCGTGACACCGTTCGAACGGTCGGCGGTTCTGTCTGACGAACTGGGAATGGCTGCCGAGGGCGGCGTTTGGGTGAAAGACGAAACCGGGGGAGTCGGCGGCAGCCAGAAGGCCCGATTCCTGTTCTCGATCTTGCTGCACCTTCGTGCCGCCGAGCTGCTGGGGCACCTGACCGAACGGCCTCCGCTTGCCATTGCCTCCTGCGGAAATGCAGCGTTGGCTGCCGCCACGTTGGCAAAGGCTGCCGAGTGGTCGATCGACGTGTACGTCCCGATGTGGATGAGCGATGGCTTCGGTGACCGTCTCGATGCGCTCGGAGCGAGCGTGCACCGCAGCGAACGACGGGACGACGATCCACCGGGCGACCCAGCGATGCTCCGATTCCGCGATGCGGTCGCTGCTGGGGCTGTCCCTTTCACCGTGCAGGGGCCAGAAAACGCGCTCTGCCTCGACGGCGGCAGAACGCTCGGCTGGGAGATCGGCACACAGTTCCCCGGTGAACGCATCGATCGACTCTTCATTCAAGTCGGGGGAGGAGCGTTCGCTGCAGCAACGAGCCAGGGGCTCGACTCGATCCACGGCGTCGTGCCGCTGTTCGCCGTCCAGGCCGCTGGTTGCGCACCGCTCGAGCGTGCATGGAACCGATCGACGGGTGCCGACTCCGTCGCCAAGGTGTGGGCCGAGGCGATGACCGTCTGGGAGAGTCCGGCATCGTTGGCTGACGGCATCCTCGATGACGAGACCTACGACTGGGTTGGCGTGGTCGAAGCCATGCGCCGTAACGGCGGTCTGCCAGTGGTCGCGTCTGAGGCCGAAATCAAGTCAGCACACCGACTCGCTCATGAAGCGGGTTTCAACGTGAGCCCGACGGGTTCCGCCGGGCTTGCCGGGCTGCTCGCAATGCGTGACGACATCGCAGCGAACGAGAATGTCGTTGTCGTCGTGAGTGGCGTCACCCGCTGAACGAAGTCACCCGCTGAACGACGAGACCTACTGGACGACGGGAACACGTCCCGGTCGGCGACTCGAGCAACGAAGGTTGAAACGTTGCGGTCACCTTCAGGAGTGGGCAGAGATCAATCAGTCATGCGGTCGGACGGCAGCAGTGCCTTGACGTGTTCCCGATAGCCTGAGCGGCATGTCGGAACTCTCCACCCCGCAGGCTCCCTTCGCCCTCGAAGGCGGCTTCGACCAGCGCTCAGCGGTCTTCGATCGGCTCCTGAAGAACCGTGTTGTGATGCTCGGCTCCGATGTCAACGACGACATCGCCAACCAGATCTGTGCACAGCTGCTGTATCTCGAAGGCGAAGATCCGAACGCCGACATCTGGTTGTACGTCAACAGCCCCGGTGGCTCGGTCACCGCTGGCATGGCGATCTACGACACGATGCAGTTCGTTGGTTGCGACGTCGCCACCGTGTGCCTGGGTCTCGCCGCTTCGATGGGACAGTTTCTCCTCACCGCAGGTGCAGCCGGCAAGCGTTACGTGCTCCCGAACGCTCGTGTCATGATGCACCAGCCGCTGGCCGGTTTACGCGGCCAGGCCTCCGACATCCAGATCCAGGCTGAGCAGCTTCGCTACACCAAGAAGCGCATGGCCGAACTGATCGCGTTCCACTCCAGCAACGAGGTCGAGCAGATTCAGGCAGACTCCGAACGTGATCGCTGGTTCACCGCTGAAGAAGCGCAGGAATACGGCCTCTGCGACAAGGTCATCCGCAAGCGCGGCGAGATCCTCTGATCACGTGATCATCACTCAGTCTTGCTGAGCGACGATCGTGAACACCGGGCCGATATCCACCGCACAGGTTTTCTCGAGCCACTGATCAATGGCGGCTGCTGACTTTTCGGTCGAGTACATTGCAGCGAGCGCATTTTGTTGAGATTCCGGGTCGCCGGGAACGACTGTGCTCGCTGTCTCGTAGGCGCTGACGAGTTGGTCCCATTCGAGTTCGATCGAAAGCGGAGCGAGTGCAGCGATCTGTCGGTACAGATCAAGGTACGGTTCGATGTCGTCCTCGAATTGCAGGTTCGGTTGAGTGAGCAGTTCGGCATGCAGCTGAATCTCACCGCAGAACCGTTCGGCACTTCCTGCATCGTCGCCGTTACCGCAGCCGGCAAGAAAAGCGATCGGAAGCAGAATCAACGAGGCTCGCACGCTCGGCATTGTTACAGATTGACGGCGTGAAACCACGGCGCCTGGACACGGGGTCAAGCCGATTGTGACACCGGATCGCTAGCATCGTTCCCATCGACGTGCGCTCGCGAGCGTCGACCGTTGTCGGGCCGGTCAGCCCCTCCTCGTAGTCAGTTGCGGTTCTGCCGCGTTACCGAGGAGGCGACATGTTCGCGTCGATTTCATCAGCGGTGCTCATTGGGGCACAGGGGTATCCCGTACGAGTGGAAGCTCATGTGGGCAAAGGTCTGCCGGGGTTCAGTATCGGTGGCCTTCCCGACGAGTCGGTGCGCGAGGCGCGGGACCGAACTCGTGCCGCCATCTTGAGCACGGGGCTCGACTTCCCGTCGATCAAGGTCACGTTGAATCTTGCACCTTCTGATCAGCCGAAGTCTGGGTCAGCGATGGATCTCGCCATTGCCATCGGGATTCTGGCAGCGAGCGGTGCGGTGCCGCCTGAATCGGTCGCCGCGCTGTCGTTCATCGGAGAACTTGGCCTCGACGGCTCGCTCCGGCCAGTTCCTGGCGTCGCCCCGATGGTCGGAGCGCTCGGCGAGAGCGACGTTGTCGTACCGGTTGGCAGCGCCATCGAAGCGCGCGTGGCCGCGCTCGGCACGGTTCGTCTGGTCGACAGTCTCGGTGAACTCGTCGCAGTGTTGAACGGCCACATTCCCTGGCCCGACCATACCGCACCAGAACCGCCGTGCGAGGCGGTGTTCACCCCGGACCTCGCCGATGTGCAGGGGCAGCCGCATGCGCGTACAGCGCTTGAAATTGCCGCCGCTGGTGGCCATCACCTCTTACTGGTTGGCCCACCGGGCTCAGGTAAAACGATGCTGGCGTCGCGCCTTGCCGGGTTGTTGCCACTGCTTGATCGTGAACGCGCCCTGGAGGCCACGATGGTCAACTCGGCTGCCGGGGTGCAACTCCCTCCGGGCGGCCTGATCACGCGGCCACCGTTCCGATCTCCGCATCACACCACATCAGGGGTAGCGCTCGTCGGTGGCGGGTCGAGCACTGTACGGCCGGGCGAGGTGTCAATGGCTCACTGTGGCGTGCTGTTCATGGACGAAATCGCCGAGTTCGCTCCCAAGGTGCTCGACAATATGCGCCAGCCGTTGGAAGATCGCTACATCACGGTGTCTCGGGCGCGGGTCCACGTTCGGCTCCCCGCTGACTTCCTGCTCGTTGCCGCCATGAACCCGTGCCCATGTGGGGGAGGGGCGCCGGGTGCGTGCCAGTGTAACGATGCTCATCTCCAGCGTTACGTCCGCAGGTTGTCTGGGCCGTTGCTCGACCGGTTCGACCTCCGTGTCAACGTCAATCGGCCCGGGGTCGAGGAGTTACTGAGCCACGAGCCGGGCGAATCGAGCACTGTGGTCGCTCTGCGTGTTGCAGAGGCTCGCAGATTGGCCGAAGAGCGCCAGGGGTGCCTCAACAGTCAATTGTCTGGAAGCCGGCTCGACGAGTTCGCGCCGATCGACGACGCAGGTCGAGCTGTGCTTCGGCACGAGCTCGAACACGATCGCCTCAGCGCTCGCGGCTACCACCGGGTCAGACGGGTCGCGCGGTCGATCGTCGACCTCCGGGCTTCGGCGCAATTGCAGATCGACGAAGAGGCAATTCAGGTGGCGCTCGGGCTCCGAGCCTCGCTGAATACGACGATGCGCATCGGACGAGTTGCATGAGCCACGAGGGCTACCTCGCGGCGCTCGCTGGGCTGCAATTGATGAACCCGAATCGGCTGCGGCACGTTCTCCACGACCGCAGCGCCGTTGAGGCGTTCGACATGGCCACTGGTGCGGCGGCTCCGTCTCCGGTGCTGGCCACGATATTCCGAAAGAACGAGGGGCTGGCCACGCTGTGGCGTCAGCAGCGCGTGGACCAGCCGCCAGAATCTTGGGCTGCGGCCTGCGTGGCGGCCAATGTGCAAGTCGTCTGTGAATCTGACCCGAGCTATCCGGTGCAGTTGCAGGGTGATCCCGGGAGGCCTGCGGTGCTGTTCGTACGCGGCGATTTGAGCGTGCTCGATTCGCGGCGGGTCGGGATCATCGGCACCCGCAACGCAACTCAGCAGGGGCGTGCGACTGCAGCTCGATTTGGCGCCGAGCTGGCAGAGGCCGGAATCGTCGTCGTGTCGGGGCTGGCCCGCGGTATCGATGCTGCTGCACATCGTGGGGCGCTGCATACTCCGAGCGGTCGACCCGTTGGCATCGTCGGAAACGGGTTGGACATTCCGTATCCGAAGCAGAACACCGATATCTGGAACGAGGTCGCCGAACGCGGCGTGCTGATCTCTGAGTGGCCTCCGGGCACCCGTCCCGACGCGTTCCGATTCCCGCTGCGCAATCGAATCCTCGCTGCGCTCTGTGAAGTGCTGGTGGTGGTAGAGAGTCGCGAAAGGGGTGGCTCCCTGATCACCGTGCACGAGGCGATCAATCGATCGACCATCTTGATGGCGGTGCCCGGTGCGGTCAATAGCCGAGCCTCGGCCGGAACCAACTCGCTGATCTCTGACGGTGTGCAGTCGGCGCTGGAAACGGCGGATATTTTGATGGCGCTCGGGCTCGATGGTCGTCGAGCAGGACGGCTGAGGTTTGACGCTCGTCCGCGGCCGAGCGGTCCGCAGGCGGATGTCCTTGCGGCATGTCGCAACGAACCGAGAACCCTCGACAGTTTGTTGCTGATCACCGGTCTCGCGATCGGTGAGGTGGCGCTGGCGTTGGCGCGGCTCGAACGGGACGGCTGGCTCATCGAGAACGGTGGGTGGTTCGAAGTCGTCGACGAATGGGCGGACCTGACATGACGAGTTCTCACCGTGCTGTGGCATGCGGCAGGTGGATCATCCTAAATTTGATAGCCGATCGGCAATACGATCTTGGCTGTGGACTTCTGGCGGATCGACGACTTTGCGATGTCGCTGACGTCGTTGTCGGACAACACGGTTGTGTCCTATACGTCAGACATGCGCCTCTTCTGCGAATGGTGCCGCCGAAGTGACCTTGTCGATCCGGGTCGAGTTACCCGCGCCACGATCCGGCGATACCTCGCTCATCTCACGACGCGACAATTCGCCCGCCGCACGATTGCGCGTAAAGTCGCCGCGATTCGCCGCTACTTCAAGTGGTCGGTGGCAAACGGTCTGGCAACAGTCGACCCGACGAGTGGTGTCTCTGTGCCAGCTGGCAGCGGCCGATTGCCTCGTGTGCTCGACGCCCGAGAGGTCTCTGGCCTGCTCGATGGAGCGGTCGGTGACGATGAGCCCGAATGGCGCCGCACTCGTGACGACGCCGTGCTCGAAGTGCTGTATGGGTCGGGGCTTCGCGTCAGCGAACTGTGTGGTCTGGACGTCTCCTCGTTGGCGTTGGCCGTTGGCGCCGCGACGGTGTGGGGTAAGGGCAGCAAAGAACGCAGAGTCCCACTCAGCGAACCGGCCGTGCGAGCGCTGCGTCGCTGGCTCGAGGTCAGAGCCGACGTCGTCCCGCCAGATCAGGGCGACGCGTTGTTCGGCAACGAACGCGGTAATCGTTTGGCGCCCCGTGACGTTCGACGTATTGTCGACCGTCGTTCACCCACCCCGACGCATCCGCATGCCTTGCGACATAGCTTTGCTACACACCTGCTTGACGGAGGTGCGGATCTTCGAGCCGTTCAAGAGTTACTTGGTCATGCAGACGTCGCAACCACGCAGCGTTACACGCACGTCAGTCGAGAACGACTCTCGGCGGCCTATCGCGACGCCCATCCCAGAGCATGAGCATTGTCGCCGAAGACGCGGACCTCCAGATGCAGTGGACGCGCTGGGTGAACCGCCGCAACGCTGCAGCACGCGACCACCTGATTGTTTGCTACTCACCGCTAGTCAAGTTTGTCGCAGGTCGTGTGGGCGCAGGTCTGCCGTCCAATGTCGATTCGGGCGACCTCATCAGCTCTGGCATGTTTGGCCTTATCGACGCTATCGAACGCTTCGATACCAATTTTGGCGTGAAGTTCGAGACGTTTGCGGTACCGCGAATTCGCGGATCGATCTATGACGGTTTGCGGCAACTCGACTGGGTTCCCCGTTTGGTTCGCAGCCGAGCGCGCTTCATCGAGCAGGCCATTTCTGAACTCGAGCACAAGTTGGGTCGCGGTCCGACCGACGACGAACTGTCCGAGCATCTCGGCATCACCCCCCAAGATCTGGCCAAATGGTTGTCGGCCATTGCTCGGACGACGCTGGGTCCACTTGACCGAGCGATTGCGGGAGGCTCCGAACCGTCGGCTCCTGACGACGCTGTGTCGGGCTCACCATCTGCAGTGGTCGAAGAACGTGAGCTGAGCCTGGTGATACGCGACGAGATCAAGAAGCTTCCCGAACGCGAGAAGCTGGTCCTCTCGCTGTATTACGACGAAAGCCTGACACTTGTCGAAATCGGTGAAGTACTCGGCGTGACCGAGAGCAGGGTCTCGCAGATCCACACCAAATCGGTGCTGCATCTCCGGGCGCGGATGTCGGCCGCCGGGCTCACCTGAGTCGAACACCTCGGGCCATGCGGCCCCTCTCGACGCTCCGGCGTCCATCGGAATCTGATTGTCGAGAGGAATCATCATGCGATGTCGCGTTGTCTGTGTCACAACGATTGCCCTGGTCTGCCTCATGCTGGTCCAGCCCACTTCGGCGATGGCCTCGCCGTGCTGGCGGGCCCCTGTGGGCGGCCCGGTTGTCGATCCGTTTCGTGCACCGAGCTGTCCGTATTGTGCAGGCAATAGGGGGATCGAGTACGGGGTTGCTCCTTCGACGGCGGTACGCGCCGTCGCTGCCGGCACCGTCATCTACCGCGGAACAATCGCTCGCGTCATATACGTCGTGGTCCGACATGCCAACGGGTGGAAGACCACCTACGGCAAATTGACGTCGTCGAGCCTGCGACGTGGCGACCGTGTGGCGGCCCGATCGCGGATCGGCCGTGCGTCGGGCCAGATGTACTTCGGCCTGCGAATCGGCGGTCAATATCGAGATCCAGCGCCCTTCTTCGGGAGTGCTCTCGGCCGGTCTCGTCTTGTACCGGTCGACGGCTCCCCACAACGGTTGGCGCCACCACCCGTCTGGCGCTGCAGCCACTGAGGTTGTACTGAACGAGCGTGCGTTGAGATGCCCTCGGACGCAGCTATCATTTCGTCGGTTGATTCATCCGAATCAGCACCTCATCACTGTCCCGGTGGTCAAGTAAGCGGTCGCCCGACCCAAAAAACGGGCGCCGGCCTCCGGGATCAACCGCACAAGGAGCAACACATGGCTGTTATCAGCATGCGTCAAATGTTGGAAGCCGGAGCACACTTCGGCCACCAGACCCGCCGTTGGAACCCGAAAATGAAGCGTTTCATTTTCGGAGAGCGCGCCGGCATTTACATCATCGACCTCGAGCAGACGCTCGGTCGAGTCGAGACGGCCTACGGGTACGTCCGTGATCTCGTCGCCGGTGGCGGCACCATCTTGTTCGTCGGAACCAAGAAGCAGGCTCAGGACCCGATCAAGAGCTATGCCGACAAATGTGGCATGCCCTACGTCAACGAGCGTTGGCTCGGTGGCATGCTCACGAACTTCGAGACGATGAGTAAGCGCGTCAACAAGATGCTCGAGTACGAGCGCATGCAGGCTTCCGGCGAGTTCGACGTCATGATCAAGAAAGAAGCGCTCCTTCTCGAGCGTGAAATGATCAAGTTGCAGCGCAACCTCGGTGGAATGCGCAACCTGAAGAAGGCTCCTGACGCGATTTTCGTGCTCGACACGAACAAGGAGCACATTGCAGTCACCGAAGCTCGCAAGCTCGGTATCCCGGTCGTGGCTGTCGTCGACACCAACGTCAACCCGGAAGTCGTGACGTTCCCCATCCCAGGAAACGACGACGCCATCCGCTCGAACAGCCTCTTCGCTCGTGTCATCGCTGACGCCGTTGCCGAAGGCCGCTTCATCGCGAACAAGCGCAACCCCGCACCCGCGCCGGTTGCCGAGAAGACCCTTGAAGAAGTCGCCGCTTTCGAAACAGCCCAGACAGATGCGCGTAACGCAGCTGCTGCCCAACAAGCTGCTCGGGACGCCAAGCTCGCTGCTGCCAAGGACGCACCCGCTGAGACCGCACCTGTCGAAGCCGCCGAGGTCGAGACTCCCGCTGAGGCCGCACCTGTCGAAGCCGCCGAGGTCGAGACTCCCGCTGAGGCCGCACCTGTCGAAGCCGCCGAGGTCGAGACTCCCGCTGAGACCACGGAAGGCTGAGCGCAGATGGCATTCACCGCACAAGATGTGAAGGCGCTCCGCGTAGCGTCAGGCGCCGGCATGATGGACTGCAAGAAGGCATTGCAGGAGAACGACGGCGACATGGAGGCCTCCCAGCAGTGGCTCCGTGAAAAGGGCCTGGCCGCGAGCGCCAAGCGCGAAGACCGCGCTGCCATTCAGGGCGTGGTCAGCATGTCAATCAACGGCAACGTCGGCGCCATCGTCGAGCTCAAGTGCGAGACCGACTTCAGCGCCGGTTCTGACTCGTTCAAGGCCGAGGCCGACGCCCTCGTCGCACTCGTGTCTGAGAAGGGCGTCGACGCGATCTCTGAGCGTCAAACGGATCTCGAAGAACTGAAGGTCACGCTGAAGGAGAACATCAGCATCGGTCAGGTCGCCCGCATTGAAGCTGCCGAGGGCAACATTCTCGACAGCTACCTGCACATCCAGGGCGGACGCGGTGTCAACGGCGTCGTCGTCGAGATTGCTCAGGGCACCCAGGCGCTCGCTCACGACGTTGCAGTCCATGTGGCATTCGCTCGTCCGAAATACCTCAGCCGCGACGATGTCCCGGCCGAGGTCGTCGCAGCCGAACGTGAGACTCTGATCACCATCACACGTAACGAAGGCAAGCCTGAAGCTGCACTAGAAAAAATCGTCGAAGGCCGAATCGGCGGTTTCTTCAAAGACGTAGCGCTGCTCGAGCAGCCTTACGCAAAGGACGACAAGCAGTCGGTCAGCCAGTTCATCGGCTCGGCGTCAATCATCGCCTTCGCCCAAGTCGAAATCGGCTGATTCGGTCCAGATCGTACGATCCCTGCGTTACGCCTCACGACTCGTTGGCAAGGGCCAACTCGGGCTCGAACGATCCGATCCTCGCTCAGTGAGCCGAGTTCGGGACTGCAATACGTTCTGGAGTCAACGCCAGAATTAATGAATCTCCGAATTATTGAACAGCCTCGTCACGCGTCAAGTACGTTCGGCGGGGCTGTTCCGCGCCCGACCCAACTGCTCACGGAGACACTGAATGACGCAACGAGAACAACGTCCGAGCTTCAAACGAATCGTGTTCAAGCCTTCAGGTGAGGCGTTGGCCGGCGAGTCGGGCATCGGACTCGACGGCGCCACGCTTGAGTCGACAGCAGCGGAGATCATCGATCTGCGCCAGAACCTCGGGGTCGACGTTGCGGTCGTCGTTGGCGGCGGCAACTTCTGGCGCGGACGAACGGGTTCGCTCGCCGGGATGGACCCGACACAGAGCGACCACATCGGAATGCTCGGCACGGTGATGAACGCGCTCGCGCTGCAGGACGCGCTCGAACGTCAAGGGCAGGAAACGCGAGTGCAGTCGGCCATCGAGATGCCGCGGATCGCCGAGGCATACATCCGACGTCGTGCTGTCCGCCACCTCGAAAAGGGCCGCGTCGTGATCTTTGCTGCCGGCACCGGGAACCCGTTCTTTACCACCGACACCGCTGCCGCGCTCCGCGCCGCCGAAATCGAAGCCGAGGTGGTGATCAAAGGAACGCACTCGGGTGTCGACGGGGTCTACAGCGCTGACCCGCGTACTGACCCTGGTGCGATCAAGTATGACGCTGTGAGCTACATGGAAGTGATGACCAAAGACCTCAAGGTCATGGATTCAACAGCTATTGCTTTCTGCCGTGACAACAACATCCCCATCGTGGTGTTCGATATGTCAAAACCAGGTTCGTTGCGGAGCATCGTGCAGGGCGGTAGTGAGGGAACGCTTGTTCACGCATGATGCGCCGTCTGACCCGCCTGTCTTGGGTACGATAGATATCGTGATTGACGACACGATGCTCGAAGCCATAGACAAGATGGAGAGGGCCGTCGAACACACCCAGTCGCAGTTCGGCACGGTGCGTACTGGTCGTGCCAGTCCGGCGCTCGTCGAGCGCATCAGTATTGAGTACTACGGCGCGGCTGTGCCGATTCAGCAGCTCGCATCGATTTCGGTGCCTGAGGCTCGGCAGTTGCTGATCAAGCCGCACGACCGTTCTTCGCTCGAGGCGATCGAGAAAGCAATTCGCGAGAGTGACCTCGGCGTCAACCCGAACAACGACGGCATAGCGATTCGCCTGTCGCTACCGCAGCTCACCGAGGAGCGCCGCAAAGAGTACGTGAAAGTGGCGAAGAACATGGCTGAAGATGGCAGGATCACGCTGCGCAACATTCGTCGCGATGCACGCAAAGACATGGAAGGCGAGCAGAAGGACGGCGTTGTCTCCGAAGACGAGCTCGCACGGGCCGAGAAAGAGCTCGACAAGGTCACGAGCGAACATGTCGATGCAATCGACGCTGCGTTCGGTCGCAAAGAGCACGAACTGCTCGAAGTCTGAGAAGTTGAGGGAAACACGATGACTGACGACATATGGCGATCTGAAGAAGAACGATCGGACGACCGGCGCCCCGCGGGCCGAACCGAAGCCGAGATGGACGCGTTCGACGGAACAGAGTTCGGAGGACCGTTGTTCGGAGACACCTCTGAAACTTCCGTTGTGGCTGCTAATCCTGCGCCAGGACGGCCGACCACGTCGGCGCCGAGCGTTGAGCCGATCGAGGTGGTCGCCAGTCCCGATGAGTGGCCTGAGTCGCCGTCTGGTGGTTCGGGACGCCTGCAAATGGATGACCCGTCAGGTTCGATGCAGCATTGGACCGAGGATGCCACAGGTGAGGTGCCCGTCATCGACCTCCCCGCCCAGGTAGCTGACCCGACCGACGACCTTGATGTCTGGTCGAGCTTCACCACCGATACACCGGTGTGGAAGGAAGGTGACTCGGTCGACAAACCCACGGGCGGAGTCCCCGGAGCGTCGCCAGTTGACCCGACCGGGGAGATCTCCTGGGAAGACGCACCGATCGCAAGGTCGGGAGCCGACCAAGTCGATCAGAATGCGACTGCGCTCCACGGTGTCGTTCCGGGCGCAGCATCTGCCTCGGCTCCGCAGCGCGAGCCAGCACGGATCACCATCGGCACCGATCCGTCGGGCATGCCCCGACGCCCGCTGCCACAGCGTCGCGGTGGATCGCCGCAGCGACCGCCCGCAACCGGAGCCGGTAGGCCCGGAGGTGGCAAGCGCAACCTTCCGGTCGCAGTGGCCACGGGGCTGCTGCTCTCCGCAGTGTTCCTCGCTGCCTCAATGTGGCGTCCTGCTGCTGCGGTTGCCTTCGTCGTGGTCGTTCTTGGGCTCGCTGCGATCGAGTATTTTTCAAAAGTTACTGAGAAGGGATACCGCCCCGCAGTGGCCGCCGGCGTGGTTGCATGTGTTGCGTGTCCGCTCGTTGCCTACTGGGTCGGCGAACGTTTCATCCCGCTGGTTCTCGCTTTTGCGTTCGTTGCTGGTTCGCTCGGCTTTATCGGCGCAGATTCGATCGAAGTCGGCCCGATGCCGAACATGGCGATCACCATGCTCGGCGTGGTGTGGATCGGCCTCATGGGCTCATTCGCCGCCCTGATCATCCGTTACTCAAACTTCTTCGGTGATTTGAGTATCGGTACCGACACAATTGTTCTGTTGGCCGTGGGTGTGGTTGCCAACGATGTCGGTGCGTACTTCGTCGGGAGTGCCTTCGGGAGAACACCGCTTCGTTTATGGATCAGCCCGAACAAGTCGGTCGAGGGGTTCCTCGGCGGCACGATCCTCACTTTGGTGGTGATGCTGCTGGTCGGTATGCGCAATCTCAGCGATACGTGGTCCGACACGAGCCATCTGCTGATGTTGGGTATCGTCATTGCGGTCTTTGCGCCACTCGGTGACCTGACCGAATCGATGTTCAAGCGGAATCTTGACGTCAAAGACTTCGGTTCGCTCATCAAGGGCCACGGTGGTGTGCTCGACCGATTCGACGGGTTCCTCTTCGTACTCCCAGCGGTGTACTACTTGATGCTCGTTGTCGAACCGTGGACAAAGATCAGCGTCTGATCAGATGACGCGACGCCCGGTTCGCGTTGCCATAGCGGGCTCGACCGGCTCGATCGGCACCCAGACGCTCGAGGTCATTCGGGCCGAGAACGAACGCCGGCCCGGCTCATACGTGGTGACCGGGATCAGCGTTGGCCGGTCAGGTGGCGCTGCGCTGGCGCAAGCCGCAGAGTTCGATATCCCGTTGATTGTGGTTGACGACGACGCTGCTCGGTCCGCGGTCGCAGCAACTGGCCGAGTGCGCGTTGACGCTGACCCCACTGCGCTGATCGTCGACGCTGATGTCGTGATCAATGGCATTGTTGGCTTTGCCGGTCTTTCCGTTACCACCGAGACGTTGCGCTCAGGTAAGCGACTCGGCCTCGCGAACAAAGAAAGCCTGATTGCTGCTGGCCCGGTCGTACAGCCGCTGCGTTCAACTCCTGGGGCCGAGATCGTGCCGGTCGACTCAGAACACTGCGCGTTGCACCAGTGTCTGCGCTCGTCCTTCGATGCCGGCCGTGAGGTCACCAGGTTGCTCCTGACAGCAAGCGGTGGACCTTTCCGCGGGAGAAGCGGAGCCGACCTCGCTCAGGTGACGGTCGAGAATGCACTGCAGCATCCGACGTGGAATATGGGCCCGAAGATCACCGTCGATTCGAGCACGCTGATGAATAAGGGGCTCGAAGTGATCGAGGCCCACGAGCTATATGGCACTCCGTACGACCAGATTGACGTCGTCGTGCATCCGCAATCGGTGATCCATTCGATGGTCGAATACACCGACGGATCGACCATTGCCCAGCTGTCGATGCCGACGATGAAGCTGCCGATCGGGTACGCGCTCGGGTACCCCGATCGCCTTGCCACACCGTTCGGAGCGATTGACTGGGCCACTCTTGGCTCACTCGACTTCGAGGCGCCAGATCGGGCCACCTTCCGCTGCCTCGATCTGGCGTACGCCGCTGGCCGTCGTGGCGGCACTGCTCCGGCGTGGCTCAGTGCGGCCAACGAAGTAGCAGTTGACGCTTTCCTTGTAGGAAACTTGCGCTGGAATCAGATAGCTGAAGTGTGCGAAGCAGTGTTGGAGCGACATGATGGAGGGACCCCCCACACCGTCGAAGATGTCATTGAAGCCGATCAAGATGCTCGACGGATTACCAAAGAGGTATTGCAACGATGACTGATCAACTCGCACCACCAACCGAAGACGCCGGACCGGGCCGTTCGAAGTTCACCAGCGAGATCATGGCTGGCGGTGCGGTCACGGAGAATCTGGACGACGACGAGCTGGCCGGAGGCATGCGGGGCGCCCTGTCGATGCTTGCGATTCTGGGTCTTTTCGCTTGGCTCGGGTTCGCGAACTTTTGGATCTTCGTCTTTGTTGTCGGTGTCGTCATCTCGATCTTCTGTCACGAGCTCGGTCACTACCTCACTGCCAAGTGGACCGGTATGAAGGTCACTCAGTTCTTCCTCTTCTTCGGGCCACGCCTCTGGAGCTTCCGTCGCGGCGAAACTGAATACGGCGTTCGGGCCCTGCCGCTTGGTGCTTTCGTTCGGATCATCGGCATGAACCGGATGGATGAAGTCGATCCCGGCGACGAGGCTCGGGCGTACCGTCAGAAGAGCTTTCCGCGTCGCCTCTTGGTCATCTCGGCCGGCTCGATCATGCACATGCTGATTGCCGTCACTCTCCTGTTTGGCGTCTACGCCGTTGCCGGTGAAGACACAGTCCGCGATGGTGTCGAAGTCAAAACGCTCGTTGATGGTGGCGCGGCGCAATCTGCCGGGCTACTTGCTGGCGACATCGTTCGATCTGTCGACGGCGAGTCCTTCACAGGTGCCAATGAGTTCGGTCAGCTGATTCGTGCGAACAATCCTGGCGACGCGATCACCTTGACTGTGCTCCGGAACGGAATCGAGGAATCGATTCCTGTCACGCTCGGTTCGAACGACACCGGTGGGGCTCTCGTTGGCGTGTCGAGCTCCAGCATCTTCGGCACCATCGACCACAGCATTCCTACAGCTGCCGGCAATGCTGTGGTCGACATCGTGCCGTTCTCGTGGGAGTCGACCAAGGGGGTCATCAAGGTCCTGAACCCGGTCAACATCGTCAAGCATCTCACTGGCTCCAGCGACGATCTGGCGAGTCGCCCCACCACGCTTCTCGGTGTTGCTGCAATATCCGACGACGTTGGCGAGAGCTCCGGCTGGGCCGGCATGCTCTTGCTGCTCGCAGTTCTGAACGTGTTCGTCGGCGTGTTCAACATGTTCCCGCTGCTGCCGCTCGACGGCGGTCATGCAGCGATTGCCTTGTACGAGCGTGTGCGGGAAGGCGTGCGCGGTGGTAAGCAGCGCTACTTCGCCGACGTCGAACGACTCATGCCGTTCGCCATGGGGGTGGTCACAGTGTTGGCCATGCTGATGTTCGCCGGTCTGTATCTGGACATCACCGAGCCACTCTGACTTGAGCGCTCCAAGCAGGACTTCGTCCTGCGTCGCTGGCAACGACCTTGCCTCCAGGGTCGTGTTTGCTGGGGTCGTTCGGCTACGAGTTGAGTGCACGCCTCGCCCGGTCGCGGGCGTTTCACGGGTTGATTGCTTGCTCGTCACCTCTTGGTGAGGTACACCGGCGTAGCTTGTCCATATGCAGGTGGTGAGTTCGGTTCCTCGGAAGGTCACTCGTCAGATCTCGGTGGGAAATGTGAAGGTCGGCGGAGACGCGCCGATCACGATCCAGTCGATGACGATCACGAAGACCGCTGACGTCGACGGCACGCTCCAGCAGATCTATGCGCTCGCTGCGGCAGGTGCTGACATCGTGCGATGTACATGTAACGAGATTGAGGCAGCTGAGGGGCTTGCTCAGATCGTGCCAAGGTCGCCCGTGCCGATCATTGCTGACATCCATCATCAATACCGGATGGCAATGGCAGCGATGGAAGCCGGTGTCCATGGCCTGCGCCTCAACCCGGGCAACATCCGCAAGCCTGAACACATCAAGGCAGTCGCTGCTGAGGCCAAAGACCGACAGATCCCGATTCGTATCGGGGTCAACGCTGGCTCGCTCGATCCGAAGCTCTATGAAAAGTACGGCGGCGCAACGCCCGAAGCGATGGTCGAATCCGCCCTCACTGAGATGGCCTACTTCGAAGAGGTCGGCTTCGACCTCATCAAAATTTCGGTGAAGGCATCGAGCGTGCCGCTGATGGTCGACGCATACCGGGCGCTCAGCGAAGTGACCGACTACCCACTGCACCTTGGCGTCACCGAAGCTGGTCCCCCGCCGGCCGGGTTGCTCAAGGCAACGGCTGGTATCGCCACGCTGCTTCTGGAGGGCATCGGCGACACCATCCGCTACTCACTGACGGCCGATCCGGTCGAAGAGGCCAAAGCCGGCCGCCAACTGCTCGAAGCACTCGGTCTTCGTGAGCGCAAGAACATCGATCTCATCGCCTGTCCGTCATGCGGCCGAGCAGAGGTTGACGTCATTAAGGTGGCCAACGAGGCCATGCAGGCCTTCGGTGAGCGTCAGCTTCCGCTCCAGGTCGCGGTGATGGGCTGTGTGGTCAATGGGCCCGGCGAAGCACGCGACGCCGACATCGGCATCGCTGCAGGCAACAAGCGGGGGCACCTCTTCATCAAGGGGCAGAACGTCGCAGTCGTCCCGGAAGACGAGATGGTCGAACAGCTCGTCGAGTGGGCCGAGTTCATCAACGAGCACGGCATCGATGCAGCGCTCGCGCGTGCCGATTTGAAGAAGGCCGCACGTGAGGCTGAGAAGGATCGCGCCAAGTTGCTCGAAGAGCAAGGTGACGACGCCAACAACGCCAACGAGAAAATCGTCCAGATCCGCAAGAGGTAGAGCTCTATCTGAACGGCTCAGGAGTGTTCGACAACCGAGTCTCGTGCTCAAACAGCGGTCACTCTCGGAGTGAGTGTTGGAGCGCTCTGGTGGCGGGTCGATTTATAACGGTGTGACGACGTAGGTATCGCTGTCGGCGAAGACCGGTGTGCCGGGGGAGAAGTAGGCCGTGGTGCCGTCGAGCGATATTGCGAGCTCATGGCCGACAGCGGTATGGCTGTCTCCGGGTGCCAGGTGAATCAGCTGCATGCCTACTTCGGGCAAGGGGTACCGGCCGTCGGTGACCTTCATGATCGGCTCACGCAGCGGAGCGAGGTCGACCACTTCGAGCAGGAGATCGATGTCGACTTCTTTGACCGTCAACCCGCCGCGGACCACGTTGTCGCTGGTATTCATGAGTTCAATGCCCGAACCACGCAGGTACGCGTGCAGGGTCCCGGCGGTGAGGTGGAGAGCTTGGCCAGGCTGCAACGTGACGTAGTTGAGCAGCAGGGTCGCGGCGACGCTCGGATCGCTGTGACCGTATTTCTTGCCGAGCGTCCAGGCCCACCGCGCCTGGCGGTCGTCGATCAATTCGAGGCCGGCGATCGTTTCGGCCGCGTCGAAGGCGCCTCGATACAGATCGGCGAGTGAGTCTTCCCCATGCTCTTGGACAAAATCGGCGAACTGATCAGCACGAAGACGTCGGAGATAGTCGATTGTGGAACCGTATGGGCGGAACCCGCATAGCGCCTCGAACTCGGTCAGGGCGACGAGGAGTTCTGGCTTGGCTTGATCGTCGCCGAAAACGCCGCGAGCGTGGCCCTCGATAGCCTGCTCAGTTGTCGGGTGGGCCTGCAGCGATAACGGCTCACCGGCTGACAACACCTTGAGGAGGTAGGGCAGTTTTCCGGTGAGGTCAGAGAGCGGGCTGCCATCTTCGAGCAATGTTGGGCCGTTCGGGTGGGTCCCGAGCCACAACTCGGCCCAGGGCTGGCCGCGGCCGGCCACGCCCAGCAACTTCGGGATGAAGTTTAGGTCACCCCACCCGTAGTGCTGGATGACACCCTGTACGACGCGAACCGGCATTTTTATTTCAATCCCAACTCGGCGATCCGTTCGAGCACTCGGTCTCGTTCGTCGCCGATGGTGGTCGTATCGCCATGGCCTGTGTGGACGATGGTGTGATCAGGGAGCGAGAGCAGCACGTCACGAATCGACGCCAATATCGTCGGCTCGTCGGAGTACACCCGGCCAGTGGCGCCGGGACCACCACAAAACAGCGTGTCACCGCTCATGACGGTACCGGTGACAGCGTCGTGGAAGCAGCAGCAGCCGGGCGAGTGGCCAGGCGTGTGCAGGATGGCGAGTTCGTGACCCGCGACCTGCAGCGTCCGGCCGGGTTCGATGGGCGCATCGAAGTCGTGTTCTGGGTAGACGACATCCCAGAGGAAGCGGTCGAATTCGTGGAGCATGATCGGCGCATCGACGGCGTCACGGAGTGCGACCGCGGCGTTGATGTGGTCGTTGTGGCCGTGCGTCAACACGATTCCCCGCACCTTGCGGCCGTTCACCGCATTGATGATTGGTTGGTGGTCGTGTGCGGCGTCGAAGATCAACACTTCCTTGTCGTCGCCGACGAGCCAGATGTTGTTCTCCACTTCCCACTCGCCACCGCCGAGAGCGAAAACGCCTTCGGTCGTCACCAGTTCGATGCTCATTTGCTGTCGATCATCACGACCGAGCGCAGCACTTCGCCGCGCTCCATTTTGTGGAATGCCTCTTCGACATCGCCGAGGGCAATCTTCTCTGACACGAAGCCATCGAGGTCGAGTCGACCCTGCAGGTAAAGGTCGATGAGCATCGGGAAGTCGCGCTCGGGAAGGCAGTCGCCGTACCACGAGGACTTGAGGGAGCCGCCGCGACCGAAGATCTCGATGAATGGGAGTTCGATGGTCATCTCTGGGTTCGGCACACCAACGAGCACGACGGTGCCAGCCAGGTCGCGTGCTTCGAAGCACTGCTTGTAGACGTCAGGGTGACCGATTGCTTCGATGCAGACGTCGGCACCGTTGCCGCCGGTGACCGACTGGATGTACTCGACCGGGTCGGTCTTCTTCGAATTGCACACATGAGTGGCACCAAAGCCTTTCGCCCACTCGAGCTTGGTGTCGTCGATATCGACGGCGATGATCGTCGACGCGCCAGCGAGCTGTGCGCCAGCGATTGCCGCGTCGCCGACACCGCCGCAACCAAACACGGCCACGCTCTGGCCGCGAGTGACCTGGCCGGTGTTGATGGCTGCACCGAGGCCCGCCATGATGCCGCAGCCGAGCAGGCCGGCAGCCTCCGGGGGCGCAGCGGGGTTGACCTTGGTGCACTGCAGCGAGTGGACAAGCGTCTTCTCGCAAAATGCACCGATGCCGAGCGCCGGCGACAGTTCGGTGCCATCCGTGAGTGTCATCTTTTGCGCGGCATTGTGCGTGTCGAAGCAGTAGTGCGCTTGGCCGCGCTTGCACGCTCGGCAGTTGCCGCATACGGCGCGCCAGTTGAGGATCACGTAGTCGCCGGGGACGATGTTCGTCACGCCCTCACCGACCGATTCGACCAGCCCTGCGGCCTCGTGGCCGAGAAGAAACGGGAACTCGTCGTTGATGCCACCCTCGCGGTAGTGCAGGTCGGTGTGGCAGACGCCGCACGCCTGAATGGCAACGACGGCCTCACCCGGCCCGGGATCGGGGATGACAATGGTCTCCATCGAGACCGGCTCGCCTTTCGACTTGGCAATGATTCCGCGGACTTCCTGGCTCATGCCGCAGAACGTATCGCACACGCAGTCATCGAACACGCACGTTGGCATCGCAGACATGGAGCCGTTGATCGAGTTCGCCGCTTCAGGAGAACTTTTCCTGATGCTTCGGTGCGGTCGAGGACGCCGTTCGGTGTCGATCAGGCGTTGTTGTGGGGGATGACGCCTTGGCTGGCAGAGGCGAAGGTCTAGAAGAGGCGAAGGTCGTCGGGCTGCATGCCGCGGAGTTTGTCGTAGTCGACTTCGACCCACGTGAACCCGCGTGACTCGGCGAGTACTTTTGCTTGCGGCTTGATGACTTGCGCAACGAACACGCCGCGGATCGCTCCGAGCGACGAGTCGAGCTTCAGGCGTTCGATGTACCGCGTGAGTTGCTCGACGCCGTCGATCTCTCCACGGCGCTTTACCTCGACGGCAACGACCTGATCTAATTCGTCGCGGCAGACGAGGTCGATCGGCCCGATTGCCGTCGGATACTCGCGGCGCACCAGCTTGAGGCCGCCTTCGATCGCATCGGGCGAGGCCGCGAGCAATTCCTGGAGATGGGCCTCGACGCCGTCCTTTTGCAGGCCGGGATCGGTCCCAAGTTCGGCTGCGATGTCGCTCATCACCTCGTGGAGTGTGATCGTCAACGTTTCTTTTTTCGGATTGGTGACGATCCACCGATGGCCCCCGCCGTTGGCAACGTCATCTTTCTCTTCGACGATGGTGTTGGGAGCGTTCATCCAGTTGAGCGGCTTGTACGCGCCGCCATCGGCATGAATGGCCACGCAGCCGTCGGCCTTCACCATGATCAGCCGGTTGGCCTCAGGTAAATGGGCGGCGAGCTTTCCGGCGTAGTCGACGGAACAGCGAGCAATGAGCAGACGCACGGCAGGCGACGCTACCGGTTTCGTTCTGTGTCAACCGCGGTGAAGGTGGACGCGGCCTGATTTACCGAGCGGACTCGACGTGGTCCTGCATGCGTTTCTGGATCAGGGTTCGACGATCTTGCAGTTCTTTGTACGTGAGAGAGTTGACACTCGATTCGAGCCCCATGCTTCGCTTGACGCCATCCATGTCGAACTCGACGGCGGTCGGGTCAATTCCGAGCTCGCGACCAAGGCGTTCTCCGTGCTTCGTGGCGAACAGCATGGAGATGTTTGCGACTTCGCCAATCAAGTCAAGTTCGGGCGCAAGCCGGGCGATTGCACCGTCGAGGAACACGAGGTTCTTGACGTACAGCATCAGTTCCTTGGGGAGCTTGGCGCCGTAGCCCAGAAGAGCTTTCACAATTCGTTGGACTTCGCGAACCATTTCTTCGCCGCTCAAGGAGGTGGGGTCGACCGTCGCCTCGTCGAGCCGAAGATCCTTGATCACTGCGTCAAGGTCGGTGTCCATGGGGAGCGCGCCGAGATCGCGCAGCGCAGCCATCTGGACCTTGACGTCGTTCGTCGTGGCTCCGAGCATGAGTCGAAGGAATGCGTTGCGGCGTCCACCCGAGAGTCGGCCGACAATGCCGTAGTCGAGGAGCGCGGTCCGGCCGTCTTCGAGCACGAGCAGGTTGCCGCCGTGGAGGTCGCCGTGGAAGATGCCTTCGACGACGGCGCCCTCCATGAACGCAACCATTGCCGTCCGTACAACGTCGACCGTGTCGATCCCGGCGTCGTGCATGCCGGCCACGTCATCAAAGTTGAAGCCGTGGAATCGCTCCATCACGAGCACCCGGCGAGTCACGAGCGTTGGATGCGGGCGTGGGACGACGTAGCGCTCTTGGCCGAGATCGTGCAACATCGCAGCAACGTCAAGCATGTTTGCTGCTTCCATCCGGAAGTCGAGCTCTTCGACGATGGTCTCGGCAAAGAGTTCGACGAGTGACGGTGGATTAGCGAGCGCAGCGACCGGGATACGTCCGACCAAATGCGGGGCGAGCCAGGCCATCACGCGGAGATCCTTGCGGACGTATGCCGACACGGTCGGCCGCTGCACCTTGACGACGACTTCTTCACCTGTTTGAAGGCGGGCCACGTGAACCTGGGCAATCGATGCGGCAGCAAGTGCGGTTTCTTCGAATGATTCGAAGATGTCTTCGAGCCGGGCTCCGAGATCTTCTTCGACCGTCCGGCGGACAACGTCGAACGGCTCTGCCGGAACCTGATCGCGGCACTTCTTGAACTCTTCGACCAGCTCGGCAGGGAAGAGACCGTCGCCCGACGAGATGATCTGGCCGAGCTTGATATATGTCGGCCCGAGGGTCTCGGCAGCTTTACGTAGTCGGCGTGAAATCACCGCTCGACTGGCTTCAGGCGTGTCGAACTTCCCGCGCTTCTTCGCGATCAGCCACGGAGCGATCGCCTGACCGAGTCGGGCGGAGACACTGATGACGCGAGCGCCAGGCGGAAGCTTTGACGGCTTGGTGAGCAAGGGCACCTCGGCCTGGCCTTGGGACCGCAGGGTCGCAGCCAGGTGCACCCAGCGAACCTCCTCGCGCTTGACGTCCCAGGGGCCGACCTCGGTGAACGCTGCCCAATCGGTGTCGGAATGGGCGCCCGGAGTGGTCGGCGATGACGACATATGTCCATAGTGCCGCAATTCGGGCCGATCGCCATCGCTGAGGTTGTCAGAAATAAGGGGTCAAGGGACATGTCACAGCGACCGATGACTCTGCATGAGCGCAATCATCTTCACCGTCGCCGAAGTGTGTGTCCTTTCCGTCTTCGCGAGGCAACTGTTTCGCAAACGTGCGGTGCGACGTCCGTTGGATGTCCACACCACTTGCTGAGCGGGCGACAACAGCTGCGAATTGCTCGGTTAGACCTGTCAGGTGCCAACATCGGGCATGACAGAACGACCGTTCAACGTGCTCGGAATTCAGCAGATAGCGATCGGCGGGCTCGACAAGGGAGCGCTGACCGAGCTCTGGACTGGTTTGCTCGGGGTCGAGAGGGTCGGGGACTACGTAGCCGAATCCGAGAACGTTGATGAAGACATCTTGCGGCTCGGATCAGGGCCTCACGCGGTCGAGATCGACCTCATGCAGCCGATCGACCCCGAAAGGTCACCGAAGGTGCACAGCCCAGCGCTGAATCATTTCGGACTCTGGATCGACGACCTTGAGGCAGCGGTGGCGTGGCTGACCGAGCAGGGTATGCGTTTCACGCCTGGCGGTATCCGCAAGGGGGCGTCGGGGTATGACGTGTGTTTCTTGCACCCAAAGGGCAACGATGTGTCGCCCCGCTCAGGCGAAGGTGTCCTCATCGAATTGGTGCAGGCGCCCGATGATGTGATCGCGGCGCTGACGGCCTGAATCGGCTGTCCGTGCCCGCCGCGAGGTCGGAGGCCGAGCTAGAAGTTTGGCGGGCGCTTCTCGCTCAGGGCGGCAACACCCTCGGCGTATTCAGCGGTGCCCATTGCGGCATCCAGCAGGCGAACCGAATCACGGACAGACGCTGCAGGGTCATGCCGGAGGAGGTCGGCCGCGAGTTGCTGCTTGGTCACGGTCACGGCGTTCGGTCCGGTTGATGCTGCCAGCCGATGTGCGTAGGCCTGCGCGGCAGCCAACGTCTGTTCACCGTCGGCTTCGACCCCGTTCCAGAGGCCCCAGTCTGCGGTCTCGGCGCCGGTGACAATGCGGCCCGAGAGCAAGAGGTCGTTGGCACGGGTCGGGCCAACGAGGCGGGGGAGCGTCCAGCTCATTCCGTATTCGGCGGGAAGACCAAGCTTGGGTGCAGCGGTCGTCAGTTTCGCGGTCGCAGAAACAAACCGCAGGTCGCAGAACGTCACGAGAGCCAGCGCGACGCCTGCGCACGCGCCGTTGACCGCTGCGATAATCGGGAGGCGATACCCCAACTGCCAAGCGAAGTCGGCGTCGAGCCGTCCGCCGAAGACGTTGCCGGCGCCGGGCTGTGCTGGTTCAGCCGGCAGCCCGGTGTCGTAGCCGCCCTTGTCGACGTGGCGAGCCAGCGCGTCGGAGTCGGCGCCGACACAGAACGCCGGCGGCGTGCCGGTGACCACCACCGCACGAAGTTCATCACGGTGCTCGACGTTGGCCATGGTCGATCGGAAGTCGGCGTGCATCCGACCTGTCCAGGCGTTATGGCGGTGTGGTCGATGCAGCGACACTGTCGCCACGGGCCCGTCGATGTCGCACCTGACTGTGTCGCTCATCCCCACATAGCTTTCAACACGCCTTCGGTCAGTTCAGGTCGACAGACGAAAAAGTCAGGGAGCCAGGGGTCGCGATCGTTGTAGACCAGCGGCGACCCATCGAGTCGACTGGCATGGAATCCAGCGGCCATCGCAACAGCGGCAGGGGCAGCTGAATCCCACTGGTACATGCCTCCGTCGTGGACATAGATGTCGGCTTCGCCCATCACTACGGCCATCGCTTTCGCTCCGGCCGATCCGAGGCGCACGGCGTCGCAACCCAACCCCTCGGCAATGAGTACTGCGGCGTACGGGGCCCGGGTTCGGGAGGTGACCATGCGCGGTCGGTCTCGTTCGAGGACGGGCATCGGCGGAGCCGGGTCGGTTGAGAAGACCATGTTCACTGCAGGCAGGCTGACTGCAGCGGCGCCGAAAGCCGTGTGCTCCCAGAGCGCGATATGGACGGCCCAGTCGTGGCGGCCTTGTTCGCCGTACTCTTTGGTGCCGTCGAGGGGGTCGATGATCCAGACGCGGTCGGCGTCGTAGCGCCGTGGATCTTCGAGGCCCTCTTCTGATAGTACGGCATCGTGAGGACGATGCGTGAGGAGTTCGCTGGCAAGGAAATGCTGAGCGGCAGCATCGCCGGAGTCGCGGACGTCCCAGATCGAGGCTCCAGCTGCGAACATCTCGGAGCGGAGTTGCACGAGAACCTCACCTGCCTGGACGGCGAGCCGCGTGGCGAACTCGGCGTCAGTTTCAGGCATCGTCGCATTCTGGCAGTGATCGGGGCAGGGAAACACCATCGCAACTCGGACTTCGCACATCGCCCGGCAACAAGATGTGGTCTCTTGTTGATCGTGCGGGAGTGACAGGGATGCTCACCGGGCTGATTTTTTGACTGCTCGACCTCGACCTGACGATGACCAGCGACGTGCTTCGATCTGACCGAGACACACGTCGACGCACGGAAGCGGAAGCCTGCGCACCCCGGTGCGCAGACACATCGCGAAAGCTTTCAGCCGAGCTTCTTGTACTTGATGCGGTGGGGCTGATCGGCGCCGGCGCCGAGTTCTTGCTTGCGTCGTGCTTCGTACTCGCTGAAGTTTCCTTCGAACCAGCGGACATGGCTGTCGCCCTCGAACGCCAGCACGTGCGTGGCGATACGGTCGAGGAACCAGCGATCGTGGGAGATCACGACGGCGCAACCGGGAAATGACTCAAGGCCGGTCTCGAGCGCGCGTAGCGTGTCGACGTCGAGGTCGTTGGTCGGTTCGTCGAGGAGCAGTACGTTTCCGCCGGACTTCAGCAGCTTGGCGAGGTGGACGCGGTTGCGTTCACCACCGGACAGGTCACCGACGCGCTTGCCGTGATCGGTTCCCTTGAAGTTGAAGCTCGACACGTAGGTGCGGCCGTGAATCTCGCGGCCACCGACTTCGAGCACTTCGCCGCCGCCCGTGATCTCGTCATACACGGTTGCGTCCGCGTCGAGGCTGTCACGATCCTGGTCAACGTAGCTGAGGTCGACGGTTTCGCCGATCTTGATCGAGCCGGAGTCGGGCTCTTCTCGGCCGGCAAGCATCTTGAACAGGGTCGATTTGCCGGCGCCGTTTGGGCCAATGATGCCGACGATGCCGGCAGGCGGCAGCGTGAACGACAGATTGTCAATGAGGAGTCGATCGCCGAATCCCTTGCTCAGGCCCTCGACTTCGATGACTTGGTCGCCGAGTCGACGTCCGGCCGGGATGGTGATCTGCAGCTTGGAGTCTTGCGACTCGGCCGCCTTCGCCTCAGCGTGCAGCTTGTCGTAGGCGGCGAGGCGAGCCTTGCCCTTGGCCTGGCGACCCTTCTGGCCCAGGCGAACCCATTCGAGTTCACGTTGCAGCGCGCGCTGGCGGACCTCGTTACCGCGCTCTTCCCGAGCGAGGCGGTCGTGCTTCTGCTCGAGCCAGCTGGAGTAGTTACCTTCGAACGGGATGCCGCGGCCACGGTCGAGTTCGAGGATCCACTGTGCGACGTTGTCGAGGAAGTAGCGGTCGTGGGTGATCGCGACGACGGTTCCGGCGTAATCGCCGAGGAACCGTTCGAGCCAGTCGACCGACTCGGCGTCAAGGTGGTTGGTCGGTTCGTCGAGCAGCAGCAGGTCGGGACGGCTGAGGAGCAGGCGACACAGCGCGACGCGGCGGCGCTCACCACCGGAGAGCACAGTGACATCAGCGTCGTCGGGTGGGCATCGGAGCGCGTCCATGGCGATCTCAACATTGCGCTCGAGGCTCCATGCATCAGCTGCGGCGATCTTGTCTTCCAGGATTGCCTGTTGCTTGCCGATTTTGTCGTAGTCGGCGTCGGGGTCGGCCCACTTGGCCATCACCGTGTTGTAGTCGTCAATGATCGACTGCACTTCAGAGACGCCGTCCATCACGTTGCCGCGGACCGTCTTGTTCGGGTCGAGCTGGGGCTCTTGTGCCAGGTAGCCGACGGTGTGGCCGGCAGTGAGGCGCGCTTCGCCCTGGAAGCCGTCGTCGAGGCCAGCCATGATTTTGAGGAGCGACGACTTACCGGCGCCGTTACTGCCGAGCACGCCGATTTTGACGCCGGGGTAAAAGGACAGCGAGATGTTCTCGAGGACCGTCTTGTCCGGCGGGTAGACCCGCGACAGCTTGTAGGCCTGGTAAATAAATTCGTGCGCCATGGCGAGGCAGGTTACCGATTGCCTGCTTCCAGTTGTCGCACGCGAGTGACTCGATTGTTGAACGCAGTAGGTGATGCTGATGTCGTCGCAGTCTGACAAGTTCTGGGCGGGCGGCTACGTTCGGAATATGTTCGAGACAACGCTCCCCACCGCACCCTTCGGCAGCACAGGTCACCGATCAACTCGAGTGATCTTTGGTGCAGCGGCGCTGGGAGGCATGAGCCAGGAGCGCGCTGATGCGACGTTGGCGTCGGTTGCTGCATGGGGCATCAATCACATCGACACAGCCGCGTCGTACGGAGAATCGGAGGACCGGCTCAAGCCGTGGCTTGCCAATCACCGGGCCGACGTGTTCCTCGCGACCAAGACCGGTCGACGGTCAGGCGCCGGAGCACGCGAAGAGCTTGAAAAGTCGCTCGAGCGAATGGGCGTCGACCACATTGACATGGTGCAGATCCACAACCTCGTCGAAGATGACGAGTGGGAGCGAGCCCATGCGCCAGGAGGAGCGGTCGAGGCACTCGCTGCGGCTCGCGACGAAGGCCTGATCTCGCATGTCGGCGTCACCGGCCACGGTCTGCGGATTGCCGGCATGCATCTGCGCAGTCTCCAGGCGTTTGACTTCGCATCGGTGCTGTTGCCGATCAACTTCATCCTGCTTGATAACCCGGCCTATCGGGTCGACGTCGAGGCGCTACTTGCGCTCTGTTCCGAACGTGGCATCGCAGTGCAGACCATCAAGGCGATTGCCCGTGGTCGGTGGGCCGACGGTGCCGTCAGTGGTCCCGGCAAGTTCAGCTGGTACGACCCGCTCACGGATCCGGAACCCATCGATCGTGCGGTCCGCTACGTGCTTTCGAACGAGCAATTCTTCTTGAACACCACGAGCGACGCGCGCAAACTGCCCGTGATCGTCGAGGCTGCATCCGGCAATCTCACTGCTCCGACATCCGACGAGATGCGGGCCGACATCGAAGCCGAAGGCATCACGCCGTTGTTCGATGCCGAAGAACTCGATCGGATCTAACGAACCGGCTACACGCGATGTTCTGAAGATGTTCGGTTGAGTGGTCTTTTCGAATCAAAGCGGTGAGCGGGTCGCGGTTACGCTGCCCACTGTGTCAGCACCAGCCGATCAAGTAAGTGGTTCCGGATTTGGGGCCAACTCCTGGCTTGTCGAGGAGATGTACGAGCGTTTCGTCGCCGATCCCGGATCAGTGAGTGAGAGTTGGCAAGAATTCTTTGCTGACTACCACTCCCAAGCTCCGAGTGTTGCCGCCGCAGCGGCTGCATCACCCCATGTCAGGGCAAATGCAGAGGTGTATGGCGCGGCGTCGCCAGCCGAACAGCTTCCTGCGCCGCCGCTGGCCGCCGAAGCCGCTCCAGCGCCCCCGCCGGTCGGGAAGCAGCCAAACGACGAGCCGGGCCAGCCGATTCGTGGCGCCGCCGCTGCAATCGCTCGCAACATGGAGGCCAGCCTCACCGTGCCGACGGCCACCAGCTTCCGCAACGTGCCTGCCAAGCTGCTCGAAGTCAACCGCAAGGTGATCAACGGCTTCCGTTCTCGATCGGGGCAGACGAAGATTAGCTTCACCCACTTGATCGGCTGGGCCATCGTTCGGGCGATCGCTGACGCCGTTCCGGCAATGAAGAACTCGTACGCGGTCGGCGACGATGGTAATCCCCGTCTCATCGTGCACGACCACGTGCACATGAGCCTGGCGGTCGATGTCCAGAAGAAAGACGGCAGCCGGACGCTGCTCGTTCCCGTCCTTCGCGACTGCGACACCAACGACTTCAACGGCTTTCTCGCTGCCTACGAGGAGGTCATCCGCAAGGTCAAATCCAACAAGCTCACCGTCGACGACTTCCAGGGTGCCAACGTCAGCCTCACCAACCCCGGCGGCATCGGCACGGTGCAGTCGGTGCCCCGCTTGATGCCAGGCCAGGGCCTTATCGTCGGCGTGGGCAGCATCGACTACCCGGCCGAATTCGAAGGTGCCGATCGGCGCAACCTCAGCTCGCTCGGCGTCAGCAAGGTCGTCACGGTCACGAGCACCTACGACCACCGCATCATCCAGGGAGCCGAGTCTGGTCTCTTCCTGAAGCGTGTCCACGAACTACTCCTTGGAGAGTACGACTTCTACGCCGAAATCTTCGCGTCGCTCGGCGTGCCGTACGAGGCGGTCAAGTGGCGTCCCGATGTCAGCCCGATGAACCGGGAAGACACGATGCTGGCCAAGCAGATGGCTGTCGCCAAGCTCATCCGAGTCCACCGCGTTCGTGGCCACCGGATCGCCGACCTCGATCCGCTTCGGTGGAAAGAACCACATATGCCGCGCGAGCTCGATCCGGCCACGTACGGCCTGACCATCTGGGACCTCGACCGAGAGTTCCTCACCGACGGCGTCGGTGGCGTCGACAAGATGCGCCTCGGCGATCTCCTCGGCTTGCTGCGCGACGCATATTGCCGGACGATCGGCGTCGAATACATGCACATCCAGAGCACCGACGAGCAGCACTGGGTCCAAGAACATGTCGAGGTCGGCAACCAGGGCAAGGGGTACCCCGAGCCGACGAAGGAAGAGAAGTACCGCATTCTCGAACGGCTCAACGCAGCCGAGTCGTTCGAAAAGTTCCTCGCCACCAAGTACGTCGGTACCAAGCGCTTCGGTATCGAAGGCGCTGAATCGGCGATCCCGATCCTCGATGAGATCCTCAGTCATGCAGCCGACGACGGCCTCGACTCGGCGATTTTGGGCATGGCGCACCGCGGTCGGCTGAACGTGTTGTCCAACATCATGGGCAAGGACTACGAGGCGATTTTTTCCGAGTTCGAGGGACACCTCGACCCGTCGTCCGTACAGGGGTCGGGAGACGTGAAATACCACCTCGGGACAAAGGGTAAGTACGTCAGCCCATCCGGTGCCGACCTAAAGATCGAGCTATCCGCAAACCCGAGCCACCTCGAAACTGTCAACCCGATCGTCATGGGCATGGTCCGTGCGAAGCAGGACCAGATCGATCCACCCGGTTCGTTCCCGGTGCTTTCGCTTCTGATCCACGGCGATGCAGCGTTCGCCGGCCAGGGCATCGTGGCCGAATGCCTGGCAATGAGCGATATCGGTGGATACCGCATCGGTGGCACGATCCACCTGATCATCAACAACCAGATCGGTTTCACCACGTCGCCTGAGTTCTCGCGTTCGTCGCTGTATTGCTCCGACGTCGCCAAGACTGTTCAGGCTCCGATCTTCCACGTCAACGGGGATGACCCCGAAGCCTGCGTCAAGGTCGCACGGCTTGCCTGGGAATACCGCCAGCAGTTCCACAAAGACGTCGTCATCGACATGGTCTGCTACCGGCGCCACGGACACAACGAGGGCGACGATCCGTCATACACACAGCCGCTCATGTACAAGGCGATCGCCGAACGTCGCACAGTCCGCAAGCTCTACGTCGAGACGCTGGTCCGCCGCGGTGACATCACGATCGACGAGGCTGAGCAGGCGCTCAGCGATTTCCAAGACAAGTTGCAGGCAGCACTCGACGCGACGCGCGCGCAGAATCCGGGTGACGTGACCGCAGCTCGCCCGCCGAAGGCTCTCGGTGTCCTGGCTCACATTCCGACCGGGGTCGACCGGGCAAAGCTCGACAGCATCTTCAACAAGCTCACCGACTACCCCGAAGGGTTCACGGTCCACCCCAAGCTCGGCAGGCAGTTCGACACGCGAGCCAAGATGTACGCCGACGGCATAGTCGACTGGGCGCTTGCCGAGGCAATGGCGTACGGCTCGCTCGTTCAAGAAGGCCACCCGGTGCGGCTCGCCGGTCAGGACTCGCGTCGCGGCACGTTCAGCCATCGCCATGCTGCGTTGATCGATCACAACACCGGACAAGCATGGATTCCACTCGACAACCTCGACGACGCTGCTGCGAATTTCTGGGTGTTCGACTCGTTGCTCTCCGAATACGCTGCGATGGGGTACGAGTACGGGTACTCGCATGCCAACAGCGACGCCCTCGTGCTGTGGGAAGCCCAGTTCGGTGACTTCGTCAACGGCGCCCAAATCATCATCGATCAGTACATCGTCGCCGCCGAAGACAAATGGAAGCAACAGAACGGTGTCGTCCTGCTGCTGCCCCACGGCTACGAAGGCCAGGGCCCGGAGCACAGCTCGGCACGCATCGAGCGGTTCCTCACATTGGCTGCCGAAGACAACATGCAGGTCGTCAATACGACCACTGCCGCCAATTTCTTCCATCTGCTGCGCCGCCAGGTGCACTCGGAACGCCACACGCCACTGATCGTGTTCTCGCCGAAGTCTGGGCTGCGCATGAAGCAGACCCGCTCGTCTGTCGACGAGTTGACAACTGGATCCTTCAACGAGGTGCTCGACGATCCGGGTGTGCTCGACGCTGCCGCCGTCACGCGCATCGTGTTCTGTTCGGGCAAGGTTGCGTGGGATGCAATAGCAGAGCGCGACGAGCGCAATGCTCCTGTTGCCATTGTTCGCATCGAGCAGCTCTACCCGCTACCAACCGATCAGATGCGCGATGTGCTCAAGAAGTACCCGAATGCTCAGGAACTTCGTTGGCTCCAGGAAGAGCCCCAGAACATGGGTGCCTGGAACTTCATCGAGCACAACGTGTGGCGCATCAAGGAGGAGGGTTACGACCTCCGCCATGTGGCTCGTGCCCCGTCGGGCAGTCCAGCTACAGGGAGCAATGCCATCCATGACCAAGAGCTTGCCCAGCTCATGAATGAGTTGTTCTCGCCGAGCGACGACTGATTCCGTCAGTCCGAGAGTGAAATTCCGAGGATCAACGCGAGTTCGTCGAGCGCCGCTCGGGGCGTGCCGACCTTGATGGTCTGCATGCCCATGGCGCGTGCCGGCTTCAAGTTGATCCCGAGATCGTCGAGGAAGACGCATTCGGTCGGCGCGACACCGGCGAGTTCGCATGCGATCTCGTAGAAGCGGGGTTCGGGCTTACGGACGCCGATCTTGCTCGACTCGACCACATGGTCGAATTTCGTCATGACGTCTGCCACGTCAGGGCGGCGCTGTGTTGCAGTGTGGTCTGAGACCACATTGTTCGTGAGGCATGCCGTGACGTAGCCGGCTGCGATCACGGCGTCAAGCGCGATGACCATCTCGGGGCGGACCGACCCGGAGAGGAGCGCCAGGATGTCGGCGCCGGGAATCCGATGGCCGAGTGCTTCGGATTCGGTGGCGAAGAGCGTGTCGAACTCGTCGGGTCCGATGTCGTTGCGTTCGAGCAGGGCCCATGCATTTGAGTCGGGGTTGTGAGTGTTAACCGAACGGATGAAGTCGGCCGGCACCAAATGATTTTTCTCGTATGTATTGAAGGCATCAAAGGGACTGGAGAGCACGACCCCACCGAAGTCCCAGAAGACTGCGCGCACAATGGTTGGGGACGGCATGGTCCGAGAGCCTACGATGGGAGAGTACGAAGTCTCGATTCGACTTCGGGTCACCTGGTGCGAACCCGGCCGGTACCCGCAGCGATGATCGACACAGCGTGCAGCTCGCCGCAATCGGCGACACGGAGGCCCGACTGGTCGAGCCCCGTCAACAGGAACGAGACAACTGATAATGAACGTCAAAAACGGCCCAGCACACGTGGTGGTCGACGGGTCCAACCTCGCGACCGAAGGCCGGTCACTTCCCAGCCTCCAGCAGCTCAACGAAGCTGTCATGAGCTTCATGGAAGATAACCCCGACACCGAGATTACGGTCGTGGTCGATGCGACGTTCGGGCATCGGATCGACAAGAAGGAGACCAAGGAGTTCGAAGCAGGCATCGCAAACAACGAGCTTGTTGCACCGCCAGCCGGCGCTGTCGGTCGCGGTGACGCATTTGTTCTGGGCATCGCCAACAAGGCGAACTCCACGGTGTTGTCGAATGATTCCTTCCAGGAGTTCCACGGCCAATACGAATGGCTCTTCGACGAAGGCCGCCTGATCGGCGGTAAGCCCGTGCCGCACGTCGGCTGGGTCTGGGTGGCGCGCACGCCAGTTCGTGGTCCCGTCAGCCGCAAGGCCACTCGCGGGTCAGGCAGCAGTAGTAGTAGCGGCGGTGGTCGGTCACGTGGCGGCCGCGGCCGTACGAAGCAAGACGAGAACCATGCACGCGTGGGCAGCGTTGAGGCAAATGAGCCGATGCCGGTGCCGAAGGCGCCGCCGCCGTCACACAAGAAGGCTGCCGCACGACAGAGCGAGCCGAAGGCGGCTGTCAACGCAGCACCCCGAGGCGGCGATCCGGTGAACGAATTGTTGCCCTTCCTCGAGTTCGTCGAACATCACCCGGTCGGAACGAGCATCAACGGCACCGTCGACGCGTACTCGTCGCACGGCGCCTACATCACGATTACTGGCACCGGTGTGCGGGGCTATGTCCCGCTCCGAATGATGGCTGTGCCGACACCGCGCAGTGCAAAATCGATGATGAAGATCGACTCGTCGGTCACCCTCGTCGTCGTCAGCTTTAATGGCGCCCGCCGCAGTATCGACTGCGCCGTCCCCGCCATGGCCGAGCGGTCGATTGCAGCTGAAGCAGCAGCGGCGGACGAGAACGATGAGACGACTGGTGGCGTCATGGTCGAGCGGCACGCTTCGGCCGTCAAGAAGGCGGCCGTCAAGAAGGCGGCCGTCAAGAAGGCGGCCGTCAAGAAGGCGGTGCCTGCAAAGGCCGTGGCGAAAAAGACAACGAAGGCTCCCGCCAAGACGACAGCAGCGAAGCAGGTCGCCGCCAAGACTGCTCCGACCAAGACTGCTCCGACCAAGACTGCTCCGACCAAGAAGGCTGCAGTCAGGAAGGTCTCTGTCGAGAAGGCCCCGGTCAAAAAGGTTGCTGCCAAGAAGGTTGCTGCCAAGAAGATTGCTGCCAAGAAGGCGCCCATCAAGAAGACGCCAGTGAAGCAGCCCGCGACGAAGAAGCCTGCCGTGAAGAAATCCGCCGTGAAGAAATCCGCCGTGAAGAAATCCGCCGTGAAGAAATCCGCCGTGAAGAAATCCGCCGGACCGAAGGGGGCCTGATGTGCGTGTCGTGACCTGGAACGTCAATTCGCTGCGTGCTCGTCAAGAGCGAGTCGAAACGTGGCTCGAAGAAGTGCAACCCGATGTGCTCCTGATCCAGGAGACCAAACTTGCCGACGACGCCTTCCCGATGCTGGCGTTTGAAGCAATGGGCTACACGTGCGCCCACTACGGCCAAGGCCAGTGGAACGGTGTCGCCATCCTCTCCAAGGTTGGCCTGACGGACGTTGTGTCGAACTTCGCCGAGGGCATCGAGCCCGACCCGGATGCTCGGATCATCAGCGCCACGTGCGGCGGGGTCCGCGTGAGCAGCGTGTACGTCCCGAATGGGAGGTCGCTCGATGACGATCACTACAGCTACAAGCTCGACTGGCTTGCCCGGTTGGTGCAGCATCTCGAGGTCGACACGACGGCTGACCAGGATGTCATCGTGGGCGGCGATTACAACATCGCCCCGGACGACCGTGACGTGCACGATCCTGCGAAGACTGTCGGCATGACGCATGTCAGCCAAGCAGAACGCGATCGCCTCAGCGAGCTCGAGCAGTGGGGCCTGACCGATGCATTCCGCCACCTACACGACGACGACCGCATGTACTCATGGTGGGACTACCGCGGCGGTGATTTTCACCAGGGGCGTGGGATGCGCATTGACATGTTGATGTGCAGCCAGTCGATTATCGATCGAACCACCTGGTGTGTCGTCGATCGGAACGCCCGTAAGGGGGAGTCACCAAGCGATCATGCGCCGGTGATCGTCGACTTCGACTGAGCAACGAGCGGCAAGATCTGTTCGCTCAACCGCTCGGCCATCATGGCGCCGAATGAAGTCGCGGTTGCCAATTCGGCCACGGTGGTCGGCTTGGTACGGGCGATGGCCTTCAGGTCACGATCGCTGCACAGTTGGATCGGGAGCACGGCGGCCTGACGCGCCGCGATGTCTCGCCATTTCTGTAGGGCCGCGAGGAGGGGATCGATTTTGGCGCGACGCCGGCGAAGTGTGCTCGGTGGTCGCGTCGCCTCGGGCTCGCTGAGGTCAAGGGCGCTCATGAACGGGCTCGGCTTGCGGGCATAGCCGCCCCGACGCTCGGCCCAGCTGAACGTGAGCCGGTCGGATGCTCGCGTCGCAGCCACGTACAGCAACCGGCCTTCCTCGGCGCGAGTCGCAGCAGTGGTCGCTGACTTGTGCGGCACGAGGCTCGTTTCGACGCCGGTGACGTACACGGCATGCCATTCGCGTCCCTTGGATGCGTGGAATGTCAGGAGGTCGACACCGTCGGTCGATCGATCGTCGAATGGGTTGGTCATTGCTACCCAGGATCGGAAACCGGCGCCGTCGCCCAACTGCTGGTCACGGAGGTAGTCGAGTAAGACCGTGGCGACGCGCCGCTCGGCTTCCAACTCGTCGACGGCTCGGTCGGCCTGGGCTTTGGTGCGGCGGTCGACCCCCTCGTGGGCAATGGCCTGTTCGGCTTGCACTGTGAGTAGCGCGTCGTGCGCGTCGAGCATGTCGTGGGCCCACGCCCGGAGTTGGGAGGCAGAGCCGAGCATGGAGGCTTGACGAACGGCAACTTGCAGAGGGGTTCCGGAGGCAGTTGCGGAGCGGCGCACCGGGATGCCGAGTGAGCCGAGCGCGGTGCCGAACGTGCTGAGTTGGGCATTGGTGCGAGCCAGTACTGCCACCGCCCCCGAACGGATCAGGTTCGGATCAAGGCGGACGATTGAACCGGCAACCAAACGTGCTTCGGCTTCTTCGTCGTCTCCAGCTAACCGTTCGACGACCGGCCCGTCACTACGGTTCGACACCAGCTCAGTCGGCTGTTCGGCTGCAGCGAGTACCTGGACACCGGTCCGCACGATCTGTGGGGTACAGCGATGGTTGACAGGGAGCCGGACCACCTCGACGCCGGGGAAGCGCCGTTCGACGTCGACGAGCAGCGTCG
>ERZ889217.174-NODE-174-length-42139-cov-10.308954_pt1 | contig 42139 bp, 45 predicted proteins | sample MGYA00521098_ERZ889217 | MGnify/ENA primary metagenome ERZ889217 (study PRJEB32303, sample SAMEA104408613) | aquatic metagenome | biome: Brackish water; feature: Pelagic; material: water | place: Baltic Sea | collected 2014-06-10T22:04:00 | depth 2,362 m ... | reverse complement strand
TGCCAGAAGGCCCCCACCAAATTCTTTCCTTGCGGCAAATTGACGCCTGTCTTGCCTCCGATGGCTGCATCAACCATACCTAAAAGAGTTGTCGCAACATGAATGACTGGCGTACCTCGATGCCATGTGGAAGCGGCAAAACCAGCCACATCTGTCACCATTCCTCCTCCGACAGCGATAATCACATCGTGACGTGTCAACCCCATTTCCGCAAAGCCTTGCGATAGCGATTCAATTGTGGAGAGAGTTTTAGCCTTCTCGCCCCGCTCAATCACGAAACGCTTACTCGCGATGGGAAGAGTGACATCGCTGGGTATTCCCTCTTGAGTGACCACGGCACAACGTTGAGCGGTGGTCCCAATGAGGTCAACTAATGAAGTGATCGCTCCGTGACCCACCACAACTGGATACGAGCGGTCACCCAGATTAACGACAACAGTTTCAAGACTCATGGCGCCACCTCCATCGTCACAATAGTTGTCAAAGCATCTACAACCTCATTGATTTCAAGGTCTGTGACGTCAATGGTCGAAGTTGCCAACGAGGCATACACGGAACTCCGTTCGCTATACAACTGAGTCAACCTTGCCCGTGGATCATCGTCAATGAGCGGTCTATGACCTTGTTTGGTCAGCGCACGCGCACTCACTCTGCGAGTGATGAGATCCAAATCGGCTGTCAGCCAGATCCGGTGAGTCATGTGGGAAATGAGAAGCTGATTGCTCTGACGCAATACACCTCCACCAGCGACCGCAATCACTAATGGCTGAACACGCGCGTAGGCAGCACTGAGGGTCTGTGCTTCTAGGTCGCGAAATACTTCTTCCCCATCGTTGGCGAAGATATCGCGCACCGATCGAGCAGTGGATAATTGCAGTTCATCATCAGTGTCAAAGAAACCGTAATTGATACGTTTCGCTAAACGGCGCCCAACCGTACTCTTGCCAGTTCCCATCAGCCCAATGAGGGCAATGTGGGGGCTTTGCGCCGACTGAGTCATAGCGCCTGTTGGGTTGACTCTTTTGCAGAAATAGCGTTGCGTACGAATTCCGCTACTGAATCGCCACCGAACTTGCGTTGGGCTTCAGCAGCCAAAACAAGTGCAACCATTGTTTCACCGACAACTCCCATGGCAGGTACGGCAGTGACATCAGTTCTTTCCTTGAACGACACTCCCGCTTCTTTCGTGATCACATCGACAGTCGGCAGGGTTGGCTTATTCAATGTTGCGAGCGGTTTCATCGCCGCCCGCACGACGAGCAACTCGCCAGTGGTCATGCCACCTTCGGTACCACCAGACAGCGATCCCGTTCGCACGAAACTCTGCGTTGCTTCATCCCAATGAATGGGATCGTGAGCCAAACTTCCGCGCCGTCCAGCAACTTCAAAACCATCACCGATTTCAACACCTTTGACAGCCTGAATACTCATCATCGCTTGAGCCAATAAGGCGTCCAATTTCCGATCCCAATGCACGTGACTGCCGAGTCCGACTGGCAATCCATAGGCCAGCACCTCGACGATGCCGCCTAATGAGTCTCCATTCTTGGCGCATTGTTCAATTTCAGCGATCATCAAAGCGGCGGCTACTGGGTCAAAACTACGAACAGGAGAATCATCCACAACACTTAGATCTGCTGGTGTGGGACGCTGGGCATTCACGGATTTGGCGGATCCCATCTGAATCACATGTGAAATGACCTCCACGCCGATTGTGCGTAAGAGGGCCTTCGCCACAGCCCCTGCGGCTACTCGGGCAGCGGTTTCCCGCGCACTGGCACGTTCTAAAACATCTCGCGCATCGGTGAAGCCGTACTTCTGCATTCCGGCAAGATCAGCATGACCTGGACGGACCTTGGTGAGGGGATCGAGAGTCGCCCCTGGTGCAGGGTCCATCTCTTTATGCCATTTATCAGAACGGAACCATTCGGTATTCTTGATTTCAATGGCCACTGGTGAACCAAGTGTTCGACCATGGCGGACTCCCCCAATCAAGGTCACTTCGTCCACCTCAAAACGTTGGCGTGGTCCGCGTCCGTAGCCGAGGCGACGACGTGAAAGTTCCAGTTGTATATCTTCAACTGTGATCTGTAAACCCGCAGGCAAACCCTCAATAATGACAACTAACGCTTGTCCATGGGACTCGCCGGCGGTGAGATAACGCAACATCGTCTATCAGGTTACCGTTCGCCTAGGACAGTGCCTGTGAGGCTGCTGAAAGCATTGCTTGAATATCAGGAAGATGACCAGTCCAAATCTCCTGCTGGAGGGCCGCCTGATGTACCAACATCCCCAGACCATTCACTATTTGGCATCCTTTTTCTTCGGCGACCCGCAATAAAGCAGTGTGCAGCGGGTGATACACGAGATCCACGACGATGTGACGCTGTTGCAACAGATCAAGTGGCATGGGTAGGACTGACCCCGAGCCGGTCTCCCCCATGCCCATGCTGGTGGCGTGAATAATGAGGTCGCATTCTTGCGTTGCGTGCCGTAAGGCAGGTTCATCGCTGAGAGCGATAGCCCGCGAGCCAACAGGGGCTAATCCAGCGGCAAACACAGCGCCATCTAAAGAGCGGTTGGCCACGACTACTCGCTTGCATCCGTGGCGTGTCAGCGCGTCAACGACCGAGCGCCCAGCACCGCCAGCCCCTATGACTAACACCGACGAATTCTCGAATTGCACACCATGAGAGCGAAGGTTCTGCAGCAAACCTTCACCATCGGTGCTGTGGCCAACTAGTGCGCCATCACCGGCAACTTCGACCGTATTAACACTGCGAAGTGCGATGGCAGCAGCGCTACTTCGATCAACCAATGTCGCCATCTCCGTTTTATGCGGCATGGTGACGCTTAAACCGCGCAGATGCAGCGTCCGCAGAGCACTCAAACTCTCGGCTGTCTTGCCCGCAGCAACTTCAAAGGCAACATAAACCCAGTCAACGCCTAGAGAACGAAATCCAACGTTATGGATGATTGGTGACAAACTGTGACGTACGGGGTCGCCAATAACGCCGACCACGGATGTCTGAGCGCTAATTCGTACTTGAGTGTTCATATCACAGGACTCCAGCGATGATCGCCGCTTGAACATTGGCTTGATGTTGCGAGAAAGTGGCGGCGAACTTATGGTTCCCGTCTTTGTCTGAAAGAACATAATAGAGATAAATGCACGGCGAACCATCCTGAATTTCACGGCAGAGGGTGTTCCCCGCAGAGGGATTTGGTGCTGGGGACAAGGCCGCGGCGATGGAATCTCTACCCGGATTAGAAATGGGAGTGGGTGGCAACCCTGTGTGCATGTAGGTATTGAAAGGTGTGTCAATTGCTTTCAGAGTAGGAAAAGAGAGTTCGGAATTCTGCTTGTAGAAAAGTGTCGCATCAATCTCCAGGGGCATTCCAAGCGCCAATCTGTTGTAGATCACTCTGGCAATCTTGGGGCGATCCTGAGGAACTTTAGCTTCCCTTTCAATAATTGAAGCGATAATCAATACCTCGTAAGGTGATCGACCGACAAGGTTCAGTGAATCATCTAATCCTTCTTGCCGACCCACACGTTCCATCAACTTCAGCATTTCTTGGGCTACCTGTGTCGCTGATTTGTCCCCCGAGATGAGATATGTATCAGGAAACAAAAGCCCTTCAAGCGATGTCACTGAATCAGGCTGATACACGGATCTCACGGCTGAGTTGGTCATCTCTGCGTCACCGGTTTTTGCAAGAAAATCCTCTGCATCAATGGAGGGAACTCCTTGATGCAGGCGTTCAGCGATTTGTGCCAGCGTGAAACCTTCTGGAAAGGTGACCTTGCTCAGAGTCTCATTCGGAGGGGTTCGCAAAACACGCAAAATATTTCCCATGTGATCATGGGGCCGCAGGGTGTAATAACCGGGAAGGATCTCAAGACCTCCCTCTGAGGATGCGTAAGAACGAAACACGGAATCATTAACGATAAAGCCCCCTTGCTTCAGGCGTTTGCTCAAAGTAGATAGATCGTCGGTTTCAGTAATCAGGAAGATTTCCGACGCATCGGCTTGCCCGCTTGGATTGACCTGCTGCAGATACCAGTATTTGTGGGCTCCAAATGCGACTGCAACCACAACTAACACTGAAACAAAAACCATTGCGACTATGTTGACGATTCGTTTGCTGGGAAAACCATTCACAACTAGCGAGGGCAAGACCCGATGTTCATGATCCATATCCTGAGGTTCATTCACGAAGATGCCGACTTTCAAGCCATGCCTGCAACATAATCGCGGCGGCCACTTTGTCGACATATTGACGACGCGCTGAAGCGCTTAAATTCGCTTCCTTGAGGACACGATCTGCCGCCACCGTGGTCATACGCTCGTCGAACATTTCTATAGGCACAGATAAAACCGTACTCAGTCGGCGAGCCTCAATGGTGGCGGCCTTTGCCGCCGGTCCATGACCGCCCGCCATCAACAATGGAAGTCCGATCACCACAACCTCAACTTCTTCTTGCTGAACTATTTCGGCGATTTTGAGATGATCTAAGCGAACAGACTTTGTTCGCAGAAGAACACTGTGTGGGCTAGCAATGGTTCCGCTGAGGTCACTCACAGCAAGACCTATCCTCTTTGTTCCGAGGTCTATACCGAGGGCGCGCATCAGGAGCGAGCCGCCACCTCGGCGAGACGTAAAGCCTCGGGCAAATACTCGGGAAGCTTTCCACCAGCCGTGGCGATATCTCCCTTGCCTCCACTACCGCCCCCGACCGCCTTGGCGGCATCTTTGATCAACGCCGTTGCCGAGAGACCGCTAGTCGGTGTCACTGCGGCGACAAGCGAAACACCTCCTTCGGGAGTTAGTCCACCGAGCACGACAGCACGAATTCCAACCTGTTGCCGAACGGCCAAGGCCAATTCACGAAGATCGCCAGGTGATAGTTCATCGACACGCGCCACAACGATGCCGTCAGTTGCTCCTTGTGCCAAGGTTGCTGCTCCGAAAACAGCGAGACGAGATCTCAAAATTTTGTTCTCCTCTTGCACAGCCTTGAACTCATCAAGTTTACGATGTACCCCAAACAACAGCTCCTGGGAACTGGTACCGAGAAGTAAGGCTGCCTCATTTAATGAACGATGCTCGCGCTGCAAAAGTTCGAGCGACCTGACGCCGGCAACGGCTTCAATTCTCCTCAAGTTGGCGCCCACAGATCCTTCAGAGATGATGTGAATCAATCCGATATCCCCAGTAGCGGTGACATGGGTTCCACCACATAATTCAACAGATGGTCCGGCTGACAAAACCCGTACCCGATCGCCATATTTATCACCAAAAAAAGCAATCGCACCCTTCTCTAGGGCTTCGTCTTTAGAGGTTTCTAGTGAAGTCACTGCGGCATTGTCTAGCGTCAGCGTGTTCGCAAGATCCTCAATACTCTTCAGTTGGTCACTAGAGAGTGAGTCATAGTGACTGAAGTCGAAGCGCAACCGTTCATCGTTGACTAAAGAGCCAGCCTGTTTGACGTGCTCGCCGAGAACCTCTCGAAGTGCCCAATGCAAAATATGTGTCGCAGTGTGGTGGCGTCGAATAGCGGTACGACGCAGACCGTCAATACTGGCCTCTACTTCTTGATTGAGGAGCAGTGTTCCCGATACCACTCGACACAGATGCCGACGTAATCCGGGCAATGCGTAGGTGGTATCAAGAACTTCGTAATTTCCGGAGGAGGACGTAAGAAACCCCGTGTCGCCAACCTGGCCACCACTCTCCGCATAAAATGGAGTCTGTTCGAGGAAGACATCAAAAAGACCATCGTCATCGGGAATAATCGCTAGTACTTTTGTTGAGCAGGATTCGCGTTCATAACCAATGAATTCACCCGTACCATGCGATTCCATCACCTCTCGATAGAGATCTATACGAGAGGCGTCAGCGACATTGCCTTTACGGGCTGCCTTTGCCCTCTGACGCTGCTGATCCATCTCCACACGGAAACCTTCAAGGTCAACTGAGAGTTCTCTCTCAGCCACGATCTCCTGAGTCACCTCAAGAGGAAAGCCATAGGTGTCGTGTAACAAGAACGCTGTGGAACCCGACACAACATGATTTTTATCTACTTGATTCAACTCAGCTTCAAGAATAGAAAGACCAGTCTTTAGTGTCTGGCGAAACCTTTCTTCTTCCTTTGTCAAAACACCCAAAATGAAATCCTTTTGAGCAATAACATCTGGATAAGCCTCACCCATAGTGCTGATTGCGGACTCAACAAGCGCTGGCATCACCAATTTTTCCGTGCCCAATAAGTAGGCGTGGCGGACTGCACGGCGAATAATTCGCCGCAACACATAACCACGACCTTCATTAGATGGAAAGACCCCATCATTAACGAGCATCGTGCTTGATCGTGCATGTTCGGCCAATACCCGCAAACTAAAACTAGCTCGATCTTCGTAATCTCCGATTTTGTAACTCGACCCTGTGATCGATTGTGCGGCCTCAACGATCGGGAAAATAGCGTCCGTCTCCCAGACACTGTCCTTACCCTGGAGAAGAGCCAATATTCGTTCAAGTCCTGCGCCCGTATCGATGGATGGCTTTGGTAGAGGGACTCGTGATCCATCACTCGACTGGTTGTATTGCATGAAGACCAGATTCCAAAACTCCATAAAACGATCTCCATGCGGATCGTTTAACGGTCCACCGGATGGGCCAAACTCGGACCCGCGGTCGATATGCAGTTCCGAGCATGGTCCACACGGCCCGGTATCTCCCATTTGCCAAAAGTTGTCCTTATCCCCGAGGCGTTGAATGCGATCCATAGGCACACCAACTTCTTCGTGCCACATCGCTTCTGCCTCATCGTCGCTGGTATGGACCGTCACCCAAATACGGTCTCCATCAAAGCCCAAAGTCTCAGTCACGAATTCCCAACTCCAAGGAATTGCTTTGGCCTTGAAGTAATCACCGAAAGAAAAGTTGCCCATCATCTCAAAAAAGACGAGGTGACGCTTGGTGCGGCCGACATCGTCGAGGTCGTTGTGCTTGCCACCGGCACGAGCGCATTTCTGAATCGTGGCCGCCCGACTGTACGGCGCAACCTCATCGCCAACAAAGTAGGGCTTAAAAGGCACCATCCCCGCAACGGTGAATAAGACCGTTGGATCATGAGGAATCAAACTGGCCGATGGCACCGCCGTATGATCGCGTTCAGCGAAAAATTTGAGGAAGCTCAGTCTAAGTTCTTGAGCAGAGCGCGGAGGCGAATTCATAGCGTTCAAATCCTACCCTTGGGCACCTGCCTGAAAGAGAGATATTGCCCTAACCTGTCCGAGTGAGTAAACGTCAGACAGCCCCCGCCACCTCGGTCCGAGTCCGAAAATCGGTTCCCGTCGCTCCAGTAGAAGAACTCTCTGGTCGTCATCAAGATTTGCATGAAATGATCAGTTTTGAAGATCCCCATCATCAGCGCACATGGACGTTTGATGCCACTTTTATGCGCTCGTCGTGGAAATGTATTTTTGGTGAGGGATGTCAAGGAATTCATGATGTCGCTACGCCAGAACTCAACGAGGGTTGTTGCTCACTAGGCGCCCACTTTGTTGATGAGGAAGATGTTGCCAATGTTGTGAAAGCAGTGGTCCGTTTGACAAAGAAGAACTGGCAATTCAAGGACAATGCCAAGGCCAAAGGCTTCCTGAAGAGCAATAAAGAGGGCGACACAATGACTCGTCGAGTGGATGGCGCGTGTATTTTCCTCAATCGACCTGGCTTCGCCGGCGGCGCTGGTTGCGCATTTCATATCGCCGCCACAGAGGCTAATGAGCGCCCACTTGATTGGAAGCCGAATGTTTGTTGGCAGTTACCATTGCGCCTTGAACACAACACTGACGCCAACGGATGGGTCAGTACTGTAGTCCGCGAGTGGAAACGTCGCGACTGGGGCGCAGGTGGTGATGATCTTCATTGGTGGTGTACTGAAAACTCTGATGCTTTTGTTGGCAAAGAGCCCGTATACAAGTACCTCAAAGACGAAATTTGCGAGACTGTTACCGAGGAAATCTACGACTTGCTCGTGGAAATTCTTGAGCGCCCAACAGCAGTTCCGCTGGCGCATCCTGTTATGCGAAACCGCAAATAATTAGCTATCAATTCGACTTTTTAAAAGCTTTCTTGCGATCTTCAGGATTGAGATATCGCTTACGAACTCGAATGGCTTTAGGGGTGATCTCCACGAGTTCATCATCGCCGATCCACTCAATAGCCGTCTCTAGTGTGTGAATTTTCGGTGCAGCTAATTTGACACCGTCATCATGGCTATGGGTTCGAATATTGTTCTTTTCCTTGGCACGGACCGCGTTCACGACCATCTCATCGCCACGCGAACTTTCTCCGACAACCATTCCCTCATAGGTCTTTTCACCTGGTTCAACAAATAATTCTCCGCGCAACTGCAAGTTGTCAAGGGCATACGCTGTGACCATTCCCTCACGGTCAGCGATCATTGCGCCACCCAAACGATGAGGTAATTCGCCGCACCAAGGCATCCAACCCGCATGGTTTTGGTGCAACATGGCCGTACCACGAGTCGCTGTCATCAGCAACGAACGGAAACCAATCAAACCTCGGCTCGGACATTCAAACGTAATGACTGAACGACCAGGATCTCCGGAACGTAAGTCAGTGACGCGTCCTTTACGTGGCGCCAATGCTTGGGTGACAGCTCCAACATACTCATCTGGTACGTCACAGACACCGCGTTCAAGGGGTTCAAACTTCTTGCCATTTACTTCTTTGGTGATGACCTCTGGGCGGCTGACTTGTAATTCAAATCCCTCACGGCGCATACCTTCGATGAGTACTGCCAATTGCAATTCTCCACGGCCCGCCACTTCCATGACATCGGCTGAATCAGTCTCATGCAGTTTGATAGAAACGTTGCCTAAAACCTCTTTGTGTAAACGGTCAATGAGGTGGCGACTAGTGAGATACTTTCCATCTCGCCCAGCAAATGGGGATGTATTAACACCAAATGTCATTCGCAGCACAGGCTCATCAACTGTCAGACGTGGCAAAGCCACGGGGTTATCGGTTGAGGCAATGGTGTCGCCAATCTCGACCTCTGGGAATCCAGCAACTACAAAGAGGTCACCAGCGCGGAGTTCGTCAACTTCGACTCGTCCGACTCCCATATAGGCCATCAATTGGGACAGACGACGTTTCAAAGGTGGCTGACCTTCAGCGAACTCTTCTTCAAGGAGAGCAACCATTTCGCCCTTACGCAAAACACCTTGATAGACGCGACCGATTGCCAGACGTCCGAGATACTCCGATGCGTCAAGGTTTGTCACCAAAGCTTGCAGGGGCGCATCTGGGTCCCCCGTTGGGGCTGGAATGCGTTCGATGATCGTGTCCAGCAGTGCAGAGAGATCCGCATCTGGGGCAGGCATACCAAGCCCGACCATTGTGCGACCTTCTCGTGCGACTGCGGAAATTACCGAGAAATCAATGTGGTGATCGTCAGCCTCAAGGTCGATAAAAAGCTGGTAAACCTCATCAAGAACTTCTTCGGCCCGTGCGTCCCCACGGTCAACCTTGTTGATCACGACAATGGCCGGCAGGTTCAGTGAAAGTGCCTTTTGCAGAACATAACGAGTTTGAGGTAGCGGACCTTCAGCTGCATCCACCAAGAGCAAAATACCATCGACCATGGTCAATGCCCGCTCAACTTCACCACCGAAATCAGCGTGTCCCGGGGTGTCAACCAAGTTGATCTTGGTGTCCTTGTAGGTCACTGATGCGGCCTTGGCAAGAATTGTGATGCCTCGCTCGCGTTCTTGATCATTGGAGTCCATAACTCGGTCAACAACAGCTTGGTGAGCGGCAAAAGTGCCTGTGGCGCGCAACAATGCGTCCACGAGCGTTGTCTTGCCATGATCTACGTGCGCGACTAACGCAACATTACGTATTTGTTTTGCCATATCAATTGTGGGCAACCGGCCTATGCCTGGTTGTCATCCTCTTCCTCAACATCATCTTCATCATCAAAGACGACTCCGTATTTTTCTGCTAGTGCGGCGTATTCGTCATCTTGCGAACGCGGTTGAGAATCTCCGCCCACTAAACCGAGATCTAAGGCACTGGGCCCTGCTTGTTTCAATTTTCGCGCTTCTTCGAAGCGACGGTGACGACCCTTTTTCACGTTAGGGCTCCGAACTTAAGAGAGGGGTTGATGACTAAAAAACGTGAGATCACCAAAGCCGAACTAGTGCGACTGTGGCAACCCATATCCACCACACGTCAAACGCAGGCGACCAATAGTTTAGGCGTTCAAGAGTGCAAAATGTGGGAACTTGCTCGTCATTCCCCGTTTGGAGTCACTTTAGCGGTGACAAGTGGCTCAATTTCGGCTATTCAACTTGATCGGGGACACTTGCTGACACTTGCTCGGGAACTTCTGGGGAGACAGAACCTCTCATCATTTTAAGGCCCCCATGTCCATCGAAGGAGAGTCCCAATTCACCCGAAAGCAAAGATTTCAGGTCGCTACCTACTAAATCCCGCCTCCAACCAGTGAGCAAACGGGCGGCTTGATCTTGCCGAATAAAGGCCAAGATGTCGTTCCGGGTGGCTAGCAGGGCGTTATCTATTTTTTGCACTCTGGCTACCTCACTCAACCAGGCTGAGATCAGCGTGATCGCAGGTCGGAGATGCCGATCAACATCGTCAGAGTCAGAAACAGGTATCTCCAGGGGATGCTCCTGACCAAAGCGGACAGCAGCCAAGATCTCGGTTCCGACGGCACCTCGTGTATGCCGTTCATCAACACCTCGGGACTGAGCTAATTCGCTGATTGAGGCCGGCTCACGTTGCGCTATTCCTTGCAATGCTAAATCAGGCAAAACCTGACGCGGAGGAATGTCACTCACCATCGCCCGGCGTTCTCGCCACTCAGCCAAGGACGCTAAGACGCCCCGGGTTCGCGGCTTCAATGCCCGTACATCTTTCTGTTTCTGCCAAGCGTCTGCTGGATCTCCAGGTCCAACTTTTCGATTGCGTAATTCCTCGCAAGCATCGAGCGCCCATTGCGTGCGTCCGAGTTCATTTAACTTGGCGGTTAATAAATCGTGGAGTTCAAAAAGGTGTTCAACATCAGAGGCTGCATAGGACTTTTGCCCATCCGTTAATGGACGCCGTAACCAGTCTGTCAATCGGTCACCTTTAGGGAGAGCAATCTTCAGTTCGGCATTAACCAGAGAGGCTAAGGACGGAGTCGAGTAACCAAGGAATCCGGCGGCTACTTGAGTGTCGAAGATTTGATGCGGGATCACACCGATGGCATGAGACAAAACATCAAGGTCTTGCTGTGCAGCATGCAGCACGATGAGATGATCTGGCCCAAAAATTTGACTCAGCATACGCGCATCACAAGATAATGGGTCAACGATCGCCAGACCGTCGCTCCATGCCAGTTGCACTAATGCCAATCGCGGAAAATAGGTCTTCTCACGGTGAAATTCGGTGTCCAAGGCAACTCTTGTCTCCGTCATCAAACCATCGAGCAATGTTTTTAGGTCACGATCATTATCAATCCATGAAAAAGTCACGTTGGATTATCTCCTTCAACCACATCGCGACCACTGTCCAACCATGCAAGTGTGCCACCGGCAATATTTACAACATTCAATGATTGCCCAGCCAAATACTCGCAAGCCTGAGCACTGCGGCCGCCTACTTTGCAGATGAAGTAAGTAGGTGATCCATCAGCGCTGACACACTCTTCAACACGATTGGGTATCTCCTGCAAAGTTAGGTGTAGGGCTCCAGGCACATGACCAGATTGATACTCGTCTAATTGACGCACATCAATTAAGAGGATCCCACTCTCAAGCAAATTTGCTAACTCGTCAACTGAAATCTCGGAAGGATATATGGGCATTATTACAAACTAGCGGAGTCAAGACTTGAGTCTGCTGAAGTCCTCAGGTGAATTAAAATTGGCAAGGTGGCTAAAGGGCACGAGAACTCGCATGGTTCGAAGATCCTTAACAACATCACTCACCTTGCGCTCTCCCGCAGTCAGGGAGCGATTCACAATGTCCGAGGTGCTTGACACTCGCCATGCTGAACAGAGGGGTTGGTTGACCTCAATGTGTGTGTCATCTGTTGAGTATGCGTACACCAGATCAGCCTCGCTCTGGCTAATGGCAAGATACAAAGCGTCAAAATCATCTTTTGTGACCATGAAGAGGTCGACCGCCAGAATCAATGCGATTCCATCTTGGGCATGGGTGAGGGCTGTGGCAATCCCGTCGAGTGGACCTTGTCCCCCACCTTGATCCTCGAGGTGGGACCAGGGTTGGGATGCGAAAAGCTCCTTATTCCGGCCGACTATGAAAACACCCTCTGGGCACAACTCTTGCAAAAGCTGACACTGATGCTCGACCGCCGACTGAGAAAAGACCGGCAGGAAGGCTTTGTCAACACCCATGCGGCGGCTATTGCCACCGGCCAAGACATAACCTCGGCGCTGCATCAACTATGTCAATCTCGCGTGATTGCTGCGGGGACGCCTGATGGGTCAAGTTGCAACAAGAAAATAATGCACCTCTCGGCTTCGTCAGTTTCTCCAATCAAAGCAGCCATTTGCTGTAGACCATGAAGGCAGCGAAGAAAGCCCTGATTCGAGGGCTGATCCCAACGAACATAGCCAGAACCCCGCCATCCATTTTGCCTCAAAGTATCCAAGCCACGGTGATAACCAATGCGATAATACGCATATCGCTCCAAAATATCTCTTCCGCTATCACCTAAATGCGCCCAAGCAAAGAGCGATCGTGGGTAACGCATGGCAACCTCACCAAACATTGCCAGGTGCTGATGTGCAGGTGCAGCGAGGGCCGTTGCAAGCGATTCCCTAATTGACGCATCCTCCAGAGGTAAAACGGTAGTAGGTGGCCCCTGCGGAGTGAGATTAATTGGATTGCTATTGCTCATAGAGACACAGTATCTATCGCAGTAGCAAAGACACACTCTTCGGTAAGGTAAAGATATGGCTTCATCAATACACACCTTGTTGCTGGCAATCGACGTCAGCAAGTTACAAAACTTTATGACGGTAGGTGCCGTTGCTCCCATCGTCATCGGCCTAGTGATCTTTCGATTCGCTGCCAACGCAATGATCAAAGCCTTCGTCATTATTGTGGCGTTGGCCCTTGGAGGCTTGGTCTACTCGCAGCGAAGTCAAATATCTGACTGCGTTGATCAAGCCAAATTGACGCAATCCCTTAAGGGAGATCAGGCTCAATGCACAATCTTGGGATACGACTTCCAACTTGATATTCCTTAGGCAGGTCGATTTAGACACCTGAATCTACAAGAAGATCTCAAGTTCGGAAATTTGTTTCAAAGCCTCTAGCCTGAGCGCATGGAAGTAGCCCTGATTCGCCACGCAATCCCTATTCGTAAAGAATTGGTGAGCGGTGTAGCGGACCCCGAATTATCCGTGGACGGTCGTGCCCAGGCGCAACTCTTAGCCGACTATCTCTCCAAAGAATCTTTTGATGCTTTGTACGTCAGCCCGATGACGCGTGCCCAACAAACCGCCGAAGCTGTCTCAATCGCCTTAAGTTTGTCAATGATCACCATTGACGGAGTCGCCGAATATGACCGCAATAGCAACGAATATGTCCCGGTTGAAGAACTCAAAGCGACTAATGACCCACGCTGGCAACAGATGGTCAATGGCGAATGGACGGGTTTTGAAGAAACGGAAGAAGAATTTTCCCGTGGTGTCGTAGGCACGATTGAATCACTCATTGAGCGCCATGAATCGCAGAGAATCGCCATTGTCTGTCATGGCGGAGTGATCAATGCCTATGTCTCTCATTGTCTAGGTTTGCCGAACAACAGAGGGTTCTTTTATCCGAATTACACTTCCATCCACCGCATCGCCGCTGCACGCAGTGGTGAACGGAGCATTGTCACTCTCAACGAAACATCTCATTTGCGTTTGAGTGGACTGCCGATGGGTCTGTTTCAGAAATCCATCAACTAGTGGATCTGATGGCCTAGTTATGAACTCTTCCAGACCCCGCCAAGATCCAGTGTTCTCCCCTCATGCTGATGTGAGTGGTCTTTTGCGCCACCTTGATGCTTGCGTTTCACCCGCTCACGCTGTTGATTACTGTGCCACGCAACTTCGCCTTGCAGGTTTCCAAGAGATCTCCTTCTCCAAACTCGGAAGTCATCTCCCTGATTGTGGCTTCATTGCCGATTCCGGGCTTCTCCTCGCCTGGGATAATGCCTCCGAGAATTTCTCACATTTCAGGATTGTTGGGGCCCACACCGACTCTCCATGTTTAAAAATTAAACCTCTTCCAGACGCTGGCAACTTTGGTTGGCGACAACTTGGCGTAGAAATCTACGGAGGGATACTCAGTAATTCTTGGCTTGACCGAGATTTAGGTTTGGCTGGTCGAGTTGTTTTGTCGGACCATTCTGTGGCTCTCGTACGAGTCCACGAAGCGGTGGCTCGCATTGCACAGTTGGCCATTCATCTTGATCGTGAGGTCAATGAGAGAGGACTCATTCTTGATAAACAGATTCACCTGATGCCGATCTGGGGTTTGGGAGATCCAACTGAGGGCTATTTCAAAGAGTGGTTGAGCAGCAAAATTGGGATCAGCTCGTCTCACATCGTGAGCTGGGATCTTGGCTTATATGACCTCACGCCTGCGTCTGTTTTGGGTTCGGACTCTTCACTCATCGCAAGTGGACGCCTGGATAACCAAGTGTCTTGTTGGGCCGCAATTGAAGGCATGATTGCCGCAAAAACACGAGGTGATACCTCAACTAACTGTTCCGTCGTGGCCCTTTTTGATCACGAAGAAGTAGGTTCGCAGAGTACGCATGGGGCTGCGGGTCCACGCTTGCAATGGCTCCTTGAGTCCATCAACGCAGGAAATGAAAAATCATTTCATGAAGTTCTGTCTGCTTCACACTGTATCTCAGCCGATAACGCACACGCAGTGCACCCCAATTATCCAGACCGCCACGACCCACAACATCGTCCACTTCCAAATCAAGGCCCAGTACTCAAGAGCAACGCCAATCAACGCTATGCCACATCGCCCGAGTCAGCGGCTGTCTTTATTGAATCCTGCACCGCCGCCGACGTACCATACCAATACTTCGTCTCCAAGAACACAATGCCTTGCGGATCAACCATTGGTCCGATCACGTCAACTCAATTAGGAATTCCTACGGTTGATGTGGGTGTAGCACAGTTGTCGATGCACTCAGCGCGCGAACTGTGTGGGGCGCTAGATCCCCTATTGTTCACTCGAACGCTGGCACATTATTTCATTGCTTAATGAGAGGCCATACTTTGAGCGGAATCAAATAAACTTTGTAGTTCACGATGAAGTTGAGCCGACACTTCCTTAACTGCTGATCGTGGCATCCGACCGTCCACAGCATCTGGCACTTGAATAGGGGCACCTATAATCACCACCAACTTTCTTGGATAAATGAATTTCGCCCCCTTCCCCATCACTCGCTCACTTCCTCCAATCCCCACTGGGATGATTGGGACTCCCGCCTTGCAGGCCACATAAGCAGCACCGTCCATCAGCGGTTGCACTGTGGGTCCGGACTTTCGCTCACCTTCAGGGAAAAGCACAAGAGGTTCACCAGATTGCAGAGCCTTGATAGAACGTAAAATCGCTTCTCGATCCGCTGATCCTCTCGTCACGGGAAAGGCTCCTAACGAAGTAACAATCCAGCGCAAGGGTTGGGTCCTCCACAGAGAATCTTTTCCCATGAAGCGCATTCTGCGGCGGGTGCAGGATGAAGCGATAGGGGTATCCAGAAAACTGCGATGCACTGGAGCCAAAACAAACGCACCATGCTGGGGAATGTTTTCGCGCCCCGTGAGGGACATTCGGCAATAGGTGCGACAAAAGATCGTGACCGTCGTACGCACACCAGCGTAAAAAACTCTGACGCCTATTGCGTCTGCAGCGAGATGTGAATCAACTTCACTCACGACAACCTCCCCTCAACAAGCCTGACGATTTGCTCCACAATATCAACCACCAGACGACCACTCGTGTCGATCAGTACCGATTCCTCAGCCTCCCGGAGAGGACTATCAGCGCGGGTCGAGTCCAAGAGATCCCTTTCGCTAATCAGTCTTTCAACTTCATCGATATCTCCACCGATCTCAGCAACTCGACGTCCAGCGCGAACTCGCGGCGTGGCCGTGAGGTAGACCTTCAACGTCGCATCGGGGAACACGACTGAACCGATATCGCGACCCTCCACCACACCTCCCCCGCGCACGGATGTCCAGGCGCGTTGTCTGGTGCGCAAGTTGGCCCGCACAAGCGGATTGGTGGCGATCACGCTGGCCGCCTTTGTCACAGCCGGAGTCCTGATATCAACGGTGACGTCAACCCCGTCAGCGATCACTTGATTTTCCAGGACTTCCAAGGAAAGGCTTTCACACAAGGCTCCAACTTGTTCAATGTGACTCGGATCAATTCCTAGACGAAGCACCGTGCTGGTGACCGCACGAAACATCGCACCGGTGTCCAAGTACTGCAACTTCATCTCATGAGCCAATGCCTTGGCTATGGTTGATTTACCTGCTCCAGCGGGACCGTCAATTGCGATAATCACCTGCGCGTCAGACACGGATTACCAACTAGTCCCCACAGGACGACCTTCGTCATAGCCAGTTGAACTTTGGATCCCAACGGTTGCCCGTTGATGGAACTCTTCATTGGTGTTCGCGCCTGCGTAGGTGAAAGAACTGCGAACACCAGCCACGATTTGATCGATGATGTCTTCAACTCCTGGACGCTCTGGATCTAAATACATTCGCGATGTAGAAATCCCTTCTTCAAAAAGTTCTTTACTGGCACGATCAAAGAGACCTTCTCGACGCGTTCTGTTACGTACTGCCCGATTGGAAGCCATGCCGAAATTTTCTTTGTACAGTCGCCCATCAGGATCGCGCAGAGTATCCGCTGCGGATTCGTAAGTCCCCGCGAGCCAAGAGCCGAACATCACATTGCCTGCACCTGCCGCCAGTGCCAGTGCCACATCACGCGGATAACGAATTCCACCGTCGGCCCACACCGACGCGCCCAAACGTCGGGCTTCTTGAGAGCATTCAAGTACTGCCGAGAACTGTGGTCGTCCAACTCCCGTCATCATGCGAGTAGTGCACATTGCTCCTGGGCCAACGCCCACCTTGACAATATTTGCACCTGCATTCACGAGATCCCGCGTCCCACTGGCTGTTACGACATTACCTGCGACAATGATTGCATTCGGTGCTGAAGCCCGTGCTGATTGCACAGCCTCAAGCATGCGTGTCTGATGACCGTGTGCTGTGTCAACGACGAGAACATCCACTCCCATCTCGTGCAACACTTTTGCCTTGTGTGCGGGATCGCCATTGACCCCAATCGCTACGGAAGTGAGAAACTGACCATCGGAGTTCAAGGCTGCTCGGTAGAGCGTTGAGCGCAAAGCTCCTCGACGAGTAACACAGCCAATTAAGCGCCCTTCAGCATTAGTAACCGGTGCTGCAGTCAGACGTTGTCCCGACAACAAATGAAAGATTTCTTCGAGATCTGTGCCCTCTTGAATACACAGCAAATCAGTGGACATCACATTATGCAGTTGCGTAAAACGATCGTAACCAGCGGCGTCAGCCTCGGTAAAGATTCCAAGTGGATGATCTAATTCATCGGTCACAATGACCACGCCATGAGCGCGTTTGTGAATCAAACTCAAAGCTTCACCAACAGTGTCGGTGCGCGAAAGAGTGATCGGTGTTTCATAAATGGGATGCCGACTCTTCACAAAGTTGACCACCGTATGTATGACATCAAGGGGGATGTCCTGTGGAAGCACGACTAAACCGCCGCGCCGTGAGACCGTTTCTGCCATTCTGCGACCAGCAACCGCGGTCATATTTGCAACAACCACGGGGATCGTCGTACCGATCCCATCCGAAGTCGAAAGATCCACGTCCAAGCGCGATCCAATATCAGACATACTGGGGACCATAAAGACATCGCTATAAGTGAGGTCATAGGAGGGCGACAAGTCATTTAGGAATTTCATGTGTCGTTATCCTCCGTTGGTACACATACACGAGTGCGCAATCAGGCTAGGGGCTAACTTGGACTAGATGAAGCATCCAATCGTTCTTGTTCATGGCTGGGGTGGTTCATTCTCGACTACCTGGAAATCAAGTGGCTTCGCCGATCTCCTTGAAGATGCCGGCAGAACCGTCATCGGTGTTGACCTATTGGGACACGGCGAGGCGCCAAAGCCTCATTCCCCCGAGGATTACGGAGACCTCACTGAACGGGTTTTACAAGTCATGCCCCCTGAGCCAGTGGACCTCATTGGCTTCTCCCTCGGCGCTATCACCCTTTTGCGCTTAGCCATCGAAAACCCTGATCGGGTGAAAAGTTTGGTCCTAGCGGGAATCGGAAAAAATGTTATTGAGGCTGATAGTCAAGATTCGCACCGCTTGATCGTTGACGCCCTCGAGGGTCATTCCACTGAAGAAAATAACCTTGCGCGCCTTTTTGTGCAATACGCAGAACAACCAGGCAATGACAAGATCGCTCTCACAGCGATAATGAAACGCCAGCGTGACCCTTACACGGCGGAAGAACTCGCAAAGATAACTTGTCCAGTTTTAGTGGTTATCGGTGACAAAGATTTCGCAGGCCCAGGTGACGGTTTGGTCGCCATGTTGCCCAACGCGCGTTTAGTCTCCTTACGAAATGTGGATCACTTTGCCACCACCGAAAATTTCGGATTCTTTGATGTGGCATTTGATTTCTTAGGTGTGGATCTGCCTTGAGTTCCTCCTCTATCGGAACGAGCATCGACCGCGCCATTGAAATCCTACGAAATGGTGGTGTCATCGGCTTTCCCACCGAGACGGTCTACGGTCTTGCCGCTGATGCTTCAAACAGCGTTGCTGTCAATCGGATCTTCGACATTAAAGGTCGCCCAAGGAATCATCCTCTAATCGTGCATCTTGATTCCCTAGCCGAAGCACGACACTGGAGCACCGATTGGTCAGCATCAGCAGAAATTTTAGGCGCTTTGTTTTGGCCTGGTCCCTTGACGGTGATTGTTACAAAAGCACTAACCGTTCACCATGAGGTGACAGGAGGGCTAGAGACGCTTGCGCTGCGGGTACCGAATCACGCTGTAGCCCTTGAGGTTTTACGTGGGCTTGAAGGTGGTATCGCAGCCCCGTCGGCCAATAAATTTGGCAAGGTCAGCCCGACAACCGCTGAGCATGTGCTGGCTGATCTGGGCTCAGAGGTTGATTACATTTTGGACGGCGGACCCTGCGCCATCGGACTTGAATCCACCATTGTCGACTGTTCAGCACACACTATTCAGATTCTCCGTCCAGGGGGTATTTCGCGTGAGTTGATTTCTCAGGTACTGCCCATCGCCGAACAAATGACTGGTCCAAGTCGCGCCCCGGGAATGTTGGATTCCCACTATGCGCCAACATGTCACTTGACCGTCGTCGCTGACATGAACGAGGCGCACAGCCTTCTCAGGACTCAGGCCGCAACTCAGCAAGTACGCATTATTGATGGCAGCAGTGATCCCACTTTGTTCGCTACTCAGATGTATTCGCAGTTACGTCAATGTGACGACGATGGAATCGATCAAGCGGTTGTGGTACTTCCCTCACCCAACGGAATAGGTAAGGCAATTCGCGATCGACTGCTCAAGGCCGCTCATGGTGCGCAAAGCCAATCTCATTGATAGTTCGGATCCACAGGTCGCGAATATAAAGGGCGTTTGTTAGACCATCCACAGTCAAACTGACGCTGCTTGATCCCGCTTCGGGGATCACTTCCAAACGGCACCAGGTAAGAATTGGGTCTTCGATCTGAACTTCTAATAGGTATGGCGGATCATCAAGTGCCACATCGCCAATGATGCTCCCTGCCAAAAGCAGCAGTTCAAAGGCGATGGCAGGAAGTGCATTGATGACAAATGAAGGCCGATCAACATCAATGACCGAAGAAACTCTTGGGATTAAAACTTGCAGGGGCTCAGGCTGTTGGTGACGATGCCAATTCATAATCTCATCAAAAGCCAAATTAACTAGAGCCATGTGCTCATCGGATCCCCCTCGATCGGGATGAAATTCAAGGGCTAAAAAACGCCTTGCTTGAATGATCTCGTCGATACTCGCAGTTTGAGTCAAACCAAACAGTTTGAAGAACTCGGCAATGGGAATCTCAGGCATCTATTTTTTAGGGCCAGCAGACGTATAAGAAGTTCCCTCTGGATCACTAGCCCACTGCGGTGCACTCCCCCAAGAATCCTCAAAGACTAATTCTGCGAGAGGGCGCCGTCGAACTGCCCCATGTGAGCCGAGTGGGCGACCCAAAGTAATACAAGCAGATAGGGCGACCTCTTCGGGGATGCTCAAGAGCAATCTCAATTCAGCATCCGCAGATTGATGCCACATAGTCAATGCACCTCCATAGCCCAAAGCACGCGCAGCCAAAAGAAGATTCTGACAGGCAGGATAAATCGATGCCCCTTCATATGGTGATGGCTCTCGATACCGCACGAGACAAGCCAATACGACCACTGGCACTATCTCAATGTTGTCCACATAGTGCTGCATCGTGGCGGCCTGACGTGCCTTGGGCGAATCACTTTTCTTTTCTACTTCTGATCTATAACCATCCGTCTCTGATTTGCTTGCCCAGCCCTGACGAAAGGAGTCACCCAAAAGTTTCTTGGCCTGCATGGCCATAGGCCCATCTCGCAATACCAAAAAACGAAATGGCTGACGATTTGATCCACTTGGGGCACGCGTAGCGTGCCAGATTATTTCATTTAAATCTGTCACGGGTATTTGCTCATCGGCATACCGCCGAATCGAGCGCGTAGTAGCGATGACATTCAAAGCTTCTCGGGAACCGTCAGTGGACATCTAGCGACCAGTGAAATGAGCAGGGCGCTTTTCCATGAAGGAAGCCACACCCTCTTTGAAGTCCTGAGTTTGAATCAGGGGCAAGAGTTGCAAAAACACATGATGAATGTTTTGCTCAAAAGTTTCGGTCTCGGCAGCCCGCATCATGCGTTTAATAGCACGCACAGCCAGAGGAGCGTTTGAGGCGATCTCCTGCGCTAACTGAGTCGTACGAGTCAATAGATCTTCTGGCGCGACCACATGATTGACCAAACCAAGTTCTAGGCCTTCCGTGGCGCTGAGAGTTCGTCCAGTAAAGCAAATCTCTGCGGCTTTGGCGTAACCCACAAGGCGCGGCAGCAACCATGTCCCTCCACTCTCGGGTAAAATTCCTCTCTTGGCAAAACCGGGAGCCAATTTCGCCGTTGAAGAAGCCAGACGGATATCGCACCCAAAAGCCAGATCCAGCCCGTATCCCGCAGCGCTGCCATTGAGCGAGCAAACTGTCGGAGTGTCTAGATTGTGAAGCACCACAGGCGGTGCGGTCCTCAGGTCAAACTCGCCACCTCCAGACCCAGCGGCCGAATCTAAAACACCTAAGGATTCTTTGCTACCCATTTGGGAGGCCAGATCGAGACCAGCACAGAAAGCTTTCCCCGCTCCTGTCAGGACAATGCAGCGCACCTCACGGGATCGATCTGCGCGTAGCAGTTGCTCAGATAACTCAGTCAACATCGCTCCAGAAATGGTGTTCAGACGCTCAGGGGCATTCAGGGTAATAGTGGCGACTTTTTCGGAAACTTCATACAAAACCTCAGTCATACACCCACCATAGTCAGCATTTTCGGGATAAGTATCAGCGAAATATGTCTTAGATTTCCGACTGCGTGCGCTTTTCGGTCACCAATTAGGGGTTCTAGGGGTACTATTGGAGTTTCCAAACCAATGAGGCATTTGTCTCGGATCTCCAGGGGGAGAAAACATGAAGAAATCAAACGCACGTCGCGTTGGTGCACTTCTCGTCGGGTTCGCGATCTTGGGCGTTAGCGCCTGCGGTAGCGACGAGAAGGTTGCCACCACCGAGGCTCCAACAACCGAAGCACCTACAACAGAGGCACCCGCCACTGGTGGAGAACTTGAAGGAATGAAGGGTACGACTCCTAAGGGCGCCGAAATCAGCGACGAATGGCTCGCGTCAGTATCTGATTACTGGGTATCACTCGGTAACACGGCACTGGCCGACTTCAACTACGCCGCTGAGTCTTATGACGCCGCCATTGTTGTTTCTTTGGCTGTCGAAATTGCAGGTACCGACGGAGCCGCTCACGCTAACGAGATTGTCGGCATCACCAAGGGTGGCACTAAGTGCACAACCTTTGCTGACTGCATGGCAATCATCGCTGACGGCGGCGACCCCGACTATGACGGATTGTCAGGTCCACACGAATTTAACGGCAATGGCGAGCCTCTCGAAGGTAGCTACGCAATGCTTGAATTCGGCCCAGACAACCAAATTACTGCGGAATCAAATTCCAATCTGATCGCTGCGTCGGCTCCCGACTCGGCAATTGTTGCATTGGGCACCACGACCTCAACACGTGCCGGTGACGGCCAGTTGAAGATTGGTTCATTGCTTCCTGAAACGGGCAACCTTGCATTCCTCGGCGATCCAGAATACGCCGGTCTTCTTTATGCAATCAACGAGATCAACCTTGCTGGTGGTGTCCTTGGTAAAGAAGTTCTGTACGTCCAAGGTGACTCGGGAGACACCTCTACTGATATCGCTTCAACAACCGCTGACCGTTTGATCAGCGAAAATGTTGACGCCATTATTGGTGCTGCTTCATCTGGTGTGACTTTGACCGTGATCGACAAGATCACTGCCGCTGGAATCACCATGTTCAGCCCAGCAAACACCAGCCCAGCCCTCAGTGATTATGCTGACGACAACTTGTACTTCCGTAACGCTCCACCTGATGGGCTACAGGGTGCTGTTGTTGCCAACCAAATCATCGAAGACGGCAACGCTTCGGTCTACATCATGAACCTTGATGACGCATACGGTAATGGTATTGCCGCTGTCGTGAAAGACGTTCTTGAGGCCGCAGGTATTGAAGTTTTGGGAAGCAAGGCTTACGACCCAAGTGCTGCGTCATTTGACGCTGAAGTAGCCGAAGTTAAGGCTGCGGATCCAGACGCTGTGGTGTTGGTCTCGTTCGACGAAGGTAGCCGCATCTTGCGTACTGCCGTCGAGAGCGGAATCGGACCTGAGGTCAAGATGTGGTACGGAACCGATGGCAACATGGGTAACGGACTCGGAACCAACTTCAACGAAGGTAAGTGATTAGTTAGTTCCTCAGTTCTGAGGTAGTGGAAAGGCCCTCGGGAAACCGAGGGCCTTTTCGCGTGTCAAATGCGGTTAGTCAGCCACCTGAGGACTTCGCCAAGGTACCGAGGTACAACTTGATGACATTGGGGTCTGATAGCAGTTCACGCCCGCTTCCGGTGTACGCGCTACGACCTTGATCGAGAACATATCCTCGATTCACTACTTGCAAGCAACGCCGGGCATTCTGTTCAACCATCAAGATGGCGACACCTGTTGAGTTGATCGTTCGGCATTGCACAAATACTTCATCTTGGAGGGCCGGAGACAATCCAGCAGATGGTTCGTCCAGAAGCAAGATTTTTGGTTCGAGCATGAGTGCACGACCCATAGCGACCATTTGTCTCTCTCCTCCTGATAACGCTCCCGCTCGTTGTGCAGCGCGATCGCCAAGCTTTGGGAAAAGACTGACGACGTAATCGAAGCGATCATGAAACACTGAGGGCTTCAAGAAGCAACCCATTTCTAGGTTCTCTTTAACAGTCAGACTTGGAAAGACATTTTTGTTTTGCGGCACATAGCCAACGCCCATCGGTACTAACTCGTGGGCCTTACGACCGGTAATGTCTTGGCCCATCAATGTCACAGTTCCCGAACGAACTTTGCACTGTCCCAACACTGCTTTAAGTAACGTTGATTTTCCAGCGCCATTTGGTCCAATGATGCCCACAAATTCACCAGCATTGACTACGACGTCACAGCCATTCAAAATATTGACCTCGGGAATATACCCAGCTACAAGATTTGAACTTCGGAGTATTGCCGCGTCTTCCATCATTCCTCCTCCAACAACGATTGACCCTGACGATTCCCCAAGTAGGCATCAATGACGGCAGAGTTCTTGGCGATGTCGTCGGGCGTACCTTCTGCAATGATTCGTCCCTCCGCCATCACAATGACCCAATCAGAAACATCATGAACCATATCCATATCGTGCTCCACGAAAAGAACTGTCATTCCTTGATCGCGCAAGCCACGAATGTGCTCATTAAGGCTCTGCTTCAGCGCAGGATTCACGCCAGCCATCGGTTCATCGAGCATGACGAGGGTTGGGTTCGTCATCAGAGCGCGAGCCATTTCTAGCAATTTTCTTTGACCCCCGGATAATGCGCCAGCGTATTCATCGCGCATGTGACTCATTTGAAAACGAGTTAAAAGTTCATCAGCACGCTCTGTGATCTCAGCTTCTTGGCCTTTCCACACGGCAGAGAATAAGCCATTCCACCACTTCTCACCTTTTTGATCTGTGGCTCCTAGACGCATGTTTTCAATAACTGATAACTTCGTGAGACTTTTTGTGAGTTGAAACGTGCGTACCATGCCAAAGGCCGCAGTCCGATGAGATGCAACCTTGCTCATATCTTTTCCTTGAAATGTCCAGGATCCTAAGTTGGGTTGATCAAAACCCGTGAGCAGATTAAAGAATGTCGTTTTCCCGGCCCCATTAGGGCCGATTAACGCAGTGATGGAACCCTCTTGCACTTCAAAGTGGTCAACATCGACAGCGATGATTCCACCAAACTCCCGACGAATATTGTTAGCGGTCAAAATAGAATTCGGCTTGCAAACACCTGGGACCCGCTCAACATCTCGTAGAGACTGCCGCGCTCGGGTCGCTACTTCGCCGTAGGTCCGCTCAACGTCCATCGAATGCCATCTCCTTTCGATTTCCAAACACTCCCTGAGGTCGATAGACCATCAAAAGAATCAATGTGATGCCGATCAGGATGTAGTTCAATTGGCCAACTTGGGTTGATTTCATGATTGTGACATTGCCGATGGTCACTGGATCTTTAGTAACCTGTCGCAAGAAATTGTCCATAAAGGTGAATAAACCCCAGAACATCATGGATCCAACGATTGAGCCTGAAACTTTGGCGACCCCACCCAAAACCAGTGCGGTCAATATATAAAAAGTGAGATCTCGACTGTAGTTATCGGGCTGCACGCTTCCGCGGTCAAGAGCAAAGATCATCCCGGAAACAGTGCCGATCACACCCCCGAGAATAAGAGATTGCATTTTGTAGGAATACACGTTTTTGCCAAGTGACTTCACGGCATCCTCGTCCTCCCGGATGGCCTTGAGGACACGACCCCAAGGTGATTTCATCAACTTGTAGACGACGAAACCAAAAATGGCCACGATAAGCCATCCCACAATCAGGACCCATAGTTCACGACCGGTGAACCTGAACGGCCAAAAACCATACCGGTTTGATTCTTCAATGCCGAAGTCATTACCAAGCGCACGGAAAGTACTTGAGAAACCGTTGATGCCATCACTTCCGCCGAAATAAGTTTTGAACTTAACGGAACGCACCACTAAGCGAATAATTTCCGCCGAAGCGATGGTGACGATTGCCAAATAATCGGCACGCAAGCGAAGAGTAGGGATCCCCATGAGTAATCCCAAAACGACTGAAAACAAAATACCGAGAGGGATCCCCCACCAGAATGAGATATCAAAATAGTGGGCGGTCATACCAAGTCCATAGGCGCCACAAGCCATGAAACCAGCCTGACCGAAGTTCAAAAGACCTGTGTAGCCGAACTGCACATTCAGCCCCAAGGCGGCGATGGCAAAATACACGGCGTTGATTCCAATGAAGCCCTTGAGGCTGTTTTCAAAAATGAGATTCCAATCCATGGCTAACCAACCCTCTGTGCTCGACCGAGGATGCCCTGTGGCCTGAGCAATAGAACCAAAATTAAGACGAGCAAAGCCGGGGCCGTCTTCAACTCTGTCGGTACAACCAAACTTGATACTTCGACCATGACGCCGACGACAAAACCGCCCACCAATGCGCCGAAGGCACTTCCGAGTCCGCCCAGAGTGATGCCGGCAAACAATAAGAAGAGTAGGCGTCCGCCCATATCAAAACTCACTTGCTCATCAAGTCCTCGGAAAACTCCACCAGCCGCCGCAAGAGCACCCCCAATAATCCACACCAAGCGAATGACTTTTTCGGAATCAATTCCCGTCGCTGATGCTAAATCAGGATTATCAGAGACAGCACGAGTTGCTTTTCCCAGTCGAGTGAAACGTAATCCAAGAGCGGTGACGATTAAAATGAGGAGACTCAAAATCGACACCACGAAGTCACGGGGTGTGATGTTGACTGGTCCAAGATCCCACGCCCTTTGTAACGAGAAATCCGAAAAGGGACGTGTGCGACCTTCAAACCGTGAAAGGAAAAAGTTGCGCAGAGCAATCGACAAACCCACGGTCAAAACCATCTGAGTCACTAGTCCGACACCACGACGGCGCAAAGGTCCGAAGATTCGTTTATTCAGGGCCCAACCGAAACCACCACCCAAGATGATGCCTAACGGAGCCGCCCAAAATATATGGAATGTCCCATCTGGACGAATACCCGGAATGAAACTTAAAGAACCCAAAAATGCAAGTCCAGTGACATTGAAGACAAACGTTGCAATTCCGCCGAAGGTGACCATTTCGCCATGCGCGAAATTCGTTAATCCTGTCGTGCCAAAAATCAAAGAGAGACCGACCGAACACATCGCCAAGATCAAACCAAGTCGGATGCCATCGGATATGCGCTGTGCGACGCGTTCGAAACCTGGTTGCCGAACAGTTTGCGACTCACCAGTGAAATAGGTGACGACTTTGGTCTTTGTAATGAACGAGTCAGTGAGAATATTCTGCACCGCAGGCGTTTTAGCATCAAGTTTTTCACCAGACGGAAGCGTTTCCTCATTGAGACTTACGGTGTAATCCGCCCGAGACGGGACCGAGACAATCACGACTCCTTCAGCGTCAGTGAGTGCAACCCCAACGATCTCCCCATTAGCATCAGTCACTGTTATCTCGACCCCTGACAACGGTTGGTTATCTGCCTTCCCATCAGCAGTTCGAACTTGATCTCGAACTTGAGCGCGAATGCTGTAACCATCCTCGGCCGCTTTGGCGGTACCAAACGAGAAACCCAAAACAGAGCCAAGTGCGATGAGCGCCACGAACAAACGTCTCCCGATGGTTTTGCCTACCGATACTTCCACTACACCCTCTGTCCTTGGCGAGCAACGAGAAAACGCCACAGGTTCAGACTAGTTCTCAAGAACTCTCTAAAGTAAACCAAGTGCTCCCAATGCCGAAACCTACTCGACCCATAGCGCTGGTATTGCTGGCAAGCGCGTTATTCGGTACCACGGGTACCGCATTAGCCAAAGGACCAGCACATATTGACGCCATCTCTGCTGGCATTCTCAGGTTGATCATTGGAGGTTGCGCGCTCACTCTTCTCTCTTGGAGTCATTTTTCGACTCTGAAGGATCAATCGCGCAATCTTCTCCTTGGGGCCATTGCGGTGGCGAGTTATCAACTCCTCTTTTTTTATTCGGTCAGCCTGACGGGGGTTGCTTTGGCAGCGCTGATCACCATCGGTGTGAGTCCTTTATTTTCTCGTTTAATCTCCCGCCTAAAGAGACAGCAAGCCCCATCCCCAATGTGGTACGTGGCCGCCGGCTTCACTCTCTCGGGTCTCGTGGTCTTGGTCTTGGGTTCTGAGAATTCAGTGTCGTACGACCAAAGTGGGATTATGTGCGCTGCCATCGCTGGCTGCGCTTATGCCATGTACACAGAGAGCGCTTCTGTTCTTATCAAACACAAAGCGCATCCCACAGCAAGTCTTGGTGCCATGTTCTTCATTGCTGGATTACTAACTACTCCACTGTTAATTTGGCACCGACTTGCTTGGTTGAACACATCGCGAGGGATCCTCGTGATTCTTTACTTATCTATCATCACTTTGACATGTGCCTATGTCGCTTTCGGCAAGGCACTTGTGTCCTTAAATCCGATGACGGTCGTGATGCTGACAACGCTTGAACCAATAGTCGCCTCAGTTCTCGCTGTCTTCATGTTGAATGAAGATTTTCCCATTACTTCGTGGGTCGGCGCTGGCTTAGTGCTCATCGGCTTACTCATGGTTGGATTGTCAACTCCTCAGCAAACTACGGTGAGACAGTGAACGTTTTCGCACCTGCTCCCATCAAGAATCGGATAACTGAATTATTAGGCATCGATTACCCGATCATCCAGGCTCCGATGGGATGGATTGCGAGGAGTCCCTTAGCGAGCGCCGTCAGCAACGCAGGAGGTTTGGGGATCATTGAAACCTCTTCAGGTGAACTTGACAATATTCGTCGGGAAATCGAAAAGATGGCTGAACTGACACAGAAGCCGTTCGGCGTAAACATCGCTCAACTTTTCGTTCGGGACCCGTCAATCGTTGATTTCGTTGTCGCACAAGGCGTCAAGTTTGTGACCACTTCAGCGGGCGACCCAAAGCAATACACGGCACAGTTGAAGGATGCAGGCTTGACGGTCTTTCATGTCGTCCCCACACTTTCGGCTGCCCTCAAAGCAGTTGCCGCAGGCGTCGATGGTCTCGTGGTTGAAGGCGGAGAAGGTGGCGGTTTTAAGAATCCGCGAGATGTTTCCACGATGGTTCTTCTGCCACTTGTGGCTTCACGCGTTGACGTGCCGATCATTGCTGCAGGGGGAATTAGCGACGGAGTTTCTATGGCTGCTGCATTCGCGCTTGGTGCGCAGGGAGTGCAAATGGGAACACGAATGGTCTCTGCTGCTGAATCACCTGTGCACAATAATTGGAAACAGGCAATTCTCGATGGCGCTGAGACGGACACTGTTTTTCTTAACCGTCATTCAAAGCCTGGTTTACGAGCGATACGAACCGAGCGCACAAGTGCTTTAGAAAAGCAGGAACACGTTCCCTTAACGGAGATGAGTCGTGCCCTCGAACTTTACTTTGGCGGCGACATGGAGGCAGCAATTGCCTTAACTGGCCAAGTCATGGGGCGCATTGACGCCATCTTGCCGGTTCAAGAAATCATTCATCAGACGATGATTGAATTCCGCTCTACTATTTCTCGTTTAACGTCGAACGTTTGATGGCCAACCAACCATAGGTTGACTAAAGAGATAAAAAACATGGTCGCTCCGAAGACGTGGAGTCCTACTAGTAGCGCCGGAATATCGTTGAAGTACTGAACGTAGCCGATCGTTGCCTGAAGCACTGATACGAGAATAACGATTTCGAGTGCCGATCTCATCGCCACCAGTCCTTGTGTTCGCCGGACATATCCAGCCAAAACCAACATCAAAGAAATCATGATGATCACAGATGTTCCGTGCACCTTCGCAGCTGAGGCAACCTCGATCCCTAAACGCCGAGCTTTTTCATCGCCAGCATGAGGACCCGAACCCGTCACAACGGTACCTGTGAAAATGGCGATGGCGCCACAGACGCACACCAAGCGCACAACCCATACACCCACGGTTGAGGTCTGACGCTCAATACTCACAGGATTTTCCTGCGATCGTTTCAACAACACAAAAGCGTTCGCCACGAGAAACATGGACAGAATAAAATGACCTTGGTTGGCGATCGGGTTGAGATCAGTGAGAACAACGATGCCGCCGAGAATGACTTGTCCTGCGACTCCCAGTACAAGTCCCCATGCCATCCATAAAAGATCGCTTCGATATGGCATTCGATATCTGGCGGCGAGAACAGCCACAATCACCACGGCAGCAACAAGACCAGTGAACAGCCTGTTGACCTGTTCAATGGCGCCATGAAAAGTCGACACGTCAACAAATTTCTCTGCATTGCAACGGGGCCAATCCGAGCATCCAAGCCCCGAACCACTGAGCCGCACGGCTGCACCACTGACCACGATGATACACAGCAGCCACAGAGCCGTTCTCGTGATACGAACATAGCCCTCTGGGCTAATCACAGGACGCTTTCGAAGCACTTGAAAAACCTTCACGCTCCCACAGTATGCGGAGGGGTTCATATGTGCCACCTATTGGGACTACGGTCACATTGTGCTTTCCTCCTTTGACGACTATCCCATCCATTCCAGTAGTGCCCCCGTCAATGAAACTGCCTCAAGCGATTCAAACCACTACGACCGTTATTTCTTCAATGGCTATCGTGCAGATGCTTCGGTCTTTTTTGCCGTGGCCTTAGGTCTCTATCCGAATCGGCATATCACTGATGCTTCATTCTCTGTCATCATCGATGGCAAAGAACAGATCTCTCTGCATTCGTCCGCTCGTGCTCCGCACGATCGAGCACAAGCCAACAAGGTTGGACCCATTGAGGTCAGGGTTCTTGAACCAATGAAAAGACATCAGATTCTCGTGGACAGTCCCGAACACTCAATTCGCTGCGATCTCACATTCACCGCCCGCAGTGGGCCGGTACAAGAACCGCACTTCTTGGTGAAAGCAGGACAGCGCACTGTTTTTGATTACACCCGTCTCACGCAATTTGGCCATTGGTCGGGCTGGATTGAGGTTGATGGGATCATCCACAATATTGAGCCCACAACGACTGCCGGATCACGAGATCGTTCCTGGGGCGTGCGCCCGATTGGCCCACCTGCTGATGCTGGAGCTCCAGTGGGTGAGCGCCAATTTTATTGGTTATGGGCACCAGTAAATTTTGCAACCTTTGCGACGCATTTCGATGTCAACGAGTATTCCTCCGGCGAACGCTGGCATGAAATTGGTTTTATTGTTCCCGACGGCGACAGCTCTCCGAAAGAAATGAAAAAGGTTGTCTATCGCAGCAAACTTCGCGCTGGTACGCGATGGGCCGAGTCATTTTCTATTGACCTGATTGATCACGAAGATGCTGTGAACACCGTTGAACTGACTCCCCTTTTCGAATTTCATATGACGGGCATTGGTTACGGAAATAAGGATTGGAGTCACGGACATTGGAAAGGTGAATTGGCTGTCGGTAGCGAACGCTGGAATCTCCCCGTGACAAATCCTTGCGATCCTTCAAACCTTCACATACAAGCAGTCTGCCGCGCGACCATGGGTACACACACGGGCATCGGAATCTTGGAACAACTCATCATTGGCCCGCATGAGCCGAGTGCACTGACTGGGATGATTGATCCAGCGCGCTGAATGTCCTAGGTGTGGCGAATCGTCATTCCACCGTCGACAACGATTGTCGCTCCAGTCACAAAACTCATCGCAGGCAAGCACAGACTGAGTGTCATATGCGCCACCTCTTCGGGCTCACCGTAACGACGTAGCGAGACTCTGCGCTTGGAATAAATATCTTTCATCTCTTCGGGAATCCCCTGAGTCATACCGGTGTTGATCGGTCCAGGACATATGCAATTCACGGTGATTCCATCCTTACCAAGTTCAACAGCGAGACTTCTCGTGAGTCCTGTGACACCAGATTTTGATGCTGAATAGGCCGACAAGGTCGGCGTGGCGACTATTGATTCGGTCGATGCAATATTGACGATTCGAGGTGAGGTGGATTTCTTGAGGTGCACTAGGCACGCACGAATGAGGTAAATGTACGCCGTGAGGTTGACTGCAATCGTACGATCCCAAGCCTCAGCGAAATCATCTTCGTTGAGTAAGGATCCGCTGCCCATGGAGACGCCAGCATTGTTGATCACAATGTCCACACCTCCGTACATCTGAACAACGGATTCAACCATCGCCGTCACTTCTTGAGTTCGACACACATCGAGAGCAAAACCCACTGCTGCATCTGCGCCATATCGAGCGGTGATCTCACTCACGACTGCGTCAACAGCATCCACATTTAGGTCAACAACAACGACCTTGGCACCCTCATCGGCAAACAACAAGGCAGTTGCCCGACCCATACCACTGGCCGCACCGGTGATGAATGCGATCTTGCCCTCAATCGACCTACTCAATTTTGAGAGACGGGTCATGGCGAGACCAACAACTGATTGAGGTTATGCACGCGCAAACCGTTCGAATCCACCGACGCCATACATTTTCATGGAGATCGCTCGATTGACCGTCACTTTCATGAATGCCGTGTCAGGACTATTTTCAGGTCCCCCAGGCGCAAACCCATTGAGGTCATAATCAAAAACGCCGTTCCACAATCTCCGCTTCGTCTCAGTATCAGATAACACTTCAGCGGTTCCCCACACCTCAACTCCGTCGCCATTTTCTGTCACCTGCCAGTGCAAGGCAACACGCGGGTTGGCAGCAACGTTGCGACACTTTGTTGAATTCAGCCCCACCATGATCCACAAAATCTCGCCTTCCCAACAGGGGTGCACTGGAACGACGTCAGGCTCATTATCCGCACCAACCGTGGCGATGTGTGCCCACACGCTGAGTACCGATGTAGCTTGCTTAATCTCCTCAATATCCATTGTGCTCCCCGATTACATGTTGTTATTACGGACGGACTTCATAAAAGGCATTCAACGAATGTTCAATGTCCAACTTACGAAACCTACTAAAACCTGCATCTTGAGCCATTGCCCGCGCCTTGGACTCCGGCAGGCCCAATGTTCCAAGTCCCGCTCCGCCAGCCACTGACATAGCTGAGGACATGCAACTCAACACACTGATGCCGTACATCAACGAGGCCATCGGATTCTTTGACATATTTTCAGCGAATGTATCAAGTGCTTTGATATCAACCAAAAGCCATATCCCGTTAGGTTTCAGCGATCGCCGGATCGCTCCCATCACATCTTGGGGATGGGTCATGTCGTGAATACAGTCAAAGGCTGTAATGAGATCTAGAGACTCGTCTTCGGGAAGCGGAGTGGAACGTGGATCCACAAACGAGACATTGCTGAGTTGTTGTTCGGCTTTCTTAGCGAGAGCGCGATCAAGAGCAAATCTGGAAATGTCGTAACCCGTCACAACGCTACGGGGAAAGGCAGTCGCCATCCGAACAGCTGCTCCCCCAGCACCACAGCCGATATCGGCAACTTGAGCACCAGCCATCAGGCCTTGTACGGCTCCATCTAAAGCTGGCAAAACCACTGGCAACAGATACGAACGACTCCATGGCTCAAAACTGCGTTCAATTCCTGCGGCTCCCTCTGGGCCATAACTGTCGTAGTCGTAACCCAACCCAGTCCTAAAGCTTTCTGGCAGGGCTCTGAGGCTTTCCATCGTCTGCGGCAGGCGATGAAACATGCCCATGCCAAACGCTGGATGATCTTCATCTGCCAAAACGACGGCTGCCTCAGGAGTCAAAGAATAGAGCTCATTCCCATCATCATCAATTGAGACTTCAATCAGACGCGCCGCTGCCTGATTGTGTAACCACTCCTGCACCCACCTTTCATGGAGCGAGGTTTTACCAGCCAATTGTGCACAACTCACGGCCAACGGCGAGTTTGCTAATGCTCCGTAAAGTCCGAGGCGATCTCCCAAATGAATCATCCCTGAAGTCACGGCGCCTTCTAATTTACTGAAAACTAAAAATGAATACATCTTGAGAGCATTCAGATCTAAATCTCGTTCAGACATCAGTAAGTCCTTTCATCTGCTTGTAGGTGTTCAACATCGCTCAGTTTTGTCAGACCAAAAGTGTGGCCATCACCAATCTCAAATGATGACAGACGATTGATTGAAGCATGAGCGATCACAAAACGCTCCCACTCCCAAGGTGTTGGTGTTAAGCCGAGCATGTGATTAATCAAAACACCGTTGGTACCGGCATGAGCGATGAGAAGAATGCTTCGTTCGGGTTTTTCAATATTCCAAACTGGTAATTGCTGAGCTGAGCGTGTGATTCCTCGCTCTAACAAAAATGAATTTGCCCCAGAATGGATTCGCTCTACGAAATCCCGAACGGGTTCTCCGTCCTGCAAACCATCCCAACGTTTTTCAGCTGGACGATTTCTCTCTTCCTGATAGGCAGCATCGGCTTTTTCACGCGGCGTGCCGTGCCATAGTGGATTGCGAATCTCTTCAAGCCAAGCCTGAGTTGATTCCTCGCCTAGTGAAAGATCCAACATCTGCAAGAGCGGGGCTGCTGTCTGTTGCGCCCGCAGAAGAGGTGACACCCAGACCTCATCAAAATGTTGCTTTTCTAAAACCCGACCGACTAATTCTGCCTGGCGAAAACCGAGCACTGTGAGTGGCGGGTTATCGACGTTGAGATCGTCTTTTACCCATTCAGGCTGACCATGACGAACGAGGACAATTTCCACACTCTCATCATCTCATCTCTGGGAACGTTTTCTCGTCTCCAGAAGTGTCCGTTGCGGTAATCCAAGACGAATACATGGAGGCATATGTGCCTCCCGCGTCCACAAGATCGAGGTGCGATCCATCTTCAACGAGCCGACCCTGATCCAACACCAAAATTCTGTCGGCACGCTTGGCAGTTGACAAGCGATGAGCGATCGAAATCGTTGTACGACCTTGGGAAATCTTCTCCATGGCTCTACCCAATCGTAATTCCGTCACGGCATCAACCGATGAAGTAGCTTCATCCAGAACAAGAATGGCTGGGTCCACCAGTGACGCTCGAACGAGGGCGATTAATTGACGCTCACCCGAGGACAGTTGCGCACCTCGCTGGCCCACAACGGTCTCTAGGCCATGCTCCAAACCTGTCAGCCAGTCTTCAAGTCCGAGCGCGCCAAAAACATCACGTAATTGCTGATCACTGACCGACGGACTGACAAAACGCAGGTTATTGCTGATTGTGTCATCAAAAAGGAAGGGCTCTTGAGGGACGATGACCACTCGTTTACGTAATTCATTATTGGCCACCATGGTGAGAGCAACGCCTCCCAAAGTAATTCCACCGACGGTGGGATCACTGAAGCGACCGAGCAGACGACCGAGCGTCGTTTTACCCGATCCAGTCTCACCAACCACGGCTACCCGACTACCGAAAGCAATCAAGGCGTTGACCCCCTCTAAGGCTGGGACCTCTAAAGATCCCCGATCACCCAACTCGCGGGTTTGATAGGTAAAACCGACATTTCGAATATCGATATCTAGTGAACCCACAGGCAGTGCTATCGGAGAATCACTTTGTGGTGGACCAACGGGAATCGCCAAAACACCCAACACGCGTTTCAGGCCCGAAACGGCGGTTTGCGTTTGGAAAAGAACCTCCGTAATTTCGGCAATCGGTTCAAGAAAGCGATACGTCAGAAAAACAAATCCAATCAGCGCACCCGTCGTTAAACCTGATGCGGGACCTCGTAAAACGCCTACCATGACAACTGCAGACACCGCGAAAGCCCCAAAAATCTCCCCCGATGGGAACAAAATCGCGCCGACCATTGTGGCACGCATCTGAGTGTCCGCTCGTCTGCGAGCACCAAGTTTGCTGCGCGTGCCAAAGATGCGACCAGCGTCGTAGGCACGCAGTGTTTCTGCACCCGTCACTAGTTCGGCGGTTGACGACAATAAATCTGCATTAGTAGAGCGAGTGAGATCGTATGCCGTGACTAAACGAGCTTGACCCCTCCTTAAAACCAACATCAAAGGAGCTGAAATGGCGATCACCAGCAGTCCCAAGATCCAGTCGTATGAGAGCATCACAGAACCGACCAGGAGCATCAATAAACCGTCCAACAAAAATGCTAAAGCACCCCAAGAAAAGAATTGCGACAAAGTTTCCACATCTGATGTCACTCGCGCTACGAGTGAACCGTTTTTCTCATCATCATGGTCTTCAAGACTTAGGCGGTGAATGTGTTCAAAGAGATTCACTCGCAACATAAACAGCGCAACTTCTGAACGCACTCCGAGACGTACCACCGCATGTCGTTGTGAAAGACTTGCAAGGGTGAGCCACAAAGCACCAAAGAGCGCTAACCGCAGAATATAAGAAGTGTCGACACTCACAATTCCAGCCGAATCACTGTGTTGAATTCCGCGGTCAATTGCTTGCTGGATAATGACTGGAACCACGATTCGCCCGCTTGTTCCGATTGCGGCGAAGAACATGGTCTTGGCAAACCCTTCGCGCAAGGTAGGAGCTGCGCGCACCCCAAGTCCAACAGCAGCTAGGGCGCCAAGAGATTGAGTTTCATCTGTCATCTCAAGATTCCTCCCTATCTTGTTCGTAGGCCTGCATTAATTGCCGATATGGGGCACTACACAGCAAAAGCTCCTGATGGGGCCGTTGATCAACTATCCCTCCATCAGCAACAAAAATCACTTCATCCGACAAGGCGATGATGGAAGGTCTTGAGGAAACAGCTACGACCGTTGTTTCACCCAATTCTTTGCGAAGGTTTCCCATTACTTTCGATTCGGTCAATGGATCAAGAGCGCTGGTGGTGTCGTCAAGTAACAGCACCCTGGGAGAGGTAATGACAGCTCTTGCTAACGCCAGGCGCTGACGTTGTCCACCGGACAGACCAACGCCGCGCTCTCCAACAATCGTCTGCAAGCCCCTCGGAAGATCAAATAAAAATTGTGCTTCAGCAATCTCTATCGCCCGAGTCACATCTTCATCTCGATATTCGTGACCCATCGTAATATTGTCCAACACGCTACTTCCAACGACAAACGGCTCTTGAAAAACAAGCGCAGTACCATCTGGCGCTCCGGAAATCACTCCACTAGATATTTCGATGAGCCCAGCCATTGCGTGTAACAAAGTGGTTTTTCCGCTGCCGGTGTAACCCACTATCGCCGTGATAGAACCAATCTTGAAGGAAGCGCTCATCCCCGTTAACACATCTTTGTCAAGCGTGTGCCCAACACTGACATCGGTCAGAGTCAACCCACCTGCACTTTGATTGATCTTGCGTCGCGGATCCGCGAGAATCTCTTGATCTAATAAACTTCTCAGACGAGCAAAACCTGATTGTGAACGAGGCATCTCAGAAAAGGCGTAGCCGATGAGACGCAACGGGAAAACCAACAAAGTGAACATGTAGATACAACTTGCCAATTCGCCAACTGAGAGGTCACCAGATCGAACCCGGAAGGATCCACCGACCACGAGGCATATGTTGGTCAGATTGGGAACAAAGTCGAGACCCGCTTCAAATAGCGAGCGCAATTTTATGGCTTCAATTCTCGCCACCTTGACACGTGATGCAATGGTCGCCAGACGATTCGTCTCTTGCAATTCGGCTCCAAAGGCTTTGACGACCGTTACTCCTTCAAAACTCTCATGAACTGCTGCTGATAGGGAACCAAGTTCATCTTGAGCAAGATCAAACCATCGATCCACGCGACGTTGATACATCACATTCAATAAAATCAGAAGCGGAAAAACGCTTGAGGCCGCGATGCCCAACCAGATATCCGTAGAGATGAGACCCGTAGCGGCAACCACCATCATTAAGAGAACACTGCTGGCATAGGGCAAAGGAGCCAACACTGCCACGGAGGCTTCACAGTCAACACCTGCACGCGTGATCAGATCTCCGGTGGACTGCTGTCGGTGCCAGGAGACTGGCTGAGCGACTAAAGTATCCACGACTTGCGCTGTGAGCGACTCGGCCGTGCGCCACTGGGCTTTTCCAGCCCATGTCCGACGAATGACCACACCCACGGCACGAATCAAAGAAAGACCCACAAGCAACCCGAAGGTTGCCGCGATTCGTTTAACCGAGATCACGCCTGTCGCGAAGCGCGTCACAATCACCTCATCGATCACCCAACGTAAGGCCCACGAGGAGGCAACAGTACAGACAGCAAAGACAGCCGCACCAGCCATCGATATAGCAAACAATCCAGGATGAAAACTCACCAATGTCTTGAGCAGTATGAATGCTCTACGGAATCGACGAATCTGTCTCTCAGGCTTGGGCACAATCAATTCCTAGCAGTAATCTAGCAATATGGAAATTGCTTTACCCAATCAACTTAATCTTGGTTTGCTTATCTTGCGTTTGTGTCTGGGATTGTTTCTTGCATACCACGGGTACAACAAAGTCTTCGGTGCGGGTGGGCTTGCTGGGACCTCGGGCTGGTTTGCAAGTATGGGAATGAAGTGGCCTAAGTGGCAGGCACGTTTGGCTGCGAGCACAGAAATAGGAGCCGGCCTGATGCTGGCAGTCGGATTACTCACTCCACTGGCTGCCGCAGGCGTTATTGGAATCATGGTCGTGGCGATTTACACGGCACATGGCAAAGTCGGTTTTTTCATATTTAAACCAAATCAAGGTTGGGAATATTGCGCCACAATCTTGTTAGGAGCTTTAGCGGTTGGCACCATCGGTGCTGGAGACTGGTCCTTGGATAACGCTATCAATTTCTCGGTACCGGGTTGGAACTCACTCGTGATCACCGCTCTCCTTGGAATTGGCGGAGGAATTTTGCAGATGCTTATTTCCTATCGCCCCGTTAAAGCATCGTGAGTATTTCTCGCCAGCCTGTCAAAGTATTATTGACTGTTATTTCTCTTGGTATTGCTGTCTTTTGGATATGGGCTTTATTTTTCCCTCCCTCGAGAGACAATGTTGCTGCCGTGGATGACACCACCTGGTCCATACGAGCCAACGCAGTGTGTCAAGAGGCAAATCTTCAGCGGGATACCTTGGTTGACCTGAGGCGTATTAATACTGTTGGTCCCAACGCTTTGTCAGAGCGTGCTGACATTATTGATGAAGCCACAGCGATCATTCAAAAAATGCTCGATGATGTTACTTCGCAACAGTTAGCCAGTCTCCAAGACCAACGACTGGTCGATACTTGGAGAGATATTTTTCAGGACTGGATCAACGGTCGAATCACCTATACGGCGATATTACGCACGGGCGAAAATGCACCTTTTGCAGAGTCAATGGTCAAAGGTTCACCAGCATCAACGTTGATTGATTATTTCGCCCAAGCGAATCGCATGAAGTCGTGCTCCGCACCAAAAGACCTTGCGGTCTAAGAAATCACAGGTTCCCAAGCACCATTGACGTAGCGTCTCACGACTTTGGCTGGTGAACCAACAGCCACGCTGAACGATGGAATGGTTCCGGTAACGACACTGTTTGCGCCAATGACTACGTGCTCTCCGATATCGGCTCCCGGCAGAACGACAGTCCCATATCCAAGCCAGGAACCGTTGCCGATACGCACTGACTTCTCGGGCATGGTCTGAACTGAGATCGGACGCGTGATGTCCTCATACCCATGATTTTGGTCGGTGATATACACATTGTGCCCTGTCCACACATCGTCACCAATCTCGATGGAGAAGTGCCCAACAATGCCCGTACCTTTTCCGATCAAGCAACGATTCCCAATCGTCACAATTCGATCGCTTAAACATTGTTGACCAGGAACCATCCCAGCGGACAGGGTGCAATCTGGACCAATCATTGTGTTTCGCCCGATGTGAATGAAGCGCTCATTAAATATTGTGTTCGCTGGAAAGCAAATCACGCTCTGTTCTCCAAAACTCCCAAACAGTTTTCCCTTTTTCGTTGATCCTCCGATGGCACCCGATTCAATAGCCATCTCCCAGAGGTAATGCACGAGACCTGAGAAGAAGCGATTTCGCCATGCACGCCAGCGTCCCAAAGGTTGTGCCTCAAAGGCTGGCCGATCAATCACTCTTCAAGAATATCTAGACCCGAGACATTTCTTGAAAGAAGAAGAAAATTGTGTTGCATTGCCCTCAACTCTGCCAACATAGGACGATGGCTGACTCACGAAGCGTCCACTACTCAGGTTCATTGACTGATGTTGGAGCGATCAAGGTGGGACATTTCAGTCGCACAGGCAATGGCTACTTGACTGGAACCACCGTTGTTTTGACTGGGCAGGGCGCGGTTGCTGGAGTTGACGTGCGCGGTGGCGGTCCAGGAACTCGAGAAACTGATGTCCTGCGACCGGAGAATTTGGTGCAACGGGTACACGGAATCGTCCTCACTGGAGGAAGTGCCTACGGCCTAGGTGCAGCCCAAGGTGTCATGGAGGAACTCGAGGATCAGCACGTCGGGTACCCAGTAGGTGAATCTCCACAATGGGTCGTACCCATCGTTCCCGCCGCCGTAATTTTTGACCTCGGGCGAGGCGGTAATTTTAGGATGCGCCCCGATGCCTCTTTTGGTCGTCGAGCGGCCAAAAGAGCGCATAGTCACACCGATCACATGGGCACAGTTGGGGCGGGGGTGGGAGCCCGTTCTGGTGGACTTCGCGGGGGTCTTGGTATGGCCAGCATGACCCTCGCTGATGGTGCGATCGTCTCGGCTTTGGCAGTCGTTAACTCCATAGGTTCCGTGATTAATCCCGAGACGGCACTGCCGTGGGACCTGAATCAGGGACGGCTTCACAAGCCATCAGCCATAGATCGTCGTCGTTTGATCAAATATCTTTCCTCTCTGCAGCAGGGCAACAAAATGCCCGCTTCGCCAAGTTTAAATACAACGATCGGCGTCGTCGCCACTAATCAAAGTCTCACCAAGTCCGAATGCAAGAAATTTGCCTCTGTTGCCCATGATGGTCTCGCTCGCGCTATCCGCCCAGCGCACCTGATGAACGATGGCGACACAATTTTCGGCTTATCCGTCGCCCAAGGAGATCTCACGCTTGAGGCCAGGGAACCAGCCTTCATTGATCCCCATGGACGCCCGGCTTTTCTGAATGCGATCTTGGCCGCTGGAGCCCAAGTTTTTTCCCGAGCCTGCACCGAAGCCATTTTGACCGCCACCTCAACGAAGAACCTGCCCTGTTATCGAGAACTATGTCCCTCGGCTTTTAGCGACATGCCCTAAATCACAGAAAATAAATCCCTCACTGGCCAAACTTGCTGTTCAAGTCGCTAGTTTCCGATTGGGCGTTGCTCCAGTTTGTGTCCCGTCAATCCCCTTACCCTGCTTGAGGCCACCTATGTCAACGACAAATGATGATCGTAGAAAAGTGACTGTGCCCGATCTTGGACGCTGGAAATCGCAAGGTCGGCGAATGACGATGATCACCGCCTATGACTTTACATTCGCGAGGTTGGTTGATCTTGCGGGAATCGACATGATCCTCGTAGGAGATTCAGTGGGTATGGTGGTGCAGGGCACAGATAATACGCTCGCAGTAGATCTACAAGAAATGGCCTACCACGTTCGTTGTGTAGCCCGTGCTCGCACCAAGGCTCTTGTCATCGGCGATCTACCTTTCGGTTCATATCAGGTCAGTCCAGAGCAGGCGGTTCATTCATCAATTGAACTGATGAAGAATGGCGCACAATGCGTCAAGCTTGAGGGTGGCGTACACATGGCAGAGACCATCGCTGCCATTACTCGTGTGGACATACCCGTGATCGGGCACATCGGATTGACCCCGCAAAGTTTTCATCGCATGGGCGGATTTCGTATTCAGGGTCGCTCTGAAGGAATGGAAGCCGGCGGACGTGAACGAATCCTCGAAGACGCTCATGCCGTTGAGCAGGCTGGTGCCTGTGCCGTCGTCCTTGAGGGTATGCCAATGGAACTCGCTAAGGAAATTACCGAGAAGGTGAGTATCCCAACGATTGGTATCGGTGCTGGAATTCATTGTGATGGACAAGTCCTCGTACTTCACGATGTGCTCGGACTCTGTGACTCAAAGTATCGCTTTGCAAAGCACTACACAGATATTCGTACACCTACTATTGAGGCGACTCGGTCGTTCATCCGTGACGTGCAGTCCGGAATCTTTCCAGACGACGAACATACATTTCACTGACTTTCATGAGAATCGTTGAGACGGCGAGAGAATTAAGTGAACTGTCTTATGTGGTGAGACAAAGTGGCCAAAAGATTGCTCTTGTCCCGACGATGGGCGCGCTTCATGAGGGACATCGTTCGCTTATTCATGTGGCACAGCAACATGCCGAATTTGTCATCGTGAGTATCTTCGTGAACCGGTTGCAATTCAATAACGAAGAGGACTTCGAGACGTACCCCGTAACGCTTGAAGATGACATCGCAATATGTCGTTCCAGCGGCGTCAGCGCCCTGTACATGCCCAGCAGTAGCAGCATGTATCCAGAATCTTTTTCAACATCTGTGCAGGT
>ERZ889217.173-NODE-173-length-42193-cov-9.940647_pt1 | contig 42193 bp, 31 predicted proteins | sample MGYA00521098_ERZ889217 | MGnify/ENA primary metagenome ERZ889217 (study PRJEB32303, sample SAMEA104408613) | aquatic metagenome | biome: Brackish water; feature: Pelagic; material: water | place: Baltic Sea | collected 2014-06-10T22:04:00 | depth 2,362 m ... | reverse complement strand
ATGCGGGAGTAATTTTGCAACATCATAAACTGAGGCATGCTTTCGGTGCACTGCGCCAAATCCATCGCTAATGAATATGTCAGCATAGATCGCAAGTTGTGTGGCAAGTACTACGCGCTCTGATTCATCTTTAGATGTCTCAGCGGCTTCAAATCGAATATTCTCAAGGAGAGTAATTTGGCTCTCGCCTATCTTGGCTCCGATAATCTCACTTGAGAAATTCACTGGAACTTCAAGTAGCTCTGCAAGTCGAATGGCGACCGGGGCCAACGAGAGTGCACTGATGCGCTCACCTTTTGGCCGCCCAAGATGGGCTGTAATTACAATAGATGCGCCCTGCGCCAATAGATACTTTATGGTTGGTAGTGAAGCTCGAATTCTTCCATCATCGCTAATGACACCGTTAGTCAGTGGCACATTTAAATCACAGCGAAGTAGAACTCTCTTCCCGCGAACATCAATAGCTTCGAGGGTTTTGATATTCATTAAAGCTTCTTGCCTACATATCCAACGAGGTCTACCAAGCGATTCGAGTAACCCCATTCGTTGTCATACCAACCGACAACTTTTACTGTAGTTCCAATTGCCTTGGTTAAACCTGCATCCAAAATACAAGAGCTAGGATCTGTAACGATATCGGCAGAAACTATCGGATCTTCGGTGTAAGAAAGGTAACCCTTTAGTGAGCCTTCCGATGCCTTCTTAAGTGCTGCATTTACTTCGGCAGCAGAAACTTCTTTAGCAAGTTCAACAGTCAAATCAGTAGCAGAACCCGTTGGGACTGGAACGCGAAGCGCGTAGCCATCTAGCTTTCCCTTTAAGTTTGGTAGCACCAGGCTAATCGCCTTGGCAGCACCAGTTGTGCTTGGAATAATTGAGACCGCAGCAGCGCGGGCGCGACGTAGATCTTTATGGGGTTGATCGAGAATTGATTGATCATTTGTGTAGGCATGAATTGTTGTCATAAGCCCACGGACAATTCCAAACTCTTCATCCAAAACTTTAGCCATTTGCGCAAGGCAGTTAGTTGTGCAAGATGCGTTCGAGATTACATGATGGTTTGCCGCATCGTATTTCTCATGGTTTACGCCCATCACAACTGTAATATCCTCATCGCTAGCAGGCGCTGAGATAATTACCTTCTTCGCTCCAGCCGTGATGTGCTTCTTAGCATCTGCAGCCTTTGTGAAGAATCCAGTTGATTCAATAACAATGTCGGCTTTAACTTCGCCCCAAGGTAGGTTCGCTGGATCGCGCTCAGAGAAGGTACGAATTGTCTTTCCATCTACAGTAATTGAGTCATCGGTATAGGTAACCGGCAACCCTAGTCGTCCTAAAATCGAGTCGTACTTAAGAAGATGCGCCAAAGTAGCGTTATCAGTGAGATCGTTTATACCTACTATTTCAATATCTGCGCCAGATTGAAGCGCGGCTCTAAAGAAGTTACGACCAATTCGCCCAAAACCATTAATTCCGACACGTACCATTTATTTGCCTGCCTAAAATAAAGAGAAATTTAACAACCACAACGTTGTGAAGAGCTAAATCATATCAGCCAAAAATGAGCTGAATTTGCCAATTACTAGGGCTACTCGGCCAGAAGATCTGGGCTAAGCCCAGCTTCGGTATCTGGAATACCTAAATCGTGCGCCCGTTTATCAGCCATGGCTAGCAGCCTTCTGATTCGCCCCGCAATTGCATCCTTAGTCATCGGTGGAACCGCTAGCGAGCCAAGTTCTTCTAAGCTTGCTTGACCATGATTTATCCGAAGCTCACCGGCTTGTTTTAAGTGATCTGGAATCTCCACGCCAAGAATTTCCATTGCTCTTGCAACTCGGGCAGAAGCAGCAACTGCGGCTCTGGCCGAACGACGCAAATTTGCATCATCAAAGTTTGCCAAGCGATTTGCCGTTGCTCTTACTTCACGCCTCATGCGCCGCTCTTCCCAAGCAAGAACGCTCTCGTGTGCGCCAAGTCTGGTTAAGAGTGCACCAATTGCATCACCATCGCGAAGCACGACTCGATCCACACTTCTAACTTCGCGAGCTTTTGCTGTTATACCTAATCTTCGCGCCGCTCCTACAAGTGCAAGTGCAGCCTCGGGTCCGGGGCAAGTAATTTCTAGGGCTGATGAGCGACCAGGCTCGGTTAGCGATCCATGTGCCAAAAATGCACCTCGCCATGCTGCCTCAGCATCACAGATTCCGGCCGATACCACCTGCGGCGGCAATCCTCTTATTGGGCGACTATTTGCATCAATCAAACCAGTCTGTCTGGCAAGTGCGTCGCCATCAGAAGTAACACGGACAACATAGCGGCTGCCTTTGCGCAATCCACCAGGCGAGAGAACTGCTAACTCACTTTCGTGCCCAAAAATTTCAGAGATATCTTTACGTAAACGTCTGGCCCCCTGGGCAGTATCTAGCTCGACCTCAATCGAGATCTTTCCACCATTTATATGCAGCCCTCCAGCAAAACGCAGAACCGAAGAAACCTCTGCTTTTCGGCAGCATGGCTTTGATATTGCAAGCCTGCTCAATTCATCTTTTACTGCTGAGGTCATTGCCATAGGCGCTATTTAATCAGCATTGAATCGAAAATGTGGCTTAAAAGTGAAATCTTTTTCTAAACCGGGGAGACTTTGCTAATAAGTTCTAATCACCTTCAAGGATTACCTCTCGGTAAGAATTGGCCCAAATCTAGATCTCTCGCCCTAAATCTCGATGTACCGCTTGAGCTTTTATCTTCTTCGAAATCTCGCTCTCTGAATTCGTAAATCTCTTTGCCAGTTCCTCAGATATAGCCACACTTCGGTGTTTGCCCCCTGTGCAGCCGACAGCTAGCGTCAAATATTTGCGCCCCTCATGCATAAATCCCTCGGCCATAGTTTCAAAGAGCGACTGATATTTAGTTAAAAATTCTTGCACATTTGAATTCGCAAGAACGTTCTCTGAAACAGCGCTATCCAGCCCTGTTAGTGGGCGAAGCTCTGGATTCCAATGTGGATTGGCAATAAATCTGCAGTCCATAACGAGGTCAGCATCAACGGGAATTCCATATTTGTAGCCAAAGGAGAGAATATTTACCCGTAAGTTAGTGTCAGAGCTCTCGCTAAAAATCTCATTGATCCTTGATTCAAGTTGATGAACGTTAAGTGAGGAGGAGTCAATAACAAGATCTGCAGCGGATCTGATTTCTTGCAATCGCTCACGCTCTCGTTGGATACCATCTAAAATTCGATCCGAGCCCTGCAGTGGGTGAGGCCTGCGGGTAGCTTCAAATCGGCGGACCAATGATTCATCAGATGCATCGATGAAAATAATACGTTTGGCAATATTCTTATCTCCCAAATCTGCCAGTGATTTACTTAGATCGTCGAAGAACTCACCTCCTCTGACATCGATTACAACTGCAATTGTGGAGGGGTTCAATACCGCAATTTCAAAGAGTGTGGAAACCATTGAAGGCGGTAAATTATCTACAACATACCAGCCAAGATCTTCCAATGCGTGAGCGACCGTGGATTTACCTGCGCCACTCATTCCAGTAATAACTAGAACTTCATTGGAACTCATTTGCCTATCCTCTCAAGAAATCTCACCAGTTTCCATATCTACCTGAAACTCGATCGAGCTCTCGGGGCTATGCTCAACTTTTAGGTGATCAAAAATTGCCTGCGCCACCCGATTGCCGATTCCTGGGATTGCCGAGATTTCGGCTACCGAAGCTTTGCGAATAGCAGAGACAGAACCAAAAACTTCTAACAGGGCCCTTCTTCTGGACTCCCCTAACTTAGGAATATCATCCAACAGTGATTCGAGCATTACCTTTGATCTCTTACTTCTGTGGAAAGTTATGGCAAAGCGATGTGCTTCATCTCGTATCCGCTGTAACAGATAGAGCCCCTCACTGTGCCTGGGAAAAATGATTGGCTCTTTGCTCTCTGGCAACCAGACTTCTTCAAGTCGCTTAGCTAGACCACAGATTGAAATGTCAGAAATTCCTAGGTCAGCTAGAGCTCGTACGGCTGCTGCAACTTGTGGGGCGCCACCATCAACGACAATAAGTTGTGGTGGGTAAGCAAATTTCGGACGTGCACCCCCCAATTGCGATATCTCTGAATTATCAATCTCCCGTTCAGCTAAATATCGCTTCAGCCTTCTAGTCAATACGTGGTGCATTGCTCTCGTGTCATCGAAACCAGCATCATCATCAATTGCAAATCGACGGTAGTCACTCTTCTTAATTTGACCATCCTCAAATACAACCATCGAGGCCACCATATGTTTGCCCTGAATATTGGAGATGTCAAAGCATTCAATTCGAAGTGGTAATTCAGGTAGATCAAGGAGGTTGGCAATCTCCTCCAAGGCTCTGCCTGAAACTGCGGCATCATTAGATCGTTTGCTCAAGTACTGAATTAGGGCTTGATTTGCATTGCGCTTTACTGTCGCTACTACATCAAATTTATCGCCCCGAATGGGCTTGGAGATGGTGACTCTCTTCCCAAGCCTCTCGCTTAGCCAACTTTCAACGGTCTGCAAATCTTGTGGCAACTCATCAACCAGAATCTCAGTTGGCGGATCTAACTCTGAGTAAATTTTTGCAAGCATCGCCTCAATAACACTCTGATCTTCAAGGACATCTGCACGATCTAATATCCACGATCTAGAGCCAACGACTCGGCCAAACCTAACTGTAAATAGCGTGATCGCGCTGTGCGTGATTTCAGAGAATGAGGCCAAGATATCAGCAGAGAAATTCTCACTTAGAAATGTTCCGGCCGTCTCTGAAGATTTTTCAATTGCCGCAATCTGATCACGAATCTTTGCTGCCCGCTCAAACTCTTCGCTATCCGCAGCCTTCTGCATATCCTTGCTCAGAGTTTCTGCTACGTCACCAGAATTTGAGTCCACAAAATTAATCAGCTTCTGAGCTAAAAGTTGGTGATCATCCTTTGAAATCCATTCAACACAAGGTGCGGCACATTTGCCAATATCACCAAGTAGGCACTGGCGGCCACTTTTAGCTGCTCTAGAGAAATTCGAATCGGTGCAGCTTCTAATCGGGTATAACTTCTGCATCACATCAAAGGTACTTCGAAGCGCCCAGGCATGTGCATATGGTCCAAAGTATTTAACGCCTGCTCGCTTCTTAGCGCGCGAAATAAAGAGCCTGGGGTATTCATCTTTTATGCTCACGGCCAGATAAGGATAAGACTTATCATCTTTGAATTGGATGTTGTACTTGGGGTTCTCGGTCTTAATCCAGGTGAATTCAAGTTGAAGCGCTTCAATTTCAGTATTCACCACGGTCCAGTCGATTCGTACGGCTGAGTGAACCATTCGATAAGTCTTCTCTGGCAAGTTCTTCTGGAAATATGAATTTAGCCGATTCCTTAAATTCTTTGCCTTGCCAACATATATGACCCGATCTTTATCATCAAAGAATCTATAGACGCCAGGATCTGTTGGAATTGAAGTCGGGCGGTAGCTCTGCGGATCTGCCATAGCCTTTAGGCCTTGAGCGACTCGGCCAGGAATGTGGCTGTATAGCTCGCCTTGCTCTTGGCAACAAGTTCCGGAGTTCCTTCTGCAATAACAAGTCCACCCCCAGAACCACCTTCTGGGCCTAGATCGATAATCCAATCTGCGGATTTAATAACATCCAAATTGTGTTCGATAACAATTACTGTGTTTCCAGAATCAACCAAGCGATTTAAAACTATAAGTAACTTTCTGACATCTTCAAAGTGCAGCCCGGTTGTAGGTTCATCTAGGACATAGATAGTTCGCCCCGTTGAGCGCCGCTGTAATTCGGTGGCCAGCTTTACGCGCTGTGCCTCGCCCCCAGAGAGTGTTGGGGCTGATTGGCCCAAACGTACATAACCCAGGCCAACATCATTTAGCGTCTTTAAATAACGAGCAATTGTTGGGACCGACTCAAAGAATTCAAAGGCTCCCTCGATCGGCATATCCAAAACTTGAGCGATGGTCTTGCCCTTATAGTGCACTTCAAGAGTCTCTCGGTTATATCGAGCACCGTGGCAAACTTCGCAGGGTACATAGACATCGGGCAAAAAATTCATCTCGATAGTGATAGTTCCATCGCCTGCGCAATTCTCACAGCGCCCTCCCTTTACATTAAATGAGAATCTGCCCTGTAGATATCCGCGGATTTTTGCCTCTGTCGTCTCAGCAAATAGCGCTCGAACTTTATCGAATAAGCCGGTATATGTTGCAGGATTTGACCTAGGAGTCCGGCCGATTGGCGATTGATCAACATGTACTACCTTGTCTAGGAAATCTAGGCCTGATATAGATTTGTGGCGACCAGGAACTATCCGAGCGCCATTTAATTTATTTGCCAGGACCGAGTATAAAATGTCATTTACGAGAGTTGATTTACCAGAGCCACTAACGCCAGATATTGCTACAAATGCTCCGAGCGGAAAGGTGACATCAATATTCTGCAGATTATTCTCACGCGCTCCCTTGACGACCAGACTACGTTTTAGATCTATCTCGCGCCGCTTCTTAGGAACTTCAATTTTGGTTCGCCCCGCTAAATAAGCACCAGTAATCGAATCCTTGGCAGATATGAGTGCTTGATAGTCTCCTGATGAGACGACATGTCCTCCGTGCTCACCTGCCCCAGGTCCAATATCTACTATCCAGTCAGCAGTTCTAATTGTGTCTTCATCATGCTCAACAATAATTAGCGTATTTCCAAGATCTCGCAATCTGGTGAGGGTATCGATCAATCTCCGATTATCTCTCTGGTGTAGACCGATGCTTGGCTCATCTAAAACATAGAGAACGCCAACGAGGCCAGAGCCAATCTGGGTTGCAAGTCGAATGCGTTGGGCTTCTCCGCCAGAGAGCGTTGCCGCTGGTCTATCTAGTGAGAGGTAATCGAGTCCAACATCTAGCAAGAATCCCAACCTTGCATTTACCTCTTTTAAGACGCGCTCGGCAATCTGCTTCTCTCGCGCATTGAGTGAGATCTTCTGTAGAAAAACTGCACAATCTTTTATCGAAAGTTCACAGATCGCGGCAATACTCTTCTCGCCAATTGTTACAGCTAATACCTCTGGTTTAAGTCTGGTTCCTTTACATACCGGACAAGGTGTCTCTCGCATATAGGCCTCATACTTATCACGAGAAAAATCGCTATCAGTTTCAGAGTGGCGACGTTCTATAAATGAGACAACGCCCTCGAATCCAGTTGAATAATTACGTACGCGGCCATAGCGATTCTTGTACTTAACATGGACTTCATAATCCCAGCCATGGAGAATCGCCTCGCGAGCTTTAGTTGATAATTTTCGCCAAGGGTTGTCTAGCGAAAATTTAAGCTCTCCCGCCAGAGCTTCAAGTAGCCTCGAGAAATATTCAGATGATTGGCCACCCGACCAAGGAGCAATCGCGCCGCCGTTGATCGATAAATCGCCATCTGGAATCACAAGCTCTTCATCGACCTCAAGTTTTGTACCAATTCCCGTGCACTCAGGACAGGCGCCAAATGGCGAGTTAAAGGAGAATGATCTCGGTTCGAGCTCTTCAAATGAGAGCTCGCAATCATGACAGGCCATGTGCTCACTAAAGGTTCGCTCCCTACCAGGGGCTCCGATTTTTACATCAATAAAATCTAGAATCACTAAACCACTTGCTAAACGAAGAGCTGTCTCAATTGAATCAGTTAACCTGGTCTTAGATTCTGCCTTAACCGTTAATCGATCAACTACTACTTCAATAGTGTGCTTCTCTTGCTTCTTTAATTTTGGGACTTCGGCAATCGCATAGACAACACCATCTACTCGGACTCTTGAAAAGCCTTGGGTTGTGAAATCCTTAAAGAGATCTAAGAACTCACCCTTGCGGGCACGAACTACTGGAGCAAGAACTAAAAATTTTGTGGCTTCAGGCATTGCCAGAATTTGATCAACAATATTCTGCGGGCTCTGCTTTGCTATTGCTTTTCCACAGCTAGGACAATGTGGTCGACCAGCTCTTGCAAAGAGCAGCCTTAGATAATCGTAGACTTCAGTAATCGTGCCAACTGTTGAGCGTGGATTGCGATTAGTAGATTTTTGATCTATTGATACTGCTGGCGAGAGCCCTTCGATAAAATCAACATCAGGCTTATCCATCTGCCCCAAAAATTGTCTGGCGTATGCCGAGAGTGATTCAACATATCTGCGCTGTCCTTCAGCAAAAATCGTATCAAAGGCAAGTGAAGATTTTCCAGATCCCGAAAGTCCGGTGAAGACAATTAGCGAATTTCGCGGCAAATCTATCGAAACATTCTTTAAGTTATGTTCGCGTGCTCCCCTAACGACCAGCCTATCGATGCTCAAGTTCCCGCCTCTTCCATTCCGCGAAGCTCTTTCTTGAGCTCTCTGATCTCGTCTCTAAATCTAGCCGCCAACTCAAAATGCAGATCACTCGCTGCTAACTTCATCTGATCAGTGAGTGATTCTATGAGACCAATTAGCTCTTGTCGCGGCATGGAATGAGCTGACTTCGCAATTCCAGATGATGGGACTTTGCCACCCAACCCTTCAGTATCTAGAGCCTCTTTCGTTATTAAGTCAGTTATATCAGCTATCTTTTTACGAAGTGGGGTTGGATCGATTCCGTGCTCGGCGTTATATGCGACCTGCTTTGCCCTGCGCCGGTTGGTCTCATCAATCGCCTGAGCCATAGCTGGTGTGATGCTATCGGCATACATGTGAACTTCACCGGAAACATTTCTTGCTGCTCGGCCAATTGTCTGAATTAGTGAGGTAGCCGAGCGAAGAAAACCTTGCTTATCAGCATCCAAAATTGCAACTAGTGAGACTTCTGGAAGGTCGAGACCTTCGCGAAGTAGATTTATTCCGATAAGAACATCGTATTCACCTGACCTAAGTTCGCGAAGAAGTTCAACTCTACGTAAAGTGTCGACCTCCGAATGTAAATACCTAACTCGAATACCAAGTTCCATTAAATAGTCAGTTAAATCCTCAGACATCTTTTTGGTAAGTGTCGTAACCAAGATCCGCTCATTCTTTGCGGCACGAAGATTAATCTCATAGACCAGATCATCAATCTGACCCTTGATAGGTTTAATAACAATCTTGGGATCTATAAGGCCTGTAGGTCGAATAACTTGTTCTACGAATTGACCACCGGTCTTCTCAAGTTCATATTTGCCAGGTGTGGCCGAAAGGTAAACAGTCTGTCCCTTACGTTCAATAAATTCGGCAAAGCGTAGCGGTCGGTTGTCCATCGCAGAAGGTAGACGGAAACCATGTTCTACGAGGGTTCGCTTACGAGAGGCGTCACCTTCATACATCGCTCCTATCTGCGGAACTGTTACATGAGACTCATCGATAACCACGAGAAAATCTTCAGGAAAGTAATCCAACAAACAGTTTGGTGGTGATCCCACACCTCTGCCATCGATATGTCTGGAGTAGTTTTCAATACCAGAGCAGAAACCAAGTTGGCGCATCATCTCAATATCAAAGGTCGTCCGCATTCGGATTCGCTGTGCTTCCAATAATTTATTCTGACGTTCAAATTCATCGACTTTAGATTCCATCTCGAGCTGGATTGCATCAATTGCCCGATTCATAGTCTCAGGGCCAGCCGAATAATGACTCGCAGGGAAGATATACATCTCGGTTTCATCTCGGATTATTTCACCAGTTAGCGGATGCAACGTGGTGATCCGCTCTATCTCATCGCCAAACATTTCGATACGAAGCGCTAGCTCTTCATACATCGGAATTATCTCGATCGTATCTCCACGAACTCGAAATGTGCCACGCTCAAATGTCATGTCATTTCGCTTATATTGAATATCAACAAACTTTCTAAGTAGCGCATTTCGCTCTATCGAATCACCGATTTGTAACTTAATCATCCGATCCACATATTCCTGTGGAGTTCCAAGACCATAGATGCATGAGACTGTTGCTACCACGATTACATCACGGCGAGTTAGGAGCGAATTTGTCGCCGAATGTCGCAGACGTTCAACCTCACTATTTACCGAACTATCTTTCTCTATAAAGGTATCAGTCTGCGGAACGTATGCCTCTGGCTGGTAATAATCGTAGTAAGAGACAAAATATTCGACCGCATTATTTGGCATTAACTCCCGGAACTCGTTAGCAAGTTGTGCCGCAAGAGTCTTGTTGGGTGCCAAGACAAGGGTTGGTCTCTGCAATTTTTCGATTAGCCAAGCTGTGGTTGCTGATTTTCCAGTACCAGTTGCACCTAGTAAAACCACATCCTTCTCGCCAGCATTGATTCGCTCCACCAGTTCTGCGATTGCAGTCGGTTGGTCTCCTGAGGGGATGTAATCACTAATGACTTCAAATGGATTTAATTTACGGGCAAGATCTGTTATTGGGCGCATGGGCTATGCCATTTTTGCTTCTGCTCTTGGCAGAAGAACGTCCTCATAGATATTCTCAACTTGGCGCAACAAAGTATCTAGATCTCCACTATTTTCAAAGACGCTATCTGCGATATCGCTTCGCTCGCTATCACTAGCTTGCGCCTTCAATCTGGCATCAATCTCATAGCTCTTCATGCCTCGTGCTTTGAGTCTTGCGATACGCACTTCAAGCGGCGCAGTTACAGTGATTACATAATCAAATCTATCTTTGGCCGCTTTTTCAACAAGAATCGGTATCTGGTAGATAATGACAGAATTCAAAGGGCTTGCTTCCACAATCTCTTCAAAGGCTTGTAAGACTCTGGGATGGATAATGGCTTCAAGCCTCAACAGCTTCTGCTTATCAGCAAAGACTATTTCTGCTAATTTCGCTCGATCCAGTAACCCATTTGTAAGAATCTCATCGCCGAATGCTGAAACTAATTCATCAAAACCTTCAGTGCCACGCTCAACAACCGCGCGTGCAAGTTGGTCAGCATCAATAACCACTGCGCCAAGATCTTCAAAGAAATCCCCCGCAACAGATTTACCGGAACCTATTCCACCGGTAAGCGCAACTTTTAACACCTTGCAATCTTATCTTTTAAAATGAAAAGGGCCCTGACCGAAGTCAAGGCCCTTAACGCTATTTTCTTACTCAGGTGGATTCGCCGCACTGGCTTCTTCTGTTGAAGAGTCTGCCGGAGCATCGCTAGGAGAATCGCTAGGAGAATCCTCTGCAGCTGCATCAGCTGCCTTGGCCTCTTCCTTCTGCTTGCGGTGTGCCATGAAGCGAGATTGCGCTTCAGCATATTGGCGCTCCCACTCTTCGCGCTGGGTTTCAAAACCTGGACGCCACTCTTGTGAATCTGCATCGAAACCTTCTGGATATATGAAGTTTCCATCTGCATCATAACGAGCAGCCATTCCGTATTGAGTTGGATCAAATGCTTCGATCTCTACCTCGTGTCCTTCATTAGCTTGCTTTAAAGATAGTGAGATTCGACGGCGTTCTAAATCGATATCAATAATCTTTACAAATAGCTCATCACCAACTTGGACAACCTGCTCTGGAATCTCAACATGGCGTTCTGCCAACTCTGAAATGTGAACAAGGCCTTCGATGCCTTCGAATACTCGAATGAATGCGCCAAACGGAACTAGCTTGGTAACTTCACCAGGAACTACTTGGTTGATCGCATGAGTGCGAGCAAATGCCTGCCATGGATCTTCCTGAGTTGCCTTGAGTGAGAGTGAAACGCGTTCGCGCTCGAAATCCACTTCAAGAACTTCAACAGTGACCGCATCTCCAACTTCAACAACTTCATTTGGATGATCGATATGCTTCCAAGAAAGTTCTGAGACGTGGACTAGACCATCGACGCCACCTAGATCAACAAATGCTCCGAAGTTGACGATAGATGAAACTACGCCAGAACGAACCTGGCCCTTCTCGAGTTGATTTAGGAATGTTGTTCGTGAAGCAGATTGTGTCTGCTCTAGGAATGCACGACGAGATAGAACAACGTTATTGCGATTCTTATCTAGTTCGATAATGCGCGCTTCTACTTGCTGCCCAATGTATGGAGTTAGGTCGCGTACTCGACGCATCTCTACTAACGATGCTGGCAGGAAGCCACGTAATCCAATATCAACAATCAGACCACCCTTAACAACTTCAATAACAGTTCCAGTGACGACCTCGTCACGTTCTTTCTTGCCTTCGATTTCTCCCCAGGCGCGTTCATATTGTGCGCGCTTCTTTGAGAGGATTAGGCGACCTTCTTTATCTTCTTTGGTTATTACAAGAGCTTCAACCCGATCGCCAACAGAGACAATTTCTGATGGATCGATGTCGTGGCGAATAGATAATTCCCGAGATGGGATTACACCCTCGGTCTTATATCCAATATCTAGTAGTACTTCTTCGCGGTCAATTTGAACAACGGTTCCAATTACTAGATCGCCATCATTAAAATTCTTAATTGTGCCTTCGATTGCGGCAAGAAAATCTTCGGCTGAGCCAATGTCATTTACTGTGATTTGTGTAGGGGTCAAAATTCTCCGTAGGGATAGAAAGTAGTAGGGATAGGAAATTTCATAAATCTGGGTGATTCACGAAGAGCCAAGGCTACTTGTACCTATGAATATGGTCAAAATCGAGGTCTAGAATCCTCAGATGCACGCATATCTCGAACTCCTAAAAATGAAAGGAGTCCAGCAATTACTAATTAGTCCCATTCTTGCTTATCTCCGGCTGGAATCAAGTCCCTAGCTTCCTAATTTCTTTAGATACTACATTGCCAACAAGATTAGTGAGCAGCTAAATCCCAGCTAGTACCAATTCCAATATTCACATCCAATGGAACTGAGAGTTTAAAAGCTTTACCCATGGCGCTCTTTACTAAAGTGGTCAGAGCCTCCTCTTCACCCTCGGCTAGCTCCAATATCAACTCATCATGAACCTGCAACAACAATCGTGATTTCAAAGAGTGAGTGCGTATTTCTTCTGCAACATTTAACATCGCAACTTTAATAATGTCTGCTGCAGAGCCTTGGATTGGGGCATTTAGCGCCATTCTTTCAGCAACTTCCCGTCGGGCCCGATTCTCACTATTTAAATCTGGCAAGTACCTACGGCGACCCATAATCGTTTCGGTATATCCATTTGCCCGAGCGACTACTACAACTTGTGCCAAGTAATCTCGGATTCCGCCGAAGCGAGAAAAATACTTATCCATCAGTATCGCAGCATCGGTTGGCGAGAGATCTAGCTGTTGGGCTAAACCATATGCGGATAGACCGTAAGCCAGACCATAGGACATCGCCTTAATTTGACGACGCATCTCAGCATCAACGCCATCTGGCTTAACACCAAAAACCAACCCCGCAACTGTTGAATGCAAGTCTTCACCCATATTGAATGCCTCAATAAGATTTGCATCGGCAGAGAGATGAGCCATTATGCGCATCTCGATCTGACTGTAATCTGCCGTCAACAGAGTTACATATGGTTTTTCTGAGATGAAGCAATCACGGATCATTCGCCCTTCCTGGGTGCGTACCGGAATGTTCTGAAGATTTGGATTTGTTGAAGATAATCTTCCGGTCGCCGTAACTGTCTGCTGAAAAATAGTATGAATCCGGCCATCTTTTGCGGTTGCATCCATTAGCCCAGTGACCGTAGTAGCTAATTTTCCTGCCTCGCGAATTCGAAGCAGGTGCTTAAGAATTGGATGCTTAGTTTTAGCAAATAACCAATCTAAGCTCTCGGCATCGGTTGTGAATCCCGTCTTAATCTTCTTAGTCTTTGGCAGTCCAAGATCATCAAATAGAACTACTTGGAGCTGCTTTGGTGAACCGACGTTAAATTCGCGACCAGCTTCTTTATGGGCTCCCCTAGTTTCACGCTCCACCTCGCCATCAAAGAACTTCGAAAGTGTAGTTAGCTTTTCAAAATCAACTCCAATGCCAAACGCTTCCATCTCTGCCAACTCAACCAAAACTGGAATCTCTAAATCAGATAACAATTTGGTCATCTCGCGATCTGCAAGCTCGCTGCTTAAAATTGGAACTAGCTGATAAATAGCACTCGCACCTGAACCATCAAATTGTGAGAAGAGAGACTCTTCCTGTTCGGCATTTACGATACCTAAGAATCTTTCAGTAAGGTCCGACAGCTCTAAATTGCGGCCCCCAGGATTTATTAGATATGCAGCGAGTTCGGTATCAAAGGCTATCGATCCAATCGCAATCTCGCGAAGAATCGCCTTTGCGCCATGGAGGTACTTAGGAATTTTTGAATCTGCTAACCAAGTACCGACCTTACCTTCTCTTACCAAATAAGTATTTGAAGCATCCAATGCAACTGCATATTCAAGGAGTTCACCCTCTGGTGCGTAAAAATCAATCGCTACCGGAAGTGTTCGCCCCGTTAGTACCTCACTTAATTGGTCGGAGCTGATCTCGCTTGTTTCTAAAGCCTTAGTTACTGGTGCGCTCTTTATCACCTCAGAAACAGTGCTATCCGGGAGCGAACCAGCACCGTCTAACACCTTGATTCGATCCTTTATCGCTCTGATTTCAAGGAGGTCAAGAAGTTTGTTTAAGGGCGCAGAATCGACCCCTGCCCACTTTAAATCCTCGATTGCGACCCCGATTTCCATATCACTTCGAAGCGCTGTTAATTCGGCGTTAAGTTCGACAGAGGCCAAATTTGCTCGCAGTGAATCTCCAACCTTGCCACCAATCTCCTGAACGTTTGAAAGCAGTTCACTCAAGGATCCATATTGTGCAATCCATTTAGCTGCCGTCTTCTCGCCGACTCCTGGGATAGAAGGAAGATTGTCACTGGGATCCCCGCGAAGCGCGGCAAAATCTGGGTACTGAGTTGGCGTTAATCCATATTTTTCAACAACAGCGCCTGGCGTCATTCTGGCCAAATCAGCAACACCTCGCTTGGGATATAGGACCGTTGTCTGCTCGTTAATCAACTGAAACGAGTCACGATCTCCAGTGCAGATAAGGATTTCAAAGCCTTCTGACTCGGCACGCTTTGCAAGTGTTGCGATAATGTCATCAGCTTCAAATCCTTCTACCGCAAAGTGACGAATTCCAAAGCCTGCGACGAGTTCAAATAGATAACCGGTCTGCGAACGAAATTCATCTGGCGTTGCGCTTCTATTTGCCTTGTAATCTGGGAAACGTTCAGATCGAAATGTTTTACGCGATACGTCAAAGGCAGTTGCAATGTGTGTGGGCTTCTCTGATGAGATCAAATTTATGAGCATCGAGGCGAAGCCATAGATTGCATTTGTGTGTTGGCCAGAGGCGGTTGCAAAATTTTCGGCTGGAAGCGCATAAAAGGCTCGATAGGCAAGTGAATGGCCATCGATCAATAAAAGTCTCTTATTTGCGCTCACTTCTGGTGAGTCTATTGGCTAGACTTACCGACATGGATGATTTCCTCGAAATAATCAATAAGCGTGGCAATGGTGCACTAGGCGAGAAGATGGGTATCGAGATCCTTGAAGCAACTCCTGAGAGATTAGTTGCGCGAATGCCGGTAGCTGGAAATACCCAACCAATCGGACTTCTCCACGGTGGCGCTAACATTGTCTTGGCTGAGAGTCTTGGTTCAATCGGAACCCAATTGCATGCTGGAGAGAATCGACGAATAGTCGGACTAGATGTCAACGCTACTCATCATAAGTCTGCTAGATCCGGATATGTCACTGCAACAGCAACGGCGATTTCTCTGGGAAAGACAATATGTACCTACGACGTAATTATCCTAAATGAAGCTGGTGAGCGGAGCTGTACAGCGCGCATAACCTGCCTAATCCTTGCCGAAAGATAGGCGAACTCGCTAAAGTAAGCCGATATCCTGTCTGTTTCAGCCAGCCTGAATAACCAATATCAAGAATGGAGATTGCCTTGAATTTGGCTTCAGTCACATCGAAAAATAACTCTTCACTTATTGGGAGTTTAAAAAGTTATTGCCGTCACTTCTTATTCCTTAAAGCCAGCTCAATTGCGATTCTTATTCTGCTTTCTTTCTCATCAGCAATATCGCTGGGATCATCTGCAAGCGCTGCAGAAGAAGCAGCTACCCCAACCAAGCTGTATGGAACGATCTCTGGTAAAGATGGCGCTCCACTGCCGAATATCGGAGTGGCCGTTATTGGACCAGAAGGCTTTGCAAAAGACGTCGCAACCGATGCAGAAGGCAAATGGGAGGTTGAAATCCTCACAAAAGGAACTTTTAACTTAACCATTAACCAAGATGACCTACCTGATGGTCAAGCTCTAACAGATCCAACGAAGAGCACGGTTAGGGCCAATGTCTTTATGTTGGGAGTAGATCTAAGACTTCTCTTTCCTATCGGTCCGGGTGTTGCTAAGGCGAGCACGCTCGAGCGTTCGGCGCAGCTTGCAGTCGATGGCCTGATTCTTGGTCTTATTATTGGACTTGCCGCTCTCGGCCTAAGCCTAATCTTTGGCACAACTGGCTTAACAAACTTTGCCCATGGTGAAATTCTTACCTTTGGCGGACTACTTCTCTATTACCTGAGTGCAATCATAAAACTCCCGGTACTGGTAGCCGCTCCGATAGCCGTTCTGCTCGGCGCCTTCATCTCTGGTTTTCTGCAGGATAGGTATCTCTGGAAACCGCTCCGTAAGCGTGGAACTGGGCTTATTGCGATGCTCGTAGTTTCGATCGGACTTGCAATCTTCCTGCGCTACTTCTTCCTCTTCCTCTTTGGCGGTGATACCCGCCAGCTTCCACAATATGCGGGGCAGGCTGGCTTAGAGATAGGTCTAGTAAACATTACGCCAAAGTCAATTCTTACTACCGTTATCGGAATCATTTTCATAATCCTTGCCACATTTTGGCTACTTAGAACTCGAATGGGCAAGGCAAGTCGCGCGGTTTCGGATAACCCGGCCCTAGCCTCAGCTTCTGGAATTGATGTTCAGAAAGTAATTAAAGCGGTCTGGATTTTAGGCGCTGGTCTTGCCACCTACGCCGGCGTTATTGTCACTGTAAATCAAGGTGTGAGTTTCTTGATGGGACAGGACATGTTGCTGTTAATCTTCGCAGCCGTCACCTTAGGTGGCCTCGGTACGGCAAATGGCGCCTTAGTTGGATCTTTGATTATTGGGCTCTTTGTACAGCTTTCAACCTTGTTTATCCCGACAGAACTTAAATATGTAGGAGCGTTGATTGTCTTGATTATTATTTTGGTCGTAAGACCACAGGGAATCCTGGGCAAGAAAGAGAGGATCGGATAGATGGACTTTCTCTTTATTGCACAGCAGACGCTAAGCGCAACTATCGGTGTGAACACAATCATCTTCGCACTTGCCGCTATCGGACTTAATATGCACTTCGGCTATACCGGACTCCTAAACTTCGGACAGGCAGGCTTTTTAGCGATTGGTGCCTATAGCGTTGCAGTCCCTGTAATCTCATTTGGTATTCCACTTTGGATTGCCTTTCTGATCGGAATCTTCAACTCAGTAATATTTGCCCTCCTGCTAGGAGTTCCTACCCTCAAGCTGCGGGCGGATTACCTCGCTATCGTCACGATTGCTGCCGCTGAGATTGTCCGACAGATTGCAAGATCTGCGACATTCAATGAGTGGCTAGGTGGATCCGATGGAATTACCGGCAAATTTGGAAAAGACTTCTTTGCCCTCAACCCATTTAAGTCAGGTTTAGATACCCCAATTCTGCGCTTCAATGCCAACGACCTCTGGGTTGTAATAACCGGTTGGAGCCTTGTTGCCGCAATTACATTTGTAATGTGGATAATGGTCAACTCACCTTGGGGGCGTGTAATGCGCGCTATTCGTGAAGATGAAGATGCAGTTCGTTCTCTTGGAAAAAATGTCTACCTCTATAAGATGCAGTCACTAATTATCGGTGGCGTTATTGGTTCTATGGGCGGCTTTGTTTACGCTCTATCTCGCCAATCTGTCCAGCCAGATAACTATGGAACTGCCTTAACCTTCTTCGCTTATACCGTTCTCATCCTTGGAGGAGCTGCAAGAGTATTTTCACCGGTAGTTGGCGCGATGATTTTCTGGTTCTTGATCGTCTTTATTGAGCAAGTTCTACGTCAAGGAGTTACAAATAATGTGATTCCGCATTGGCTAATTGGTGTAAATCAAGTTAGCCAAATTAGATTTATGTTGATGGGCCTTGGATTAATGGCTCTGATGATTTTTAGACCGCAAGGGATCTTTGGAGATAAAAAGGAGTTGGCACTCGATGCAAAAGCCTAAGAGCATAGATGCAAGTTTTGCATTAACCACCTCGCCTACTCCAGGCTCTGCAAAGTCAGATCCAATTTTGGTCGCAGATAAGATCGCTAGACAATTTGGCGGACTGACCGCTGTAAATGTTGATCACCTTGAGGTTCAGCGAGGTTCAATTACCGCTCTAATCGGACCAAATGGCGCCGGAAAGACAACTTTTTTCAATCTCTTGACTGGTTATGACACTCCAAACTCTGGAACCTGGAGCTTCAACGGAAGAGCGCTCAATGGAATTCCACCCCATAAAGTTGCACGTTTAGGAATGGTAAGAACATTCCAATTAACTAAAGCGCTATACCGCCTGACCGTAATTGAAAATATGGCACTTGGAGCCCGTGGTCAAAAAGGTGAGTCTGTTCTGCGCTCGGTCTTCCCGTGGATGTGGCGCGCACAAGAGGCTGAGATTCGCGAGCGAGCTACTGCAATTCTGACGAACTTCAAACTTATAGAGAAGCAAGATGATTTTGCCGCCGCCCTGTCCGGTGGACAGCGCAAACTACTTGAGATGGCGCGCGCACTTATGGTTGAACCAGAGATGGTTATGCTCGATGAGCCAATGGCTGGTGTTAACCCCGCCCTCAAACAATCCCTTCTAGAGCACATCAAAGAGCTGCGGACCGAAGGAAAGACTGTCTTATTCGTTGAACACGATATGGATATGGTCCATGAGATTAGTGATTGGGTAATAGTTATGGCCCAAGGTGAAATTATCGCCGAAGGCACTCCTGCCTCAGTCATGGGTAACCAACAAGTTATTGAGGCTTATCTTGGCGCGCACCATAACGAGGATTTATCAGCCAACCAGGAAGGTGCCTAAGCATGAGTACCTCATCAACATCGGTATCGCCACTAGTTGATGCGAAAGATCTGGTTGCAGGTTATCTACCCGGAATTAATATCCTCAATGAATGTAACCTCTATGCAAATAAGGGTGAACTAGTCGGAATTATCGGTCCAAACGGTGCCGGAAAATCCACACTCTTAAAGGCGCTCTTTGGTTTAGTAAAGGTTCGAGAGGGTCAAGTCACTCTAAATGGCGAGACGATTACAAATATGAGAGCTGATGAACTTGTAGCCCGTGGAATTGGCTTCGTCCCCCAGAGTAATAATGTTTTTCCTTCACTCACCATTGAAGAGAATTTACAGATGGGTGCTTTTCAAGCCCCTGATCAGTTCAATGAGCGCTTTGACTTTGTTACAAATCTATTTCCCACCCTTGCTACTCGTCGCAAACAACGTGCTGGATCACTCTCTGGAGGCGAACGCCAGATGGTAGCTATGGGACGTGCGCTAATGATGAACCCATCTGTGCTCTTACTTGATGAACCCAGTGCTGGCCTATCTCCTGCGCTGCAGGATGACGTTTTCGTCCGAGTAAGGGAGATTAATAAAATTGGTGTAACTGTGATTATGGTTGAGCAGAATGCAAGAAGATGCCTGCAAATTGTCGATCGTGGTTATGTTTTAGATCAAGGCACAAATGCCTATGAGGGAACTGGGAAATCACTCTCTACAGATCCAAAGGTGATTGAGCTCTATCTAGGTACCCTAGCTAAATAATAGAGCTTAGCGCTCATGTAAAAGTAAGAGGGGCCCGCCGGTTAAACCGGCGGGCCCCTCCATTTCTACTTCTTGCTATTAGCTAATTACTCGCCCGCTGGCACATCACCAGAGATGAACTCTGCTGGAAGTGCTACGTACTTATCGTTAGCTGTGTATTGGTAGATACCCATAGTTGCGTATGACGGATCTCCATTGTTGCCGAACTCGACTGGACCAGAAACACCGTCGTAGTCGATATCTTCGCCATCAGCGATTAACGCCTTGCAATCAGCAAAGGTTGTGCACTTTGTGCCACCCTTTGAAACAGATACTAGGTTGTCACGGATTGTCTTACCATCCGTTGAACCGCCCTGCTCTGCTGCAAGTGCAATCAGAATTATTGCATCATAAGACTCCGGAGCATATGAGAAGTCTGTAAGTGCTGGATCCACTCCGAGAAGACGCTTCTGTAAGGTGCCATCTGCAAATACACCAGGAAGGGTAGCTTTTACGCCCGTCATGATTCCTGCAGGTAGATCCTTGTAAGCACCGCTTGAAAGGTTTCCGTCAACAAGATAGGTCTTGACCTTATCTGGGCCAATTCCCTGCTTGATTAGCTCTGTGAAGATCTTCGCAGTCTCATCAAAGCCGATGAGTGCAATTGCATCTGGGTTTGCAGCCTTAGCCTTTGCAACATCTGCTGAGAACTCAGCAGCTTGTGGGTTGTAGACGATATTTGTTGAGGTACCAGTAAATGCGGCAGATGCATACTTAGCTAAGCCGTTACCGTAAGCATCATCAAGGTTTAGGAATACAGCGTTTTTCGCGCCTTCCTTTGCCATTAGTTGACCAAGAACTGCTCCTTGGAATGTATCTGATGGTGCAGTACGGAAGTAGTAGCCATCATCTTCATAATTTGTGAAGTCTGGTGAAGTGTTCGCTGGTGAGAAGTGAACAATCTCAGCACTAGCAATCTTGTCGATTACTGTGAAAGAAACACCTGATGAGGCTGCGCCAACAATTGCACTAACGCCAGCTGAGATATGTGAATCAGTTGTCTGTTGTGCAATATCAGAGCTTGTATCTCCTGAATCGCCACGAATGTGTTCGATATTTTCGCCTAGTACGCCACCAGCCGCATTGATCTCTTCAACTGCTAGATCAACGCCAGCAAACTCTGGGGGTCCTAGGAATGCAAGACTTCCTGTCTCAGGAAGTAGTGAACCTATTTTTAATGGACCAGAAGCATTGTTTCCGCCGCCGCAGCTAACTAGAACTAAGCTGGCAACAGCTGCAACAACGACCATGGTCGCTTTATTGAATCTCTGCATTTTATCCCTTTCAGTAATTGCCCGCTTGAACCTGTACTGCTACAGCCCAAGAAGGATGAGGGAATCATAACTTGATATCTATTTTGGGTAAACAGGCTGGCATGAGAAAATAGGGCTAAAATCAGGTTCTTCTTCAGAATTCGAGCTGCTCAGCCTTGCTGGGGTCGGTGATGGCAAGAGCCACTTCTTTCATCGTAAGTCTCCGATCCATAGCCGCACGTTGAATCCAACTAAATGCCTCGGGTTCGCTCAGCGCCATGGCGGCCATCAAAATACCTTTTGCTTTATCTATAATCTTTCGCGTTTCAAGCCGTTCATACAGATCTGAGACCTCCGACTTGAGCGCGCGCATTTGAAGGTGTCGACTCATCGCAATCTCAATCGCAGGGATTAGGTCGCTGATACCAAATGGTTTTACAACATAAGCCATTACGCCGGCATCCCTGGCTCGCTCTACCAGCTCTCTCTGGCTAAAGGCTGTAAGCATTAGAACTGGAGCGATCTCGATAATTTCCTGCGCCGCTGAAATCCCATCTAGCTCTGGCATTTTTACATCAAGGATTGCAAGATCTGGTTTGAATTCTCTGGCTAGGGCAATTGCTTCTAATCCATTGGTGGCCTGCGCGACAACGGTATAACCAGCTTCGGTAAGCATCTCGACTAAATCAAGGCGAATCAGCGCTTCATCTTCGGCAACTAAAATTCGTGGCGCGCTCTTCTCGACTTTGACGCTGCCTGGTATATCACTCATGTGCCTCGAGTCGGATTTGAACCGACACTGTGCGGATTTTGAGTCCGCCCTCTCTACCGTTGGAGTACCGAGGCAATTACAACGGGTTTACTTTATCTACTTCCGATATGCCGGGGCAATTCCTTCGACGGCGTCGCCAACTCGGTGAACTCGCATCGCATTTGTAGAGCCAGGTATACCTGGGGGCGAGCCCGCTACGATAATGACATTCTCACCTTTTTTAACCGCGCCAGAATCTGTAAGGATGCGGTCGACTTGAACAACCATCTCATCGGTATGCGAAACCATCGGCGTGATCATTGATTCAATACCCCAAGACAGAGCAAGCTGATTAAAGACCGCTAATTCCGGAGTAAGTGCCATAATTTTGATTGGTGATCGCAATCTAGACATCCGCCTTGCTGAATCGCCACTCTGGGTAAATGCAATTAGGTATTTTGCATCAACAATAGCTCCGACTTCAGTAGCTGCCTTTGTTATGGCGCCACCTTTTGTCTTGGGCTCATGTCGAAGCGCTGGAATTCGATCTAGCATTGCCTCTTCAGTCCGCTCAATTATCCGCGCCATGGTAGTTACCGCTTCAATTGCAAATTCTCCAATACTTGTCTCACCTGAGAGCATGAGCGCGTCTGCGCCATCTAGAACAGCATTTGCACAGTCAGTAGCCTCAGCGCGAGTAGGTCGCGAATTAGTAATCATTGAGTCAAGCATCTGAGTTGCAACAATTACCGGTTTGGCCGCTTCACGTGCCAGCATTACGCACTGCTTCTGCACTAGTGGAACTTCCTCGATTGGCATCTCAACACCTAAATCGCCGCGAGCAACCATAATTCCATCAAATGCTGCAACGATTTCAACTAGATTCTTGACTGCCTGTGGCTTTTCAATTTTAGCTATAACTGGTCTACGGATTCCCTCTTCATCCATGATGCGATGTACATCCACAATATCTGAGGCGCTACGAACAAATGATAAAGCGATGAAATCTGCTCCGGCGCGAAGGCCCCAACGCAGATCTTCCTTATCCTTCTCTGAGAGTGCTGGCACCGAGACTGCTACACCTGGAAGGTTTATGCCCTTGTTATTGCTTACGGCCCCTGGCTCGATGCATTTGGTAATTACATCGCTACCTTTTACCTCTATAACCTCAACAGTAACTTTCCCATCATCAATAAGTATTCGATCTCCAGGCTTGCAATCACCAGGCAGGCCTTTGTAAGTCGTACCGACTCGCTCTTTGCTTCCGGCTACTTCATCTGTAGTAATTGTGAAAATATCGCCACGTGCCAAGTCATGCGGCCCATCAGCAAATCGAGCCAGCCGAATCTTTGGTCCCTGCAAGTCAACAAGTATCGCAACTGCAACGCCCGCCTTAGCTGCTGCGCTTCGAACCGCATCTAGCCGAGCTTGATGCTCTGGATATCCCCCGTGAGAAAGATTGAGTCGCGCCATATTCATTCCCGCCGCAATTAACGCATCAACTTTCTCAGGTGATTCAACTGCCGGGCCCATGGTGCAAACTATCTTCGCTCTACGCATCTACTAAACCTTCTCTATTATTAGAACTTAAGTGTTGATCGCTTTAAGCCTCATTCTCCTCTGAAATTTCCTTACCAGGAAGTAATTCTATTAGCTATCTATTGGTTGAACCTAGTCTTAAACCATCATTGGCCTGGCAGTTGGCTCAATCGGTGCTGGTAGTTGAGTGCGCCCCATTAGAGATTCGTCAACTGCCGCAGCGGCACTTCGCCCTTCTGCAATTGCCCAAACAATTAGAGATTGGCCGCGCCCAGCATCGCCCGCGACATATACACCTTCGACTGCCGTCTCATACTTATCATCTCGGATAATGTTTCCGCGTTCATCAAAAGTTACGCCAAGTTGTTGCAATAGGACTGACTTTTCTGGCCCGACAAAGCCCATGGCTAGAAAGACTAGATCTGCCTTTAGTTCTTGCTCTGAACCAGGAACTTTCTCAAATTTTCCATCCTTAAATTGCGTCTCTACCAATTTGATAGCACGCAATTTTCCATTGCCATCGCCAAGAAATTCTTCGGTAGAGACCGCAAACATTCGCTCGCCAGCTTCTTCATGTGCGCTACTTACTCGATAGATCATTGGATATGTTGGCCAAGGCTGCCCGCTAGTGCGTTCATCCCCTGGCCTTGGCATAATTTCTAATTGCGTAACACTCGCTGCTCCTTGACGGATTGCAGTGCCCAGACAGTCAGCGCCGGTATCCCCGCCGCCCAGAATAATTACATGCTTACCTTTAGCATCGATTGGAGGCGCCTCTTTTAATTCGTTTAGACCTTGCTTATTTCCCCAAGGCAAGTACTCCATAGCCTGGTAGACGCCTTGTAGTTCACGACCCGGAACTTGAATATCTCGCCAATTAGTAGCGCCTACAGCTAAGACAACAGCGTTGTACTTGCTTCGAAGTTGTGTACCAGTTATTTCTACTCCGACATCTACGCCACTTCTAAATCGGGTGCCCTCGGCCTCCATCTGCAAAATTCTGCGATCTAAAATTGACTTCTCCATTTTAAATTCAGGAATTCCGTAACGAAGTAGGCCGCCTGGCTTTTCACCGCGTTCATATACTGCAACGGTGTGCCCAGCTCTAGTTAGCTGCTGAGCTACAGCTAAACCTGCTGGCCCCGAGCCAATGACTGCAATCGTCTTACCAGTTAATCTATCTGGTGGCAGAGGTACTACGGTGCCATTTGAGAATGCCTCTTCAATCGTACGTAGTTCAACTTGTTTAATCGTAACCGCATCAGCATTGATGCCAATTACACATGCAGTCTCACACGGTGCTGGACATAGCCGCCCAGTAAATTCTGGAAAATTATTAGTTGCGTGAAGTCGGTCAATCGCTTCTTGGGTTTCACCGCGCCAAATTAGATCATTCCATTCTGGAATTAAGTTTCCGAGCGGACAGCCCTGATGACAGAACGGAATGCCGCAATCCATACAGCGTCCGGCTTGTTTTTTGAGTTCAGACATATCCTGCGGCTCATAAACTTCCTTCCAGTCCAGGATACGTACATCTATGGGGCGGCGTTTTGGAGTAACACGAGGCGTAGTTAAGAATCCCTTTGGATCAGCCATTGATTGCCTCCATAACTACCTCATCAACTGGCAGACCTTCACGCTCTGCGCGTTCAATTGCAATTAGAACCCGCGCATAATCTCTCGGCATTACAAGTGAGATTCTACGCTTTGAATTCTCCCAGTCAGATAACAATTTAGAGGCAATAACAGATCCACTCTCCAAAGCAAATCTTTCAACCAAATCTTTAACCTTGCCCTCCTGATCGACTGGCAGAGAAAGGACATCTACCATTTCAGTATTTACTAGAGCCTCATCTAGATCAAGTACGAAAGCCCTGCCGCCAGACATACCAGCTGCAAAATTGCGGCCAGTCTTGCCTAAAATCAGCGCGGTTCCTCCAGTCATATATTCGCAACCGTGATCGCCTATGCCTTCTGCGATTGCAATGGCCCCAGAATTTCGAACACAGAATCGTTCTCCAACTTTTCCACGGATGAATATCTCGCCGGAAGTTGCGCCATATCCAATTACATTTCCTGCAATCACATTCTCTTCTGATGCAAAGCTAGCTCGCTCATCTGGGCGAACAATTATGCGCCCTCCTGAGAGGCCCTTGCCAACATAATCATTAGCGTCGCCAAAGAGTCGTAGGGTCAAACCACTTGGAATAAAAGCACCAAATGAATTTCCTGCGGTTCCGTGCAACTTGACGTCGACGGTATTTTCTGGCAATCCCACACCGCCAAATTTGCGCGTTATCTCAGAGCCAAGCATTGTTCCCACAGTTCGATTAACATTGCGAACATCTACATCTATAGAGACGCTCTCCCCTTTATCTAGCGCAGGGGCGGCAAGGGCGATGAGTTTATTGTCCAGAGCGTTCTCAAGACCATGCTCCTGCGTTGTCGTATTTCGCCTTGGCGCATCGGTATCGAAAACTGGCGCAGCCAAGAGTGGTGCTAGGTCTAAGCCACTTGCCTTCCAGTGTGAAATGGCCTTCTTGGTGTCAAGAAATTCCACTTGACCGATTGCCTCTTGTAAGGTCCTAAAACCGAGTGCAGCTAGGTTTTCGCGAACTTCATCCGCAATGTATTCAAAGAAAGTTTCAACAAACTCTGGCTTTCCATTGAAACGCTTGCGTAGCTCTGGATTTTGAGTTGCAACGCCGACTGGGCACGTATCTAGGTGGCAGACTCTCATCATTATGCAACCAGAAACAACCAATGGCGCCGTAGCAAAGCCAAACTCCTCTCCACCAAGTAGCGCAGCTATAACTACGTCTCGGCCGGTCTTCATCTGTCCATCTACTTGAACAACTATTCGATCACGCAATCCATTTAGCATAAGAGTTTGCTGAGTCTCAGCTAGCCCAAGCTCCCACGGCGCTCCCGCATGCTTTAACGAAGTTAGTGGAGATGCACCGGTTCCACCATCATGGCCAGAGATAAGTACTACATCGGCATGAGCCTTGCTGACACCGGCTGCAACAGTTCCGACTCCAACTTCAGCCACTAATTTCACATGAACCCGAGCTCTATTGTTCGCATTCTTTAAGTCGTGAATTAACTGTGCAAGATCTTCAATTGAATAAATATCATGGTGTGGCGGAGGTGAAATTAGACCAACACCTGGAGTCGAATATCTAACCTTTGCAATCCACGGATAGACCTTGCCCCCAGGGAGTTGGCCACCTTCTCCGGGCTTTGCTCCTTGCGCCATCTTGATTTGAATATCATCTGCATTTACTAAGAACTCACTTGTTACACCGAAACGGCCAGAAGCTACTTGCTTAATAGCAGATCGACGAGAATCGCCATTTAGATCCGGAATATAGCGAGCTGGATCTTCGCCGCCCTCACCCGTATTTGATTTGCCACCCAAGCGGTTCATTGCAATTGCAAGGGTTTCGTGAGCTTCTGCAGAAATAGAACCATAAGACATTGCCCCTGTTGAGAAGCGCTTAATTATTTCAGAGCGACTTTCAACCTCATTAATCGAAATTGCAGGCCTGATTCCAGTTTTAAACTCGAAGAGTCCGCGCAAAGTCATCAATCGCTTTGACTGATCATCAACTCGATTGGTGTACCGCTTGAAGATGTCATAACGCTTATTTCTTGTTGCATGCTGAAGAGCAAAGACGGTCTCTGGATCAAATAGATGAGGCTCGCCATCGCGGCGCCATTGGTACTCGCCACCAATTGGGAGGCGCTTGGACCCTGGAATTTCACCACCTGGTGGATATGCAATGTGATGGCGCATAATTGTCTCGTTAGCAATCATGTCAATTGATACGCCACCAAGCTTTGAAGTTACACCAACAAAGTATTCATCTACCACCTCGCGCGATAGCCCAATTGCTTCAAATACTTGGGCTCCGGTATAGGAAGCGATTGTTGAGATTCCCATCTTCGACATTACTTTCAAAACACCTTTACCGAGTGACTTAATTAGATTTGCAACTGCTTTTTCTGGTGTTATACCTGTGATTACGCCCTGCCGTACTAAGTCTTCAGCAGATTCCATCGCTAGGTAAGGATTAATTGCCGCGGCGCCAAAACCAACAAGGAGCGCTACATGGTGAACTTCTCTTACTTCTCCGGACTCAACAATTAAGCCCACCTTAGTGCGAGTCTTCTCGCGAATTAGATGATGGTGAACTGCTGCGGTCAGTAACAAGGATGGAATTGGTGCATACTCAGCATCGCCGTCGCGATCAGATAAGACAATTAGGTGCGCACCTTCTGCAATTGCCTTTGAAACTTCTAGGCGAATTTCAGTAATGCGATTGGCAAGAGCCTGACCGCCGCCCATTACTGGAAATAGACCACGCACTACATGTGCTGCAAAACCTGGTCGATCCCCATCTTCATTTACGTGGATCAATTTAGCGAGTTCATCATTGTCGATAACCGGGAAATCTAGAGCGATCTGTCGGCATGACTCTGGACCTGGATCCAATAAATTAAATTCTGGACCGACCGAACCTGACAGACTTGTGACAAGCTCCTCGCGAATTGCATCCAAGGGTGGATTTGTTACCTGAGCAAAGAGCTGCGAGAAATAGTCATAGAGCAACCTTGGCTTTGCTGATAGCGCTGCAATGGGAGAATCTGTTCCCATAGAACCCAGCGCTTCGCCACCAGATTTAGCCATTGGGGTCAGAATTATTCGAAGTTCTTCCTCGGTGTAGCCAAATGCTTTCTGTCTACGGACAACAGATGAATGCGGATAGACAATATGCTCGCGTGAGGGAAGATCCTCTAGCCGAACTAAACCTGACTCCAACCATTGGCCATATGGCGCGGCTTTGGCCAGAGAATCCTTAATTACATCATCTTCTATGATCTTTCCAGATTCGATATCAACTAGGAACATACGTCCGGGTTGAAGTCTTCCCTTCGCCTCAACTTCTTCTGGCTTAAAGTCCAAGACGCCGAACTCGCTAGCTAATACGACAAGCCCTGATTTGGTTATCCAATAACGAGATGGTCGAAGTCCATTTCGATCTAATACCGCACCAATCTGCCGGCCATCAGTGAAAGTTATGCAGGCTGGACCATCCCATGGCTCCATGATTGTTGAATGAAATGCATAAAAATCTCTACGCTCCTTCGACATGGTCGCATGATTCTCCCAAGCTTCTGGAATCATCATAAGAACTGAATGTGGAAGTGAGCGGCCGCCCAAATATAGAAGCTCTAAAACTTCGTCAAAAGATCCAGAATCACTGCTGGAAGTATCGATGATCGGAAATAGCCGTTTTAAATCACCTGGAATGATTTTAGAATCGAGAAGAGATTCCCGGGCCCGCATCCAGTTGCGATTTCCTCGTACCGTATTTATCTCACCGTTATGTGCGATATAGCGATAAGGATGAGCAAGTGGCCAAGAAGGGAAGGTGTTTGTAGAGAATCTTGAGTGTACGAGAGCAAGAGTTGAAGTTACACGTGGATCAGATAAATCTGGAAAGAACTCTTCGAGTTGTTCAGTAGTAAGCATTCCTTTATAGACAATAGTTCTAGCTGAGAGTGATGGGATATAGATTGGAAATTTATGCTCGACGCGCTTTCTAAAACAGAAAGCTCTGCGCTCTAGATCCAAATCGAATTCACCTGCTTTACCTGAAATGAAAATCTGTTCGAATTTTGGCATTACTGAAAGGGCGGTATTCCCGATTGATTTGGCATCGATAGGAAGTGATCGCCACCCCAGAATATTTAGACCTTCTTCATCTGCAATCTTTTCAATTGCAGTACGATCATCGAATGATTTATCTACAAAGAATATTCCGGTTGCATATCTGCCATTTTCAGGAAGTTTGAAATCAACTACCTCGCGGTAAAAAGCATCAGGGATGCAGATAAGAATTCCGGCGCCATCTCCACTATCTGGTTCGGCGCCAGTAGCACCGCGATGTTCCATATTGCGAAGAGCTCTTAGCCCTTGTGAAACTATCTCGTGAGTTGCTTCTCTTCGCAAGGTTGCGACCATAGCAACGCCACAAGAATCACGTTCTTGGGTGGGGTCATATAAACCCTGTGCGGATGGCACTGTCGAAAACAAAGTCACGAGCGCTCCTGATTTTGATAATTAGGTGCATCGGGACGACAGTGGCCCAACGAATTTCTTAAGTGCGAAAGAATAGCAAGTTAGAGCGCTTTTATATACCCGAAATATGAACTAAAGAGCCAATTCCAGCGGTAATCGCCATACCGAGTGAGCCACCAACGAGAATTCGAAGCGTGGTGCGACGATAGGAAGATCCGGCCGTTCTTGCGCTAAGTACCCCGGTTGCGAGTAACCCAATCAGCGTGAAGCCAATAATGCTCATAACCTTTGTTCCCAAAGTTGGAGCTAGAGCGCCAAGAAATGGAATGAAGCCACCCAATGTGAAGCTAACTGCTGAGGCGATTGCTGCTTGAATCGGGCGCGCCCTGGTGTGTTCAAATTGACCAAGCTCATCTCGCAAATGTGCTTCTAGCGCATCTCGCTCTGTCATCTTTACTGCGACTTTATGTGCAAGCTCCCGATCTAATCCGCGCTCCATATAAATCACTGTTAACTCTTCTAGCTCTCCATCAGGATCAATCGCAAGATGCTCAATTTCAAGTTGTCGATCAGAGTCCTCAATATCATTTTGAGAGCGCACCGAAATGTATTCACCAACTGCCATTGACATCGCACCGGCTGCGATACCGGCGGCGCCAGCCGTAATCAAAAAATCTTCAGCTTGCGCAGCTGATACGCCAATCATCAAACTTGCAGTAGAGACCAAGCCGTCATTTGCACCAAGTACAGCTGCGCGCAACCATCCTGCTCTATGAACTCTGTGGTGCGCATTTCTGCGATAAACATCTTCTAAGGCCATGGGAGGAGCCTATCTCGACCACCAATATATTCTCGGATTTAGAGCAGCTTCCCGTTAGCTCGCCCACGCATAATCAGTGAGGTAGAGCTAATTATGAATATTGACCCTGCCACCCAGACATTTATGCGCTGCCCTAAGAACTGGTTGGCCTCATCAATTCTTATAATTTCGATTGCAAGCCGACCCAGGCAGTAACTGGCCACATAGAATAAAAATACACTTCCGCTGCCGGCTACCCGCTTAAAATAAGGCAGGTAGATCATTAGCGTGGCGATTGCAAAACACCAGATAGCTTCATAAAGAAAAGTGGGATGGAAAGTTGCAAACTCGCTAAACCCAGAACCTCGCTTAGCTGCCGGAATTTCAAGAGCCCAAGGAAGTGTTGTAGGTCGACCAAATAACTCACCATTAAACCAATTGCCAAATCTCCCTATTCCTTGTGCGATTGCTAGCGCGGGAGCAATTGCATCGGCTAAAAAGGAGAATGAGAGGCTTCGCTTCTTAACGCGGAAGAAGACGAAGCCGGCAAGTGCGCCAATTAATATTGCACCCCAAATTCCAAGGCCACCCTCCCAAATTTTTAATGCATCGAGAGGTGAGCCACCAGCTCCGAAGTATTCACCTGGTGATGAGATCACGTGATACATCCGGCCACCAATAATGCCCATCGGAACAACAACTATTGCAAAATCACCAATCTCATCCTTCTGCCCACCTAGGTGCGCATATCGCCTCTGTGTTAGCCAGATTGCAGCTGCGATCCCTAGAAGAATACAGAGCGCATAGAAATGGACTGTAAAAAAACCCAACTCCAGAACCGAACGGCTTGGAGTTGGGATGAATTTATTCATTTAACTTCCGCCCTGCGTTCTACTTAATTCCTCCTGCGGCAAGAGCGGCTTGGAATTTAGCAGGATCGCTATATTCACCGCCTTCACGGCTTAGCTCTTTACCATTTACGAATACCGTCGGCGTTGAATTTACATTCTTAACGGCCGCGTAGGATGAGGAAGATTCTGTCCAGAGCGCATAATTACCATCAGTTACACAACTCTGGAACTTCATGGAGCCAATTCCGATCTGATTTCCTAGCGCCATCATAAATTCTGCTGTCCACTTTCCAGAATTCTCAGCGCCAAGATTCTGATAAAGAATTTCATGCATCTCAAGGAACTTATTCTGATCCATTGCGCATGCCGCAGCATTGGCCGCAATAATTGATTCGTTGAAACCTAAGGTTGATCGCTCGCCGATAAAGGTGAGCGGGTGGTAGACAACTTTTGCTTTCTTATCAGCAATGATCTGCTTGATGTAATCATTGTTGATTGCTTCAAAATCACGACAAGCTGGGCACTGGAAATCTTCCCAAATATCAATCTGATTTGTTACCTCGGGATTGAAGACTAATCCTGAACCATCTGCTTCAGAGATCGATGCTGGCATCAGAGCATTTTCTACTGGCTTCTTATCGAAATAGACGAAGACTGCTGTAACTCCAATTACAAAAACAATCATTCCAATAACGATTGCGCGTAGCCCTTTGTCACCTGAACTGTTGCTTGCCATTCGATCTCCTACTTTCTAAGTTATTTATCTAGCCCTAATTTACCTCGAGGGAAGCGATAAAGATAAATTCCAATCGCAGCTAAGGCGATATCTCGAAGAATTTCTAAGGTGTAGCTCAGGGTCGGCAGCTCCTCGGTATCTAAAAGCCCGCCCTTCCCAAAGCAACCACAGTCGAGGGAGATTCCACGAGCCCAGGCCTGCCCTATTGCAATAATGAAGGCCAGCATCAAGATCGCCCCAGCAGCTGCCATCGCGCGAACCCAAACTCCTGCAACTAGGAAGATTCCGATTGCAATTTCAATAAATGGCAGAGTGAAACCTAATAAGTTAGCAAGGTCTATCGGAAGAATTTGATAGGCCCGAACCGATGTCGCCGAGCTATAAGGGTCACTAACTTTTAGCGCTCCTGCGACCAAGAGAACTCCGCCAAGAATTAATCTAAATAGAAGAGTTATCCATGGTTGATATTTAACAGCTGCCTTCATAGCGTGGGATCAACTCCATCATTTAGAGCGCTCCAGGGGCTCTGAACCTTGCGCTCATACTTCTTGGAGATTCCTCTCCGGGCCAATTTGTATATTAAATATCCACCTGAGAACATCGCGAATAATAAGAAAACAATCTCTTTCATGACAGCGCTACTTCGTTATGAAAACAACTTTTCTCACCCGTGTGACATGCCGAGCCACTCTGTTTAACCTTCAATAAAATTGCATCGCCATCACAATCATATGAAATCTCAGAAACTTCTTGGAAGTTGCCTGAACTCTCACCCTTTATCCAGAGCGAATTTCTGCTTCGGCTCCAATATGTAGCCCGTCTAGTTTCGATAGTATTCAAAAGCGCTTGCTTATTCATCCACGCCAACATGAGAACCTCATTACTTTCTAGCTCCTGGGCGATTGCAGCAATCAGCTCGCCAGTGGCAAGGCGCTCCGCGATTTGCGTCGGAATTATTAGCATCTGAGTATTGTCCCCTATTTAATTTAAAGTGCGAATTGGGAAGCCGGCGCTGCGCAGATCTTCTTTTACATCCGCTACCGAAAATTCTCCGAAGTGAAATACGCTCGCTGCAAGTAGCGCATCGGCACCTGCCTTTAGCGCATCTGAAAAATCACTAATTTTGCCCGCCCCTCCGCTTGCGATAATCGGTACATCGCAAATCTCTCGGACCTTTCTAAGCATCTCGAGGTCAAATCCGCTTCTAGTTCCATCGGCATCCATCGAATTCAACAAAATCTCTCCGACTCCCCTGGTGACCGCATCTGTGATCCATGAGAGTGCATCTACCCCTGCGCTCTCCCGGCCCCCGTGGGTCGTAACTTCAAATCCAGATTCGGTATCTGCTCTGCGCGCATCTACGGATAGAACTAGAACTTGATTGCCGAATCGCTCTGAAATTTCATTTATCAACTGAGGTCGTATGAGCGCCGCAGTGTTTACCGATATTTTATCGGCGCCAGCGCGCAATAATTCATTAACATCTTCAACACTTCTTATGCCGCCACCCACAGTTAGAGGAATAAAGACCTCCTCCGCGGTTCTGCTTACAACTTCAAGTGTTGTAGCTCGATCTTCAACGCTTGCTGAGATATCGAGAAAAGTTAACTCATCGGCGCCGGCCTGATCATATTGTCTTGCCAGCTCTACCGGATCACCAGCATCGATTAAATCTGTGAAATTAACGCCCTTAACAACCCGACCACCTGCAACATCTAGGCAGGGAATTATTCGTTTAACAAGTGTCATTAGCCTGCAACCTTGAGCGCAGCTTCAAGAGTAAAGGCACCTGAATAGAGCGCCTTTCCGACGATAGCGCCTTCTACACCAATTGCCGTCAACTCTCTTAGCTGGATTAAATCTTGTAGAACAGAAATTCCACCACTTGCTACGACATGTGCTTTTGATGCCGCACAAACTTCGCGTAACAATTCAATATTTGGTCCAGTCAATGTTCCATCTTTCGTTACATCAGTAACTATGTATCTAGTACATCCAGCACTATCTAATTTTGTAATCACCTCAAAGAGATCACCACCCTCTTTGGTCCAGCCCCTTGTTGCCAAGGTATGACCACGGACATCTAACCCAACTGCAATTCGATCACCATGCTGAGATATAACTTTCGCGCTCCAATCTGGATTTTCGATAGCTGCTGTCCCGAGATTTACTCGCCTACAACCAGTCGAAAGAGCGCGATCTAGTGTCTCTTGATCTCTAATTCCACCAGAGAGTTCAACCTGGATATCTACAGAAGCTATTAACTCTTGGATTAATTCAAAGTTACTTCCAATACCAAAAGCGGCATCAAGATCTACTAAGTGAATCCAGCTAGCGCCCTGTGCAACAAAATCTCTTGCAGCATCTAGCGGCGACCCATAATTGCTCTCTCTGGACAATTCACCCTGAGTCAATCTGACAGCTCGGCCATCTTTCACATCAATAGCAGGCAGAATTTCTAATTTAGAAAGGTTCATAGCGCAGCGACCCAGTTTTTGATTAATGTAGCTCCTGCTGACCCGCTCTTCTCTGGGTGAAATTGCGTTGCGACTATAAAATCTCGCTCTACCGAAGCTATGAAATCCTCACCATAATTTGTGAGCGAATTTAGCGCCCCAGGAATGGGTTTTTTAGCGGCATAAGAATGAACAAAATAGAATGTCTCAGATTCGATACCGTCGAAAAGTTGCGAATTTTCTGCAGCTTTAACTGTGTTCCAACCCATATGCGGCAAAATTTGGGATTTTATCTGCGTTACTTCTCCGGAAAAAATACCAAGACCCGAGGTCTGAGTTTTCTCAGAGCTCGAATCAAAGAGGATCTGCATTCCAACGCAGATACCGAAGATTGGTTTTGAATTTTCTACGCGCTCTCTAATAATTTCATCGCCACCCACGCTAATTAGCTGGCTCATACATGCCGCAAAAGCGCCGACACCAGGTACGACTAAACCATCTGCCTCAAGACAGAGCTTGGGGTCATTGGTTACAACTATCCTCGAATCAGCTAACGCAAAGGCCCGCTCTGCCGAGCGTAAATTACCCGAACCGTAATCGAGAATTGCGATCAAAGAACGCCCTTAGTTGATGGAATTCCAGTAATTTGATTATCGATTGCACAGGCATCGCGCAGGGCGCGAGCAACTGCCTTGAACTGCGCTTCAAAAACATGGTGGGCGTTACGCCCTTCAAGCACGCGAACATGCAATGCAATTCTTGCCTCAGCCACAATTGACTCCCAAATATGTCGCCCGAGAGTTGTGTCAAAGGTTCCGATTAGTTCAACGATTTCAGGTTGTCTGTGTACTAAGTATGGACGTCCAGAGAGATCTACTGCAGCTTGTACCAGCACTTCATCTAACGGAACCATGGCATCACCAAAACGGCGAATTCCGGATTTATCTCCGAGTGCTTCGCGAAGAGCTTGGCCAAAGGCAAGCGAAGTGTCTTCCACAGTGTGATGTGAATCAACATCTACATCCCCAACAGTCTTTACGGTTAAATCAAAACCAGAATGCTTGCCAAGTTGAGAGAGCATATGATCGAAGAAGGGAACTCCGGTATCTATTTCAATTAACCCAGATCCATCTAGATTGATCTTCACATCAACGCTAGATTCTTTGGTAGCACGAGCAACATGTGCTGTTCTCATCTCTCTCCTCTTCTTAAGGGGCTTAACTTAAAGCCATTGATACATCTAGGGCTGCGACTTTCGCTAATTATTGCCTAAGTTCGGCTGCCGCCGCCAAAAATTGATTGTTCTCGCCAACTTTTCCAATGGTAACTCGTAAATAGCCTAAGAGCCCAACATCCCTAATCAATATTCCACGTTTAATGAAATCATTCCATGCCTCTGCAGACGCACCAGAAAATCCACTGAAAAGCAGGAAGTTAGCGCTACTTGGAATTACTGCAAATCCCAATTTCGCAAGTTCGCCAGCCACTCGCTTGCGTTCGGTGATTAGCGCACCTACTTCAGCGAGCAGTAAATCTGAATTAGCTAGTGCAATGAGTCCTAACGCTTGAGTTGTCGAACTTAGGTGATAAGGAAGTCGCGTAATTTTCAACGCCGAAATCACCATTGGATCTGCAAGGCAATACCCAATTCGGGCACCAGCCAGAGCAAATGCCTTGCTCATAGTCCGAACAACAACAATATTTGGAAATTCCTTGAGAAGCGTAACTGCTGAAAGCTCGTCAGAGAATTCTTGATATGCCTCATCAACTATCAGAATTCCATTTACTTCGAGCGCAGCGGCAGCAAGTTTCGCCAAATCAGCAAGCGGTGTAGCAGTCCCTGTTGGATTGTTAGGGGTGGTAATAAAAGTTAGCCCAGGCTTTGTCTCTGTGATCTCTGCTATCGCACCATCAACGCCTAACCCAAAATCTGAATTTCGCGCAGCCGAACTCCAATTTGTTCCTGTGGTCTTCGCAATCAATGGGTGCACCGAATATGACGGTACAAAGCCGAGTGCCCCAACGCTGCCACATGCAAGCATTATTGTCTGCAGTATTTCATTGCTGCCATTAGCAGCCCAGATATTGTTCAGATCTAGTTTCAAATTAGATTGATCATTTATATAGGCCACAAGTGCGCCGCGAAGCGCCTGTGCATCTCGATCAGGATAGCGATTTAAATTTGCAAGTACGTCTGGTAAATCTTGAAGCATCTGTGAAATAACAACTTCTGGTAATTCAAATGGATTCTCATTGGTATTTAGAGCTACTAAATCTGAAATTTGTGGGGCACCATATGGCGAGAGGTCGGCGATATCTGCGCGAATAGGCAGCCAACTTGGCCAAATGTTATTTGCAGCAGAGCTCATTGCTTCTCACTTTCAAATCTTGCGCTCATCGCCTCGCCATGAGCGGGTAGATCTTCAGAGTTTGCAAGTGTTATTACGTTCTGGGCAATATCTGAGAAAGCCGCCTCGTCATATTCGATAAAGCTAACGCCCTTTAAAAAAGTCTGAACTGAAAGCCCACTTGAATGGCATGCGCAACCACCGGTTGGAAGAACATGGTTTGATCCTGCTGAGTAATCGCCAAGTGATACCGGAGTAAAGCGGCCAATGAAAACTGCTCCGGCATTTCTTATCGCAAGCGCATCGGTACTGGCATTTGTTGTTTGAATCTCCAAGTGTTCAGCTGCGTAAGCATTCGCAACATCTATCGCCTGTGAGATTGAATCGACTAATACGATTGCACTCTGGATTCCAGACAAGGCCTTAGAAATACGTTCTGCATGCTTAGTCTTAGTTACTCTTCTGTTCAATTCAATCTCTACTGCATCGGCAAGTTCAGCGCTGTCGGTTACCAAGAGCGCCGCTGCAATCACATCGTGCTCGGCCTGACTAATTAAATCTGCAGCTACATCACTAGCCAGAGCAGAGCTATCAGCAATCACCATTACTTCGGTTGGTCCAGCCTCTGAATCAATTCCGATTAAGCCACGAAGTGCGCGCTTAGCAGCGGCAACATAGATATTCCCAGGTCCAGTTACTACATCAACGCTCTCACAAACATCTGGCACTCCATATGCAAACATTGCGATTGCCTGCGCCCCACCAATTGCATATACCTCATCGACTCCTAGCAATGCGCAGGTTGCCAATATTGTCTTATTCGGAAATCCGCTATTTTCAATCTGTGGCGGTGAGGCAATAGCAATACTAGAAACTTTAGCTAACTGCGCTGGTACCACATTCATAATCACTGAGCTTGGATAAACCGCTCGCCCTCCTGGAACGTAGAGCCCGACACGTTCTACTGGTATTTGTCTATGACTTACCTTGCCACCCGATACAACTTGGGTCTCTAGAGTCTGTCTAATCTGATCAACATGTACTTTACCTACTCGAACGATGGCCTCTTCTAAGGCACTGCGCACCTTGGGATCGAGCTCTTTTAGGGCAGAGGTGATAACTTCTTTTGGGACTCGAATTTTTTCTGGCCTAATGCCATCAAATTTTTCACAGAGGTTTAAGAGATCGCTTTCATTTGCGCTCTTAACAATACTTAGAATCGGTTCAATACTCTCGAGTGCGTGCGCTATATCTAATGCAGCCCTTGGTAAGTCGCTGCGATATCCACCCTTACTTAGGCTTCTGCCACGAAAATCTACTCTGCGGATCGCCACGTTATTCACGAGCTAATTCTAATCTAAACCAGACAATCGGGGCCGAGTATAGATTTGAGGTCTGCGCTAAGACTTGGTGACGCAGTGACCCTAAGGTCATCTCCGATCTTCATGACCAAGCTCTTTCGACCATCATCTAATTTCAAATGAACTTCTCGCTTACCTGGATGTGAGCGCAATATCTCTTTAATCCGATCTACAACTGGGGGTGTGCAGCGAGCTGTTTCCATTGAGATAATTAGTGGCCCAGTCGGAGTTAGCGTGATATCGGGAAGTGATAGATCTAACGCCATAATCTTTGCTTGTTCTTCCCGCTTATCGACTCTTCCGCGAATTATTACGATGCGATCCTCGATGAGATTGATCGAATGTTGAGTATAAGAATTCGAGAAGAACATTACATCGACCGCGCCCTCTAAATCTTCAACAGTAACAATCGCCCATGGGGTTCCTTGTCTCGAAACTTTGCGTTGTATCTGAGTGATGAGTCCGCCAATCGTGACTATCTGTTCATGGCCAATGCCTTCATCACTTATCTGGCTTATTGGCATATCCGTACTTGAACGTAGTAGATGTTCGACACCGAGTAGCGGATGATCGGAGACATAGAGTCCGAGCATTTCTCGCTCATAGCTAAGTAGAAGTGCCTTCTCCCATTCTTGATCTGGGATATCTAAAGCAACACCTGCAACATCAGATTTAGCTCCCCCGGATGTACTACCAAAGAGATCAAATTGTCCGATGGATTCTGCGCGCTTTGCCTCCATAACAGAATCAATAGCTTCAAGATAAATCAGTGTGAGACCCTTTCTTGGATGGCCAAGTGAATCAAAGGCGCCACCTTTAATGAGTGATTCAATAGTTTTCTTGTTACAGACATTTGCATCAACCTTTGCCAAGAAATCTCCAAAAGATTCATATCGATCAGTAACCTCTCGCTTTGCAACGATAGATACAACAACGTTCTCGCCAACATTTCTAATTGCAGTTAAGCCAAATCGAATGTCTGAGCCAAGTGGGGTGTAATCAGCTTGTGATTCATTTACATCTGGTGGAAGGACTTTAATGCCCATTCGCCTGCACTCATTTAGATAGAGCGCACTCTTATCTTTATCATCTCTTACACTTGTTAAGAGCGCGGCCATGTACTCTGTTGGGTAATTAGCCTTCAAATATGCGGTCCAGTATGAAACCATGCCATAACCCGCACTATGTGCTCGGTTAAATGCATAATCCGAGAATGGGATTAGTGTCTCCCACAGCTTGGTAATTGCAGATTTAGGAAAGTTCTTCTCGAGCATTCCATTTTCGAAATTCACATACTCTTTATCTAGAATATCTTTATTCTTCTTACCCATAGCTTTACGTAACAAATCAGCTCGCCCTAAGCTAAAGCCGGCCACCTTCTGGGCAATCGCCATTACCTGCTCTTGATAAACAATTAACCCGTAGGTATCTCCCAAAATTTCCTCAAGCACCTCAGTAAGGTCTGGGTGAATTGGGATAACTTCTTGGCGTTTGTTTTTACGATCGGCATAATCATTATGTGCATTAACGCCCATAGGTCCTGGCCGATAGAGCGCTATAACTGCCGAGATATCTTCAAAGGAATCGGGGTTCATCTGTCGCAATAGCGCCCGCATGGGGCCACCATCTAGCTGAAAGACTCCGAGAGTTTCACCCCGACCAAGCAACTGATAGGTCTTTACATCATCAAGAGTCAGGGTAGCTAGATCCAGATCGATTTCTTGATTTGCTTTTATATTTAGAAGGCAATCATCTAATACTGAAAGATTTCGCAATCCCAAGAAGTCCATCTTCAAGAGACCAATTGACTCGCAGGCTCCCATATCGAACTGGGTAATTATTGCGCCATCTGCTTCTCGGCGATGAATTGGAATAACTTCTAGCAATGGCTCCTTACTTAAAATGACACCAGCGGCGTGTACCCCCCACTGTCGCTTAAGCCCTTCAAGACCACGTGCAGTATCCACTATTCGCTTAGAATCAGGATCAGATTCATAAAGCGATCTAAACTCTCCTGCCTCGCCGTATCTATCATTGTTAGAGTCAAATACTCCTGCCAGCGAAATATCCTTGCCCATTACAGATGGCGGCAGCGCCTTGGTCAATTTATCACCAATTGCATAGGGATAGCCAAGGACGCGAGTTGAATCTTTTAGCGCTTGCTTGGATTTAATAGTTCCGTAAGTAATTATTTGAGCAACGCGATCCTCACCATACTTCTCTGTTGCATATGCAATCATCTCCGAGCGCCGGCGTTCATCAAAATCTAAATCAATATCTGGCATAGAGATACGTTCTGGATTCAAAAATCGCTCGAACAATAATCCGTGCTTTATTGGATCTAATGCAGTGATTCCTAGTGCATATGAGACCAATGAACCAGCTGCAGATCCTCGACCAGGTCCAACTCGAATCCCCACCTTGCGCGCATGTGAACATAGATCAGAGACAACAAGAAAATACCCGGGAAAGCCCATTTTGATCATTACATCTAATTCATAATCAAGGCGCTCTTGATAATTTGCGGGAACTTGGCCATTTAACCGTTCGACTAAGCCCTTATTGGATTCTTTGCGGAGCCAGGAATCTTCACTCTCGCCCTTTGGTACCGAATACTGCGGAAGTAGATTCTCGTTTTCACGCATAGTTATGTTGCAACGCTCTGCAATCAATAGCGTGTTATCGCAGGCTTCTGGAATTTCTGAGAAAAGCTCGCGCATCTCGCTCGCGCTTTTCAAATAGAACTCGTTATTCTCAAATTTAAAGCGCTTGGGATCTGCGAGAGTTGACCCAGATTGAACACATAGAAGTGCTTCATGAGATTCGGCATCTTCCCGGTTTGTATAGTGCAGATCATTTGTTGCAAGGAGTGGTAGCCCAAGCTCCTTACCTAGCTTTAGAAGGTCATTCTTGACTCGGCTCTCTATCTCAATCCCATGGTCCATAATCTCAAGATAAAAATTCTCTGCCCCAAAAATATCCCGAAGTTCACTAGCTGCCAGCCTTGCCTCTTTAAATGCGCCCATTCGCAACCTGGTCTGAATTTCTCCACCTGGGCACCCGGTTGTTGCAATAATTCCAGTTGCATATTTCGATAGTAAATCTCGATCCATGCGCGGCTTGTAGTAATAGCCTTCAAGGGATGCAAGTGATGAGAGCTTAAATAAATTTGATAGGCCGACGTTGTTTTCTGCCAGCAGAGTCATATGCGTATAAGCCCCACCACCAGACACATCATCTACGCCGCCCTCAGCCCACTTAACGCGCTTGCGTTCAAATCTAGATTCTGGTGCAACATAGGCTTCGATTCCAATTATGGGTTTTACGCCGGCTGCAATCGCCTTCTTATTAAATTCATATGCCCCGAAGACATTTCCGTGGTCGGTAATTGCAATGGCAGGCATGCCCTGATTTGCAACTTCCGCGACTAATTCATCTACTCGAGCCGCGCCATCGAGCATCGAATACTCGGTATGTACGTGTAAGTGGACGAATCCTGATTCTGCAGACATTTATCCGAGGTTACTACTTTGAATCGACTACTTGGCCCTTGGCCAATATTTCAAGAGAGCGTGTCAGGTCGGCAGGATATTCGGAGAAGAATGCGATCTCTGATCCTGAGGCGGGATGGGTGAATTTCAACTCACGAGCATGTAGCCAGGGCCGGGTTATCTCAAGCCTATTTGCGATTGTGTGGTCGGCCCCATAAGTCATATCGCCAACTAGCGGGTGGCGAAGCGCAGAGAAGTGAACACGAATCTGATGTGTTCGTCCGGTCTCTAATTCAATTTCAAGTAGTGAGACTGCAGGAAAGAATTCCAGAGCCTTGTAATGAGTAATACTTGGTTTTCCATCTGTCACTACTGCAAAACGATAATCTTCACGTGGATGGCGATCGATTGGCGCATCGATTGTTCCCTCAGTTGGATCCATATGTCCTTGTGCAAGTGCGTGATAAACCTTTGTAACTGTACGATCTCTAAATTGCTGTTTTAGATTGCTGTATGAACTCTCATTCTTTGCAATCACCATAAGACCTGTTGTACCAACATCTAACCTATGAACCACGCCTTGTCGCTCTGCAGCGCCACTAGTTGAGACTTGATAACCAGCTGCGATTACTGCGCCTATAACTGTTGGCCCACGCCAGCCTGGAC
>ERZ889217.171-NODE-171-length-42577-cov-11.398711_pt1 | contig 42577 bp, 42 predicted proteins | sample MGYA00521098_ERZ889217 | MGnify/ENA primary metagenome ERZ889217 (study PRJEB32303, sample SAMEA104408613) | aquatic metagenome | biome: Brackish water; feature: Pelagic; material: water | place: Baltic Sea | collected 2014-06-10T22:04:00 | depth 2,362 m ... | reverse complement strand
CAGGGCTGGCAGGTGTTGCGAGACTGGTTTGTTATGAAATGCGTTTGAGGCGAACTGTGAAGACCGTGCTGTACTCCCACATCAGGTGCTCACCATCAAACCAACGCTTAATTTCGACACCCTCTAAGCCGCGCGGACGCAAAACTAAAACACCTTTTTCAAATGTTGCCGAGACCGAAATCGGCGTAACAAAATCTGCACCCATTACATCGTTAACTCCATTTTCAAAAGTTCCATCTGCATACATGTCGTGCACCACACCACCTGCAGTGATCACAACACGATTGCCAGCCTGCTCAATGCGCTCGACATGTTGCCAAACTTTTAGTTGTGGTGGCGCAACTTCACCGTTGACTCGAACATCTATCGCCTGCCATAATCCACGAAAATCAGGAATATTTTTAGCGAGTGCGTCGGTGCAACCCGCTAAAACTGGTGATGGCATTTCGGCGCCGTACCCACCCGCCGGTGTAAACGACTTTGGAATCTCAAGCACACTCGGCATAAACCAACTTTAATCGTCTAGTTAACGAAAAGTTAAACCTGTGAGGCTCGACCAGCCCAGAACGGTGCGCGCAAATCACGCTTAAGAATCTTGCCCGAACCAGTCTTAGGCAATTCATCGCTCCACGTGATTGAACGTGGAATTTTGTAACTTGCCAAGTGGACCCGCGTATAAACATCAACTTCGGCCTCGGTAAGTGTTGCGCCCGGACGACGAACAATAACTGCATGCACGCTCTCGCCCCACTCTTCGTTAGGGATGCCAAACACGGCGGCCTCATAAATATCCACGTGATTTTCGAGCACTCCTTCAATCTCGGCTGGGTAAATGTTCATGCCAGCAGAAATGATCATGTCTTTCTTGCGGTCACATATATATATGTATCCATCTTCATCTCGATACGCGATATCGCCCACGGTTTGATAGCCGTGCTTTTGGTCAGCGACATATTTATCGTGCTGCTTGTAGTAGTCAGCAAAAACCGACGGGCTCTTGACATACAACTCGCCCGTATGTTGCGGGCCGACACCAGTTACTTCGTTGCTGTCATCGTCAAATAATTTGATTTCAACAAGAGGTGATGGTTTGCCACACGAGCCAGGTTTGCGCAGTTGATCTTCTGGCAACAACACACAATTTACGCCAAGTTCAGTTGAGCCGTAAATCTCATATAGCGAAATCGCCGGAAAATAATCTAAATACATTTTCTTCAGCGTCATGCTCCATGGTGCGGCGTTGGCGACCATGCATCGCATCGACGAGACGTCGTAATTGGCTTTAACTTCGGCTGGCAGGTTGCAGATCATTCGAATCGGTGTTGGCGCACTGAAAGTTGTCGACGCTTTATATTTATCAACTAGTCGCAGCCAATCTTGCGGATCAAATTTTCGTTGCGTGACAATCGTCTGACCAAAAGCCAATGCCGAAACCATAAAACCGCCAGGGCCACTGTGATAAAGCGGACCAGTTGTCAAATAAATATCGTTCGGCGATGCACCAAGCAATTGAGCGAGCGCCAAACCTTGCTCTGGGCTGGTGCGCGAAGTTCGCAGCGCACCTTTTGGTTTGCCTGTTGTGCCGGATGTGTAGATCATTGTTGCACCTGGTTCACGACTTTCAATAACAATTGGCTCAAGTGGCGATGCCGCTGCCATTAGTTCATCGCACGAAAGCATCGACTCGGGTGCAACGCCGTCATAAACCAAAACTTTTTTAACCTTCGGAATTCGATCGCGAATTCGCTCAAAAGTTGCGGCGTTTTCGGCGTCTACATAAACAACTGTGGCGTCGCAATGATCTGTGACATATGCCGACTCGTCATCGCTTAATCGGTAATTGAGTGGCACTGAAGTGACACCGAGTTTTCGGGCTGCATTTGTCATCACGACAACACCAACAGAGTTCTGCCCGCACCACACAACTTTTTCACCAGGCTGTGTGACACCAATATCAGTCAAAACATTTACAAGACGATTGGCTTCTTCGTTGAGTTGCTTCCATGTCAGCGTGCGAATTTTGCCATTTGGTCGGTCATCAATCACAGCCAACTTGTCAGGCTGAACTTGCGCATACGTTGTTAAAAAATCAGGCACAACCGACAACCATAGCCAAGTTCAATCCCATAGCCTGAAAGGCTGTGATTTTGATTGACGCCCAAGGACTAAAGGCTTCTCGGCCCAATAGGCCATTGTTCGACGACATTTCGTTGACCGTCAGTGACGGCGATCGAATTGGTGTTGTCGGATTAAACGGTTGCGGCAAAAGCACTCTGCTGCGAATTCTCAGCGGTGACTACGCGCCAGATTCTGGGGTCGTTCGATACGGACGTGGTTCACGAATTGGCATGCTCGCTCAACAACCTGTGTTGCCACGCGGTTCGGTGCGCGACGCAGTCTCTGAAGATTGGCGCGGCGAAGCAATGCTCGACCGACTCGGAATGTCGGGGTTAATTGACTCGCAAACAAATGAGCTTTCTGGTGGACAACAAAAACGTGTTGCGTTGGCAAAGTTGCTCGTTAGCGAATGGGATGCATTAATTCTTGACGAGCCGACGAACCATTTAGATCTTGATGCGATTGCATATCTTGAAGAATGGTTGGCAAATTATCGTGGTGGCTTAGTTCTGGTAACGCACGACAGGCACGTGCTTGATCGCGTGACAACAAAAGTTCTTGAGATCGATCGTGGTCACGCATATTTGCACATGCCAGCACAACGAAATGCAGGCTCTGGCTATGCCGCATATCTGACTGCGCGAATTGAACGTGAAGAACAAGCAGCGACTGCCGAGCAGCGCCGACGAAACTTGGCGCGAACCGAACTTGCGTGGTTGCGTCGCGGTGCACCGGCTCGCACGACTAAACCCAAAGCGCGAATTGCTGCGGCGACAGAATTGGTTAATCGCCGACCAGAGGCCGCTGCACGATCTGGAGAAATTGGTTTGTCACTAGGCAATCAACGACTCGGATCAAAGGGTGTCGAACTGCACGGCGTCGGATTCTCGTGGCCGACTTCAAAAGGTGCAAATGATTCGGGTGGTGCACTGGTGTTGAACGCGTTTGATCATGAGCTTGAACCCGGTGATCGACTCGGCATCGTCGGACCAAACGGTGCCGGCAAGAGCACCTTGCTTGATTTAATTTCTGGTCGACTTAAACCAACACACGGACACTTGGATGTTGGTAGCACCGTCAAGATTGGCTACTACGACCAACTTGGACGCGAATTGAATGTAAACCAACGCGTGCGTGAAGCCGTTGCTGGCGACAAAGGTCAGCCATCAATTGAAGACAACCAGTTGATGCGACAGTTCTGGTTTGACGGAGATACGCAATATGCGCCGATTTCTACATTGTCTGGCGGTGAGCGACGACGATTGCAACTTTTATTGACACTGATTGAACAACCGAATGTTTTGTTATTGGATGAACCAACAAACGATTTAGATCTTGACACTTTGCGTGCGCTTGAAGACTATTTAGATGAATGGCCAGGCATCGTTGTTGTGGTTAGTCACGACCGGGTGTTTCTTGATCGAACGGTTATCGATGTTTTGGCGCTTGATGGTGTTGGTGGTGCTGCTGTTGTGCGCGGTGGTGTGGCTGGTTGGTTGAAGCAACGAAACACAGCGCCAACCGAACAAATGACACCAGCACAGCGCGGCAAATTAATCAACACTCCGAGTGTGGCGGCTGCCGAACTAAAACAAAAGCCGAAATCAACAAAGAGCCCGAGCACACTGCGACGATTAATTGCCCAAGCAGAAACTGCGCTGACAAAAGCAACTGCCGAACTCGAAAAACTTACCGCGCAAATGTCAGGCGCTGGTAATGATCATGTAAAGTTGGCAAAAATTAGCGAAGAACTCGCCAAGGCTCAAGCCAAAGTGAACAGCACCGAAGAAACTTGGTTGGCTCTGGCCGCCGAGACAAACTAGACAATAAATAAAAGCAAACAAACGCCAAACAAAAAGTGCAACAGAGCGCTAACGCTCTAGAATCTTGGTTTATGACAAGCAAATCTTCTCGACGTGCATTTCTTTCGGCAACAGTCGCCTCTTTTGTGTGGATGATCACCGGCGACCGAGCATCGGCCGCAACCCCTGCGATTAGTGCTGGTGCACCGTGCAAAGTGAAAGGTCGCAAACGCACTGTTGATGGTGTCACTTTTGTTTGTCGAAATGCAAAGGGCAAACTTGTGTGGCGTCGCACTCCAGCAGAGGCAAAAGACAAAGTAATCACAGTTCGCGTGCTTGAGAGCGCCGACCTTGAACTCGACAAAACCAAAGTCGTAGATGTGCCGGCGCCAAATGGTGGCTTAACTGGCGTTGTTCTGACTCGCACCGATGCTGGTATCACTGCGCTTAGCGTAAATTGCACGCACCAGGGTTTTCCGGTTGCGCGCGTCGGCAAAGTTCTTGAATGTGAACTGCATGGTTCGCAGTTTGAACCGACGACAGGTGCAGTTATCACTGGGCCGGCTGCGCGACCGTTAGTTCGTTACGAAGCGACCGAAACAAACGGCGGAATCTACATCACAATAAGTAACAGTTAGCGCGCAAACTAACGCGCGAAACGAATCAAAAACTCAAGTTGCCCGCGATCTTCAACCACAATCGCAGAAATACTCGGATCAGGTATTGACCAATCGGCAAACACGAGCTCAATTGATCCGTTCACTTCAATAACGTCGTCGACTAAACGCGCGATGAGCGTGACGGCAATATCTTTTGTGACGCCCCGCAATGTGAGCGTGCCCGTCGTGTTGACTGTGAGTTCACTGCCGGCCAGCACTTCAGGCGTCAGGGTGATCGGCTCTTTCAACACGAATGTTGCTGTCGGATAAGTCGCAGTGTCGAGAATACGGGTGTTCACCTGTCGGTCGCGGCGGGTGCTGTCGCTTTTAAGCGTCGTCATGTCGACTGTAAATTCGGCGTTTAAAACTTTTTGATCAGCAATCTTCAGCGAACCAGTGACTGCTGAAGTGCGGCCAACACCTTCTGTTTTTTGGCCGACGATAATTTCTTTGACCCGATAGCCGACAATTGATTCGGCGACAACTGCCCACTCGCCGTCTGTTGCACTTATATCAACTGTTGTAGCGACTGTTGTAGACGTCTCGGCTGGTTCAGCAGCAGTTGTTGTAGTTACCGAGGGTTCAAGCGTGAGAACATCTGGCGCATCTTGCTTGATCAAGTTGATATAGATCCACGGACCAGCAACTGCCCCGATCGCCAACACCACGACACCAGCAAGAATTTTGCGCACTATTGGTTTCACTCACTAGAACCTACAGACTTACGGCGACGAAGATTGCGCAACGCAAGAATAAGTACGAGGGCACCAGTGATCAAAGTTGCGAGACCTTGCAGAGTTGAATTGTCAGTAATCGTTGTGACTAATTTAACTTCTGAAACGACTACCCCAACTGCAATTATCGCCACAACTTCAGGGAAGACCTTTTTAACGCCATAAGCGAAAAACGCAACGGCACAAATTACGCCAACAGCAACAGAGATATATTCATTAGATACGTTGTCAAATGGCGGAATTATTAGTCCGACTAATGCGATGAGCGAGCCGAAAAATCGCAATGTGAACTTGCCGACAACTTTTGGTTGTTGTGCCCACCAAAGCAATACTGCCCCGACTGCGATCAAACAAAGAACAGCAGTATCTTGCGAAATGTCAATCATTGCCAAACCTGAAAGCGCGAATGCCACAGCGCTAACTGAGATGATCACTGAACTTGAGAATCTTCTTAGAGTCGATCGCCAGACTCCATAAGCCAGAGCCGGGATTGACGCAACGAACACCGAGACTTCAGAAGCTTCGCTGAGCAAACTTATAGCCACGCCCGTCGCGATGGAGAAACAAAGTACTGCGAGCGCTTCGACGACTTCGGCCGCGTTGGCAAATTGTGGTTTTTTAACGAGCGAACGAAATGCGAGCGCCAATAATCCAGAAATTAAATAGAAGATGCCAACAACAATCAGCTGACTGACATCTTGAAATAACGGACCGATGATCCAGATTGCACCAATGACCACGAAAAAGCCACCCAGAATCGCCACAATTTCAGAAGAGTTGAGCGGAAACCGAGTCGCATTGCGCAACGAATCGGCTTGCTCAGCAGACAGCGTGCCATCTTGTTTGAAACTTTCTAGTTGCTCGTCAAATCGCGCCATAACTATCAAGATTAACCCCGACTGATTCGATCAACTGTTCAAGGCGTCGCACGCGAGACTAGAAACGATTAGAAACGATTAGAAACGATTAGAAACGATTAGAAGTAGAATACCGAAGTGAAAGTTTGGCGATGAGCAGCGAAAACGACGTAATCTTTCAAGCTGCGCGCCGTCGCACATTTGCGATTATTTCTCACCCTGACGCTGGCAAGACAACACTCACTGAAAAGTTTTTGCTATACGCCGGCGCAGTGCAAGAAGCAGGCGCGGTAAAGGCACGCGCCGGTGGACGTGCTTCGACTTCTGACTGGATGGCGCTCGAGCGCGAACGTGGAATCTCAATTTCGTCGACAGTGTTGCAGTTTCCATATCGCGACCATGTATTTAACTTGCTTGATACCCCAGGCCACAAAGATTTCTCAGAAGATACATATCGCGTTTTGGCTGCAGTTGACGCCGTGATCATGGTGCTTGATATTGCTAAAGGTATTGAGTCGCAAACTTTGAAACTTTTTCAAGTGTGTCGCTCGCGAAATTTGCCTGTTCTCACCTTTTTTAATAAATACGATCGTCCTGGTCGTGACCCACTTGAGTTGCTTGACGAAGTTGAGAAACAAATTGGCTTGCGTCCGACACCTGCGACTTGGCCAGTCGGTATCCCTGGTGATTTTCGCGGCGTGATTGATCGGCGCACAAAAGAATTTATTCGATTCACGCGAACTGCACGGGGTGGGTCAGAAGCACCCGAAGAAATCGTGCCGACCGATCGAGCAGCTACCGAAGAAGGCGATGCGTGGAGCGCGGCCTTAGAGGGTTGCTCGTTGCTTGATGCGATTGGCGCAAATGTTGATGTCGAGAGTTTTTTGGCCGGCGTGACAACGCCCGTATTTGTCGGCTCTGCGTTGACCAATTTCGGCGTGCGAATGTTGCTTGACGCTGTTATCGACCTGGCACCGCCTGCTGTTGCTCGACAAAATATTGCAGGCGACGCTCAGCCACTAGATAACGAGTTCTCGGCATTCGTGTTCAAGATTCAGGCCAATATGAACCCACGCCATCGTGACTTGTTGGCGTTTGCGCGCGTTTGCACGGGCCAATTTGTGCGTGGCATGGATGTCACTTGTTCGCGAACCACAAAAGTTTTGAGTACAAAATATGCGACATCGGCTTTTGGCTCTGATCGCACGATTATTCAAGATGCGTTTCCGGGTGACATCATCGGATTAATTAACGCCACTGGACTCAAAATCGGCGACACGCTATATGCATCAAAGCACGTTGAATACCCGGCGGTGCCAAGGTTTGCCCCTGAGGTTTACGCAACGGCGCGACCGATTGAAACTTCTCGCGTTAAACAATTTCGTCGTGGGCTTGCACAACTTGACGAAGAAGGCGTGGTGCAAGTTTTGCGCGACCCAGATGTTGGCGATTCGCATCCGATTTTGGCAGCAGTTGGTGCACTGCAATTCGAAGTTTTATCACATCGACTTGAACACGAATTCAATTCACCGACTGAAATAAGCCCACTTTCATATCAAGCAATTCGAGTCACCGATGATGCGAGTGCCGATCGCTTGCGTCAGATTGGCGGTGTGCGAATTTTGAAGCGCGGCGATGGTGCACTCGTTGCATTATTTGAAAACCGTTATCGCTTGCAACGCCTTGAAGTCGACGAACCAAAACTCAAACTCGAACACATCTTGGCCGACATCTAAAAAAATCGCAAAGCAACTAGGGCTTTTTTTTGCTGGGGCGCGAATCCCAAACACTTTTCGCACCAGAGTGGCCGGCTTGCGACACTGCAACTGTTGAAGCGATACCGCCAACAACGGTTAGCAGCAATAACGCAGTCGCACTCCACTTCGGCAGTGATTTGCCTTTGTAAACAAATTTTCGTTTTGTGGCTTCGCCAGCCAACACCGCTCCAACTGCGGCAAATGCAAACACTGCGGTTGGCCCTTGAGATTTCTCGCCTGACTCTGCGTGTTCACGAATTGCTTGCGATCTCGGCAGGTCATGTTGCAATGATTCGCCTGCGCCTGCAGCCAGTGACAAAAACGCTAATCCAACAACCGACATTGCCGCCGTTAATAGAAGCATCTGCGCGCGAAACTTTTTATTGATTGAAGCAACGGCAGTGATCGTCGCCAGTGGAATCAGCACAATCGGAATATGCACTAAAAAAGGATGAGCTGGTAAGCCAAATAGGTTTGAGATTGCGATGATCATGACTGAAATAACGCCTTTCGTTTCGGATTTAATTTGTACCACAAGAAGCTACACCTGGCATTCAAGGTAGTGGTCTTGGCCTGGCGATTGCGGCGCAGTTGGCAACTGCTTGCGATATGCAACTTGAACTTTCGCCCACTGCCAGCGGCACTGGGCTTGATGCAAAAGTCAAGATTAAAATTAGCTAATTAACTGAATGAGATAGCGCCCAGGCGCGAGCGAGTTCGGCATAGTGACCGTTTAACGCGAGCAGTTCAGTGTGTGTACCAAGTTCGGCGATTCGTGCTTCGGCAACTACGGCGATTCTGTCGGCACGTTGCACAGTAGACAGACGATGCGCAACGACGATAACGGTGCGACCATTCATTAAACGCTCGAGCGCGTGTTCAACTTCGGATTCGGTACCTGGGTCAAGATTTGAAGTTGCTTCATCGAGAATCAAAACTGCAGGATCAACAAGTGCGGCCCGAGCAAGCGCAACTAATTGGCGCTCGCCTGCCGAAAGACGACTACCACGTTCACGCACTTGCGTGTCAAGACCATCTGCAAACTGTGCAAAATGCTCTGTCACACCAATTGCGGCGATTGCTGCTTCAATCTCGGCGTCAGTTGCCGACGCGCGGGCGACGCGCAAATTGTCGCGAATCGTTCCGTTGAACAAGAATCCTTCTTGTGGCACAACAACAATGCGATTTCGAAGCGAATCCATCGTTGCCATTTTTAGATTCACTCCGCCAAATTCAACTGTGCCTGTTTGTGGATCATAAAGACGAGCCATGAGTTTGGCCAATGTTGATTTGCCTGCACCAGTTGGCCCAACGAGTGCAAGTTTCTCGCCGATACCAACAGTTATTGAGACCTCATTTAGAGCAGGAACCTTTGAGCCTGCATACGAAAACGATATGCCACTGACTTTTAGTGCACCGGTTTTTGGCAAATCAACTGCAGAATGGTGCTCGTCAACTTCGGGTTTTGAGTCGAGAATCGCAAAAAGTTTATTCAGCGCGGCGCCAGCAGATTGCACAGTGTTATAGAGTTGCGAAAGTTGCTGAACTGGGTCGAACAAACTTGAAAGCAATAACACGAACGCAACAACAGTGCCGAGTGTGACTGTGCCACGATGAACGAACCAACCGCCGATTCCGATCATTAACGCGCTGGCAAATACTCCAGAAAATTCAACGAGTGCAAAATACCAAGTCGAAATGCGAACACTTTTTTCATGACCTGCAAAAAGCAATCGGTTTGAAATTTTGAATTTACGGATTGCCTCTTCTTCTTGCGCGTAAGCCTGGATAACTCGAACCGTGGTGATGCCTTCTTGCAATGCCGAGAGATTGGCACCAACACGCTCACGAACCACTAAATAAGCTTTATTTGAATCACGCTGAAACTTGAACGAGGCTAAAACCAAAATCGGCATAACGATTAACGCAACAATTGTGAGTTGCCAACTCAGCACGAGCAACACGACGATGGCAAAAATCAGCATCAACGTAGCCGACAAAAACTGCAACAAACCGAATTGCACAAGTTCTGACATTGACTCAATGTCTGCTGTCATTCGAGCCACTAAAACACCTGCTTTATTGCGATCAAAGAAAGCCATGGATTGTCGTTGCATTTGCCGAAATACGGCCAGACGTAAGACTCGCAAAAACGACTCGCCAGTTCGGTTGACGAGCAGAAACAGCAGTCGGCCGAATGCATAAGTGAACGAAACTGCGATCAGATAAAAAACAACCGATTTGTTCAGTTCGTCTATATTTCTCGCACGAATACCCGCGTCAATGCCGTGGCGCACAATTATTGGTGCAGACAAAGTTGATGCAGTTGTAACCATGACGCAGGCAAATGCGAAATAGATCGTCTTTCTAAACGGGGCTGCCATTTTGAAAACACGGCCCATGATTGTGCGGGCCTGCGCACGACTAAGACGATCTTCGTCGCTTACCCCGCCAGCGTGCCACATGTTATTTCAATACCATTTGGGATTGCGCTGTTTTGGCTAACTCCATGCTCGCCAAAACTTCGCGGTAGCGAGCATTGCTCGCAACTAATTCTTCGTGCTTTCCGATTGCTGCGATTGTCGAGTTGTCGATAAATACAACACGCTCGGCGAGAGCGATTGTGCCTGGTCTATGTGCAATGACAATGGTTGTGCGACCGCTCATCACGGTTCGCATCGCATCGCGAATTTCGCCTTCTTTGCTTGGATCGACTGCGCTTGTCGCATCGTCAAGCACGAGAACTCGCGGATCAGAAATAATCGCCCGTGCAATCGCAATGCGCTGACGTTGGCCGCCTGAAAGCGAGAACCCACGCTCACCGATAATCGTCTCGTAGCCGCTTGGCAGTTGCATAATAAAGTCGTGTGCCCCGGCGAGTTTTGCGGCACGTTCAAGATCTGCATGAGCAGCATTTGGTTTAGCAAAAGAAATATTACTTGACACGGTGTCATTAAATAAAACTGTTTCTTCAAAAACGACCCCAATCTGCTGGCGTAAGTCACGCAATTTAAGTTTGCGAACATCTATCCCATCTAGAAAAACGTGACCGCTATTTGTGTCATAGAAACGCAATAACAACCTGGCAACCGTTGATTTGCCAGAACCAGTAGCGCCCACAATCGCAATAGATTCGCCAGCAGCAACTTCTAAATTGAAGTTTCGCAATACAGGTAGCGCCGAATCATAACCAAACTCAACATGATCAAACTTGATCGCGCCAAGTTTTGACGTTACTGAGTGTGGCAAAGTCTTAGCAACTTGTGGGTCGGTGATTTCTGATGTTGTTGAAAGCACTTCGTGAATTCGCACCAGGGCTGCTGCTGCTCGCTGACCAAGTGCCACAATCATGCCGATATTTCTTAGCGGCCATACCAAAAGAGTGAGATAAACGTTGAATGCAACCAAGTCACCAATCGAAAGTTGACCAGAGAGAACCCGATGACCGCCGACCCCAAGTACACCGACGGCACCGAGTGCTGGCAGAACATCAATTGCAGGCAAGAAGTTGCTGCGAATCTTGGCGGCTTTCATCGCTTCACCGAAAATATCGTTGGCTTCTTTCTCGAGTTTGTCGAATTGAACTTGCTCTGCGCCAAACCCCTTCACGACTCGTACTCCTGAGACTGATTCTTCGACGACATTGGCTAGTTGCGCCTGCTCAGCCTGCACTGCAATCGAAATCGGGTGAATTCGATTGCTAAACCGTCGTGCAGAAAGATTGACAAATGGCAGCGGAAGCATTGCGACAATTGCCAACACTGGATCAGTGATAAATAAAATTGTCGCTACGGCAAATAATTGAATGACATTCGACAAAGTGATTGGGATCATCACAATGAACGCTTGAATCTGCATCAAGTCACTTGAAGCACGACTCATCAACTGACCAGTTTGTGCTTTGTCGTGATAACCGATATTCAGTCCGAGAACATGTGAAAACAGTCGTTCACGCAACAGCGTTTCTGCCCATCGGCTTTCACGAAATGCGACATAGCGACGAAACCCTGAAAGTATTCCGGTTAGTACTCCCAAACACGAGATGGTTACTGCCCATTTTAATAACGGTCCGTTTTTTTCAATGCCATCGTTGATTGCAAATTTTGTAACTTGAGGAATCGTTACTTTGAAAGCCGCCCAAGTAATGCCAATTACTCCACCAATTACAAGATTGCGTCGCTGATCACGCAATAACCCACGAAGAAGTTTCCAACCTTCGCTACGTTGTGCTTGCTCAAATTCGAGCCGTGCAGAGACCTCTGAGTCAGTTTCGCTTACCGACATGAATTAACTTGCGCTTGGCGCAAGCGCTGCGGCACAATCCCAAAAATTAACTTCTGGATCAAAAGCCACGATTGCAAGCGACGAAGTAGTGACACCGTTGTCAAAATATCGTTTGATTGTTTCACGACATTTTGAGGCGCTGCCGTGCACAAATAATTGATCTACGACTTCGTTCGGTATGGCCGCAACTGCACCTTTGCGGTCGCCAGCCTTCCAGAGATCCCACATTGGCTGAAGCATTTCTGCGCGACCCAACCAACGATGAAACTCGGCATAGACCGGCACGGTCAGATAAGCAGCGATCAGGCGCTTTGCTGACTCACGAACAAGATCGGTGTTCTCACTAGGGCAAACAAAAATACGTGCAACGATCTCACGCTCGGATGGGTTCTGCGATTTTTTTGCCGCATCATTTACGACGCCAACAACTTTTGTAACATCGTCAGCCGACAACCAGTTGATGATTGCACCGTCGGCTTCACGACCAGCAAGTTTTAACATGCCTTCTCGCAACGCCGCGACCAAAATTTGTGGCTTAACTTCTGGGCGAATGCCGAGACGAAAACCATCAATGTTGAAAGTGTCGTATTGCTTTGTGATTTTTTCGCCAGTCAGTGCATCTTGCAAAAATCTCACGATGTCACGCACTTTTTTGTATGGTTCAACAAACGGAATCGCATTCCAGCGTTCAACAATCACGTTGCTCGACGAACCAATGCCGATTGCAAATCTTCCTGGCGCAGCATCAGCAAGAGTTGCAACACTTTGTGCCATCAATGCCGGAGAACGGGTGTAAGCAGGAACGATCGCTGTACCGAGTCGCAACCGCGGCTCCCATGCGGCGGCCATCGCCAGAGGTGTGAATGCGTCGGCACCATCTGCTTCTGCCGACCAAATGTCGGTGTAACCGAGATCCGCAAGTTTTTTATAATTATCGCGTTGTGCGTGCAGATGCCCAGGCAACGGCACTGTCATTCCGGGTCGCTGTTGCATCCGTTAAGTCTTCCACTTTCGTGCTTTGCAACTCTGACTGGCGGTTGCCATGAGCGTGCCGTCTTGCGCGAACATGTTTACTCGGCCGTGCCCGAAGCCTCTTTCAATTGCGTCTATATATATGTCAAGCAAGACCCATTTTGTTGGTACAAGTTTGACAATGCGGATTGTATTATCGAGGCTGTTGCCACCCGCGGCAAGACCGAGTGCTTGCCCCACTGCCATCGGCACAAAGTCACCAAGAATGCCAAGTGCAGTTGCGTCAACATCTTCGATCATCGCAGGAATGTGCGCCCACATCACGACGTTGCCATCGCTAAGTGAGCCATCAAGTTGCGACATGTTGCGACCCTTGACGACGCGTTGTTGCAGCGAATCATGAATTGTGCCTGGCGAATCGTGAATGTGTTGACGCTGTGGAACTTGTTCAGGCTCTGGCACCACTGGCATTTTTGCAAATTGACCAGATGCTTCGAAGTTGCGATCACCAAGTGCGCCGTTGACCGTAAGAATTTCGCGATCTCCAACGCGTGCGACTGCACGGCCTTGGGTTATTTGCGGACCATTTACGACAAGGGTGACATCAATTGTTATGAGTTCATTCGTTTTTGCGAACGACAAATATTGCGCAGTTGCCCAAACTAAGTTGCGTTGCGAAACCGATTCAAGTGCACTGATGCATGCGCCGAGTCCGGCACCACCAAATAGAAACGAGCCGCCCGTAGAGATACGGATGTCAACTGGCATCTCAAACCTTGAAGTTTCGCCAATCCGATTTAATCCAAGAAAACTGCGACTATCCACTGTGCCACTCTAATAAGTTGAGGCCTGTCGCCGACTAGTTTTGCTGTATGACTAATACCCCATGGCTTGGCGACTCAGTATCGCTTGTTGAAGCGTTTCGTAATGGCGAGCGCTCACCGCTTGAAGAATTGCGGGCGACATTTGACGCGATTTCGCGCAGCAAGCTGAACGCATTCTGCTTCTTAGATCAAGAAGCCGCTGAGCGAGATGCAAAAAATGCAGATATTTCTTTGCCTTTTGGCGGTGTGCCGTTTGGCGTGAAAGAACTCGACGGTGTTGCTGGATGGCCAGATACAGAAGCGTGCATGGTTTTTAAAGATCGAATTTCAAAAACAACTGATACGCAAGTCAACCGAATTTGTCGCGTTGGTGGCGCAATAAAAGTTGGCCAGACAAATGCCAGCGAATTTGGTGGCGTTAATTTGACGCGGACAATTCTGCACGGCGCAACACATAATCCGTGGAAGCACGGACACACACCAGGTGGATCTTCGGGTGGCACAGCATCTGCAGTTGCCGGCGGGCTTGTTTCGATTGCGACTGGTGGCGACGGCGGCGGATCGATTCGAATTCCTGCTGGGTTCACTGGGCTTGTTGGATTGAAAGCAACTTTCGGTCGCATTCCGCGCGGACCAGGTGCATCAAATGGAAACTTAACAACTGTGACTGGATGTTTATCGCGAAGTGTGCGCGACACAGCACGATGGTTTGATGTTGCAAATGGTCATGAAGCGCACGACCCGCTAAGTCTGCCTCGCGTTTCGGGATGGGAAGCTGGACTCGGAACTATCTCGACGAATGGTTTGCGTGTGGCCGTTGTGCCTAACTTCGGTGGCGGCGTTGTTTCGCCAGCAATGTGGGAAGTAATTGAGCGCGCTGCTGAAAATTTAATTGCTGTTAGTGGTCTAAAGCGACGCGAGTCGGTTGATGTTTCGTTGCCCCGACTTGGTGCTGCGTGGTCGATAACTGGATCTGTTGCGATAAGAACTGCGCTCAAAGATCATTGGCCTGAGTGTGCTGATCAACTCACACCTGAAATTCGGTATGGTCAAGAGCGAACTGAAAATCTTTATAATTCTGACGCACGCGGAAAATTTGAACAACGCAGAATTGAATTAAATAATCGCATGGCGCAAATATTTAGTGAAGTTGATTTAATTATTACTGCAAGCAATCCAGATATTGCGTTTAATGCCGAAGGGCCATTGCCACATATTTTCGGCGGTCTTGTTGCTGGTGCTCGCAATAACGGTGTGCTGACGTTTCCTGCAAATATTTATGGCAATCCAGGAATCTCTGTGCCAGTGGGTTTGGTCGACGGCCTGCCAGTTGGAATGCAGATCATGGCGCGACATTTTGAAGAACCACTACTTCTTGAACTTGCCCTCGCTGTCGAGCGCACACAACCCTGGCCGCTCGTCGCCCCTAAATAAAATTAGATCGCGAGTAGAGCGCGCGCGACAAGGTCTGTGCCGAAGGCAGTGAGAATTGCTAAATAACTCAAGCCTGTTGCCGCCATTACTGCCGAGTAACTTCGTTCTTTTAATGCCGCCCGAGTAAACCAAGCCAGCACTCCGGTTAAAGATGCGCAACCCACCCAGAAATATCCGAGAATGCCATCCCAGCCGTCGTCGATTGAACCATTGAGCACACTGATCATTCCGGTTGGCAAAATCATCACGAATATTTCGATCGGCCAAATTATTAGCAGAGTGTTGGTTAATTCGTTAAGAAGTTTTCGTGTCATGCCTGGTTGCACGAGATACCAGTGACCAAGCAACATTAAATCAGTGACTGCACCGAGAAACGCCGCGCCGACGAGCACCCTCAGCAAATCTACAAATAAATTAGAAGTGCTATTTGAAAATACTGAGACAATCAAACCAAATACGCCGGCACCAACTGCAAATAAATCAAATTGTGCAGACTTTTTCGTGATTGTGGCAAAGGCGATCAATGCAACTGTGATGCTGGCCAGTTCTCGAACCAGAACTACCTCAAAAAAGAAACCTGCAAAAACCGCAAAACCCGCAAGCGAGCCAAATACGCCGCGCAATAATTTTGAGTAGCCAGATGAAATCTCTTGACTACGAAGTGTGAACCAAAGAAACGCAAGGCCACCAGTTGCCCACTGCAATAAAAATGTTGCTGCGTCTAGACGCATTAACCAACCACAACCAGCGAATGGTCGACATTATTCATAGACATTGGGCCGGCATTGGTGGCAACGACAATGTCTTCGAGACGCATCCCCCACTTGCCCGGAATATAAATGCCGGGCTCAACACTAAATGCATGACCGGCTGCGATTGTCAATTTGTTGCCGCTGACCATATACGGATCTTCGTGTGCTTCCATTCCGATTCCGTGACCTGTGCGATGGATAAAAAAATCGCCGAACCCGGCATCATCAATAATTTTTCGGGCTGCAGTGTCAACTGATTCGCAAGTTGCACCAACTACGCCTGCCTTAACACCGGCTGCTTGTGCCGCGTGAAGCACCGAATATGCGCTGCTTATTTGTCTTGGTGGTGTGCCGATGTAAACACACCGTGTGATGTCACTGCAATAGCCGTTCATCGTGCCACCAAAATCGCACAACACGATTTCGTTTTTCTGAATCACTCTTGGCCCAGCATGATGATGAGGACTCGCGGCGTTTTCTCCGGCGGCGACGATTGCAAAGTTGACAATGTCGTGACCTTCGGCGATTAAACGTGCAGAAATATCAGCCGAAACTTGTGCTTCAGTTCGACCAACGAGATGAATCTCGCCGGCTTGTAACTGCGTAGCCACACGATCTGCCGCAGCACCTGCCGCCTGCAATGCTGTGATTTCGGCCGCATCTTTAGCCATGCGCATCGGGCCAACGACATCAACTGCTCGCACAAAAGTTGCACCAGAAATAAATGTCATCAGCTCAACCAAAAATCTGGCCCACATTTGGTCGCCGACTGCAATATTTTTTGCACCACCAAGAAGTTTTGCAACTATTGAAACTGGATTTTCGGTTTCACCCCAGGGAACAATTCGAAATACTTCATCAAACGGTCTAACTCGTGGCGCTTCAAGTCGTGGAACAACCAATGCAGCAACTGATTCATGCGTGATGACCAGCATTGTTAAACGCTCAAGAGGCATTGCGTAATAACCAGTCAGATATGGCAAATCGTGACCAACACTCAATATTGCGGCGTCAAGCGAAAGACGTTTCATTTCTTGGCGCACACGCGAAATTCGCGAAGCGTAAAGTGCGCTCGAACTAATAGCTGTGACGGTGCTCATTTGACTAGTCGACCCGCCTGATAATCATTTACTGCTTCGACAATTTGTTCGCGCGTATTCATCACGAATGGACCATAACGCACAATCGGTTCATTTAGCGGTGCTCCACCAATAATTAATAACTGTGGACTCTCGTCTGTCTCGAGATTGGCTTCGATCTTTACTGAACCCGTACTGCGTTCAAAAACAACCATCTGACCGCTCTCGATAGTTTGACCGTTGACACTTACTGATCCATCAAATACGTGCACAAGTGCGGTGTGACTCGGTTCAGGGGTCCATTCGATTACATCGTTTTGCTGCATCGTTGCGTGTGCGTAAGTCATTGGACTAGTCGTCTCGACTGGGCCAGTTGCACCGTGAACTTTGCCGGCAACAATTTTTAATAATCCACCGTTTGCGAGTTTCACTTGTGCAAGTTCGTCGGCTTCGTAACCCTGATATCGAGGTGCGATCATTTTTCGGTCTGCAGAAAGATTTACCCAAAGTTGAAAACCGTGCATTCGCCCGCCGAGCGCAAGCATGTCATCAGTCGGCAATTCGCTATGCACAACGCCAGAGCCTGCGGTCATCCACTGCACACCACCATTTTTAATAACTGCTCGTGTGCCAATCGAGTCTTCATGAACCATTGCACCCGACATTAAATATGTAACAGTTTCAAAACCACGATGCGGATGCAACGGCGCGCCTACTGCCTTATGTGGCGCATAATCTGCTGGTCCCATTTCGTCGAGCAATAAGAACGGATCAATGTTGTCAGTTTCGGAAGTCGGAAACGGGCGACGAACTTTGAAGCCACCGCCTTCTGTCGTGCGATGCGAATTAATTACACGATTTATTTCTCGCAATGTGTTCGTCATGATCTGAGACTCACGAATTGAACAGAACTGACTTGTGCAGCGGCATGCTTCGCATGGTAACTAGATCTAGTCAGCGGGCTTGCCTCAACATGTTTGATGCCTAGTTGCTCGCCAAATTCGGCGTAATACGCAAACTCAGCAGGTTCTGCCCAGCGCGCAACAGGTAGATGTTCTGCAGACGGACGCAAGTACTGGCCGATGGTCACGATCTGCACTCCGACTGCGGCAAGATCTATCAGCGTTGCTTCAACTTCTTGCTTAGTTTCACCGAGACCCAACATGAAGCCTGACTTGGTTGTAAGACCCGCAGATTGAGCACGAGCCAACACCGACAAACTTCTCGCATATCCAGCAGACGGACGCACTTGGCGTTGCAAGCGTGCAACCGTCTCAATGTTGTGATTTAAAACATCTGGGCGCTCTGCAAACAAAATTTCTAAGGCGTCGGTGCCTTTGGCGTCAGAAATTAAAGTCTCAACTTGAGTGCGTGACGAAATATTGCGAATCTCACGAACACATTTCGCAACGTGTGCCATTCCGCCATCGGCAAGATCGTCGCGCGCAACCATTGTCAGAACTGCATGTTCAAGATTCATCTTTAAAACTGCTTGGGCAACACGGCGTGGTTCGTCAACATCTGGAGCCAATGGTTTGCGAGTATCAATCAGACAAAAACCACATGCACGCGTGCACCGCTCGCCGAGCACCATCATCGTTGCCGTGCCGTCAGCCCAACACTCAGACAAGTTGGGGCAACCAGCTTCTTCGCAGACTGTTACAAGATTTAGATCGCGTAAAGTTTTTTTTGTTGCTAAAACTTCGGCGCCATGATTGACATGTGGTCGCAGCCATTCTGGTTTGCGATCAGTAAGTTGCACATTTGAACCAGCATTGACATTCTCGTTTTGTGCCGACCATGAAACATCGTGGCGACTGACCAAACCGTTTGTCCATTGTTTTGCCGCCAAATTTGCGACGACATCGGCGACCTGCTGCATCGTGACAGTTACGCCGAGTTCGGCAAGTGATGTAACTGGATATTCGGCGATGCCACAAGGAACGATGTGTTCGCGCATATAACTGAGATCAGTCGAAATATTTAACGCGAAACCATGCATTGTGCGACCACGCGAAACTCGAACTCCGATCGCACAAATTTTTTGTGGCGATTTAGATTCAGGATCGATCCAGACGCCAGGGTAACCAGCGAAACGACCAGCGTTTTTGACACCAAGTTCTGCGAGTGTGTCGATAACTAATTGCTCAACACTGCAAACATATGCCTGCATATCTGCGGGCCCACCAACGCCGTGTTTTGCTTGAAGCGAAAGAATCGGGTAAGCGATCAACTGGCCGGGGCCGTGATATGTGATGTCGCCGCCACGATTTACTTTCACTAGTTCTGCGCCAACTTTTTTTGGATCGCACTTTAGATTGCTTACAAGATCTGCGCTTGGGCCGTAGGTAAAAACATGCGGATGCTCAAGCAACAACAGATGCTGGTTTAATGACTGCGAAAACATTGCAGTTTGCACAGCAAGTGCCTCGCGATACGGCACTCTTCCGAGCCAACGCACATTTAAAGAAGTTGCGCTGTAAGTATTTTCTCGCGACACGAATTAAATCTCCGCTGACCAGTCCTGTGTTTCGAGGACTTGCTTAATTTTGGCGAGAAACCCGGCCGCATATGCACCGTCAAACGCGCGGTGATCCCAACTCATTGCAAGATTGCCAACAGGATGAATTGCGATGCTCTCTGAACCATCACTTAATTGTGCAACGACTGGTTTTCGAACTATTGCGTCAGTTGACAAGATTGCCACTTGAGGCTGATTAATAATTGGCATCGTTAACACCGATCCTGCAGAGCCGTTATTAGAAATCGTAAATGTTCCACCTTGAATTTCGTCAGGTGTCAACTTGCGGCTGCGTGCACGGGTCGCGAGATCGAAGATTTCACGAGCAATCGCGCGAAGACGTTTTGAGTCGGCGCTGCGCACGACTGGCACGAGCAAACCTTGAAATTGAAGATCAACAGCAACACCCAAGTCAACATAATTGTGGACAATTAAGTTGTCGCCTTCGATGCTTGCATTGAGATTCGGAAACTCAGCAAGCGCATCGACAATTGCTCGTGCAATAAATGGCAGATATGTAAGGGTGAAACCCTCTGACTGCTTCCATTGATCTTTGACTGCATTGCGTGTTGCGTCGACGTTGGCATAGTCAACTTCTACGACGCTAAAAGCATGAGGGCTAACTTTTTGTGACATGATCATGTGCGCACCAGTTAGTTTTCGAATTTTTGAAAGCGGTGTAACTGTTTCGCGTTCTGAACTCTGAGTAAATTTTGCAGGTGGCACAACAGCCGCTGTAACAACTGGCGCTTGAACTTGAGCAACAGGCACAGGTGCATGTGCAGACTGCGGAGCAGTCGCAGCAGGCGGAGCAGGCGCAGCATTCGCAGCATTCGCAATAACTTTTGGTGCCGAGCCATTTTTGTCAATGAAATCTAAAACATCTTCGCGTGTGATGCGACCGCCAGGACCAGTGCCGACGAGTGAGTTGACATCAATGCCGTGATCTGAAACAAGTCGACGTACAACTGGCGAAAGCAATTTGTTAGAAGTACTTGTTGGCATTGGGGCTCTTGCAGCAGTGGCAATACTTGCAGCAACAACTGGCTTCGCGGCTTGAACTGGTTCTGCAGTCGGCTGCACAACAGGCGCAGGTTTAGCAACTGGCGCAGCAAGCGCAGACTGCGCAGCAGTCGCAGCAAGCGGAGCAGTCGCAGCAGGCGCAACAACTGGCGCAGGTTTTGCAACTGGCGCAGCAGGCGCAGGAGGCGCAGACTGCGAAGCAGTCGCAGCATTCGCAGCACCAACGACCGCGATCACTGTGCCAACTGCAACGGTGTCACCTTCTTTGACGCGAATTTCGGTGAGTGTGCCTGAAATAGGCGACGGAACTTCTGTGTCAACTTTGTCTGTTGAAACTTCGAATAGTGGTTCGTCGGCGGCAACTGCATCGCCAACTTTTTTAAACCAGCGCGTGATCGTTCCTTCGGTGACAGTTTCGCCAAGTTGTGGAAGTGTGATGTCAGCCATTTGATTGTCTCGCTATCTAATTATTACTAAGTTTGTCATGCGTTGAAGCTTCTGCCAGTTAACGAAAGAACAGTCTCGCCGAAAAGCTCGCTGAGGCTTGGGTGTGGCATTAAATATTCGGCGATTTCGTCGACCGAAGCCTCCCAGTTAACGGCTAAATAGCCAGCAGCCAATTGCTCAGTGACCCATGGTCCAACCATGTGAACGCCAAGAACTTGACCGGCAGAACCATCTGGGTTCTTCTTTGCAATAACTTTTACAAGTCCGTCAATTTCGCCAAGAATCATTGCTCGTGAGTTGGCACGAAATTGATGCTTGGCAACGACAACATCGTGACCTGCGGCGCGAGCCTGCTCTTCAGACGGGCCAGCCCATGCAACTTCGGGATGACAATAAATAGCCCAAGGCACACGGTCGTACATCACTGGTGATGCATTTTCGCCGCGCATATGTTTGACCGACAAAATTGCTTCGGCGTAAGCAACATGCGCCAGTTGCGGGGTATTAATTAGGTCACCAATCGCATAAACACCGGGCTCGCCTGTTTGGCAAAACTCGTCGACGACAACGAAGCCGCGATCGTCGACTTTTGCTGCAGTGCCACTAAGTCGGAGCTCATCAGAAAATGGACGCCGACCAATTGACATAATTACAACGTCAACGATTAGTGGATTGCCGACTGAAAACGTAATTTGTGTTGAGCCATCTGGCAAAGAACTCTGACCAGTGACGACAATGCCGGTGCGAATATCAATTTTTTTCTTTGAGAAACTCTTAACAACGACATTTGCGACATCAGGGTCGAGACCTGGCAAAATTTTTGGTGCACCTTCGAGAATTGTGACTTGCGATCCGAGATCTACGAATGTTGACGCAAACTCACAACCGATTGCGCCACCACCAATGACAGCGATGCGTTTTGGAATTGTGCTCAACATCAGAACTTCGTCGGAGGTCATGATTGATCCGCCAATTGGAAAACCTTTAATCGTGCGTGGCACAGAACCGCTGGCCAAAATTACATTCGTGGCTTGAATTTTTTTAGAACTTCCGTCAGCGAGTGACACGTTTACAATTCGGTCTGCTTCAAGCGAACCTGTGCCCAAGAAATATGTGACTTTCTTTGACTTTGTTAAACCGGTTAACCCCTTGACGAGGCCATCCACGATGCGTGCTTTGCGCGCCTGACTAACAGCAAAGTTAAGTGTTGACCCTGCGACTTCAATACCGAATTCTGCGGCATGTGCGACATGTCTTTGCACAGCGGCGGTCTCAAGAAATGCTTTTGCCGGGATGCACCCGCGATTGAGGCAAGTTCCACCGATTGTGTCGCGCTCGACTAGCGCAACTTTCATGCCACAAGATGCAGCATAAAACGCTGATGCGTAGCCACCAGGACCCCCACCGATTACGACAAGATCAAATTGGTCTGCCAAGGGTTCTCTTTCTTGTTTCCGCCCTGTTTATCGTAGTCGCAAAAGCTCGATGAAGACCAATGACTTACCGTGACATTAGAAACAGTTGCACAGAACCTGCCGTCAAAATAGCGATTCCGCATAGCAGTGCGAAAAAAATCAACTTTCTAGTGCTCACATCTTCAAGGATACGGTGCACGTGATGAGATTTTTAGATTTGATGCGTTATTCTGATCAAAGATGAAAAAGTCACAAAAACTAAGTTGTCTAATTATTGCCGCGGTCGCGATGCTGACGTTTTCTAGTTGCGGAGCAGATCAGTCAACTGGTTCGACTTCCGTAGTCGATTCAGGTGACTTAGGCAACGAAGAAATCTCGGGTGCGCCAGCCGCAACACCAACCAACGAATCGAAATCGATTTTCGTCGCAACACTTTTAAGTGGAGAGAGTTTCGAAAGTCAAAAGGTTTTAGAGAATCAACCGCTTGCATTGTGGTTCTGGGCGCCAGGTTGACGCGCTTGCAAATCTGAGTCGTCCTCGGTCGAGGCTGCATACAAAACATGGCAGGGAAAAGTACAAATTACTGGTGTTGCGTGGAACGGTGATCCGGGATCAATGCAGGATTTCGTAATTGAAAACAATCTTTCTTTTACAAATATCAATGATGGCGACGGAGAGGTCTTTGCGCGATTTAATGTGCCCTACCAACCAGCATGGGTGTTCATTGCTAAAGACGGCACTGTGACATCAAAAATTGGCGTACTTTCAGACTTAGAATTAGAACAAGAACTGAGCAGATTGGCGACTAGTTAATGGGACTTCGCGATATCAGAAAAAATCTTTTGACCGACAAAAAAGAAATAGACACCGAGAGGCTGTGCAGTCGCTTTGAACAATACGATTTTGTAAGTCTTGGCGATATCAAATGCCGACAACGAGTCAAAGTTGCTGGTGAAATAAAGCGCATGAGAATCAAACCGCGTAGCGGAATTCCTGCGGTCGAAATCGTAATCAGTGACGGCACTGGTGAAATCACGGTTATTTTTAGTGGCCGTCGCAATATTCCCGGAATTGATCATGGTGGCTGCATCATGATTGATGGTGTTCCACATCAAGATGGCAACAGAACAGTGGTGCTTAACCCTGCTTACACACTTCTCGCTTAGCGAGAGCTAACTAGAGATATCTAGAGGGTGTAATTTAGCCGACGAGAATTTTTTTGATTTCTGGCTCAGCATCTTCGGTAATTAGAACCATAACTTCGTCACCGGCTCGCAAAATTGTGTCGCTCTCAGGAACAAGAACGACCTCTTCACGAACAATTGCCACAACTGTTGCACTACGAGGAAACTTTAAATCTTTGAGCGTCTTGTTGATCGCGGGCGAATTTTCGGCAAGCGTAACTTCTGCTAATTCTGCTTTGCCACCAGCGAAATCCATGAGTTTTACGAAGTTGCCAATAGAAACTGCTTCTTGAACAAGACTGGTAATTAAGTGTGGTGTCGAAACAGCGACATCGACTCCCCACATCTCATTGAACATCCAGTGATTTTTTGGATTATTCACCCGAGCAATTACTCGTGGCGCACCAAACTCTTGTTTCGCGAGAAGTGAAACAACCAAATTGTCTTCGTCGTCGCCAGTCACTGCCGCAACAACATCTGCATCAGGCACACCTGCTGCCCGAAGCACTTCGACATCACATGCATCGCCAAGGTACCAACGCACACCTTTAGATTCTTCAGCTTTGCCATAGTCACGAAACACTGCGCGATCATTTTCGATAAGTAAGACATCGTGTCCAGCAGCAACTAATTCTTCTGCTGTAAAGCGACCTACGCTTCCACCGCCCGCAACAATTACTTTCATGAGGTGCCCTGCTTTAGCAAGCTATTCAACTTGTCAAGAGAACCGATCTCGACGGCAAAGTATCCGATATCGCCCTGCTGCACGATTGTATTTTCATCAGGAATGACCGCAGTGCCGAGTCTGCGCAGCGCAGAAATTCGGGCACCAGATAACTCAATCTCGATGATCTTTTTTCCGGCGAGACTGTTCGGAAACTCTCGCTCAATCAACACAACATTCGAACTTGGATCTGTCCACTCGACGCTAGAAATATCTGGCAAGATGCGACGCAAGATGCGCTCTGATGTCCACTTCACCGTCGCGACAGTGGCGATACCAAGGCGTTCGTAGATTTCGGCACGCTTTGGGTCGTAGATTCGCGCAACTACTTTTTCAATACCAAATTTTTCGCGCGCGACACGCGCTATCAAAATATTTGAGTTATCACCGTTCGTAACAGCAGCGACTGCTTGCGCTCTTTCAATACCAGCTTCTTGAAGCACATCGCGATCAAAGCCGATGCCTGCAATTGTGAGACCTGAAAAATTCTCTCCAAGCCGCTTAAATGCGTCGGGTTTGCGATCTATCACAGCAACCGTATGACCGACGGCAACGAGCTCTAGTGCGAGAGTTGAACCAACTCGACCGCAACCGACAATTACTACATGCACACTTTTAAGCATAAGCCATAATCGTGCTAAACGGCGACGACTGTGCGAAGATGTATCACTGTAATGTCACTTTCAGCATCTGCATTAAAACGCTTGTTCATCGGCAAACCGATTGCCAGTTCTGAAGATCAGCACCATCGGCTTTCGAAGAAAATTGCACTACCAGTTTTTGCCAGCGACGCGATCTCGAGTACAGCGTATGCAACAGAAGAAATTCTGATTGTATTTTTATCGCTTGCTGCTGTCGGTTTATCGGCATTCGACTTTTTGGTGCCAATTTCAATTCTTGTGATTCTGCTGTTAGCAGTTGTGGTCAGCAGCTACCGACAAACTATGTATGCCTACCCGAAAGGTGGTGGCAGCTACGTGGTGTCGCGCGAAAATCTGGGTCGCTCACCTTCACTCGTAGCAGGGGCGTCGATGCTTGTTGGATACATTTTGACAGTCGCCGTATCAATAAGTGCAGGTGTCGCCGCGATCGTTTCGGCGTTTCAAAACTTAGCGCCATACCGAGTTGAACTTTGCGTTGGCTTCATAGTCATCGTCACACTGGCAAACTTGCGCGGAATCAAAGAATCTGGTGCACTGTTTGCGCCGCCGACTTACATATATATCTTGAGTCTTGGCGCATTGATTGTTGTCGGTCTTTACAAGGTCTATTTCAAGGACCTTGGACCAATCGATCACTCTGACGCATATGCCCAAGAGTTGTTATCGGGACAAAAAGCGTTGACTCTTTTTTTCTTTCTTAAAGCTTTCTCGTCTGGAGCGGTTGCTCTAACTGGTATCGAAGCAGTCGCCGACGGTGTGCCGGCATTCGAAAAGCCAGAGCCGAAGAATGCCGCGAAGACTTTGATGTGGATGGCTGTAATTCTTGGCACTTCAATGTTGGGCTTGAGCATGCTCGCTCAGAAGATTCAACCGATCAAGGACCATGAGGGCGAGATCAAGGTAACTGTTCTGGCGCAGATGGCAGAACAAGTTTACGGTGGCAAAAATATCTTCTTTTACATCTTTCAGTTTGCGACAATCGGCATTTTGATTTTGGCGGCGAATACTGCTTACGCTGACTTTCCGAGATTGTCATCTTTCATCGCCCAAGACAACTTCATGCCGAGACAATTGATGAATCGTGGCGACAGACTCGTATTCTCGAACGGAATTATCTTCCTCGGCATAGCGGCAAGCATCCTTGTAATTTTGTTCGGCGGCATAGTCGGTGCGTTGATACCTCTATACGCAGTTGGTGTGTTCACTGGTTTCACACTCAGCCAATTCGGCATGCTGATACACCATCGCAAGCTCAAAAAGCCGGGGTGGCAAGTGCGAGCGTTTTTTTCTGGCGTCGGTGCATCGACAACCTTTTTGGTGCTGGGTGTTGTTGTTATAACTAAGTTCACCGAGGGCGCATGGATTCCGGCCGTAGTTATCCCATCGATGATGGCGATTTTCTTTACAATTAATCGTCATTACACACGAGTGCGATCGTTCTTACGAATCGAAGAGGGCTATATTGCGCCAAGGCACACTCACCTCGTAGTCGTGTTAGTTGGTTCTATAAATAAAGGTGTTTTACAGGCCGTCAAGTATGCCGAGAGTTTGCGCCCAGACAGATTGCTCGCGCTATCGGTTGTCGGCTCACCCGAGGCGCGCGCAAAACTTGACGCCGACTGGGTTAAGCACAACCTCACTTGTGAACTAGAAATGATTACTGATCAGTTTCGTGATATCACTGAATCGATAATGACAAGGATCAATGAACTTGACGATGAAGCGAGTGATGACATCATCACTGTGATTATTCCTGAATTTGTGACGTCAATTAGGTCACAGTGGCTGCATAATCAATCTGCACTTTCAATAAAAGCACGGTTGCTATATCGACCAAATACTGTGGTTACGTCGGTGCCAATTGTTATTAAGTAACTAGCATTATCGGTATATGAAAATTATAATTTCTGGCGCAAGTGGACTAATCGGCAAACCATTAGTTAAAAATCTTCGCAAACATGGCCACGAGGTGATTCAGCTAGTTCGTCGTGCACCACTGTCAAATGAAAGCCAATGGAACCCGGCGACCGGACAAATTGATGCATCAATAATTGATGGTGCTGACGCGGTAATTCATTTGTCGGGCGCAGGCATTGGTGACCGTCGTTGGACGGCAAAATATAAGCAAGAACTTCTCGACAGTCGCACCAAGAGCACGTCTCTGCTGGCTTTGACTATTGCCAACTGTGCAAAAAAACCGAGCGTGTTTTTATCTGGTTCGGCGATTGGCATATACGGGCCCCGCGGCGACGAAGAACTAGATGAGCGCTCAACTCATGGTTCAAGTTTCTTGGCTGATATTTGCAAACAGTGGGAAGACGTGGCCAAACCAAGCGTTCATGCTGGCGTGCGCACTGTGTTCTTGCGCACTGGCATTGTGCTGACACCACTTGGTGGCGCACTCAAAAAACAACTGCCGCTATTTAAACTCGGTCTCGGCGGAAAATTCGGTAATGGCAAACAATGGCAGAGTTGGATCTCGCTAGATGACGAAATCTCGGCGATTGAATATCTTTTAACAGCCAATATTTCGGGGGCGGTTAACTTAACTGCACCAAACCCAGTGACGAGTGGGCAATTCACGAAGGCTTTAGCACGAGTATTGAAACGTCCTGCGATTTTGCCGATTCCAAAGTTTGGACCAAAACTTTTATTGGGTGCCGAACTCGCGGAGGCACTTTTGTTCACCGGTCAACGCGTGATGCCTGTCGAATTGCAAAAATCTGGCTTCGCTTTTCAGCATTCAACGATTGACGTTGCATTGCGTGCACTGCTCAACAAATGAGGGTTCTCCCCTCACAAGTTGATGCGATCGTTATTGGGGCTGGGCTCGCGGGCTTAGCCGCAGCGCGACAAATAAGTAGCCGTGGCTTGTCAGTGATCGTGCTTGAAGCCCAAGACGGTGTCGGTGGTCGAGTTCGCACTGACGAAGTTGATGGCTTTTTGCTTGACCGCGGATTTCAAGTTTTGTTGACTGCTTATCCTGAATTAAAAACTCAAGTTGATATGGCGGCACTTGATTTGAAGATGTTTAGTTCTGGTGCACTCGTGATGCGAAACGGCAAAGCGTCGGTTGTTACCGACCCATTTCGTGAACCTAGGCGTGCAGTCGCAACAGTTTTTGCACCAATCGGTTCGCTGACCGACAAAATGCGTATCGCTGCGTTGCGTTGGCGCGTGATGCACTCTGATGAAGCGAAGATTTTATCTAAGCAAGATACTTCGACTGTTGTTGCATTACGCGCATTTGGTTTCTCGTCAAAAATAATTGATCGTTTTTTCAGATCGCTATTTGGGGGCATTCAACTTGATCCAGACTTGCGCACGTCTCGTCGGATGTTTGAAATAATTTTTAAATATTTGAGCGAAGGCCAAAGTGCATTACCAACTAATGGCATGCGTGCTTTGCCTGAGCAGATGGCCAAACACCTTGGTTTAGAAAACATTTACATGAACACACGGGTCACTAGTGTTGCGCCTGGAGTTGTCTCTACTGCTGATTCGCAAATCAAAGCCAGAGCGATAGTCGTTGCAACTGACCAGCCTGCCTCATGCCAACTTCTTAAGACAGGCGAAATTGCATCGCGAGTTGCCGGATGCGTCTATTTTGCTGCTGATTCACCACCAACTCACGAGAAATTTGTTGTGCTTGACGGCACGGGCAAGGGGCCAGTTCTAAACGCCGCAGTACTCAGCAATATTGCACCGAGTTACGCGCCACCCGGGCAACATTTAATTGTTGCTGCATTGCCAGGAATCATTGACGGCGATCTTGAAGCCATGTCACGAGATCAACTGCGCACTTGGTGGGGACCACAAGTTGATGCGTGGCGACACCTTAAGACCTATCGAATTACCCATGCGGGGCCCGAACAACTGCCGCCTTTTGATCCGGAGCAACAAGTTGCGCTTGGTGACGGATTGTTTGTCTGCGGCGATCATCGCGATACCGGTTCGATCCAAGGTGCACTTTATTCTGGCCGACGATGTGGCGATGCAGTCGTCGCTTCGCTTGCCTAGCATCAAGTCATGGAAAACAATATTTCAAGTGTGGTTGATAAGAAAAATAAATTGATTTCGGCGAGCCACTTCGTGCCCGCAACGCCACATGAGATATTTGAACTGCTGGCGAACCCTGCGATGCACCCAATGATTGATGGCTCAGGTTCGGTTTTGGCAGCCAAAGACGCAGCGCCGAAAAGACTTTCTCTGAACACAACATTCGGCATGAGCATGAAAAAGGGCATGCCATACAAAATCACCAACACAGTCGTTGAGTTTGTTGAAGATAAGCAGATTGCATGGCGACACTTCGGTGGCCACATTTGGCGATACATTCTTGAACCAACTACTGGCGGCACAACAGTCACAGAGCAGTTCGCATATCGCAACAGCAGATCGCCGCTGATGCTCGAACTCGCGGGCTACGTAAAAAGCAATAACAAAGCAATTAAACAAACTCTGGTTAATTTGGCTGAATACTTTGCCGACAAAAAATAGACTGACTAGATGAAACTTCCGCAAGGTTTTGGTGCATACGTTGCCAACATCGGAATAAAGGACGCGACCAACGATTTCACACTGGTGGTGGCTGACAAAATTTGTGCGGCGGCTGGTGTTTTTACACAGAGTCGTTTCGCCGGACCAAGCGTCGTGGTCAGTCGTGAAAATATTGCGAACAACCAAGCACGTGCCGTTGTCGTAATTTCAAAAAATTCGAACGTCGCAACAGGTGAAGAAGGCTTAAACAACGCCCGAGAAGTTGTAGCAGGCGTCGCCAAGGCGATCGGTTGCGACACGAAACATGTGTTGATTGCGTCGACTGGTGTGATCGGACGGCAATATCCAATGCAAAATGTTCGTGCAGGCTTGGCGGCGATTCCTAAAACTTTTGCTGAGACTTCGGTCGAAGATGTTGCGCTCGGCATCATGACCACCGATACGGTGCACAAAGTTGCCGAGTCTGTAGTTGCCGGCTCATCAGCGCGAGTGGTCGGCGTTGCAAAAGGTGTTGGCATGATCGAGCCGAATATGGCAACCCTGATCACGCTGCTGTTCACTGATGCACAACTCGAAAAAATCGATCTTGATAAAATATTTCGTCGCGTGATTGACAAAACATTTAACTGTGTTTCTGTTGATACAGATACCTCAACGAGTGATACGGCAATTATTTTGGCTAGCGGTGTTGCGGGTGCTGTTGATCTCGCGAAGTTTGAGGCTGCGCTTTATCAAGTTGCGCTTTCGCTGACTCAACAAGTCGCACGCGACGGCGAAGGTGCCGAGAAATTAATTGAGGTGTGTGTAGACGGTTCACGCGACGACCGTCAAGCAAAACTTGTGGCTAAATCAATAGTTAATTCGCCGTTGGTGAAAACAGCCGTGCACGGTGCCGACCCAAATTGGGGTCGAGTGGCAATGGCGATTGGCAAATGCAGCAGTGAACACGACATTGACGAGAATCAAGTTGTTATTCGCTTTGGCATCCAAGAGGTCTACCCGAGTTTTGTTGATGCTTCTGGACTTGCTGAACTGAGCAAATATATGCGCGGCGACACTGTGCGCATTCATGTTTCGTTGAATACTGGCGTCGCCGAATGCACTGTCTGGGGTTGCGATTTAACTGACGGCTATGTTCGAATCAACGCCGACTATACGACGTAACTATTTAGTCAGCAGAACTGGTTCATCCACGAAAGAATCTCGGGTCGGTAAGTGAAAACCGATTTATATTGCGCAACATCATCTGGAAGTCGCTCTAAGAGCGTGCGCATCGTTTGGGCAATTTCTTTAGAGCGTTGAAGATAATCAACTAATGGCTGTTGAAATCCGCGAATTGTAAACAGCACACCGCCGGTGACTGGAAGCCGTCGCAAAGTTTGTCGCTCCATACGAATCCATAAATCTTGCGGGCGCTTGAGCAACGGTAGTGGCGGAATCACAGGTTGAAACAATGCCGGATGATCTTGAATTATCCAATTTGATCTCCATACGGGTCGATCTACCGAGAGTCGTTGCAGGGATGTATCGACCCCAGCACCAACATGTTCGGCATACTTGGCAACTGGTGCGTGAACTTCGATCATGTCGTTTCCCATTTTGTCGGCAAGACGCCACCGACTCGGTCCACAAACAACACCGGCGACAAACAACAGTCGTTCTTGACCATCACTAGACATAACTGGTTTGAGAACTGCCAAATCATCTGCGACGAGCAACGCTGCATCAACTAATGCATCGATACCGGTGCTGGTTGACTTGGCACCCGCCCACTGGCTGACAAGTTCACCCGCTTCTTGAGCCGCATCGTCGCCGCCAGAAAACAAACTGACTACTTCGTCACGACGGTGCGCTAAAAGTTTCTGTTTCATCTGGATTGTCAAAGCGCTTTCAGCGTCTGATGGCAACCAATTCGCAACATCAAGTGGCCATGTACCTAAGCGATGACGAAATTTATCTCCAACAAGTTGTGGCAATATTTCGAAAGGTATCGGCATTGCAATAAATGACTTTGCGTCAGATGGCGGGGTTTCATCAAACGAAGTGAACGGATGACTATGTAGAACGTGGATTCCTGCCACGAGTTTTACTCGATCATCACTTCGGTTGCATGCGAATGCCGCCGTCAACTCTGATTGACTCGGCATTCATGTAACTATTCGTTATGCACTCAACGACCATTGAAGCAAGTTCGTCTGGCGCACCAAGACGATGAGGGAAAAGCACGCCTTTTTCGAGAGTCGCTTTAAAGTTTTGGCTTGCTTCTCCCTGTCCATATATAGGTGTGTCAATCAACCCTGGCGCAACTGTGTTGACGCGAACACCGATTGCCGAAAGATCGCGAGCGATTGGCAAAGTCATTCCAACGACTCCACCCTTTGATGCCGAGTACGAAGCCTGACCGATTTGTCCGTCGTAAGCAGCGACAGAAGCGATGTTGACGATTGCGCCGCGCTCGCCGTGTTCGAGAGGTTCGGTTGTGCTCATTGCGGTGCCGACAATGCGAATGCAATCGAAAGTGCCGACCAAGTTGATCGCGATGACTCGCTTGAAGGCATCAAGATCTGCAGCCGACTCATACGAACCGCCCTTGCCTACTGTGCGTTGCGCCCAACCGATGCCTGCGGAGTTGACAAGAATACGAACTGGTCCCATTGACTTTGCCATCTCGGTGGCATTGATGATGTCTTGCGTATTTGTGACATCAACTTTGCAAAATGCCCCACCGATTTCTTTTGCGAGTGCATTGCCTTTGTCTTCTTGAAGATCGGCAACCACAACTTTTGCTCCACGAGCTGCGAGCATCCGTGAAACTGCTGCTCCAATTCCTGATGCTCCACCGGTTACTACTGCGCTTACGTCTTTGATGTCCATGACTAGGCACACTACGCAATTTTTACTGTTTCGAGCAACTTGTAAGTTTTTACTTTGCTCCAAGCGATGCGGCTACAGCAAGTTGGTCTACAAGTTCGTTCATCGGTTCGCCATTGTGGGCTTTAACCCATCTGAACGAGACATCACCACGCGTATTGACTAGTTCAATCAGTGGCTCCCAGAGATCTCGATTTGCAACAGGTTGACGTTGTGAATTTTTCCAGCCTCGGCGTTGCCAACCCATCCACCACTTGTCACGAAAACAATGCACGACATAAGTGCTGTCAGAAACAATTTCTAATGGCTCTGCAGAGTTTGCGAAAGCGTGCAATGCATTGATCACCGCCGACAACTCCATCCGCTGATTAGTCGTCTTTGTTTCACCGCCAACACCGTTTGGTTCGCCATCGGGCGAGACGGCCCATGCCCAACCACCCGGACCTGGGTTGCCAGAGCAGGCGCCATCTGTATAAATAACAATCGGCATCTGTTAATACTTACGCAAACGCAGAGTGAATAACGGCATCCAAGTGCACAGACACGAAAAATTCTGCGAGAATAGAGCCGTGCTATTTGATGGATCCATGCATCAACTGCCCGACACTGATCCAGGCGAAACCGAAGAATGGTTGGACTCTCTTGATGCAGTTGTCGAGGTGCAGGGCAAAACTCGTGCGCGTTATTTATTGTCGCGACTCTTAGAGCGCGCTCGTGCAAGTCAAGTTAGTTTTCCGGCGACTGTTTCGACGCCATATGTAAATAGCATCCCGTCTGAACAAGAACCGTGGTTTCCGGGTGACGAACATTTAGAGCGCCGAATTCGTGCATACATTCGTTGGAATGCCGCCGTGATGGTAGTTCGAGCAAATACAAACGCAGATGGAATCGGTGGCCACCTTTCGACATTTGCGTCATCAGCGAGTCTTTATGAAATTGGTTTCAATCACTTCTTCAAAGGCAAAGACAGCGGGTCACCGGGCGACCATGTTTATTTTCAGGGACATGCTGCCCCAGGTGTTTATGCCCGAGCATTTCTTGAGCGCCGATTAGACGAAGATGATCTGAATTCTTTCCGTCGCGAAATTGGTCGTGGTGGTCGTGGACTTTCGAGTTATCCGCACCCAAGATTGATGCCAGAGTTTTGGGAGTTCCCAACTGTTTCGATGGGTCTTGGGCCATTGACTGCGCTTTATCAAGCAAGATTCAATCGTTATCTTTTGAATCGTAAAATTGACGACACATCAGCGAGCCGCGTGTGGGCATTTTTAGGCGACGGCGAATGTGACGAGCCCGAAACCCTTGGTTCAATCTCTCTTGCCGCACGTGAGCACCTCGACAATCTTGTGTTTGTAGTCAACTGCAACTTGCAACGTCTTGATGGTCCGGTGCGTGGCAACGGAAAAATAATTCAAGAACTCGAGGCAACATTTAGAGGTGCGGGATGGAATGTGATCAAAGTGATTTGGGGTTCGAAGTGGGATGACCTACTCGCCCGCGATATCTCTGGTGCGTTACTCAATAAAATGAACACGACAGTTGACGGCGAGTTTCAGCGTTACACAATTGAAGACGGAAACTACATTCGCGAAAACTTCTTCGGGCCAGACCCGCGATTGCGTGAAATGGTGAGTCACTTAACAGATGGAGAATTGCAACTATTGCCGCGCGGCGGACACGACTATCGCAAACTTTATGCTGCATACCGCGCCGCCGTCGAGAACACAGGTTCTGGTCGGCCGACAGCAATTTTGTGCAAAACCGTCAAGGGATGGACACTCGGCGACGAGATCGAAGGTCGCAATGCAACACATCAAATTAAAAAAATGACTGATGCACAATTAATGACTCTTCGAAATCGTCTGCACTTAAACGAAGAGATTTCGGACGCAGCCCTTGCTGCTGACGAACCGCCTTATTATCGTCCACCTGAAGACAGCATTGAATACCAATACATGATGGAAAGACGCCGTGCGCTCGGTGGCGTGATGCCGCGTCGCACGACTGTGGCACGAAAAATTTTGACTTTACCTAGTGATGATGTGTTTAAAGAATTCGAAAATGGCAGTTCTACACAGAGTGTGAGCACAACGATGGGCTTTACACGATTGTTGCGCAATCTTGCTCGAGACAAAGATTTCGGTGAAAGGGTCGTGCCAATTATCCCAGACGAGGCGCGTACTTTTGGAATGGACTCACTGTTTCGTGAACTAAAAATTTATGCATCACAGGGTCAGAAATATGAGCCAGTCGATCATGACATGTTGCTCAATTATGCAGAAGCCACCGATGGACAAATTCTTGAAGAAGGCATCACCGAAGCTGGAAGTCTTGCAAGTTTTATCGCTGCTGGCACGAGTTATGCAACTCGTGGAGTGCCGATGGTTCCGTTCTACACGTTCTATTCAATGTTTGGATTCCAGCGTGTTGGTGATTTGATTTGGCAGGCCGCTGATGCCCGCACACGTGGTTTCTTGCTTGGAGCAACTGCAGGCCGAACGACATTGCATGGCGAGGGCTTGCAACATCAAGACGGACACTCTTTGTTATTGGCGAGCACGGTTCCGGCATGTCGTGCTTATGATCCATCATTTGCATACGAAGTTGCGACAATTGTTCGCGAGGGAATTAAAGAAATGTATGGGCCGACACAAAGTGACGTTTTCTTTTATCTGACGCTTTATAACGAGAACTATCAGATGCCACCGATCTCGAATTCGCCGACAATTACAAGCGAGATAATGCAAGGTCTCTATTTATGGAAGCCTGCGACAGAAGCCAAACACAAAGCGACAATTCTGTTCTCTGGTTCTGCACATATAGCCGCCAGTGCAGCGGCAAGCGAACTTCTTGAACGATACGAAGTTGGTTGCGAATTATGGTCGGCTACTTCGTATAAAACACTTCGCGAAGAAGCAATCGAAGTTGAACGTTGGAACCGATTACATCCATCACAACCAGCACGCAAACCGCTGGTGACAAAACTGCTAGATAATGGACAAGGCCCGATAGTTGCCGTAAGCGACTTTATGCGCATGGTGCCAGAACAAGTTGCGAGATTTATTCCGAGTCGATCGTTTACTCCACTCGGCACAGACGGAATGGGTCGCAGTGATACGCGCGCTGCATTGCGTCGCCACTTCGAAATTGATGCGCCACATATTGTTGTCGCCGTATTGCATAACTTGGCGCTGGCTGGTGTGATCAAGACCGAAGTGGTCACTCAAGCAATTGAACGCCACGGACTTGACCCTGAAATGGCATTTTCGCTTCACCAATGACACGAACATTATTTATCACTGGCATCGACGGTGCAGATGCATTGTTGAATCGCGACGGAACTGCACTGATGATTGGCATGCTGCTTGATCAGCAAGTGCCAATGGAGTGGGCGTTTACTGGCCCATATACGCTGCGCAAAAGACTCGGACATTTGAATGCCAAACGCATTGCCGCTATGAATCTCGACAAATTTGTTGCGCTCTGCTCAGAGAAACCAGCGATTCATCGGTTTCCAAGATCAATGGGCACACGCGTTCACCAACTTTGTGTCGCACTCACTCAAGATCACGGGGGTAAAGCAGTAAACGTCTGGAATGGCGTAACCGATGCCGAAGAGTTGATGAAGCGACTTCGCAAACTGCCAGGGTTTGGTGAAGAGAAAGCACAAATTTTTATTGCACTACTTGGCAAACGTTTTGGCGTTCGTCCGCGAAATTGGCGAAAATTTGCTGGTGTTTTTTCTGACACACAACCACGCTCGGTCGCTGACATTTACTCACCGGCAACATTGTTAAAAGTTCGTGGCTTCAAACAAATGCAACGTGCGCTTGACCATGATAAACAAGATCGACCTAAAGTGAAGCGCAAAAAATGACGACACTTGTTACTGGTGGCGCTGGATATATCGGTGCGCATACGGTTCGTGCACTTCGCCAGACATCTCGAGATGTAGTTGTTCTCGACACTCTCGAGCGTGGCAATAAAGAAGCAGTGATCGATGCCGACCTCGTTGTTGGTGATATTGCTGACAAGAATCTGGTTGCAGAAATTTGTCACAAATATAAAATCACCGAGGTCGTGCACTTTGCTGCCTACAAAGCAGTTGGCGAATCAATGACACAGCCAAAGATGTATTGGCAAAACAACGTCGACGGAACGGTTGCTCTGCTTGACACCCTGATTGAACATGGCGTTGACCGATTTGTTTTTTCGTCGTCTGCAGCCGTATATGGCACCCCGAAATCGGTTCCGGTTACTGAGAATGAGCCAACGATGCCAGAAAGTGTCTACGCCGAAACGAAACTTGCAGTCGAGAATATCCTCAGTTCACCCGAGCGCAGTGCAATCAAGTCAGTGAGTTTGCGCTATTTCAACGCTGCTGGTGCAAGTAGCGACAACGAAATCGGCGAAGACTGGTTGGCGTCACAAAACCTTGTTCCACGAGTGATGCGCGCGCTTCTTGATCAAGCATTTCACTTCGAAGTATTTGGTGATGACTATCCAACTCGCGATGGCACGTGTATTCGCGATTACATTCACGTTGAAGATCTAGCACTCGCCCACATCAAAGCACTTGACTACTTAGAACATGGCGGCAAAACAATGATTTGCAATGTTGGGACTGGCGAAGGAACTTCGGTGAAACAGTTAATCGAGATGGCTACTAAAGTTGCCCAACGTGCAGTGCCTTACACGATTGGTGCACGACGAGATGGCGACCCTGTGAGTGTTTACGCCGATACGAGACTTGCAAATGGCGTTTTAGATTGGCGAGCAACTCACGACTTGCAAAGCATTATTGAATCAGCATTTAATTGGCACCGTACTCATCTAACTGGATACCGATAAAACTAAATTGCAGCATTCGAACGCTGCCTATCTAGCCAACCAAGTAAGCCCGCGATCGCACGTGGATCGTGACGCAAACGGTGTCCCGCTCCAGGAATGATTTGTAGATCTGCTGAACCATGTGCTTCGGCGAGTAATCGCGAGTCGGCTGTTGGCACACTTTCATCGTCATCACCATGCAAAAGCAACAACGGTCGTGGCGCAAATCTTCGCGCGGCATCGGTTGGTCTGAATCTGCGCAACTCACGCGACCATTCGTCGTACGATTCGGGAAACTTTGGTTTATGAATTGCACCAACTTCACGAACGTGTTCTAAGAATCGACGTGGCTGCGCAGCCCAGTCATCAAAGTCGGCGCGGGGCCCGAGTAGTGCGCAACCATTTACTCTTGGGTCGTCAGCGCCAGCGCATAATGCAAGCGAGCCTCCGGTATTTGTGCCGACTAACCAGATTCCGCTTGGAGAAACTTCTGCAACTAGGTGATCAATCGCAGCGCGAAGATCATCGATCCATCCTTGCATTGAGAAGTCACCCTCGCTTGAACCACACCCACGAAATGTGAACGTCATCGCTGCCCAACCGAGTTCGTTGGCAACGCGATCAATTAATTCTGGAAACGTACTCGCTGAATGTCGTGCATCATTTAGTGCAATTGGAAATCCATGACACAGCAACATGCCCGGAAGAACACCAGTTTTGCCAGAAGGTTTTGCGAGGTATCGAGCAATTGAAATACCACCAGAGAGAAATGATCCGTTCACAGTGATGCCACTCGATTAGTAGTTATCAGTGTGGTTTAAGACGGCGACGAGTTTTGCCGGAAACCGCAAGTGTGTATCCGCGATTGCGTGCCTCTGGAAGCGTGTCTGGGGCAAAGCAAATGCCTACTTCGCTATTGACAATTTCTTCTATAATTTCGCTGGATTCAGCGGCCTCAAGAGAATCAACGTCGTAAACAAACTGTGTTCGCTTATCGCCTAAGTAACGAGTGTGGGCGAATCGAGATGGTCTTTGCATAACCCAAATCTAGCCGTCACTTCGTTTGCATCTTCACTACCTACGTATGATTAGCAATATGGCTGATGCTCAAAGCAAACCCGCCAAGATCGACTTCTTCTTTGATGTGATGTGCCCGTATGCCTATCAGACTTCAATTTGGATTCGTGAACTTCGCCGAACAATAGATCTCGAAGTGAACTGGCGATTTTTTAGCCTTGAAGAAATCAATCGTGAAGAAGGAAAGAAACATCCATGGGAGCGAGAACTCGCCTACGGCTGGACCCCGCTTCGGATTGCTGCTTGGTTGCGCCGAATAGATATGGATCTGTGTGATGACTGGTATTTAGTTTCTGCCAGAGCACTTCACGAAAACGGTTTGCGACCATACGAAGAAGCCACAGCGCGCGAACTTCTTGAAAGTATTTCTGCGCCAAGCAACACTTGGGATGAAGCGCTCGCCGACCAAACGACCCACGATGATGTCAGATTTGATCACGAAGAATCTGTTGCAAAGTTTTCTGCATTTGGTGTGCCGCTGATCGTGTTCGAAAATGGGCGTGGCGTATTTGGGCCAGTGGTAGTGCCGCCACCAATGGGTGACGATGCTCTCAAACTTTGGGAACTGATGAAAAGTTACAGCGAAATATCTGGTCTATACGAAATCAAGACGCCAAAAACGCAAGACGATCTCGAAAATATCGCGAATGTTTTCTCACCTTATCTCAAGGCACGAGAGTGGCGAACAGTACAGACACCAGCACCATGAGCGACTACAAAATTACTTTGGCGAATTTGTTCGACACAATTGGGTCACTTCACGATTTATGTGCATCTTTAAGCGAGGCACAATTCGAAGTGCAGACACAGTGCCCGGGATGGTCGGTAAAAGACAATCTTTCGCACATCATCGGTACAGAGAAATCAATGACTGGTCAGGGTTCGACAACTCATCGCGCGACTTCATTGGAGCACGTCAAGAATCCAATCGGCGAAATGAATGAGCACGAAGTTGATTCACGAAGAGCGATGTCTGGCAAAGACGTACTTAACGAGTTTGATCAAGCAATGGCTGCACGGCGTGCACAACTCGAATCAGCGCCTGAAGAATATTTTACAAAAGAGACGATGACCCCAATGGGCAAAAATACTATGGCTGAGTTCATGCACATTCGCGTTATGGATTGTTGGGTACACGAACAAGATATTCGTCGGGCTTTAAATATCCCCGGAAGCCAAGACTCAGCCAGCGCCGAATTGACAGTCAACCGACTTTGTCGCACCTTGCCGATCGTTGTTGGCAAAAGAGCAGCCACGCCAGAAGGGTCATCGGTTGTTATTCACATAACTGGCCCAATTGTTCGGGACATTTCGATCACGGTAATCAATGGTCGCGCCACGGTTGTCGAATCATTGACGAATGCACCCGTAATGGAATTATCTTTTGATAGCAATACTTTTGTTGAACTTGCAACAGGCAGGGCTACGGCACAAGAAGTTCGCTCAAAATGGAAAGTTACAGGCGACATAGAACTGGGTGAACGCACCGTTGGCGCAATAAATATGATGATCTAGCCAGCACTGGTCTAGCCGGCACTGTTCTAGCAAGCACTGGTCTAGCCAGCGCGAGTCCGAGTTTCGGTATCCTTAAGTAGTCATGGTGTCGCCTAATTTCGACCCTGTTGTCGTTGAACAAAAAATTGCTCAACTCGCACTGCGCGATAGCGAATTTGCAAAACGTGCCGAGACTCGCGAACAACAACGCCAGATAGCTAAATATGGCTCGGTTCGCGAATACCAGTTTCCGCCAAATACATCACAAATACATGTGACAAATTGGGTGCATAAAAAATGGTTGCGGCCTTTTCGATTTATGTTTAGAAATATGCCACGGCCGTTGCGGAAACTTGTGAAGCGACTTTCAGCATGAGCCAATTCGTAATTGCCACAGATGCGCAGGGTGCAACCCTTGATGATTTAACAGCCACGCATAAATCGCTTGTCGTTTCTGGCTCACGAAAAGTCACCTGGCTTGTTGTTGGCGCAGTGCCAGATGCGGTAAAGAAGTTACAAAGACGATTTTCGTTTGGTCGAGTGCGAGTGGTAACCGAGGCTGTTGAGCTGTCACAAATTGACTTGGTGGTGTTTCTCGAGGCAGGTGACGGCCTGCAACGCGAATCGCTATTGGTTGCAAACGAATTTCTGGCAGCGCAACCGCAAGTTGATTTGCTTTACGGTGACTCAGGGCATCCAACAGACGATAAATCAGAACCGTTTAGTTTTGCTCGCCGCCCAGGATGGTCGCCAGAACGTTTGCGCGCGCATTGCTACGTCGGTGAAACCTTAATTGCGCGTTCTGATCTCGTCGTTAATAGTGGCGGACTCAATGATCTTGTTTTGCGCCACCCGCATGATCGCGCTTTACGGCTGAGCGAGAATGCAAAAGCTGTCTCGCGACTGGCTGCAGTATTGACCATCGCTAAGTCGAGCGATTCTCGACCATCTGCATCGCTACACGCAGTTGTTGAACATTGTCAGCGACAAAATATTGATGCAGATTGCGAACTCGACGCTTCGGTTCCAAGTGTGTACGTGCGTCGACGCCTAACCAAACAACCAAGCGTTGGGGTGATCGTCGCAACTCGAGGCACATCAGCAGAAGTTTTCGGGCAAGAGCGCGTATTGGTGGTTGAAGCAGTGCGCAGTCTGTTCGAAAAATCGACATATCAGAACTTTCATGTTGTTGTTGTGGCCGACACCCCGACACCAGCCACTGTGATTGAAACGCTGCAAAATATCGGCGGTGCGCGATTGCAAGTACTTAACTATGACCGACCATTTAACTTTGCCGAGAAAAATAACCTCGGCGCAATGTCGTGTGAATCAGATCTGATTCTGTTGCTTAACGACGACACTGAGATAATCACGGCTGATGCTCTCGAAGTTATGGTCGCGTTATTTAACGACCCTCAAGTTGGAGTTGTTGGACCGATGTTGCTATTTGAAGACTCGACAATTCAAAGCGCCGGACATATTTTTAGTCCAGACCCAACAGATCTTTATCGTGCACGTAACCCTGAAACTTCTGGACCACAGAATTTGCTGCGTGTGCAACGTGAAGCTTCAAGTTTGATTGCTGCCTGCATGCTTATTCGCCGTGATGTGTTTGAAGAAGTCGGTGGATTGTGCCTTGGCTTTCCTGGCAACTGGAATGACATTGACTTCTGTTTGAAAGTGCAACTTGCTGGTTATCGAGCAGTCTTCACACCGCACGCTCACCTATTTCATTTTGAATCGAAAACCCGAATTGCTAAACGAGTTGACGCTGAAGTCGGCAAACTTGGTGCCAGATGGGGATCAGTGCTGGATGATGACCCTTATTTCAACCCACGTCTGCAGCGCTATACAAATATTTGGAAAACCGATTCAACTTCAAAACGCTCGATGAACGAGGCGCTTGCTATTTAGTCGTTAACTGTTGGCCCGACTGCGCCAATTGCATCAAAATAATCTAAGTGCGCTTGCACGACGTGAACAACGTCTACATCATCTAATATTTCTATTCTGTTTTGCTCGGCCGCACCTAAAAGATAGGCAGCAACAGTTTCTTCGTTAATCACTATCTCTTCGGCAATGTCTTGACGCCGCTCTATTACACCGGCTGGCTGCAAGCCTTGCTGGTGCATCCAACGCATGTGAAATACGAGCAACTTGCGTAATTCTTCAAAAGTCAAGCGCGCCTGCGTATCTTTCGGCAGACGATCTGCGACAAATTTTGTGGCTTGCTCGAGTTCATAGACAACGCGCGGCGCAAAGCTATCAAGACGCCGAGATTCACGACCGACTGTTACTGCGGCAATTATAAATACGAGTAGAGTCGTAAAAATTATTGCAACGATTAATACCGCCGACATGCGGTGACGCTGGTTCTAGATGCCGATGCGTTGCGCAAGAAGTTCACGATGGTAAGTCGGATCTCCAAAAAGCAACTCACTTGATTTGGCGCGCTTGAAGTAGAGGTGCGCTGGATGCTCCCAAGTGAAACCAATTCCACCGTGAATCTGAATGTTCTCGGCAGCCGCATGAAAGTAGGCCTCTGAGCAATACGCCT